>Ga0179591_1377539_pt1 | contig 14090 bp, 12 predicted proteins | sample CZOMad2_1_08_16f_FD_182891 | JGI IMG/M metagenome (GOLD analysis project Ga0179591, IMG submission 182891) | Vadose zone soil fungal communities from Angelo Coast Range Reserve, California, USA - CZOMad2_1_08_16fungal (PacBio error correction) | ecosystem: Environmental > Terrestrial > Soil >...
ACATGGTAGGAAAGGCAAACGGATCCGCAACACGAAAAAGGACAATTGAAAATGAGGGCTTTCTCTCAATCGCCTGGCAAAAGAAAGAATAAAGGAAAGGAAGAATGGGGGGGGCTCGAGCGGGAAACGGGCAGATAACTGGCCTGAATAGAACTCAACCTTAAGCAGCTTCATCAAGATGGGGAGGATCATCGGGTCAAGGGACCATGGAAGGGGTAATGGGTTCTTCATCCATAATTATGATCTGCGACGCATCAGAGAGGGGGGATAGCGTTATAGAAAAGAAGAAGGACTTCCGGGGAGACCAACGATACTGGACTTTTTGCGTCCACAAAAAGAAGAAAAAAAAAAAAAGGGCCAATGGCGAACAAAGGCCGAAGAGGGAGAAAAGGCCTCTATTTTCCAAAGAAAAGACACTTTCCGTCAGGAGAAAAAAAAAAGACGTAGGTAGACGAGAGGGGGAAGGACCAAGGGAACCACGGAAGGGGGCGAAACCCCTTCAGTTGGACATTATCATCGCAATGCCGGACTCGGGGGAAAAAAAGACAGCATACTCGAGGCGCGGTGCATAACATGCCTTCTTCGTAAACCCGTCATTTCACGGGAAGGTAAGAAGGAAAGAGAAACCAATCGCAGTATTCGAGCAAAATAGTGGCCTAATGGAAGAAAGAGAATTTGGGGAGTTCAAAGGCACACGAAAAACGGAAAGCAGAAAGTGCCCGCGCGACAGGGTTAAAATCGTGTTCCAAAACGATAGACTCCGAAAGAACCAAATGGACGTAAACCGAAAACAGTGACAAGAACAAGGGGAAAAGACTTCGGACAATTCTGCGTCCTAACCAAAAGCGCAAAAAGAAAAGGCCTGACAAAGTAGAAGGAATTACGAAAGAAAGGCTCGAAGACGACGCGGGCCTACGCTTTGTTGGAGTTTTCCTATTGGGACATAAGTTCCAAGAGAGAAATCTGGCTGAAATGGCAAGCAAAGGAGAAAAGTGAACAGGGCGGGGGGGGATGAATCGCTTCGCGTTTCTTTCCATCGGAAATCAGGCGTCACAAGGAAACAGGAGAAACTGCAAAATAGGAATGGAAATTGAAACGGTCCAGCGTGATTGTTAGCCATTGGGTAAAAAAAAACTCTTGACGACCTGGGGGGCAATACCCGCGGGGAAAAGGTGTATTACTCAACAAGGACTAAAAATACAATTTAAACGCACGGCGGCAGTCTGTATCGGACAAAATTTTCGGAGGGGGAAACCAGATGAATTGCATCTAAAATCGGTATCGCGTCTGTAAAAAAGGGGGAGCTTAGCTCGGCGAAAAGACTGAAGCAGAGGTGCTGAAAGCTGAAAAGGAGGTTAGACGGTTGGCGTCAATAAATCTCCGAGTATCTTCCCAGAGTTTGGTGAACCCAGGAAAAGCGAGAGAGGAAAAAAGGGGGGGTGGGAGGGAGGGGAAATATAATTCTGCCAGGGGACACAAATTTTCAGCTGGCAAAGGCGTTGACGACAGCAACGGCACGGATAGAAAGCGAGAGGCCCTCATTGGGGGAGTCGGAATAAATGTAACCGCCAGAAAGAGAACTAAACAAAAACGTTAGTGAAAATATAGAGGGGGAAAGTCATGAAAGAATTAAGGTGATTCAATTAATTACACGCAAACAGGAACTAGCTTCGCAGGTGAGCATGAGTCAACTGCCCCCCATGCCTATCCGAGGACCCTTGGCAGTGTGGGGAGGGGGGGGAATGACGGGATGGAAGAAAGAATGGCGGATAGCTGTTACCAGGTGCAACAAGGCGGAGCCGATCATCTGCAGTAATTCTGGCAGAGGTGCCAAGAAAAAAGAACGTTCAGCCCTCTCACACTATTCAAGCCAATACGCTAAGGAGAGGGTTATCTGACGACGAAAAAGGAAGCCGAATGGGCCAATCGCCTCACGCATGACGCTCTACTCCAACCTAGAAACCGCCCTATCATCGCCATACAGAAGGAGCGGGTTTTTTCTCCCACCAATCCCACAAGAGGCCATATGAATTAGGCTATTGGGAAGTCTCGACAAACAAGGCCTCAATCAATGGAACTGGGTACAATTGGTAACATGAGTGAGAACATGGATGCAGCGAAGGTGTGGAAGAGGGATAGAGGGGCGCTACGCACTGAAAGAAGGCCATCAAATTCTATCAACAGGCAACTCGGAGTAAATCAGACAGCGGTAGCGAAGACCTTAATGCGGGGGGGGCCCAAGTAGCGGGGAAAGTAATCAAACCCTATGCCCGATCCCTGCCAAATCATCCATGTAAGGAAGAGTAACGGGTCAAGCCTCTGGAGGAGGACAGTGGGGGATCTAGATCCCTAGGTTAAGACAGGTCTTGAACCCCTGGTGTCTTGAACATCAACTGACGGAACATGCTGTAGGATGAGGAGGACGAAAAGGGGAACACGCCTGAGTCTGCTCACTGGAAGGTGGCCGTTCGGTTCGCTTAAGAATACGGGTCTGCGAACAGGGGGATAGGGTCCAAGGCTCTTGTCCTGAGAAAGAAAGAACTAGGCTGAAAATGCCCGGTTCATGAAGAGACATTTCTCATGCCCGACATCCGGAAGGTTAGAACAAAGAACCCAGGGTCGACTTTGAGCAGAAGAAGGGAGAAGAAGCGAAGGGGGGCCGGGGAACGTCGTAGGTACAGGGGGGGGGGGAAGGATGAGGAGCGGTAGTGACGGGAGGAAAGCGCGGGAGACCGGTTTTAGCGTTCCAGTGCAACGGCGGGGTTGTCTGCAGATCGTGAAAAAGCATGGCCGGGTGAGACGCATATTCCGGATGAAGGTCCTTGTCAACGGCGCAAATTCCGGTCGCACCTGCTCTTAGAGAGGGAAAGCAGAGGGATCGGGGAAGGTCGGAGTTTAGACCATCAACCAAAAGTAGCTCCCCAAAGCCAATTCCGCGATAAGCGAGGAGACGGGAAGCAGGGGGAAAAGCCGGAACGAGGTCCAGCTCGACCGACCCAACCTGACGATGAGAGGATGCGGGAGGCCGAGCGGGGGAGTGAGAGCGCAATCCGACCATTAACAGTGGGGAACGGGCGGACGTAACGGGGAGGCATCCGTGCGCAGGGCATGACGGGGGGTCTCGAAGTATCACCTGGTTTCTCAAACGTGGGGCGGAAAAGGAAAATTCGTATCGAGACCCGAAAGAAGAAATGAAAGGGGATCTGGTTAGGGACGGCGACCGGGGGGGGGCTACCAGGATCATGGTGGGTAGAATCCTTCTCTCAAGCCCCGAGATACCCGGACGATGGTTCCCTTTCCACGTCGTGAGTATGCAGTCGTTGGGGACTGAGGAAAAAGAAAGCAGGCTGAGAGCGGCTTCCGGGTCTAACGGTGTTGTTTAGGGGGGGAGAGTTTCTCGCAGCTTTTGAAAGAAAGAGGGACGTTACGGGAGGAAGGGCATGGTTCACTCCTACACGTGAAGACGGCCAACCTCCAGGGGGGCACATGACCTGGGGGGGGATCCTCAAAGATCAGGGGAAAAGAATACTTCTACCGCTGTGACCGGCTCATTAAGAAGAACCACAGAATGGTGACAAAAGGGGGAAGATGGGCAGGTGAGCAGCAATTACGTTAGCAACGTTCTGCGGGCAACCAGGTCCAGAGGGAAGTTAGGAAGGAACCACGAACCGCCTGGCACTATGCAGCACAGGAAATGTCCAGGGTGTAACGCCAGGGGTCAAAGTCGGGACGGCCTTGAAATCATTTAAACCGCGAGCGTCGCGGAAAAGCAACGGGCTGACGAGGATAGTAGGAAGATCGGGACGATGCCGGGGAAAGACCAGGTCCTCGATGAATCATAGGTACTGGCGCGGGTGATAGATTCCAAGACGACCAGTTATAAAGATGCTCTTGCCGCAGAGGGAATCCAGTCCCACAGGGAGACGAGGCCTCCCTCTGGGGAAAAGTTAATTCGAGACTTGGCACTCCTGCCCCAGGAAGGAGAACCCTCGACTGGTCTACCTTCAAGAAAGCCGCGATCCTGATTCCTCGCCTCCGCGCCGGCGGGTGGGGAAAACCGTATCGCACGCTCATTCCCCGAAGTAAAAGGGCGATACGAGACTCAAACACAGGTAGAGAAAGAGCAGCTGAAAGGAACACACTCAAAGCGTTAACTGAGAGGGCCGACGGCCCTGTCACAGAAGAGCCCTTCGAGGGCGAGCCTTCGAGGGGGGACTCGATCGCCCCTACTCGTAAGAGCAGAATGTAACCAAAGTGACGAGACTGGGCGGAATTGCAGAGCCTCATCGAAGAAAGGGAGACCGGGCGTACTTGGCTCTCTCTCAGGAAATGAGGTTCTCCCGCGCGGAAGAGAGGAATCTTTGAATCGCCAGGCCCAAAAAAATGAACAACGGTTTGAACGATGTAGACAGGAGATCAAAATCGGCAAGGAAGAGACTTCTCAAGACGGAGGGACTTGGTATGGAAACCAGCTAGACATCCTCCCACCTCGAGCGCCAATCCGTATAAAAACTAGTTCCCGTATCTTTCCCTGACCAGGTCCTATAAATAAAACAAGGACAGGGAAACCTGGAATGCCCTAGGAAGAGTTCTGCGCGTCGCTGTAAACGAAGACTGACGCCTGGCAGTCCAATGACCCACCCGGCCAATCACACTTCCAATAGAAAACCGGAAAACATCTGAGGGGACTGATGGTGATCGCAGAGGGGGTTCTTGATCCCTTCAAAAAACTGTAAAACCTAAAAATGACCCGTCTTCGTGAAGGGGAGATCCTCAGGCTTCGTGCCCCAGGGGTGCCGGAGCGACGGGGCGGCCACTGGCCCGTCCAAAAGTTCTCCCATCTCGTCCCAGAGAGTCCACCAACTCTCGAAAACCATCATCAAAAAAAAAGAAAAAGAGCCGAGATAAGAGGCGGCACTGCTACAGCAAGCAACGCAGCATACCGACCTCCCGCCGTATCGCGGGAGGGAACTCCGCAAGGATTAAAGAAACGGAAACGGAGGAGAACCACCAAGAGACAGGGTAGCAAGGAGGCCGAAGATAACCACCCCGTACGATGACTCGGTAAGAAAAATGTTCTTCCTTAAAAACCGAGGAAAATGAGCGGGGATATGCGAGAAGGGGGGGTGCTCGACCGTACACAATGTCTTTAAAATAAGGCGGATTTGGGGAGACTCCACTCACAAAAAATGAGGAAGGGGCTGTGGGGTCGGTCGATCGGGAAAACTCTGTTCCGGTCACTTGGGTAACTTGAACGAGAACCCAGGAAGATTCAATCCTGGCGGTGCTGACAGAACATGGATGACACGGGGGACGGTTTAATGTTTTGCTTCAAACTCACATGGGACCAATTCGTGATCTCAAGGGATAGTTGCAGAAAACACTAACTTGACGCCACGAGAAAACTGAAGTACGGGGGACGTCCCTATTTTCGGCCGGCACCTCCGGTAATACGGCAAAAGCCGGACAGACAAGAAACCGCTCAAAAAAACTAATCACGCGAAGGAAGAAACGGAAACCGTAAGGACGATGAAAACGAAAAGGTCTGTTACTCTACTGTCCTCCATGCACGCAAGCCGAGCCGGAGAACTCAGCTGTCACAATATCCTTGCTGACTGGCTGTCTGTCAGGGAAACCAGGGAGCCTTCATCCATGCGGGGTCAGGAAAAGTCTATCCTCAGTTGAATTAGTTGCCTCCTGACAGCCCAGGCCAGAGAGACCCCGAGAAGAGGACCTGTTAAGACACTAAACTTGTAGGTGCAAGCCACATCGCTAAAAAAATCATCTCTCAGGTCTCAGAGTGATAAGCGCGTTGGAAGGGGAATCGCACTCCCGACAAAGACGTCCTACCGTCATGGAGCAAGAAAAAAAGGTACTACGGGATAGCTCTGGATACCGGCAAGGGACGCCTAAAGATTGGAAAAATACAATACCCGGCCGTGACGTGAGATTCGAGGGCATGGAGGCAAGTATGTCCTGTTGGTCGGATGATATGAAAGGGCCCTCCTCAGGCAGTTATCTCTCTGAACTCTTGCTGACATTGCACACCCGGGAGGCATTGAAGGGCAGCGACTGGAAATCTCGTTCGGCTCGAGGAAAGTTCGACCACTAGGCCCAGGCAATATTAAAAAAAAATCAAAAACAGCAGCGGTAAACCGGGTGAGTGGAAGGCAAGCAGGATTGGGGGGCGGGCCGGCTTTCTACGGTCGAGTACTTTGCTGAAAAGGAAGGATTTTGAACTTTATGCCACGAAATGCTCAATTACTGGTGCCGCGAGGTTCTGTCGAATTGACGGCGGGATCCCTATATTGTGGGCTCCCTTAAAGGGATAGTAAATCGATAACGCGCTTAGGGGGGGTCGCGGACCAAGCTGCAGATGGGGAAGTGATTTTCCGCGCGGCAAACACAGCACGGGATCGGGCGAAATCGTGGTGAAATACACCTGAGACCGCATCAGTCTTGCATGCGGAGACAACCATCCTGTAAACAACGGGGCAGTTTGTAAGCAACGGAAAGGAAGATAAGGAGAGTATGCTGCGCCGGGGGGGCAGGAACGCTCAACTGGACAAAAAGGAAGGGACGCGTCCACATGATCAACAGTGAGGATTGGGGAAGTCTTCCAGGCCTGTTACGCATTTATGCGTGCCTTAACCAGGCGGCAGCCAGAGAGCAGATCTCCTGGACCCAACTTCAACTATGACCAAGGTAGGCTCGTAGGGGAGTTGCCCGAGAAACGCAGATCGACTGGGGCCGGGTTAACACACCATTCGGGCGAAGAGACCCGCGGGAATTATGTGAACTGCGCAATACAGTGTTCACCACAGCACATCTTGTTAAAGTGTCACGCGAAAGAGACGCGCAAGTGATAGGAGACCCTAAACCGGCTATCGGCTGGGCCCCCATCGTTCAGGTTGCCGAGAACGCAAGAAATACCGCATGGAGGGAGCATTGGTTAGTGCAGGAACCTCGGTGTAACCCACTACACGACGTTCATGCACTATCTATCAAAGAAATGGAAATTCCGGGACACAATCCTATGGGGGTTACCAAGGGAGGCGCTGGCCCACGCCGTTTCAGCATGGCGAACTATAAAAGCATTCAGTAAAGGCCAAAAATCAAAAGTAGCCAGACAGTTCAACAGGGGCCTCTAGGACCTGATGCTGAAACGTATCGAACCAAGACAGCCCCAAGAGTCACAGAAAAAGTCCGGAGCAAGAATAAGTCAGCTTCCTCCCGTCAGCTACTAGTCTAGGCATGTGGCGGGGAAGGAAGTATCCCAGATAACAGCGGGGGACAAAGGTCATTTTCTTGGATCACTGGCTGGAGACTGGGGGAAATGATGGGGGGATATACGATCTTGGATACAACGAGCTAGTCTGCCGACTGGTCGGTCCGTCGGTGCGCTGAAACAAAAAGAGATAAATCACGGTAGGGGAAGGGCAGGCGCCTCTACATGCTCTTGGCTAATATGACGAGTCACTACGTCGGAACAATGCCCTTTTACGAAAAACCATGGCAAGAAATGGCATGGTGGCAAGGAAGAAGACAAGGCCAAGTTTCATCTACTAGCAGTCGAAAAAGGAGTGCCGGGGGACCCTTGTGGAAGAGGCGTATTAATGCAGGCCGTTCGGCCGCGTACAGAACCCGTGTGCAGTGTAGAACGAGCGGTGGGTGCGGGCGGGCCGAGTGACATTGTCTTCAGTGAATTTTGCACGTATGGCCGGGTGCGGCCGAAAGATCCGCAGAACGTCAGTGTCCGAGAAGAGCTTCAGTGGTAACTGGGACATATCCACGCTGGAGAGCGCTAATCCGGTCTTTATGTGAAGACCATTCCACCCAGCCTGTAACAGGTCAAACTCAAACCGAGGGGCTTCATCAGGCGACTCTAATGAAACAGTATCAACTTAAAAAGAGGGGTCAAAGACCACACTAAAGGGAGGCAGGGATGTCATGAGGCGAAGGGGCTTGGGGAGATCCAAGAATAAATTCAGTTGAGAAGTTCGCCCTTTGCCGTTAATGACTTTTATAGAAACTAATATCCTCGAAACACCTCCGAGGGGAGCATGGGGCGAAAAAGAAAAATTCGATCCAGGACGAAACATGAACTGCGCGAGGTGGGGGATCTGGACTCTTCAGAAGGCATTGTTTTGATGACCAGTCCGTCATAAGGGCGGTGGTTGACAAATCCCCGAATACCAGAGAAATCGCGTCCATTAGGGTATTTTTTGTTCGGAGAATCAAAACAGGCATAATCGAGTGAAGGAGAACTGTGAGTCGTGGTTGGGGTTGGGTCGAGTTATCCATGCTGACGAACATTGTAAATGGGCCTCCGGGGGGGGCAGCAATTCCTGAAGAGTACCCGCCAGGGGGCACGAAAATAGGTCCCAGTTCACCGACTATCCATGGATCATCGGTCTACAAGAATTGTGTCGGGGGGGGGGGGGGAATTACATCCTCGATCACAATCCGAAGGATGTTTGGGGGAAACCGGGTTTCATCGGTAGGTGATGGAAAAGTTGTGGATCGGGGGGAAGCCAGGCGTGGCAGGGCGGCAACCTTCATCTGTTCAGGTTAAGACAGACAGGAAGGGCCTATGCATCCAAGTTCATTTCAAGGGTAACGAAGGGACGGACGGAGGCGTTGTGATCTATCGGGCGTCGGATCCGGACATGACACGGATACGCTGTATAGTACCTGGGCGTAAGTAGAATGCCGTGCAACAGGGGAAAAGTGTCAGTGAGGGAAGGGCAGAGGTACTGGCCGAGGGCGTCCCATCTTCATAACAGAGCCCTGACCGAAATACGGCGAGGAGCCTTTAGATACCATTCAAAAGATAAGCGAGATCCTCCAATACACCGTGACCAGGGGAATGAAGGCGAGCAAAGACCGGAAAGTCATGGGAAACGCAAAGGCTACCTTCAAAAATCACAGGGGCAGAATGAGTCAGACCCCACGGTTTACTCAGACAGGCCGCCATGCAGGGAAAGCGGACCTAAGGTCAACAATCATTTCCCGCGAAAGTGAGTCGAATCTAGAAACAAAACAAAAAAGGGAGAGGGGCCAGAGAGAGATCGCATGAAAGGAAAAACGGGGAACTGAGCGGTAGGAGAAGTATGACGTCTTGAATCCACGGAAAGGCCTGCAGGGACCTAGGACAAGAAAAAAGAAGGAGCTTAGCGGTTTCGGGAAGAAAAGGCAGGAGTTGCAGAAGAAGAAGAGAATCCCGGTTAGCAAAACCGGGAAGACGGAACTTCCGTACCGGCGCGCAAGGAAGTGGGTTTATCGGCCAGGCGCAAAATGAGAAGTATACCAGGAACAACGCGGCAAAACTCTGACTGCTACATAGAACAAGGGTCTGTTGAAAAGGAAGCTACAGCAACCTTCCCAAGAACCGCGCACACCAATTCTGCTCAAACGGCGGATCGGGTCACATCCTATACGACTTGCCGGGATACTTTCAGTGGCCTGCGGTACAAACCATAAAAAAGGGACCATGAACCTGGATGAAACGGTTTGTAGGGGGGGAAGAAGGCGTACCGTTTTCACCGAAAACTCACAAACCGACAAAACTAAGGCAAGCACTGAAGAATGACAAGTGCAACGAATTGTGATCGCTATTGCTTCCTGACAACGTGACCCTCGGAACCTACTTAGCCCTGGCTGTTCAAGCCAAGGGGAGAGAAGAAAAAAGGCAGGCTGCCCCAGGGTCAAAGCCTGGGAAGTGCGTGTCGGGCTACCCTTCCGGGACGTTACTGGACGCGCACCTCAATGGGTAAATCTACGCTCGGAAACTCGATCAAATCGGGGCCAAAAAACACGTTTAGACAAAGAGGACCTAGTAGCATGAGACTTGGCCTTCTACGCGCAAAGCCCACCACCCACCTCGAAGACTGGAAGAATCGCCGGAGAAGACCGGGGTGAAACTAACTCAACTCAGGAGACTGCAAGGAAAGCCCGTATCTCACGCAACCCCGACGTCCAGTCGCGCAGGGTCCGGAAAGGCAAAAACTGGACGATTTCTGATAAGTCCTCCCCCAACGGAGGGAAAAATGAGAAAAAGGGGTATCCCTAGTTGCAGGTAGGGGGCCGCGGGGGGATAAGAACCAGTATGTAAAAGGAGCGGATTCTCAAGACTGCGCCGACTGACAAGAAGAATAAGATCGTGCGCAGGGTAGGGGGCGGCGGAGAGGGTCTGATCAAGTTGCAGACTATAACGCGCCCCAGTAGGGGGGCAACGGCAGATGCCTTGAACAATTGGACGTTGGTGCGGCACTCATAATTCTAATATAAAAGCCTGATCCTCTGCGGATAAATTTTCAGAAACTGAGGTTATAGACACTGAAAAGAAATGGCGAAGAGTTTAGTCCGAACAGGGAAAACAAGGACCCAATCACGACATCCGAACAGGAAGAAAAGGTATAAGCGTTACCTCAACGTGAAATGTAGAGCAAGCACGCGCGTTCAGGGCAACGAGAAAATGCAGCAAAGGGCACGGGCTTTTGGAGGACCATTCGTATGCAATGGTGTCGGAAAACCTTGTCTGCTAAAAACATGAAAACTGCTCGGGGCTCTTTCAAAGACAGTCAGGGGGGTCCTTCAACCTTCCTGTTCGAAATTGGACTCCTTCATAAGCCCCATCGCCATAGATAGAAACTATATGCTTGCCTACAACGAAGAAAGTGAGTCTGGTGAGATCAGGGAGGTTTTCAGGAGCACACGTAAATCAAGGGCAACTATAGTGGGGGTAGGTCCGATTCGGGGAGAAATCACTAAGAAATGGAACGTATGATCAAAAAGACCACATACTTAATCTTTACTCCTGGGGTCCTCAACAAGAAGTCTAAAAAAATGTCAGATGAAAGGGACGCTTAAGGGAGAAAGGAGCTAAGGTCGCAGAATCAAAGGGGTATTTGTCTATACAGGATCATCACAGAATTCCGGCTCGCAGGGGACCTGGCTGGAGGAAGCACGCCAGGAGAGTTGGATGGGGCAGACGAGTCGTCAATCAGCCTTAGCAATGCGACAGCTACGATGATGTCCCATGCCGATGACAGACATCTCAACCCAGGAGTTCATGTCAATACGGACGTGCAAGGATTTCCGAGGCAATAGACAGAAAAGTTTGTCCGGGGAATGGATGAGTGAGGCATACGTCCGCTTGGCCGTTGGGGATTGCCAAACGCAAGAAAGGGGCGGGATGATACAGTGAGTAGCAAAGACATGGTCATGTGCCCGGGAGTCAGCGATCGTCTAATCCGGATATAACGAGGGGGCTTAAGCGTAAGGGAAGGCTGAAAGCTGACCTGGCACTGATGGAGCTGGACGGGGAGGGCATCGAGGGATCGGCGAACAGCATGGTGGATAAAAGGAAACAAAGCCATCATCTTGCCAGGCAACTACAGGCCTAAAAGATTGTAGGGAGGGAAGGGGCGAGCAGAGTCACAGAGAAAGAAAATTCACGCGTAACTCAAGTTCGGGAACTTTAAATTGAAAAAATGAATGAGACCGACACCAATATCTTCAACAAACAACACTTCGATAGTTTTCCGGGGGTTGCAAAAGGCAGTTGTAGTTTGCACGGGGGACGGAAACCCCGGCGGCAGATCACGCATTCTCCGGTTACAGGGAGTCCGGTACTGCCCCTTATCTGTGGTAAAACTTGGCTGGGGAGGAGGGGCGATAAGAACCCCATCAAAAGCAGTTATCGCTGGGCAGGGGCGCACAATGACGGTGCAGCCTGATCAAATACGGGCAGGAGGGTTGCGAATAACACAGAACAGCTTTCAGCCTTAAGGGGAACATAGGGTCAGCGCCCTCGAAACTAAGAGCGTTAGGGGGACGGGGGGGATGAGAACGAGATCCAGGAAGCAATCTCAGAATAGTCTCCCCGACAATCGTAGTTGGCCGAAGAACAGACGCCGCCAGGAAGCAGGCAAAAATGTCCTGGGCATGTCTTGTAACAAAAAAGGACGCACTCAGCCAGTCTCGGGTTATAGGAAAAGCGAAAGTACGGTCCGAAATCCCAGGGGAAAGATCCACATAGGTACGTCCCTTAGACTGTTTGAGTGAATAGCGATCACGGGGCAGACATGGGATCACAAAAGAGACGCAAGAGATTCAAGAAGGCGGCCGAAAAAATAAGGCGTGAAGGGTAAGTCAGTTGAGAATACGGAATTCTGTATGGAAACAGTCGAACGAATAAAACCCGTCGTAGGGGGAAAACGAAAGATTGCGTCAAAAAAAGAGAAGCTTTCTTCACGGCCTCTAATCGACTATTAAACGTGGGGGTCTTAGAAGATGAGACAAGAAGGGAACAGAGTCCTGGGAAAAGGTCATTGGATTCTAAAGGGCGAAATTGTCGGTAGTAGACACGCCTCCCGGAAAACAACTCAAGTCTTCCTCTGCGTTTGTGAAAAGTGGGTGCGCTGCACAAGACCGGCGATCAACGAGAACGTAGGAACAGTCACCAAGGGATGGTCGCTGCTCTTTACTTCGAAATAGTCAACCCGGGGACAGGATACTGGGCATGGCCGTGAAGAGAACGAAGCAGGATGAAGAAGGGGAAGAGAAAGACAGGCCAACACCTCTTCATACAGCATGCCGATCCTAATCGAGGCTTGCCGTTTGAGTGAGGTCCGTGGAGGTGATGAAGGAAAGGGAAGGGGTGAGGGCTGAGGGGGAGCAAGCAGTTTGACTCAGCCTTTCCGTTAAAAAAGCGTGCAGGGCCGAGAGGAAGGGCTTCATGGAGAAGGTGGACAGGTCTGCCGGGGGCGCCCGATAAGTAAAGTCAGTGTCTCAGTGCTTCATTTCCGTTTCAACCTGCCTTAAGAGGCCAGAAAGGAGTGGTATTCAGGCGAAAAGAAGGGGAGGGGTGGGATGAACCCAAGAGGGTCCTGGAAAGGTAGCACACAGCCATTATGACGGGGGAGAGGCGTTAAGGGATTCTGCCTTAAAGCGGACAAGAGCGCCAATATCCGGGACCCACTGATTCGGTGCTTCATGGGAGAACGCTTTTATACCAACGATGAGGTTCAGGGAGGTGAGGCTGGCGGTCAGAAGGGGCGGCAAAAATTGGAGAAAAAACTTCTCGCTTACCCGCACGAGCCGTTGGGTAGGAGGAGATAGGAAATCTCGGTCCATCTAAGGAACCGCCTCAAAGGCATGAGGGAAAGACAGGGGGGGGTGGGGAAAAGTGCGCGCCGGCTACCGTGGGATCAAGATGTCAAGGAAAATGTAGTGACGAGATAAAGGAGGATTCTGCGTGCGGGAGGGGGGTGGCCGGGCACAGAGAAGGGAAAGCAGCTTATCGAGGATGAAGAGAACGGTTGCTTGCAAGGGGGGGCAGTGGGATCCGTCGAAACCTGAGCTTTATAAAGAGCGGCTAAACGGCAAGTGTTGCTCGAAAAGAAACTGGGACGGGGGAAAAGAAAAGGGGGGCATAAGGGAAAGGAGGTGATCTCCCGGGAACAAAAAAAATCTGCAAAATTCTCCCGCGTTTTCCAAGGAAGGTAGACGCCCTAGCTCTCACAAGCAGGATGGGGGAACACGTTTCAATGAGGGGGAAGGGGAAGGCAGGCGGAAGGAGGCCGGGGAGCAATTTCGAAATGGAAACCCGTTCAGTGTACAGGCACCGTAAATCACCGGATGTCCGGAAGGTCCAAGTTTTGAAGGCAGCCGCGGTCGGGGAGACGGAGGGAAAGAAAAATAGGGCGGCGAAGGCCGCATAGCCGCGTGACCGGGGAGTCCAGGGAGGCGTCCTTTCTGCCGTAAACAGGACGCGGTCAACTCGGAGAGCGGGGGGGTCGAGGTCCTGAAGAGGGGGGGAATCTCCTTGCGGACAAGAAGAAGGTCTAAGGGAAATGACGAAATAACTGGGTCGCGCGCTGAGAGTAACATCAAACATTCATCTAGAGACCTCGCCCGGGAAATACAATGGATTAGATGGCTCTGAAACGACAGACCCAGTCATCGAACCGATAGGGGTCTACCAAGAAGTTCAGGAAGAAAAAGTCACTTCCCGCCGACGGTTCCTACGCCGCGCGAGGCGTCTATCACACCGGGAAGAAAAATCGCACAGAAGTTGAAGTGAG
>Ga0179591_1318594_pt1 | contig 14087 bp, 11 predicted proteins | sample CZOMad2_1_08_16f_FD_182891 | JGI IMG/M metagenome (GOLD analysis project Ga0179591, IMG submission 182891) | Vadose zone soil fungal communities from Angelo Coast Range Reserve, California, USA - CZOMad2_1_08_16fungal (PacBio error correction) | ecosystem: Environmental > Terrestrial > Soil >...
CGGGCCTCATCTTCACCGCCCACCAGAAAAAAAAAAAAAAAAAAACCGACTTTTCCTTGCGCTAGAACGAAAAAACAAACGGGGGGAAACTGGGAACGAAAAGGGGTCGGCCGCGGTAGCAAAGTTAAAATAAAAAAACGCTGACATAGCGAGAGGGGATTGAATGCCGAACAACAGGACGAATCCGGAATCGCTGCTTCTAAAGCAGAGCCAAGGAAACCATAAGGTAAGGGCTGGGGGGGGTTTAAAACGGCTCTGTCTAATTTAGATTTTTGCAATATGGCGCGGGCCTCGTGTGGGACATCATGATTGAATCTTGGCGGCTGGGAAAGGGTTTCGGGGAGCAACGATCAAACGATTCGTTCGTGATTACTCATGCGCTAAGTTCCTCTCTTCTAGGGTTGTCTCTCTCAAAAGAGTTTCCGGGACAGATAACGGTCTGGAAGACCTATAATGTGAAAAGATCTTGGACCAGGGGGCACTAAACATCTCAGGGGAGAAAAGGGGGGGCCCGTCGAAGAGGAGCGGGAGAATACCTTTCTCGGCAAAGTTAACCCGGACCGGAAACCGTTCTCTCCCGGAAAAGAAACGGGTCGTGAGAGTTGATAAATTGTAGAACGTCGCGCCGGGAAAACAGGATACAGTTGGGGAGGACGCCCCATGGCACCATCAGACAGAAATAACTACTGGTTCTAAATCAGGGAAGCACTGTAGGGGAAGCTGGAAGGGGCGCTGGAGGAGCCAGAAAATCAGGTTGGGCTCAAAGAAGTATTTTTCCGGGGGGGGGTGGGACTGCTAAGAAATGACCGAAGGGAGAGAACCCAAGGTACGCGTACTCGAAACCTGAACTGACGGGACATTTCGAAAAAAATGGAAAACGCTAGTAAGCCGAAATACCGACAAGAACTTTCGAGGGGGCAAGGCCTGCGATGAGAAGATGGCGCATGGCGACAGCATAGTCCGGTGCGCGAACCGTCTAACGCTTGCGCATCGACGGGATGCTGGAAGTGACTCTCGCGAGTCGCGAAAAATAGGAAGGACTTGGGGTCCCTACTATCTAGGCGAGGAAAGGGCGCGGGTGAAAGTGGGAGTGGTGTGGCCCGCGACCACAGGGTTGGACGCGGGGGGAATTGAAATGCCGCACTCTTCGGGGGAAAGAAGAGGCGCGTGAGCATCGACATCAAACTAAGAGAACTTTTAAGGCCTTTACGAGGGGGGTCACTGTCGAGGCAAATACTCTCGCTGGAACAATCGAAGGCACGCCGCTCAACATACAACCAGAGACCTCGAGAGGAGAGGGGTCGGTTCGTCGTCCGGAACCAAAAGGTAGGAATCGGAGGGAATGTGAAACCTTCCACATGCGGGGGTAAAAGGGGCGCGACAAGTGCAGGTCGTTTGAGGGTCGTCATCTAATAAATAAACAAACACACAAGATAACCCATGGACCAGAAAAAAACAGAAACGGCACGTCCATGGTGGGTAGGGATAAGGGGCTGGCGCACAACGAGAGTGGGGGGAGGGCCCAAATGCGAGCGAGCACTAAAAAAACTTACGCCTTGCCGGTCACGAGACTTTCCGGGTTCAAACAGCGCGAAACCAAAGAGTCCTTACATGCCCCTGGACGAACGACCGCTCGGTATAATGGAAAAAGAACTCAGGATTTTGAGAGCGTAACTTCGGGATAAGGAAAAGATCTCTGCAAAAAGGTGAAACCCCTCCGCAGCGATATGGGGTGTGTTCTCCAGGGGACTCGTATACGTCGCTCAACAAAAAAAAAGGTGCGAAAAAAGCGTCGGACATGACAGGGGGATCGGCAAACAAAGCAAACAGAACCCTTCCTCTGATAGGAAAAAACACTCCCCATGTGGGCGAGGAAAGAGCAACGCAGTGATCACTTGACAAAATGGGCCAAGAAAGAAATAAGAAGAGAGGGGAGACTCCTTAATCACGGGGGCGAGGGGGGGGGAAAGAAACCTCCCCGTGTGGGATTAATTCGACTAGGCGGGAAGGGTGAGAGGGCCAAAGAGGGGAGGGGAGCCTCTATGGAGAAGAGAAATCAGTCAATGGCTCTACCGAATAGAGCCAAGTTTAAAGCGTCCGAAGGATAGCAGGGGGATAAGGATGAGTGAGGGGGGAGAGAAGATCAAGTGTTTGTTTCTACAAAATGCGAGTTGACAGATTGTTCATCAAAAATTCAGGAAAAGAGGAGAAGTGGGAATCAATTATGAAACTCGGAGGGAGAAGGGGGACGACACTAAACCACCCACAGAAAAAAAATCCGCTGCAACTCCACTCAGACGGAACTTAAAACTACGGTGGGAAGAAGTGAGGAACCGGGGGGATAAAAGAAAAAAATCCACGGGTTAGGATCTGTGTTTGAACTCCTGTGGCTGATACAACCGCAGGCTACGGGGGCTCTCCTTTCATCCATAATGAAGGAAATCCTAAGCAAAGGGGGAGTTGGTGCCCACCGGCGCGATGGTAAAGAGAAGGGGGGTTCACTAGACTCAAAGGTGAGGGACTAATAGGGGGAGAAGGGAAAAAAATCAAATTGATACCCGAAAATGGGAAGCCGCCATGGTCCAAAGTCGAGACTAAAAATGGGAAGACTCTGGTGAAAGAAAAAGTTCGAACATTAAAATAGGGAGGCGGACCTAATCGAAGGGGGGGGGAGAGACGACAGACTTGGGTCAATTCTCACACCTCATGAAGAGGGTGTAGTCAAAAAGAAAACGAACGCAGATCAGAAAGGAAGAAGAAGGGAAAAAATCAAAAGGGAACTCGAATGTTTCCGCCGGGGAACATCGTATACCATGCAGGGGTCTGACACAAAAAAATGAAGGGTTAAAGAAAAGTAAACTGACGCCAGAATCCTGGGAGATCCTTGCATTTGGCAAACGAAGTCAGCAAAGCTACAAATGGTGTGTGGGGGGGGGGGGAGATGGAAGCATTGCAAGAACCGAAAGGAAATGGATTTTACAAAAAGGAGAGCGACTAGAGGAAAAAAACTTGAGACGGATGCCTCCCGGAACTCCTGAAATCTCCCGTCCCATCAACTCAAAGGGGGAGGAGGGGATGTCTGGAGACGAGATTTACTGAGTTCTCACGAAGCCAAAGAGGAGTCGAGCTCGAGTTACTCCGCCCGCTTGACTGGAAGGAAGGCGACGATGATGATGCTGGAAATCTAGTCAAGGAAGACGAGGGGAGCAAACCATGGGAGACTCTCTTAGACCGGGGGAGGAAGGCCGAATACCTGGGATGGGACAGGGAACGGCTTCAGGAACAAATCAGTCGGGAGGATGACTTAGGAAGGGGGAAGAGTGACCATAGTAAAGGAGCAAAAAAACAGCTTTTCATGTGATAAACAGGAGAAACGCCTCACCCATAAGGAATAACTAAAGACCAGGGGGGGGGGGACGAGCAATGGCACGGGGCAATCGGAGGGAAGGGAGGAGCGTGGAGAAGGACGCGCGAAAGACTAGATGAAGGGAGAGTGCTTGTTTCTGCTAAGTCACGCAGCATGGACGAGCCGCGCAGAACGAAAACACTCCGGACTGAAAAAGAAGTCCAGGTAGAGAGAGGAAGGGACGTGCAAAACTGAAACAGTAGCCACAGGCGGCAGCGAAAGACCATGCATTTCCAACGAGGTACTTCCGAGTCCTAGAGCCAGAGAACAAGGGGAGCAACTCGCGAGAGGAGGACCATATACCATAAAATGGAGAGGGGAGATCAGGAATTTGATTTATTACGTGACTATAGCAATAGAGAAGAACGTGGTGGGCGAAATCTATTCGAAAAGATCCTGACCAGGGAACCAACAAGATAAAATCTGATCGAAGGAAGGCAAAGAAGCAGCCGGGGGAACGTGACGGCGAGGGGATGCCACGGGAAGAGTACTCCCAAAAAGATCAAGCTGACTCCAACACACACAAACACCAAAAGACAAAAAACAACCACCAACACACACACATCAATTCAGGGGGAGGGAATGAGAGAAGAGAGAGGCAAAGAAAAGCCAGGCATAGTTAAGGCGTAAGGGTAGTTTCTTACCAAGGAGCACGGCTCTTTTTTCCGTCACAGTAAGCGACACAAGAAGACTCACACAAAACACGAGGGAAAAGGTCAAAAAAACTATCTGATGGGGGCGCGCCACTATTGGTACAGGAAACCAATCTGTCATTATAAAGGGAAGGAGAAGGGGAATACAAGGGGCGACCATAATGACCGCGGGGCTGCCTTAATCCTGAGGGCTCAGTGCGGGCTGAACTCGCTAGGTTCTCTACACGGGGGAGTGTTTACAGAGAATCTCATTAGGACGGGAAGGGCAATGATTTTTGGGAAAAAAAGGAGAAGTTCAAGAACAAGAAATTACTGGCTGGGTACAAAGCGCGCCGGATGGTCCTGGGTTTTTATGGCGGATGTTAGAGCGCTGATCCCCGGGGAGGGACAAAAGGGAAACCTCAGCGTCGAGAAAATGCGAAAAAGAAAACAGATCAAGCTTCCATGCGAGGTTCAAGAGGGCCTCTTGATTGAGGATCGCCTTCGGCGGCGAGCGGAGAGGGGTCAGCAAAGGAAACACGGCTCTGACGGTACCTGGTTAGGGGGCTCGTAGCAGCCGAGCCGATTACCTACGCGCGAGAAATGATGCAAGTGAAACGGGGGGTAGGGTGTTCTCGGCTCGTAGGAGGGGACCAAGAGCGTAGCGAGCCATCAGGCAGCTCATGGGCAGGGGAAGGCGGAGGACTAGATGAAACGAAAAATAATTCAGTCTCCCCCAAAGGATGCTTGCTCGGTCACGGTTACTGAGATATTCAATATTGGTTCTCGAATCTGGAATGAACATAAGCTATGGACAACGTAAAAAAAAGGGTCCTTTTACTCTTGTGGAGGGTGTCCACTCGCAGTCCGTCTACACCGCAGGTACCCGCAGGACGGCGGTTAGCTCGCGGCGCAGGACAGCCAGTGAGTCGGAAGAAGCAGCGCGAAAAAGATCACATCAAGACGCTTCTAGTAGGGAAACTCAGGGAAAGATGACAGGATTCCTTCAGGGCACAGGAAAAGTCAAGCGCGAGCTTCACGATTCGGGAAGCGCGAAAGGGGAAAATTGCGCAAGTAAGACGGAGAGACGCAAAAGAAACGAAGGCAAGTTCTTCCTGAAGGGAGAAGAAGGACATTCCATTCGACTACTAGAAAAAAAAAAACACACCGCGCAAACCTACTCAAGGAACGGGAGGAAGAAAGGCCCAAAAACCCTGAAACACCAAACGGCCTTAACTCGGCGTATACTTCAACATGTAATAGCCGATGGAAGGACTGCACCCGGCGCGCGTCAAAAGAGAGTCTGGGGGGTTCAAACGGCTCTTAGAAGCGGATTGAACGGCGGCAATGAAAAGGATCGTGTGTCATCTTTACGATAAGGGACTGACGTGCCGCTGGTTTCGGGCAGGGAAGGACCTAGCACGAGGGGATTGACGTGGGGCGTCAGCCACTGAAAAGCCATCATTGTGCAAAGCCCATCGTTCCGTCCTAGCTCCGGGGAGATATTACTGGACAAGCTCGTAAGGGAAAAGGGGAAACATCTTCATCGTCTTGGGGGAACCTTGCTCAATTCCGCACAGAAACGATTACCCGGCAAAGACCGTGATCTCTCGGCTGGACACAAGACACAGGCGGGAGGGTCGATGAACGAACGGAGAACGGCACGTACCCAGAGGGGGGGACTCCCGCTGCACCAGAAGAAACCGACGTCTTAGAGCAGAAAATTGAAAGTCGGCTTCAATGGGGCAAGTGGGTGAAAAAAAAGTCCAGCGTGCGCCATAGAAAAGTTGTGAGAGGGAAGGGGGAAACGATCGCAAACGGAAGGTGGGGACACCGACGCTCTTACCCCGAGGTTGAAAGAACAAAGTCGGGCATTCTACCCCTTCGATGACGCAGCTCGAGAGGGCACGAACGCGCGCTCACCTTGGAGGCCCCAGAGGGGAAGAATCTGAAAACCGGCGCTGCGCAATGCTGATGGGGAGTTGGGGCTCTAAAAGTCGTGGTCAGAAAACGTGCATTGCTGACCGGGAAAATTGACTCTTCATTCTCTCGGAGGAGAAGTGGGAAGTGGGTAATGGAAGAGGTCGTCTGCTGCTTCAGTGGTGGGAAAAATGGTTTTGGGAAGGCCTCTTGGGTGGCCAAGGGAAATGCCTCACTCCGGGCTGGGTAATCAAGAAACGCGGTGAGCGGAGGGATAAAGAGAAAAGGGAGAACACATATAGCGGGGGGACCTGTACGCACGGGGGTCACTTCTGAATACTCGATGGAATTCATCGAGGACTCAGAGACACATACTGAGACCGAGGGAGTCGCTCTAAAGACTAGACGGGTTTTGGGACCTAGGAAAAAAGAATACGCCCATGGAACCCTGGAGGGAAGAGAGGGGAGGTCAAAAGAAGCGGACGCGCACGCAATGCGGTCTTTCTATTTGGAGGAAGAGGCAGAGACTCCTCAACAAAAATAAAAAACAACAACCAGGGCGCGCCACGTATACACCCACAAAAACACGTAGGAGTAGTAAGATATCGAACGAAATCGAGCCCATACCCAAACTTTCAGCGCGGAAGTCACAGAGTTGGGAGGGTGAAAAATCAGGCGATGAAAACATGGGCTAGGTAAAAAGGGGACCGGAGGACGAACTCTATCTCGGGTATCCTATGCCTTCGATTAGGTTTTGAGCTCTACCTTCTGCTGAATCTCCAAGCGAATAGACGAACTGGCGGCAAGACAGACGAAATGGAACACGAGGTAGAAGACGGCGGGGGGCTACATTCGGGGACGCTCACGCGTCGAGGGCTGACAGCGCTTGAACAGCCCAGGTGATTCAAGGACCAACACGCGGTTCATACCGACTGGATGAGAGAAGGACCAACCCACGAAAAGAAGTACAGCCTCTCTAAGAGCGTGGAAAACATGTCAACCGTAGAAGGGAGACGACTAGACCGCGAGTCACGGCCTAGAGGCCGGAGGTGATTTCAGTGCTCACTACGCAGAAAGGGGGGTTAGGAACGCGGGGTGTCATCATCCCGAATACAGTTAAATCGATCAGGCAGTCCAATCCAGGCGAGGGAAATCGAGCTCGAGCGAATGATCAGGAAGGGGAGAAAGGAATCACGCGCTCGGGGACAGTTGGGGAACGTCGCGTCTGTACGCCTCGGCCTAGAAAATCAAACCAACCGCCTATGGCGCCAACCAAGAAGAGAAAAGAAGCGATGCGGCACACCTGGGAACTCAGGAGAATAGGTGAGTGAGGGGGGGCACAGCTTTGGTTAATACCACCGAGAGAGCAGGTTGGCGCGACCTTTCCCACATAAGCAAAGCCTTCGACCCTCCCAGTGGGTGGCCGAAGGAGGAGGCAAGGGTAGGAAGGGACGGGAAGGAGAGATCACGTATGAGAACTCGGACGATGCTCCCCACAATTTATCCGTTGCCCGGTCAAACGTAGGGAGCTGAAAGTAAAGCTAAATACGGAAGTAAAGTAGAGGGTCGTAACGATGAGGAAATTCTTCTAATGAGAGGCCTGCTAAATTGTTCTAAAGGGGCAATGAAATCGTGGGGTGTTCTTCTAAAACAAAGCCGGTAAAGTGCCACGATGTAACGCGGGGAAAGATTGCAAAACAAGAGAGGAATCCGCTGAAAGATCGACCGGCGCCGTTAGGAAACCAAAAGGCAACTTGATTTTAAGAAGTGAGTTTACCCGAATCCCGGTATATCGCTGCAGGGGGGCCAGTACTCATCGACGGGGAGGAGAGAGCGTTTGGTAGGGAGGCAATCGTTTTAACCTATGACGGACGTGGCGGTGGTCAAACGATCGGAGACTGGGCCATGGAATTTAGGCCTAAAGGAAATCCGAAGAACGCAGGAACGAAGAACCGTTTCTGAGACATATGTGACGGGCGAGAGGTGCTCGCTCTCACAGGAGAGGAGATCAGGAGGGGGGAGGAGACAGACACCTTGGTAAGAAAGGGGTGTGCTCGCTGATCGCGGGGGGTCAGGCACTGATCACTCTGCCGACTACGAAGTGAAACGGGATCAATCGCTACCGCCGTCTTCACGGAAAGGGCTGCAAGGGGGGGGGAAAGAAAACAGCACCACCTTCGAAGCGGGGAAAAAGTTTCATTTTCATGGCAGGAAGAAAGACAACCCTCCCTAAGTAACGCAAAAGACGGGAACACGTTGAAAGAAGAAGAAGAAGGGGATCGCTGGGGGAAAAGAGATCAGGGCTCTGCTCAGGGGGCCGGGGTGCGCATTACCGGGAGTCTTTGGCGTGACTAAGAGAAGCTTTTCAAAGGATCATCGACGAAAAAGGTCAAAAGCATGCCGGAAGTTCTAGAAATAGTGGACTGCAGAAGCGTGAAAGGGGGAGAAAAGAGAGCAGTCGAGTCTGAGAAGACTCCCTTGGGCCTGAAAACTCGGCCAGAAAGACTAAAGACGAAGAAGAAGCGGAAGCGTTGAAAATATCAGGACTCCTGATGAAGGTAGAGATATTAGCGGGAGGGGGGGGCCGCGCGGTGCTAGAGCGGGAAAAAAACATCCTTCCAAAAAAAGGTGAATCCTTCTCTATCTCCGAGTGACCGGGACGTACTGAGGCAGTGCGGGAGAAGAAGTGCCGGAGCAGGGACAGATTCTAGTAAGACACTACCAAAAGTGGAGGGTCTCCTTTCGGTTCTCACTTGAGCAAAAGCAGTATGGAAAACTTACGGACATCCTCCCGTAGAGGGGGAAGGTTCTGAAGGTAAGGTTAGGGTCTCCGCTAGCATTTTTAGGGCGTCTCTAGATCGTCGCCATCTAAGACAACAACCAGCTTGGTAGGAAAAAAAAAAGACATAGGAAAAGAAGTTTTGTTGAAATTGCAGCAGCCGGCTTCTTTCCGTATCCTGGAAATAAATAGAGGGAAGAAAAATGGCCAGATGAAGGAGGTTATGCATGAGTGCTTGCGCTCTCGCTAAAGATAGGAAAAATTTCATGTTTTCCTCGCCTCTGAGGCAGAGGATGCGGGAGGGAGGGGGGAGTGCCCAGATAAGACAGAAAGGAGATAGAAGTCGAAAGTCGGCCATTCTGCTCTCTGGTCATTGGGGGGGGGGTATTTCCGAGTCTAGCAAGGACGTGTGCGGGAAGCGAGGGGTCAGAGGCGTATGCAAATCAAATCGGATTAAAGGTTTCTATGGTCAATACTCTTCATTAATAGAGACCTGGGTTAAAAGGGAGGAGGATAAGAAGGGACAGGCGTCTCGAGGGACAGGCGCTTTGCTCAATCTCATGATAAGTAGGGGCATGATTGGCTAGGAAAAGCGACTGGAGGGGGACCGGGAGAGGGGGGAGTAGCTGGCTCGGGGGCTCGTAGAAGGGCAACAAACTCACCTCTCATCAGAACGGGGCTGCTGCGCTCGGAACCTGAGAGAAGACGAGCATCAACCACCCAGTCTTGGAACAACAGCGTGGAGGGAGGCCCTTATGTGAGGAAGAGACGGCGTGTAATGAAAAAGAAGGCTGCCAAGGCCCGGGTGTCGGGGACTGTAGCTTTCCAATCGCAGCGTCGGAACCGTCTTCAGCGCGACGGGAGGGTAAGGCATAGGGAAGGGCTTACGAAGGATCGGGAGAAGAAAGGGAGTACCATCTCCGAGCGAGGAATAGCGAACATCATCTTCGTATCCTCAAAGGAGGACAACCAAGGCTACCTGTTGCGGCTATCGAGGTATTTCCCGTAAGAGGAAAAAGGAGAACGGAATTAAGGCCATCCCTCTGAGCGATTTTATTTCTGCCGTCGAAGAGGGGCTCCCTTAAGAGGGAAGGGGAGAGAACGAACCACCGACACGAGGTGCCGAAGCAGTCTTCGGCAAAGGAGCACGGGACTAAACGACTCCAGGAATTCTCCGAATTATTAAGCAGAGTACACACTTATAAGAAAAACTTTCGAGTTAACAAGAATTCGCTCTTCACAAGAAGAGGATGGTGTTGTTTGGGAAAAGAAAGGAGCGGTCGATGGAAGTTGGACCGGCTTCAACATTCCGAGTTTACAAGTGTGGAAGAGGTTCTTCTTTCCAGGGGGTAGTCAGATAAAAAAGGAGTTCGCACCTCGGAAAAGCTCGGACGGAAGAGGAAGGTTGACGCAGACGAGTGAAAGAAGCGTCTTTGAATTTATGAAGCTAGGAAGGTTACCATTTCTAAAGTGTCAAGAGACTCATGGGTTGGGAGAACGAGTGACAAGTTCTTTAGAGTTCAGTAAAAAAAATTCCTGCTACCTTTAGCGCCGGGGGAAGACAAGGGGGTGAGTAGGAAGGCTAGAAAAAGGCGAGGGCGAACGCCAGGTGTGTGAACTGGGGGGGGGGGGGGGGCAATACAGACTACTAACTACAGGAAAAAGCGAGGTCAGCTCAGGGCTTCACGCTGTAGCGTAGGCCGGTACCCGTCGCGGGCGCAAAAAGAAGAGGGTTGGGGGTGGGTTAAGGAGCGCTTGCCAGAACGCTATACGATGGACAGACTAAAATCCTTGTCATTTGGTTAACAACGAGAGAGAGACGAGCACTACGCATCAACTCAGGGGGGGGGCAACGTGATCAGAGGAAGGATCAGAATCTAACCTTCTACGAAGGAAGGTGCCTCTTTTCAACCGTCTCGGAATAGGAAAACTTGTGGAGACGATTGCGAGGAAATAGGCGAGTCGCTCTTCAACGGGTATGGAAAAAGGGGAACTAAGAGCTCACTCTATCTCGGCTCGTGAAGCTTGGGGGGGACTCCGATGGGGAAAGGAAAAAACGCGTTTGTTTATGACACTAACGGCGGGTTTCACGCAGAGCTTGGGAAAAAACGAGGGAGGGGGGAGAAAAGAAAATAAACCCCATATCGAGGGCTGTTACGAGGGGTCACAAGGAGAGAGAGTATCATCGAAGGCAACAAGGAATGCGACGGGCATCGCACGTGCAAACAATATAAAGGGGGTATGGAACCAGGGACAGAAGGAAAGCAACAGGGCAAGACTGTTCGCTGTCGATTTAAAAGGGGGGAACAAAGTACGGCGCCAGGGGTAAGAGCATCTTCTCAAAAAAAACAAACAACGGAAAAAAAGGGGGAAGAAATTCCTAAGAGACGCGTAGGGGAAAACGGACAGGAGGTGGAGGGGGAGAGGTCGGTAAAGGGGGTCGACCTCAACAGAGGGGACATAAGAAGGCGCCTAAGGGGGAGTGGCGCGAAAGGAAATGTAATGGGATCAAGAAGGTACAACCATCCGTGGGAGAGTTGGAACGAGGGGAGGTAAGAGAGGGGCGGGAGACGGCGCAAGTGCGAATCGCAGGGAGTCGAAGAACGAGGTGGGAACCACCGGAGATGGTTGGAACGGATAGGGGACAGGCGGAGTGTAAAGGGGAGGGCACCTGTGGGACTGAGAAGAGGGGAGCTAACCGGCAAGAGCACGGGAAGGTGGGCGGGACAGGGGTGGGGGAATCCAGGAAGAGGACATGCAGGGATCACTAGAGGAGGCAGGCACAAAGATTAGAAAAAGGAGCTAATACGACGTGGGGCCCGGCGCGGGTAAAGAGAGGATAAGTGGGAGGCAACTGGTACGGGTCAAGCAAGGGACGAAAGGAAATGGGGCCTAGGGGAAAAGGAACCCGGAGAGAACGACAAAAAAACAAAAACAAAAGGGGGTAGGAAAAAGAGAGAGTGAGTCACCTAAAGACTACTACTCGGTCAGAGAGTAAGACCATATTTAACAAATAGCGAAAGGTAGGAAAAAGGTTGCTTCTTTCATTTCCTTCATTACCGGAGAAAAAAAGAGATCTTATGAAGAATGATTTCAGAGGGGGGAAGACCCGTACTTCGATAATTGAAAGAGAATAGAAAATCGACCTGTGCCCCCGAGTCGGTGACAGGTCGCGCGATATTTGATTAAAACCAGGGAGGTAGCGACTCACCCTCTATTCTTGAGAAAATAGGAGGGTGAAACAAGATTCTGGAAGTTCAGGAAAAAAGTTTCAGAACAATTAAGAGGAGATCGGCACACACACGAAAAACCGAGAAAGAGATCGAAGTGATCTCGTAGGAAAAGGAAATCGAGTCGATGCTATCCTCTAGAGCACTTACTGAAGTAACACTGGAGAGCGCACGAGTGACGGTTTCGCGGGAAACCGAGCGTCAAAAAGACGACGACGCTTCCTATTCAATCACAAATCGGGGAATTTGCGCTAGTTCTGCTGAGAGCGAGCGCGGACAGGAATAAAAATGGAAAAAAGGAGTCGGAGAAGGAGAGGGAACTGCTCCTTTTACATGGGAAAAACCTGTCCTAAGCAAAGCAATCCCGGCACTCCAGGGGAGCCAAAGAGAAGGAAAACTGCGATAGGAAGCACGAAGACAGAAGGCGCGAGATGATCCTAATACTTATTTAAAGGGGTGATCTTTGCTCAAAAAAAAAGTGAGCCGTTCCGCTAAAGGGAGGACATCAAGTCATCGACAGACCCCACCAATGGGACGGCCGGCGGAGAAATCATACGGGCACGGAGCCGAGAAAACGTATTAGAAGGCAAGCGCGACGAAATTGACTTTCCCGAGAATACATTTTTCACTGAGAGAGAAAAAGTAAGCCTCAGAGGAGGAGACAGTCTCTGGGAACCGAAAGATTTCGCGGCGTCTAAACACGGGAACCGCATTCCTTCTATCAAGGAAAAAAAAGGGAGAACAGCGGGTCAAGGACAAAGGGGGTGTGATAGTCTTAGTCCCTAAACAAACGTCTAAAGTTCCATCTTTCCAAGCTGCAAAAAAAAAGCCGCAGGGTTGGGAATGGGCCTGAAAGGAGATAGTTAGCTCACGTTCTTGGATCCAAAAAAAAATAAAGGACGCGTGAATCCTTGCCTTCCAGGAGGGGTGGGTACACGCAGAATCCGGTTTCGGGCGGCAGTGTTCTAATACTGTGGAGACTCCTCTATGATGGAGACGTGTGGGTCCAGTTGGGACGGAAAGGTGGCCACATCCACAGGTGAGGAATCTTTGAGGGGGGTAATTCTAGGAGATGCTCACGGAGATTGAACATAAATGGCATGCCGATAACTCCTAAATCCTCCCGTCAACAAAGGGGACTGGGGGTCGGCATAAAGGGCTTCTAGAGGGGGAGAACACGGCTCCCTACGCACTCAGCTAGGATCTCTCAGGGGGACCCCACGGACCCCTGGACCCTCCTGACTGGGATGACTCGATCTGATCGTTCACCCTCTCGCTGTACGGTAAGCCGCGCCGAAGGCGCCGATCCTACCCTGACGGCGGAAGAACCGGGACTTCTGACTTGACAACGACTTCCGTACGGCTAGCAACAAGTACCAGGAGCAGGACGGACCGGAAGGTGAAGTTCAGTTACCAAAGTAAAAAAATCACATCGAGCTACTAAAAAGGGAGCGTTGAATTATGCAGCAGTGGGGTGAAGGATTGATTGCATTTCATCGGCAGAAGCATCGAGGGAATGGGACGCGGAAGAAGGGCAGCGGGGGAAGGCCTACGCGAAGGGACACGACCTCGCATCGCCTAAAAAAAAGAAAGAGAGGACGGGGAAAGCTTCCGGGTAGATATAGGAAATCGGCTTCGAGCTAGGGAAGTCAAAAATCGGAGAAAGGCAACACTTGAAACCGGGAGAGCCGGGCAAGGGAGTCTGATTGTCAATAGCCGAATAAGAGGAATGCGAAATACTAGAACCGAGGGGGGAAAAAGATCGGGTTAATTTCATGGGCCTGCATGTATCTAGGGAGCAAGCGGAAAACCAGACAAGTGCTCCTCTACGAACACGAAAATCCCAAACAAGAAGGACTCCGAAGGAGCAGGGACTGACGGGCAACTATCGAAAAAAGAGGGCTTCGACATCGCGGCGGAAAGAAAATAATTTCCTTCAAAAACATCAGCCAATGAACTATAAACACTACCACAGGTCCGCGCCGGAGAGGACTATCGGAAAGAGCGGACTCATGTCTTCACAGCAAACGGCCTTCATAACGGAGACGGGGAAGGGGTCTGTAATGGGAAGTTGAGCACGGAACCGCGTGGAGACCTCACGCTACGAAAGAAACGAACAA
>Ga0179591_1375656_pt1 | contig 14087 bp, 13 predicted proteins | sample CZOMad2_1_08_16f_FD_182891 | JGI IMG/M metagenome (GOLD analysis project Ga0179591, IMG submission 182891) | Vadose zone soil fungal communities from Angelo Coast Range Reserve, California, USA - CZOMad2_1_08_16fungal (PacBio error correction) | ecosystem: Environmental > Terrestrial > Soil >...
CGGCGGACACTCAATCTTTCGGGAAAGCAAGCAAGTATCGGAAGGGGGGGGAGGGTCAAACGGGGAAAGCCCAGGGGTGGGGAAAAGGCACAATTTTCATCTAACTCCGGGAACATTGAGGGGGGTAACTCTGTATTATCCATTTCGTGAAGCCGGGTATAGTGTCTAAATCGAGTGGGACAATGAAGGAGCGTGAAGGGGCCTTCTATCTGCGACAAGGGGGGCAGGGGTGATTTTCCTAGGGTACCTTTGTGGCATTTTTAAGAATTTTGAGCTTTTGCTAGGTGAAAAAAAAGAAGGGTGCTTCCACTTCGCTTCTAGGAAGGCGTCTGCGCGATAAGGGGGCATTCAAAAAAAATGTTTCCGGGCCAATCTTAAGGACCGGCGCTCGCCCAGGAGAGGAAAAGTTAAGTATCACCTAAGGGTGGGAAATGTGCCGTAACGAGTTGCCCGAGGTAGCAAAGATTTGAAAAAAAAAAATAGGGAGTCGTTAAAAGGGGAAGAAAAGCGAGTCGGAAAGGTAGCCGTTTAGGACCAGCTAGAGCGTTCCCTCGTTAGGTAAATCGACCGGGAAAGGAGAGGCGGTCTTTTAATCTACGGGGGCAGAGAAAAAGACAGATTTCTGTCAGTTGAGGGGGGTTTGCGAGGGGAGAACGAGTGGGGTGTGTCTCTGGAGCTCATAAACACCTTAATGCGAGGCAGGTATCACAATGGCCGGTATCTGGATGACCTACCGCTTTTCCTTAGAAAGAAAAAGAAAGCTGGAAGCAGGGGGGGGGAAGCGTCAGAGAGTGACCAGTTCGGGGGAGATTGTGTCTGAAGCATCCGGGGGTGCATCGACAATCTCAGTAGAAAACTTTCTACAAAAAGAAAAAAAACGTCACTCCCGTTGTCAGGGGGCTGGAAACGGGAGAGCGCAAAGTGCTGGAGGGGGGTGGGAGAAAGAGGCAGGCCGCGTCGTAGGAAGTAGCTCACACCACTCGACCAGGTAAGTCGTACGTGTTTTGACGCGTAGCTTATTCGTTTTCTGGACTTGTTGAAACGGGGCCGGTGGTCGTGAAAGGGGCGGATGGGGCCTTCCGGAGAACGCAACTCAGGGTCTCGCAAGAAAAAAAGCCGGATTCAAAAGATCTCGTCGCGCTTCTGACAAAGGGAAAGAGGCTCAGCAAAAGCCTGCCAACCGATCCCCGCCCTAACGACGATACCTCTAAGAAAAAGGCGGGGCCCGGGCTGAACGATGCTACGAGGGCGATGCCCCCTTCGATGGCCTACGAGCAGAAAAAAAGATTTAAACAAAGGAACAAGCCCCAAAAAGGGGAGGTCTCGCTACTTCTTCTTAAGTAACGTCTCCTGGGGGAAGGGGAAGAGGTCGGAAGGAGGTAAAGACAAAGCCAAGATTCCCGAAGCAGCCAATCACTATTCCAGAGACCCCTCAAGATAACAATAAAAGGTTATCGCCTAGAAGCTTAGTTTTGGGGAAATAAAATAGTAACGCCAGTGATATCAATCCGCCCAAAAAAACTTTGCCGACCCGGGCGTAATGGGGCAAAAAATAACCTTTCGGAAAATACCGAACAAAAAGACGGGGAGAGGGCGGTCGAAATTCGAGGGGGGGCTCTGCCAAAAAGTACTGCATCAAGAGAAGAGAAGGAATAAACGAGATGGACAAGAAAAGGAATCAGAGAATAACTCCCGCATGATGAGAAAAAAAACTTGGGGAAAACGGAAAAAAGTTGTGGAGGCATAATGAAAAGTCCTTGGGGAAGAGTTACCGGAAACCGGAATGCTAGTCCTTCATAAATTCCTTGAAAGGATTAGGACAGAGCGCAGCGAGCTCTCGTTAAAGACCAGAGATAGTGCGGGCTCAGTCTCAGTCAGGGTCTAGACGCGGGAGTACTGCTAAACAAGATCAAAGGAATACGGGAAGGTGGCCAAAACACGCGACCGAGAAAGTGTCAGGTGTCTTCCGAAGGGAAAGACAGAGATAGGATGAAAAACCTCTCGAGATCATACTAGAGGATAACGAAAATCATCTGGGAGGAAGGGTAGCTGAAATCTCCTTGGTGCCCAAGTGTTCAAGGGGAAAACAGAAAGGATTTGGGCTCTGTGGTCCATTGTGAAGAAACTGTTAGGGATGTACGTCTCTCCCGCCATATTTACCTCAGGGGGACATAAGAGGCGGAAAACAAGCCCCCGCCGAGTGGACGATAAAGTTATTACTAGAGCTCTTTACTAGCTTGCTATCTGTGGGAGGAGGAGCGAAATGGTCTTAGGACAAAGGATCCGGGGAAACAAAATTCCCGATCTCTGAACACGGGTAACGCAAAAAAAAAGCACAATGAGCAAAAGGAACGTAGTCGTCTACCGAACGCCAGCACTCGTACTGCCATAAAAGACCACCGCAATGCCTAATGGCGTCGAAATTGCAACACTAATAAGAAGCTGAAAGCAAGGTGAGGTTGTAAGGTCAACCGTTCAAGAGTGCGTATTTCCGCAGCTCAAATCTCTTTAGATCTTTGACAGAACGCATTGAAAATTAACCAGTCTTCAAGTCAAAACGAAGCGGCTTTCGAAGGTTCCTTGTGACCCAACAAAAAGTGAGGAAACCACTCGGACGGGAGTAAAAAAAAACACAAAAAAACCAAAACAAAAAAAAAAGACACACACACAACCACAACACACACATATGGTCATAGCCTCCTAATCGTTGCGAGACTGATCGAGATAACAGGCTTGAACCAAAATCTTAGAGGCCCTAAGGGTCCTAATCGGTGGCGCGAGTCCGGGGAGGTTTCTCAGATCCGCAGAAAGGGTAACCCCGGTCCAGGGCCTATCGATAGATTTGTTTTCTCCAGGATGATGGGCCGTCCGGGCCTTCGGCTAAAGAAAGTGGCAATTTTACAGGTGAAAACCGCCGCTCACATGACTATTTTGGTCAGGGGAAAGGAGGAGTTGGCGACTACGCGTCCGCTGCAGGCAAAGCCGAGGGGGAAGATAAGGGGGTTATCCTGACTAAGGGCGCTATGCAGCTTCGCTTGACGGATAAGAACAGCGGAGAGAACACTGAACCCGAGTCAAAGAAAAGGGGTATTCGAACTTATCAGAGATAACTGAGTGTTCCATCCAGGACATGAACGGCACTTGAAAAACTTTCAGAATCCTCAATTACTAGGAGAGGACATCGGGCGACCCGTTTCAGACGTGCGGGACTAGGGGCAAAACTGTCGATGGGAGTTCCGCTTATTCAGAGCTTATTCTCCAGGAGACTCTCACAAAAAAAGCGGAGGAGAAAAAAGGATTCGAGAGAACGGAGCACAAAAAGAATCCAGTTTTAAAATCGGCGCGTCGGAGACTACTTCCTTCCAGGCGGGCCGCTGCAATGAGGTATGAAGGGTTGGGGGAGGAAGGAAAAGGGGAGGGAGTCAAGAAAGGCCGGGCAGTCTACGTTCAACTCGTTCGGAAATCAAGAAACACACACTTCGACATCGGTTCAGGGAGATCCTTTTACAAGGAGCACAAGATAGGAGAAAGACGCCGCCAAATATTTAACTCACCAGGGGGACTTGAAGTAGAAGCCTTTATAGAATCCCGAAGAAGGAGGTAAAAGAAGAGAAGGGCTCGGTTTGTTTAAGAAAAAAGGGAAAAGATTCTCGGGAGCATTAAATGGCACACTCTAGAAAAGAAACCCAGACAAAAGGGTAAACTGATAAAAATCTCAAATTGTATCATCGAGTCCGGGTGGGCTCTTAACTCAGAAACCTACGAGGGGAAATTGGGAGAACAAGAATAGGGGATCGAAATCTTTAATCCCGCACTATCTTTAGGAAGAATGAATGAACGGGGGAGTTGATTCGTGAGGCCTAAGAGAGAACTCAACGAACTAAAAAAAAAAAAAAAGTTGGGAAGCAATGAAAAAGGTGTGAGAAGCGGAAGAATTCTGAGACTGTCGAACTGTTTTCAGCTTACGGTCACATAAGGAACTCCTGGGACCGGGGGAAGTTCCGTTCCGTTATGGGAACGGGACTTTTTACCCGAAGAGTGGAGGGGGTATCGCCTTCGACCCTCTGAAAGGGCGAGATTCGCTGGAAAAAAAATTGTGGGCAAACGGGATCTATAGGGACCTGAGGTTCTGGCGCCCTGATCAGAGAAAGGGGAATAGGGGTCTCTTCGCCAAAGATCGGATAAGAAAAAAAAGCGAGAAAAAGGGGTATAGGCCCGCATCATAATATATAAAAACTCTCTTTGCAGGAGCCGCGTTAAATCTGAGTTATCCCTAGCCTCTCAATCTCGGTCGGCAGAAGAAAGCGTGCTGAGGGGGGGGAGAACACCTTAAAAACTGGGCAAAGGAACCAGAAACTAAAAAGAACGAGATTGGGCACTCGGCAGCTATTCATGGCAGGGGAATGGTCAGAGTCGTGAATATCGAGGTTGTAGAATTCCTATCGGTGGGGTTCTTCAAAAGAAAAATTTAACGGAAAAAACAAGGGGGAACGCATTTGAATTGGATGTTGGACGGTCAGGACAAGGGAATAGACTTATTATCTAGAATCCCTCCTCCGGGGTATGGAAAAGTACCGGGGCGAACAAAGACCGAGTTGTACTCTCAGCCTTACAAAGGGACGGGAAGATTTTGGATTGGGGGGGAACCTGAAAGAAAAGGGATAAAAAAGATTGTCGTGAAATTGAAAGGGCCGGATCATGGTCTTGCGTATTAAAGGGTGATGCTAACTGGTTTGACCTTTCGTTAGAAGGGGAAAACTATTGGCGGGAGGAATAAAAAAATTATACCCCATCGTAGGCTTGAGTCCGCTGGCTTGACTTGGCGCTGGGAAGGGGGTCTCACGGGTGATTGCAAATAAACCCCTTCATTGAAGGAAAACGGAACTAGCGTGTGGAGGATGGAGATTTTGATTACGACTCGTTGATCTTAGAGAAGAAGCGTCGCGAAGGAAACTTTGGAGACTACTGAAGGCGGGCAGGTGGTTTTCAGCAGCGTGGGGAGGGGTTTGAGAGACAAGCTAGTAGGCAGTCTTCGTACCTAGCACGTGACGGCGATCGAATTCGTCATGCTGGGAGGAAAAAAGGGAATGGGGAGAAAACGTCGGCCTCTCAAGCAGCAGAACCAGAGTTGACAGCCCCTTCAGATCGTCCCTGGTATGGAGATGTTCTGAAGGCGTCGGACGAAGTGGGAGAACGCTCCAGGGGTTCAGGCCGATTGGGCTACTCAGAAAAAAAGAATCAACGTGCAAGATCTCTCTCAACAAAAACAAAGGGGGGGGGGTATGATCGGTCCTCTGAAAAAAGCGACTGCAGTTAAACCTAGCCTAACCGCCAAGAAAAGCGTCCCGAGACTGAATTAACTCAAAGCGAATATATAGCCAAGGGATATGGGGGGCACCTGGTGTTCCGAAAGAGCTGCAACGGAGTGCCTACATGCACAAAACACGAATCAACTGGAGCAACCCGAACGAATGACGGAGAGGGAAGGAAGGGGATTAGGAAGGGATGTACGTGCCAGTAGCTGGGACTCTAACAACTCCCAATGGGAAGAAAAACAATTCACCAAAAACACGCAAATAAAAAAAAAAAAGATGACGAACAAAAGTTAATCGGCTCTAAAAAGGTAGAGGTCTTGGAAAAAAAAATGGAGACGCCTCTGCGTAAAAAACTCTTCTTCCGGAGGGTTATTCCAAATCAAAGAAGCACAATCCTACCTCCGAACATACCAAAGGCGTCAAAATCTTCGTATTTTTTGCTCTGCCCCCCGTAAATGCACACGACGCGCGGACTATTCCGGACAGTCAAATCCAGTCAAAAGGATCACAAAGTCATAAGAGGACTCGAAGGTCTACCCATTTGGCGAATTCATATGGAATAAGTGCGGGTGGGGTCAGGGGGGAGTCGGAGGCAAATCAAAAGAGTAAGGATAGACATAAAACTTATTATACTTGTGGGAAACAGCCATGTCCTATCAAACCGTTCCCACAACTAGAGAGGAGTCTCAAGAAGCTCGGATTCGTGGAACGCGAAGAAGCAGATACAAAATTCTTTCACAACTTGTGGCCAGGGGAAGTGCGAGCTCGGAATTTACGGCAACAAGGAAAAAAATACGTGAAGTTCGACCAAATGGAAATGCCAGACTATCCGTCACCCCCTGAGTCGAATAAAGAAAACATGTTTTTTGTTGAAAAGAAGGCATTTGGTCCGGAAAGAAATTTGGTTCTTCCTTTTAGACTGGGGGAAATAGCAAAAATCGGAGGATTTCGCAAAAAACCGGACGCACTCGGGTTACTGTCAAACAGCAAAGAAATTCCGCCAGTTGCCCGGGGCAAGCTGTGACGAAAATCAAGGCTTAATAGGGGACTAGGCCACCGAGGGAAAAGTCTATCATGGAAAAGGGAGAGGGGAAGGGTCTATTATACTGAGGCCTTGAGCTTAGGAAGGGAAAGGGGAAAACAAGCGGAAAAAGAAAACAGGGCGATCGAGGGGCCTGCCAAAGAGAGGAGCAAATGTACAGTCAGCGGCTCCTCTATAAAGCAGCAATCGGGCTCAAAAAAAAAAAAATCAATGAAGAGAAGGAAAAATAATGCACCAAATGGAGAAGAGTGAAAAAGCTTCAAAGAAAAGGTTGGTAACGACTTAAATTCCACTTCTCGCTATTTAACGGGAGGAATTCTCGGGGGCAGCAAAAAAGGAAAAACAGGTCCTTGGTCAACATTGGTATCCACCCATTCAACGAGGAGGAATTCACGCCTCAAAGCAAACAGTCGCAAAAGGGAAAACTTCAGATGAGGGGAAAGAGGACCGCTTGAAAACAACCAGCAATCGGAGAGTTTCGAACATCGTAAGGGAAGACGGCCGCCGAGCTCATCTCATGAGGAGAAATGATCTTCTAAAAAACTGACCGAAGAAAAGCAGCAGAGGGCAGACGGATTGTGCACATTACAAGGAGGAATATGGGAAAAACATAGGGTGAATGGAAAAACACAAAGCCAGCTCGCATAGTCCTTTTGGAGTCAAAGAGAAGAAAAAAAAGTTACCAGAAAAAACGAAAAGACAGCATCTAGCAATAAAGTGTAATTAAGAATGGGCGTCGATGCAAAAAAGACTCTTCTCTTTAGTAGGGGAAAGAGAAAGACTGCTACCCGTAGTCGAACTGGAAGAAAGCAAGAGAGGACTCGAGTTCCCGCTAAAAGCCGAGAGCCATTCGACCCTTTCATAAAGAGAATAATAACCGGATCAAGAAAAAAAACCGCAAGGGAGGGGATCTAGAGTGGACTGAAAAAAGAGGAGCAACGTCGATTTGAGTGTCCCGGGGAAGCAGAGCAGAATAATCAAACCCACAAGTCTGTCTTCTTCCCTGAGAGAGATAGAAGAAGAGGGATTCACAGAAAAAAATCGAGTGGCGGAGACTCGAAAGACGTCTGCGAACTTTCATGGGGAGGTCGGACGGGTTGGGCCCATTGTTCTGACGGGAAGTGTGGGAAGGGGAGCCAATCAAAAAAAAAAGCGACGGTAGAAGAGTGCAGGAAACAAAGACCCGACACTTTCGGGAGGTTCAGGGTTGAAACGACCGCGCTTTCAAGGGAAACGTGTACTAAGGCGTAATCTGAGGGGCATCGAAAAAAAGAAACAGTAATGGGAGAAGGCCGGGGAAGAGGAAGCCCTGAAAGCTCGGCATGCCGCAGCAGGAAGTGAGGCGGGAAAAGTCTATGGAGATCGGTTGGTAACTGAATTGGTATTGCAAAAAGTCGTACGCAGAGCAACAGAAAAGGAAAATGAGACTTGGCGGAGAAACCTGATCAACTTTCTCGCATGTAGGGTAACTTAAAGAAAGGGGAAAGGAGAACGCGCGGCTTAAGATGTTAGGGGAGCCTCAACGAAAGGTAGCTATCAAAAATTATCGAGAATATCTGAGGGGGAAGTGGGGACGACCGGGGTTCCGTGAGGAGTCCTCCTAAAGCCCGCATTGGCGAAAGGGAAAAGTACTCAGGGGGAGGGGTCTGGGGGAAAATCGTAAACATGAAGAAAGAGGCCTGTAACTTTTAGTTCCAAGGAGTGCCTTTAATTCGGTCCTTTCCTGTTGTGTTGGGAATGATTGTGATAGGGGTCAGTGAAGTGGCTGGACGATAGGTGCTGCGTGGGGAACGGCAAAAGGACCGAGGCTAGGGGGGAACTTGCAATGCAACCAATTGTAGTTCAGGAGGAACCGTGTACAGGGGAAGCTTTCGGACTGGCAGAGATACAGCCGTCCATGCCCTCCGCGCACGGTACTATCGACGATCATTCGAAGATAGGAAAAAAAAAAGCATAGTAAAAATATCGGGGAAGGGGGGCGGAAAGTGCCGGCAACTGCTTTATCTGGAACTCTGGATACCGGGTCCATCCATCGGAGCATAAAAGCTCGGTGCTCAGGCTCAACCAGGAAATTAGGGGCGGACTAACAAAAAGGGGAGACCTCGGAACACGGGGGGTAAGGCCAACGTATGAGTGAGAGGCGGATCCTGGTCGGGCTCCTCGGGGAGGGGGGAACTACACGATCCGTAGCAATCTTGTGCTGAAGGACGCAGATGAAGGGGGAGTGAAAAGTTAAAAGTGGGGAATTTGGACTTAAGTCCGAGCCAACAATCCGGAGAGACCCACTGATGAAACGCAAAAAGATAACAAACGGGACGGGCAGAGAGAGGACCTGGCGCGCCTACAGGTGGGAAAACGGTCCTAAGGTGGGCAGCAGACCGGAAGCGTTGTGCTGGGAAAGTAAAGAGCCAAACATTTTCAAAATTCAATATGGAGAGCGAAAGGAAGGGAAGGGTCGGGATGAAGGGGTGGATTCTAACTGAATTTTCACCATAGGAACTCCTAGAGGGAAGAGGACTTGGGGGAAATGCTGTGGAGCACATACACCATCGATCGCTTGCACCAAAGCGATCGGGAAGGGGGGGTGTTTGGGTGGGGGGGGGGGGGGTCGGGCAAGGCGAACGGTAGGGGGGGTCGCTGTAGTCGCACTAAAGAAAAAGGCATAAAAGGGAGAAAGGCGGGCGTGAAAAAATGGTGATGACAATCGTAACGGGGCGTGGGGCAACTCGTGGATCCTTTGGAAACGGGCGTTTAAGAGGAGGCCTATTAGGCTGAAAAAAGAGGTTACGTGCGGGGCGGTGGGGTGAAAAGAGTAAAATCGACGGCGACATTGATGAAAGGCGGAAAAGCAAACCGCACAGGAATTCTTTAAAAGGCGGGGGATCTCGCAAAAGAGTGAAGGCAAGTAAAAGAAACAGCATCGCAATGCCGACAGTTCACAGTCCAATCAGCCCGGGATTAAAGGCTTAAAGGGAGGATTGGGGACGCGGCTAGATGAGCAAATGTGGGCGAACGGAAAAAAAAGGGGAAAAAATCGCAAGCGACCAGATAGCTCAAAAAAAGTCGGCAAGAAGGGGTCTCGGAAAACCAACCTGGGGAAGAAAACGTATCGGACAGCCCTATATCGACGTCCCAAGAGACGATGGAAACTAAGATATCGGTTGGCCGGAGAAACTGAGTGTGACGAAGCAATTCTGACGAGGAAGGGAACATCCACGTATTACTCGAGAAAGAAAAGCCCTGAAAGAATAGGGCCGTCTTCGAAGGGGTCAGAAGAAGAGAAATGTCTTCTCCTGAGGTGTCATCGAAAAAAAACGTCAAAAAACCATAGGGCACGCTATGCCAATCCCCGTAAAACCCGATGCAGGGAAAAAGGGAAACGCGGTCTGGAGGGGGGGTGTTATCAAAAGAGGAACCATTGAGGAAGGCCTCCCAAAAAAAAAGGAAAGGTGTATGCAAAAAACCAAGAAACAAATAAAGAGAAAAATCAAGGGGAAGAGAATAAATGGAGCAGGGAGGGGGAAGAGGAGGTGACACATGCCCCACTTAAGGGAAGACGACGCGCAAAGAATAGTGAGGGGAACCAGGAGATAACCAGTTAGAATCAGTCAGGGACGCAAAAAGGGACAGCGGTATCCGGCGACTATAAACTGGGGGGAGGCATGGTGGCCAATCGTCCCAAAAAAAAACAACAAAACGAGATTAAGTGATGGCCGGAAATCGGATTGGAGAACCCATAGGACCTAATTGAGAACAGACCAGGGCGTCCCGCGTCCATCATCTCTAAGGGTGATGACTCTGTTGAGAGGAAAGTCAATGCGAAACGGGGCCGAAGAAAATCGATAAGGGTTACAATGCTGTCTGTACCACGCGCATTTGAAGAACCCTAAAGTTCTGACAAATCATACGAAAAAAGGAGAGACCTGAAATCATCTGCTGAAAACCTGTCAGGGGGGGGTTGACCCAAATGAGAGCCGCATGGTTGTTCGCAAAAAAAGGTTTGCGCCGTTTGTGAGCTCATTCCTCGCCATTTATCGGGAGAACCGAGTCAAACTTAAAGATTGAACCGGAGGTTAAACTGAAGTCCCCAAAAACTAAGGGGGGCTTTCAATGGAAGGAGGATGGGTTCCTATATCCACATGAAATCGGCGGGAGCAAGTCGATAGGTGGCTTTCTAGACGATGCCCTGTAACTCTTCCTAGGGAGGGCTAGAAAAAAATAGAAGGGAAAAACAATGTTAAATACACCCCAAAAAAAAAGGGGTTTATGCCAAGCGCAGCTGAAAGTTACCTAGGGGCTCTTCCGTCTAGAAGAAAAAAAGAACACAGAAGGAAACGGTCAAAAAGCATCTCACCTCAGGGGTTAACAAACCAAGAAGACCATGACATGGAGTGGAGCTTGCAACAGCCCCTTCAGACGTAGTTCCAGGCATGCGATCGGGTCAAAAAGCATTGGGCCATTAACAAAGGCTTCCTTTCCAGGAGAAACCAGGCGTCGGGATACAGGCCTCACCATAAAAAAAAGGTCTATCAAGGGTAATAAAAATACGAGGAGAGGATCGATACGCTTGGCTGTGGGAGAGGCAATTAGATGTTCGCTCTTGGAGGAAGACCAAGAAGAGATCCGTCAGAGAAATGAAACGTTGATAAGAGGAAGATGCAACGTCACCACATATCTCATGAATGGAAAGGTTCGGATATTTTCCTGGAGTACATGAGGGAGAATAGTGAGAAGGGGGGGAAAAAAGTTCGAAGCGAGCCAAATGTGTCGTAAAGTAAGAGACATCGTGGAAAATGCGAGGGGAGGCGACAATGACCTCTCAAATGATTTGCAGGACTGATAGGGGAGGGGATGCATGCTCAGGGGCGGCGCTCAAATTAGCAACCCGGGAAAACTAGGTAAAAAGGGGGCGGTCAAGTTTAGGGGCTTGAGTCGCCGGAAATCCCTAGATGACGTCAGGTCACAGGACAAGAAAAGCCAGGAACATTCCCCTGGCACTCAAAAATTAAAAAGCAAAGGCCACAAACGCCTTTAAATTACTTACTGGGGATACGGAGACCTGAAAAAGAGTTGACGGAAAAAGCAACCTGGCAGACGAGCCGCTCAAAACCAAGGAGGGTCGGCACCGCTAGGATCGCCCCGCGGTTCCCAAAAATTACCTGAAGTGCACCGCGTCCAGCAAGGGGAATCGAAGTCCTTGCAAATGGAAAAGGAGCGGGAGAAGGGGGGTAGGCCCTTACAGTTCCTTGGGGACTGTTTACGGGCGCAGGGCAGGGTGCCAGATCAGGACTAACAGGCGCAAGCCACATGACCCTGCGAAAGGGTTCATGGGTTCGATCACGGTGCGGATCGCGGCGACGAAGGGCACTAAAAAGGAAAAAAAGAGAAAGGGGGCATGATGACTCGGCCGTGGATGAGGTTCCTTTATCTTCATTTGCCGAGCCTATCTTCGGGGAACCCGAGGACAGGGGGTTTGGGGGCGGGAGGGTTGGGGGGGGGGCATCCATATCTTAATCAAGTAAATTGGGGGAAATTTCTCCTTCTCCAATATATGATTGAGGGACTTGCAAAAATCGCAAACCTTGAAAAAAATGGATGAGGGACGCGGGTCGAAAAAAAGTTCTGAAGCCTCCTTTTTGTCTCCCAAAAGAAACGTTTATCGGAAGAGGAATCTGAATGGGGTAGGGTTAGAGTTTCTCTGTGCTTAGTTAAGGGACTCCTCTTCTGAAAAAAAACATTGACGAACTGTACTTAAACATCAACGCGCTGGTGGGAGAAAATTCATGTGGGTCTCAGAACGTGGGGGGGGGGGGCAGAAGCGGAACAAGCGTAGGTGAACTGTTGCAGAAGGAAAAATTGCCGGACTGGTACAGGGACATTTCCTTTTCATCGAGGGTTCTATCTCGGAATGGCGGAAGTGGTGGGGGGGGGGGTGTGGGGGGGGGGGGGGGGAAAATGAGCGGGTGACCGGGTGCTGGAGGGGGGAAACCGTCAAACGAGCCCTCTGGCATTTCTCTAGGAGATGTGGGAGGCACCTGGTGCGTAACGGGGGAACGAGCGGGGAAGAAGGGTCGGGACCATGGCTGAGCCATGAGAGGGCAGAGAGAAAGCCAGGAAAACTAATTGCTCTCCTAGTCACTTCTTGGGAGGAGAGAACATCTATCGGAATAAAACATCGAGAGGCCTCGGACAGGTGAAGGGGCTGAGACTGGAGTACCGAGGCCCTCAAGCTGTCAGGAGTGAAATCATAAGAACTGCTAAAATGGCTCCACTTCGAAATACACAAAAAGGAGTTGGCGGTACGAACCACACCTGGGACAAAACAGGTATGGGTAAAGGCCATCCCCGCCGAAGCTATGAGGGGGAACTGATCCATGTTCTTTAGCGGAGTGGGAATTCCGGAGAAAAAGGCCTGTCGAGAACCTCCAGAGGGGAAAAACGTATCTAGAATCTAGAACCTTTGAAGCGAAAGGGGTTGATCGTGCGGTCTAAATGGCTTAAGGGAAAAATGGAGGAAGAGGAAAGAATAGGGACAATCCCCTCGTGGACAGAGCCGGAGCGCATCTTGTGGAAAACCCTCGAGGGGATATGGACGTGTAGCTTACTCATTTTGCGTTACCTGGGGTAAGTTGACAAAAAAGAACGATCTAAAAAAAGAAGGTAAAATAGGGCTTCGCAGGGAGAAAAGGAAGAATGGGGTCGTATTCCAAGGGAAATGGGGGAAAGAAGTCAGGGAACCGGTATCACGTCCCGAAGATGTGCGCGGTCTTTTGCTAGGGGGGGGGCATAGAGAGCTATTCAGGGTTCCCGCCGCGATCGTATGTCCTGTCTTTCACGGGGCTGGCAAAAAAAGGCTTGGAAGGAGGGAGGCATAAAAACCTTCATTACGGGGAAAACTAAGACAGTGGGGAGGTGATTACCGACGCTTTTCGAGGAACCGACCGGGGGGCATCCTGGGGGTTGCGGGCCCCTAAAAAAAGAGGTGGGAATTCAATCATCTTTGTTGTAGAGCTCGTAAAATCGAACGAAACAGTTTATTCGTATTACGAGCAAGAGGCTCTCCTTAAGTCGTGGGGCAGGAGGAAACAATAGATGATGGGTGGCCGGGCGGAAATCTCAAGGCGCAGCGAGCAACTCATAGCCAAGGGAATCTCGAAAAGGGGGGTCTGGGGGGGGGAGATAGTCTGGTGTCTGGACGAACGAGGTGAAAAGAATACTGTGGCGAACTTCCGACTTTCTCAGCCAAAGGAAATAGCAACAAAAGGGGGAGGAAGGAAAAAGAGTTGTCGCGATGAAAATTCCTGAACTGACATTTAGGACAAAGGCTCCGGGAAACGAAACCGATCCCAAAAAAGAGGAAAGTCGATATACGCATGAAGAGAGTGGGTGATTAACTGAAGTGGTCTGACGGCTGCTAGGCTGACCAACTACATCAAGCACTCGATCGGGGGAGGACAAAGCCTGACAGAGGAGACTGGCCGGACTTGCTTCTTAATTTCCGAAGAAAATAATGTCTTGAGGAAGGGGGGACTTAGGATGATAAGCGGAAAAGCATAAACCCGAATAGGTAATGCTATTCACGTAGCCAAAGGAGGGACCTTTAGTGGTCTACTATAGAAAAGCGGCATTCAGACACCAAAGGGATGATGAGATGACTACAAGGCCGTAGAAAGGTTTGAGAAACAGACCAAAAACGGGCTCATCCCTCATACTCTACCGCGAAAGGGTCG
>Ga0179591_1199856_pt1 | contig 14086 bp, 22 predicted proteins | sample CZOMad2_1_08_16f_FD_182891 | JGI IMG/M metagenome (GOLD analysis project Ga0179591, IMG submission 182891) | Vadose zone soil fungal communities from Angelo Coast Range Reserve, California, USA - CZOMad2_1_08_16fungal (PacBio error correction) | ecosystem: Environmental > Terrestrial > Soil >...
GCTTCGTCACGGAAATTGCAGTGGCCGACGCGATAACAAGCCCCAACGAAGCAAAACAAACCAGCCATACTCTGTGACAATCTAAAGAAAAAGACAAGCCCATAGAGCCGGGGGCCGACTGTCAACGGTCGTGCAACAAAAACCAAAAACGCCAAGTCAGCTTGAGTAGTTCCCATACGAAAAAAAAACGCAGCGAAGGCCCCTTCGAGGACGCTCGAGAGAGTCAAGACTCGATCTAGAGACGCCTGACGCCCAGCTGGGACAGTCTCGATGATGAAGTTCGGCGGCTGAAGAATGTCCAGAAAAAAGGTCCCGGTAATACCAACCCAACACACTCAATCGCACACGAAAGGGCATCCCTTTAGCAACGGTACGACTGCTCTTTGACGACGAAAGGAGAGGCAAAGGCCAGCCGGCCATGGACCACATCGGCCAAATCGAGAAAACAACACATCGCAGTACTCTCTGGAGACAGAACGAAGAGGTGAGCCAAGAAAGAACACGAGACAATTCGTGAGCTTGAACAAAGTTATAGATTGTTTGATGGCTGCAAGACGTGAGGAAAGATGTAATTTTGTTCTCCGGGATCCAACGAGTGGAAGACGGGGGTGAGTGGCTGGCACTACTTTGTGGGGGGAGAAGGACGTACTACAGGGCTGGTTCTGGCGGCGGGGCAAAACCAAAACGAAAGAAAGAACGGAAAAGGGCCTGTGTCAAGTCTTTGGGGGGCTACGAAAAAGAGCCGGAGGACTATAAAGCCGGGGTTTCGCGGGGGAAAAAGCAATGAGAGGGGAAAAGCGATCTTAAGTCTAAGGAGAGAAGAAAGGAAAAGGGTGACGAGTTTCTAACTTGTTTAAATAACACTTGAAAAAACAAAACGCATGGGGAGGAGAGCAAAACGAACCTTCGCGCTCGACACCTTAGGCTTTAAGGGCAGAAAAGTCTATGCACATCGCTCCTACCCGAACCAACTGGAAAAAAAGACGCCTGCGAAAACCGGGAGTCGAGGGGTGAAAAAAAGAAACAGAACGCTCTTCTCACCCCCCCAAGATCAGCAGAATCCCGGACAAACGGGGGAGAGGGAGGAGCCACAAAATTGCGCGTGGGAACAAAAATAAAAAGAAAGAATCCTGAGCATACGCATGGGTGTTGATGCTTCGAGTTGTCCGGAAGCCAAAAGGCTTCAAGAGACTCACAATTCTCTTGCCGGAGGAAGGAAAAGGGCACACCGACTAATTTCGGCCGGGAAAGTAGGGAATTGCGCACTAGTAACGTCCAGGGGACATCAGTTCAGGGCTATGATTTCTATTTCAGGGACCGCACCCGTCAAACCCGAACTTATACTCAAGAACTGGCTGGGGAGTGGAAGAACAAAAGAAGCAGAGGGTCGAGCCAACCCGAACTTGAAAAAGCTAACAAATGGGAAAGCCTTGATGTCCGGGCGCCAAGGTTCTAGCCGAAGGGGGGTGGAACCCTGAGCTGAGGGGCAGCGGAAATAAGCAATAAAAAGGGAAGAAGAGGGAGAGGGCGTGAGCAAGTAACCGCGAACGGTGAGGAGTGGAGAGGGATCAAAGCCAGACGAATGGGAAAAATCCCCCACTGAAAAGGGGAGAAAAATATAAGGGCCCCAACTCGAGACATGTGTTACGCAACGTGAGCCGATTACGTGTCCTCTCCGGATGGATGAAAAGGGAGGGGTGGGAGACATGAAAGGAAGGTACCTCAAACAGGCAGGCCAGGCCAGGGTCAACTTCCAAAAAAAAGAGGAAAGGCGAAGGAACCTACCTGACGTGCAGAGCAGATGCGGGAGGTAAAAACAGAACGGGGGTGATCCAAGTTGATCAAAAAAGCCCAGGGTAACCACCAAAAAACTTAAGAAAGGAGAACAATAAGGGCTGTCAGATCTCATGTCAGAGTGGAGATATGTCAGTAGGGTCGCCGGGGGGCGGCTCATGCTGCCCGCCAGGCGGTGAAGGTGCATAGGGAACGGAGAGGGGGAGTAGACACACTGAAGAAGAATATGACTCCTCCAAGTAGAGAGGGTGCTGGAAGGTCCCTCTCCTCGAATGCGCTTTCGAAAAAAAGAAAGGACCATGGAACCGACAAAAAGAGAATGCCCATGCAGTCCCCTAAGAAACATAGAAGCAAATTAATTGGGCAACGTGGGGCCTCCAAGAAAGTGTGCTGTGGACCACAAGGAGAAAAACAGCCGAAAGGGCCTGCCAAACAAGGCGTCAAAAAGGGTGGGAGCTATTGAGACCATTTTGTCCAAGCGCACCGGAGAAAAGAAAGATTCATCAACGCCCATGTTCAAACAACTCAAAGGGGAGGGCGCTGGGAGGGGTGGGACAGCGAGGGATCACACCCACAGACAAAACAGGAAAAAAAATGTCAGATCGAAAAAGCAAAGAGTGATTGAAAGTCTGCTTAACGATAAAAAACAGTTCAAGAAAACGGCGCCGTTCCTGGATGGCAAGAGGGTCCACATGCACCGCTCGATTGTGAGTGGGGTAGGCAGCTTATGCGTCGCAAGCGTGTGGCGGTCAGGAGGAAATAAGAAGAAGGCCCTGATCCTCTATAAACCAACCACAACCGAGATCGAAGGGAGATAGAAGACCCTCTTCAGGTACAAGAATAGAAAGGCACTTGGACTTCTCCCCCTGCTGGGGCCAGGGGTCGAACGAGAACAGAGGAGACGCCAACGAAACCTAGGACTGCAAGGCCGGCGGGCGAATTCTCGTATTGAGGGGCGATCGTGGTGGCGAAGGAAGAATGAGGCAGGCCGCTAACGGAGGTATCTTGGGAAAGGAAACTAAAAGAAAAAACTCAGGAGGAGCTCAGACTTTAGGGGGGAGGCAGAACGGCCGGAGAAAGGAGAAGTCATTGACTAGGTTCGGCGCCGCAGAATCAACTCTAGCTCCAGGAAAAGCATGGGAGGGAGTTCCATTCTTTCGATCGAACCTACATCAGAAGGAGTGGGATTCACATCGTCGCAAGGGAGCCCAGGGAGAAGAGGGAAGCGAAGAGGGGGTGACTCGTAAAGCGTCGGTTTAGAAATTTGAGGGAAAGTGGGGAAATGGCCGACTCGACGAAGAATGGACCGAACTCGATGACTGCGGAACACAGAAGCAAACCTTGGACCGGTGAAAAGGAAAAATTCTCTTCCGATCAGGGTGAAAACAACGGGGCTGAGGGGTTAATCACAGGCATCTTTGACTAGGAGGATCGGGAGGAGGCCGCCTACCCCTCCCAAAACTCAGCCCTCCCAGACTAAAGAGAAAAGAGGGCGACGGACAAAAAAAACCGGCTCCTCGGAGGAGGGAAACGCTTGGACTACTCCGCAGCCTCTCGAAAAGAGAGGAAAAAACAACCAGGAGGGTGATGCAAGAAGAAGGGGAACGAGTTTAGGAGAAAAGGGAACATAAGCCTCAATAGCGAGGGGTTATTTGGAAAAAAGAAAGAAGTCTGGAAGGGGCTTCTGGGGTTAGCACAGGAGAGTTCTAAGTCTCTTAAGGTCAGGGAAGAGCCGAAAGAGACCGAGGAAGTGTGTCTAACTCAATTGGGAAAGGAAAAAGTCAGTCAAGGAGGAGAATAAAAATAGAAGGAGAGTGAACTTTTGTGGAGGGGGAAGGGGCGAAAAAAGAGAATCGGGGGGGCTGTGGGTTTCAGAACGAAAGGCAAGATACAAAATAATGAGAGGTATAAAGACCTGGGCGTAGCCAGTCTCGTCTGCCCAAGTACGCGACATGGATCAAAACAGCGAGGCCAAGAGAAAAGCGACCGGGGTCTTCCTGAATAAGGACCAAGCACTAATTTAGGTGAATAGGTCAAAATCAAAAGAAGAAAGCATGCGGCTGAGCCGAGTGCGACCGGACGACCTAGTACAAGGAAACAGAGGGCAAGAGGTGGTCCGAAAAAAAATCCCGTTTGGGAGGCGATTATGATCTGAAGGTTCTTTTATGGGTAGGAAAAAAAAAGCCGCTGGCGCGGCTGATAAGGGCCGGAATCGAGAAAAAGATGAACACAAATCGCGATCGCCGCCAGACGGGAAAGTCAAGCGCTTCATCGCGCAGGAAAAAAAAACAGGCGACCTCCTCGAAAAAAAAAACCGGAGGAAAAAAGGTGGGACAGGGGATATCCTGAAAATGAGATTTGAGGGATCTGATAGCGGTGGGGGTGTTGCGGGAGGAAGAGGGAATAGGCTTACCGTGAGAGCGAACCGCCACATTTTGAGAGATGAAAATCACATCACCAACGATCGGCGGGTGAACGCTCTTCAGCAAGTAACGGAAGGGAAGGGCTTCTCTTGGAAAGGGCGGGAAACGAGAGAAGGGCAGCAATATCCGGCATATCGTGGAGAGAAAAGGAAGGAAAAGGGAAAATCTATTTGATTTTTTCCCTCTAAAGAGTGGGAAAAAAAATACCGGGAGAAGAAACAAGAGACTTCTTCCGGTACCTCAAAACTATCTACGGTGGGCAATGGGGGAAAATGATTGAACTCGAGCTCGTTGGTCATCCTTCGAGGAAAAACTAAGGCAGCATAAGCACAGGAACGTGAAGGGGGAAGACCGTTAGAAAGAGGATGTGGCTCCATCCTGGGGGGTTTCAAGCCCACGGCAAAAGGAGGGAGCGGACACACTTGCACGTCTGACTAGGAGAAGAAGTCGTAGGCTTGCCAGGATAAGTCGGAAGAAGGAAGGAAGAAAGGAGAGAGAGATGAGGATGAAGTCAACTGCTTTGGCGGAGCAGAGGGCTTCGTCTGTCTACCCTAAAAGAAAGGAGAGACCGCCGCATAGCGCGCGCAGGTGGGAAAAGGGGCAAAAAATCCGAAATAAGAAAGATTGGATCAAAGGTCTTTAATTTGTTGGGAGAACCTGGGGGGATCAAGTAGGGAAACGTGTCGACGACGCGGGCTCCTGCAGGTCGGAAAAGGGGGAGAGTCTGGGGGCGGGCGGCCGGGCAGGAGGGGGACGGCGAAAAGGAAGAAAGGAAAAACAAGTCAACTCGGAGCACGCAGTCTGAAAAAAGTCAGACGATTTGTGGAGAAAGGAAAGGAAACACTTGGAAATTGGGGTGTATTTCAAATTAGAGGAGGAAAGCTAGGACAAGAACAGAGCAACGCGGGTAGCAGCCTACATTCATGCGACCGATCATCATGATACTTCTGGGAGAAAATTCGCTTCCCCGCCCGCAGTTGTGCGGAAAAGGTGAAAAGAGGGGGGGATTGCTCCCTAAAGCAAGGTTTAGAGAAAGTGGTCACCATGGGTGGGCGAAGCCAAAATTAGTGATTGTTTCATGAAAGCTAACCATCCATTGCGTGGAGGAAAGTCGGGTTTGACGGCAGTGGTGAAATCTCCCATCCTCAGAAAATGGACCACTGCGTTAAGTGCGCAGGAGGTGGGGGAAGGCAACGTCGCGTGGTGGACCGAAGGTCTTGTCCTAAAATGGAAGAGGAAGGGTAGTGAGGGGAGGGACGTTGACAGCGGGGGTCGGGTCCCCGGCAACTAAGAAAAATAAAAAAACAGGCGTTATAAATACTGGGCCGAGGGCAAACGCATTAGGGGGAGAAAATTAACAAAGGGTGGGGCGCGGCTTCTGCTGGGAGGCTGTGGGGGAAGAAGCGGGGCTGGTGGGAAAATGTGTGGGGGAAAGGAGCAAGCAGGATTCTCGAAGCCAGGCCAGAAAGGGGGTTAAGTTTAAAGGAGGATAAAAATACAAAACCTGCAAAAAGGCGCCGGGGGAACGAAAGAAAAGGCGGGGGGGGCGCACGGAGCCGCCTGGCGGTGGGGCCGTGGGAGGGGGAAAGATGGGCTTTGACCCCCCGTTCAACCAAAACCGAAAAGAAAACTTTTCGGAATTTGGAACGGGAGCAATAAAGAGGGGGAAATCGTTCTCCGGTTTCAACCACGCGAAACAAGGAGACAAAACAGGCCTTCACCGGGGCGTCAAACAAAAAAAGAACACCCTTCCTGTGACAGGAAGGGCGGGGGGCCCAGGGCGCCGGCCCAAGAACCCTCGAGGAGAGTACGCAGTTCTGAGACACAAAGGAGGGACCAGCAACTACACACCCCCCTTCCTTCAGAATAGAGGGAAGAAAAATAAAAAACGCTCAAATAGGACCGTCTTGACCAGCCGACAACATAGAAGTAGGAGGGCAGTTAACAGCCGTCCACACCTCCCGTACGTGGGAAATCAGGTCTCTCTGAGAGAAGGGGGCGGTCATGGGGTACACCCTCTTACATAACTTTAGGCGCCAGGGAGACCAGAAAGTGGGGGGGGGGTATTGAATAGACGGCTCGTTGACACAGAAAAATACCGTTGAGGGAGAGGACAATGGAGCAGAAAGATACAGAATCGTTTCCCAGATGACAACAGGAGATAGTAAAACAAAGGGTCGCGCCGCAGCAACGGGCACCTTCAGGATGCTCTAAAAATGAAAAGTTGAAAAGGGGGTGTGTTTACTTGTGGATTCAGGGGAAATGGGAGGGCGTGGCTATTCAAGGGAAAGAAAAAGAAGCTGAAGTATCAAAAAGGAACAGCACCTGTTCAGCACGGAAAAATGCACAACAGACAGAAAGGGGGAAATCAGTTATCATCAGAGAGTCCGCAGAAGGGGGAGGGGGACACAAAGTAAAGGTGAACAATCAAGGGGACCGAAAGGAACATGGCACCAAAGAGGAGTACTAGTAAACCCCTTCTACCGTCTGTTCGACAGTCCTGAGCACGGCTGACGAGAAGCGAAGAAGGTGGGATCGGAAGCGCATGTCTCCACAGAGAAATAATAGCCCACTGTCGGGGTGTCTACGGGGATGAAAGAACGGAAAGCAATACGAGAGTAGCGGTAGGACTTCGTCAAAACACCCCGGAGGAGGGAAAAAAAGTACACGAGCGCGGTCCGAGATGCGGGGGATACGGACTTGCCCTGAGGAGAGGAGGGAAGAGGGAGACACAGCGCATCGACACAACCGGGAGAGAGCGAAGAAAAAGCCGGTAGTCACGGACTATATACCAGTCAGCCCCTGGTTAAGTGTGGGGACAAAGGAAAGAGCGTATGGACTTTTTCGTGTCACAAAAAGAACGGAAAAAAAAAAAGACCAGGTGGAACACTTAAGTGGTAGCGTGGTGGAGACACAGCATGACGTAATAAGAGAAACAATAGAAACTGCACAGGGAAGTTCAGAGTTAAACAAAGACTATACAAACGAAAATGAGAAATTAACAGAGGGAAGATGAATAAGATCGCCAGCTGAAAGGAAGAAGACACATGACGGCCGTGGGCGGGAAGGTTGGGAAAGAGTTGAGAAGACTGGCCGAGGAAAAACGGCAGAACACAGAGCCTAAGGGAGGAAGGGGAAGACTAGATAGCATCCATGGATGTAGCAGAAAGCCGGAAACGGGTGGAGGGCAAAAATAGCACAGGCAACTATCCCGTGGCCAGGAGCAAAAACGACAATGGGAAAAAAGACCATTTCACGGTCTCCCAGCTCGGCTAGACCTCGCAAGAGGGGCGACGGAGAGGGGAATGACTCCGCGCAACCAGAGGAGAGAGCATGCGTGGAGGCATTGGAAGGAAAAAGGGGGGGAGGGACGACGGTTACAGTGAAAGGAGAGCTGTTCTCAGCCAATAGTAAAAGGAAGGGGGGGGGGGTCGTTGTGGCGGTAACTCATTTGTGTGAGGACGGAATGCCGCTCAGAATGGTGGAGCAGAAGCCGCGAGCCGTCGCCAACCATACCCGGGAAACGTCACCGCCAGGTCCGGCGTGTGTGTGGAGGGGAAGACGCCCGTGAATGCCCTGTTTTGGGCGAAGGTTCCGGAAACGGCGAGAAAGATTACCATCGTAATGAAATAACCTTAGGGACATTCCAGAAAAAGGGTGAGAGGGGTAAGAACGGGGTCAACGCCAAGTCAGAACCACCTGCGCAGTGGGAAGGAAAGCCAACTCCCTACGTACGAGAAAAGCTCCGGGCTAGGCGGAAAGGGCGCTGCCCAAATCCGCCCTGACCCTAACAAACTGGAAAAGAAGACGCCCGGGATAAATACTGCGTCTCGTAACATTAAAGAAGCGCTGCTCAAACACCCCATCTCACAAAAAGCCAGAACACGTTGGGAGGCGGCGTACTAAACAAAAGGAAGTGCATCGAAAATTAATCCGCAGGGGTTTTGAGGGCTTCTGAGGTGACAAGGGAAACAGACAACCGGAGGGGTCCGGAGAAAAACTCAAAAGGGGAGAGGAAGGGGACAGCAAAGCACCGGGTCCCACCTACGAATTTCGCCGAGAAAGGACTATAAGGACTCAAACCAACGAAGGGGCAAGGTCTGCGTAGTGAGGCATTTAAAAAACACGCCTGGAAAAAAAAACGAAAAAAAGGATCTCAAGCACTGGCTGTGTATTGTCCGAAAAAAAAAAAAAGGAGGATGTGGCGTGGACCAACACGATGGGAAACACGCTACCAAGGGAAACAAAAAATTTGGGAGGGCATCCACGGTCGATCCTGTACTTGGGTGCAAAAGGGAGTACTGGGGTGCATCGAGATCAATCCAACTCGAGAAGAACGGACCTGGACAGAAGGGCGGGGCAAGGCAAGCAACGCGAATGAGAAGTGTCCCATATCCCATTCAGCCTACGAGGGAGAAGAAAAGTTCCAATTGGAACTCTCAAGGAATCCTATACAACGAGCGGAATGGGGGTCTCCATCGGGCTACCGGAGAAGATGGGTGCATTCAAAGGCCGGCAGTTGGCGCAAGGCAGAAGAGGGGGCCGGGAAAATGGGTCCAAGGCCGGGCCTAGGGAAATCGCTTCAGACAAAAAAAAAAGGGCGTCGCCAAGGAAGAATAGGAGAAAGTGATCACCCCCGGTGAAAAAAAAGACCTTCAATCCCATGGACTGAAACCAAACGAGAGGCAAGAATCTGCCAAGAGGAAAGACGAACCACAGGTGAGAAACGAGACGCTTCACGGGGGGGGGGGTGAGCAGGTCGGATGGAGGATCCTAGAATTGCAGTCGGTAGGGGGGTAAACAAAGGAGGGAGAGTTAAAAATCATCTCACGGAGAGAGAAAAGCCTGGAAAATAGGGGAGACGGGTGCCCTTGCCTTAGGTGAGGGGACGTCAGATAAGGTCGGATTTCGTAAACCGGGGGAAGGAGAGAAAAAGGAAGGCCATACTTAAATCCAACAATGGCCAACGTGGTCCCCTACGCATGAAGAACAAAGAGGAGAGACCATTCCGCAAGTTCGTGTCCCCTCCAAAAGAAGGCCGCCGTTTGGACGGAGAAAAAGAGGGATGGCAACATCCTCAGGCCGACAGGGCCGGCCCACCAGATCACGGTCCAGGAAAGGGCGGATGAGAAAGCTCAGGGGGAAAAGCACCAGGAGGAACTATCGCACAGGAGAAAAAACAGTGTACCCGAAAAAGATCGAGATGAGGGGGGATTTTGTAGCTGGTATTCGTGTGGATCCGACTGGGGCACAAAAAGAGCGCACGGGGGTACGACGACGTCGTGAGGGAAGAAAAAGAGGGAAGTATTGAAGGTCGCTAAAGAAACAATGAGAAAGGACAGGGTGAAAAGAAGGCGGCAAGCTTGCCAGCTTTTTCCAACATTCCGCGAGAGGGGGGAGGGGGGGTGGACTGGCTCGTCGAAAGGGAGCGACGGGAAATAAGGGAGTCCCGGTCCATCATAGAGGGAACAGTAAGGGGAGGGGGGGGGGGGGGGGGGGGGGGGGGTGCGGGGGGGGGGGGGGGGGGAGGGGGGGGAGGGGGGGGGGGGGGTGGGTGCGCGTGATGCCAAGCATCCCATAAGAAGTGCAATTGCAGGCTGGGGGAGATGAGGAAAGGAAAAGCGGGTGACGATATCGTACCGGCTTTCTAGGTTAAAAGTTACTGACGCGAGTGACGACAAAAAACCTGACTTGAAAGACTGGTCGCGAGATCGCTATGGTATTAAAATCGGGGTTAAGGAAAGCAGAACGGGGGGAGGGGATCGGGGGTGGGGGGAAGAAAAAATAGGGCAAATCGCGGGAGGGATCTTCGTTATAGACGAACGCACCTTGGAGAAGAAAGAAGACTAAAGAAACTGGGATTGTTTTCAGTACAAAAGGAACGCAGCCGGTCACTTGACTAGTCGTGAAAAGAAATAGTGCTTTCCGCCAAAGGCAGGGGAGAAGGGCTGAACGGAGAGAAACTAAAGAGCCCAGAAGTAGTGAAATAAGAAAGGCAAGGGAAAGAAAAGGAAGAAACAAAAAGGAACACGCACCCTTTCAAACGAGGGGAGCGAGTTGGACGACGGAGGGCTTCAAAAGGTGCAGAAGGCTATACATGTGGGGGACTATGGCAACGCTGGAGACGCAGGAAAGCAATCGATTAAGCGGGAAACCCTAATACGATTGGGAGAAGGGGGCCCAATTCGAAAGAAAAGCAAAAAGGAACGGAGTGAAAAAGGCAGTTAGAAAGTGAATGTAACCCTGCAAGGAGTTTCTGAGGAAAGGTATGGCATACTTCGCCCTAACCCAGAAAAAAGAAGAATCACCACCGCCTCTCTCGGCAAAAAAAGTAGAAAACGCCGGGAAAAAGGAAAAACAGCGCGCTTAGGGGAGTCTAAAATCCTCAGCCTGGCGAAATAGATCGACAAAAACACGGGAAAAGAAGAGATATTTCCTAGTGCTGTGGGGCGACCGCACGCTGGGCCTGGCAGGGGGGGGAGAGAAGGTGTGGGGTTATGGCAAGAGAAGATGGTCGAAGATCTGGAGGCAGGGGGATAAAAAAATGGTATTGGGGGAGAGGAGAAGAAGAACCAGCTACAATCGAAATCTGCATGATGAACCGAGAACGGGGGGTGAACTCCAGGGGATCTGCGCGATTTCTTCGAGGGAAACGCTCAAGCCCTATTAGGGTCAGAAGTACGACGCTGTTAGGGGCCTATAAGCCTGCCTTCCAGAGAAAAAAAGTCAAAATTTGACAGGAAGGAGGGGAAAAAAAAAGGGAGGGGGATAACTCGAAGTCTTGCCATCCAAAGATACAGAGAGGGGGAAAGGGGTAGGTCCAGTCAGAAGGCATCATCACGAAAGAGAGTAGTGGATCCGTCCATCCGACGACTCAATCAGACTGGGGAGGGAACAGATTTCTTCAAAGTCAACGACCTAGGTCGAGAGGCGAACAGGAGGGGAAACAAATCAAGGGTGGCGGTCTAAATGGCACTCCTTGGGGAAAATGGGGGATTTCTTCAAGCGAAGAAGCTTCGATGAATGAAGGGAAAGGGGTCGGCCATAAACCTAGAGGCTCCCTATGCTACGAAAACCTCCGGACGTCAAAAAGGGCAAAAAAGGCTGTAATCCTCCTCAATAGAAACAAATCCTCAGAAAAGAAGGGATGCCGCCCAAAGTGGGCGGGGAGGAGGAAAGGACTAAATGTCAGAGATGTAGACTGGCGTATATCTGGTGGGGGAGGGGGGGTGCGGGAGAAGGAGCAGGCCTTCGGAGGACTGAGCGAGAAAGCCAAATTTGAGGCTCCCAGAAAAGACCAAAAACGAGCTGCATGTGTGAACCTCGGCAAAGGAACAAACGAGGGCCCGTATCAGTCCCTTTTGAAAGTAAACGGGAAACATTAGGGAAAGAGTTACTCACAGACCTGAAATCAAATGGGTCCGGAGAAAGAAAAACTGAAAAATCGTTTTGCCAAAGAGAAGAGGGAAAAAGCAAGCGGACAAACACTAATACCTAACTCAAAAAGAATACTCGATAGGGAAAAAGAAAATTGGGAAGGTTGATGAGAGTCTCTAGAACGTGAAAGGGGCGCGTGGGACACACCTGATCAGCTAAGAAAAAAGTCCGGGAAGTGAAGGGGGGGGGAAGTCAAATGTCGACTGAGATGGGGAGCCATCACGTGGGGGGGGTTCCACAACGAGTCCGGCTGGAGGGAAAGAATTTCCTGACTTGCTCGACCGTTTATAGGGACTTGGAGGGGGGGGGATAAGTCGTGTTCATCAGGACGGAAGAGTCTCGAGAGAGAGGGATCCTGGAAAAGGCCTTGGGTCGAGAAGAGGGCTTCGGCTTTCACGACCCTAGGCAAGAAAAAGAGAGCACGCCGGCAGGCGGCGCGGCCTTTGAGCAGGGCCGGACCAAAAAGATTGGAACGCCAGGAGGGAAAAGAGGGTGGTGTATCAACTGTGGGGGGAAAGAAACGGGAGCTTTCTTCTTGGCGACTACGGAAGAGAGGGGAAGGAGCAGAGGGTGGTCGAGTGCGAGGGCAGGCGCCTGGAACGGCGCAAACGAGGGTAAGATGGAATGAAAAAGCCTCGAAAACAGCGGCGACCCATGCTTAGAGGGGGGGAAGAAAAACAAGGAGTTGGGGGGTGGATTTCCACATAAAAAGAAGAGAGAAGAGACAATCAAGAGAAGGTGGACAATGGGTCTGAAGCCAGGCTACCGGGAAGAGAGCAGGGGGATTGATAGTTAGCTGCCCCTCCTCATTTTCGAACCAAGAAAGGGGAGGAAGGGTCAAGACATCAAGGTTACGTGGTAAGGGGAAGGTCGGTGGCGCAAGGCAAAGAATAGAGGGGTTTGGGGGGTCATGGCACGAAAAGCCCTTTCTGGATTGAAGAAAGGAGGGTAGGGGGAAAAAAAGTGGGTGAAATCAGCCACTCCTCGCCGTACCTGTGAAAAAGGGGGGGGGGAGATTATGTTCAGGCCGCCCTTCTGAGGTACAAGGTGGGAGGGGTGGAGGGGGGTGAAAGGTAAGGGAGAGAAGGGTTCTTGAAGAGAAAAGAAGGGTCATCGAGCGGACGGGTCCACACAAAAACGGCAACGAGAAATAACCGACAACAAAAGAGAAAGAAAGACTAAGGAAAGGAAAATCTGAAGTTATTTAGGCCTCTCCTGCTAGAAGGAGGAGCTTATCGTGTGTTATAATCCTAGGGGGATGGCAAAGAGTATCCGACGCTTCGGCAGGGTAATTGGGGTTCGGGTCAGCTGATGGGACACGAAGGGGAAGAAAAAAGACGAATTCTCCGGGGGGGGAGCGCCGAGACTGGGAGTGGAGTAATCTACCAAGGCATCCGGGGGGGCGGACATTGGGGCGTTGACCCCCCTTGAGAAAAAGAAGAAAATTTCGAATTTGGTCCCAGACTGAGGGGAGAAGAAAAAAAGCGGAAGAGTATCGGACTTTGTCACCAAAGAGACCGGCGCCTAAAACAGGCCTTCACAACGGGAGAAAAAAAAAGCCGCCACGCTGTTAAAAGAAGGGGGGCGGCGGAGGAAAGGGGGGACAAAAGAAAGAGGAGATACGCATTCAGGGCGAAGGAAAAGGACGGAGAACAACGGGGGCAAGGTCCAGTGCATCATCGTTGGCGAAACAATAAGCGCAGGAGGGAGGGAATACTGTGCCGCCATCAAATCAGACTGAGGCCGCCAACCTCAGAAAAGGCGAGGATCTCGCTAGTGTATATGAGGAAGGGAAAACGCTTTTGCCTTACGCCCAGATATGCGAGTGATAGCAAAGGTGGGCAAAAACGGGGGGGGGTCTCGGTGAAAAAGGAGTGGCCATTTGCAAAGGGAAGCAACTGGCCTAAGTGCCAGCGAAAAACGCTTAGCGTCGTCCAGCAGGAGAGCCCCGCAGCAAAGGCGCCTTCAGGTATGCTCGAGCCTTGGAGAAGGAGAAATAGTGTTAGGTGGTTGGCTTGAGAAACAGAGGAGATGAAAAGGGGAGGCGAAAGATCGTCAAAAACCCGCAAAAAGGGATGGAAGACGGAGGAAGCTTAACAAATTCGAATGCGGCATCGCTGATCCTAGTATGGAAATCGGAGGATCGATCGAACGAGGGGAAGGAAGAAGAAAACGACAAGTCATGGGAACCCCGAACTTAATCTTACACGAATGGAACGGTGGGTTGGGGGGTGTCGTTGAAAGAACCCGTCGACGTCAAAATGAAAAGGAAGGAAAAAAAAGCGAGAAAACTCAGGTATGACTGCGAGAGGGGGGAGACAGATAACAGGAAGGAAAGGGGGGCAACTGTTTCGGTTGGGTCCGCTGAGCTTGCTAAGGTGAACGATCGCCCAGAAGGGAGGAGATACCGCACGAAGGGACAGGTATCGGTC
>Ga0179591_1272239_pt1 | contig 14086 bp, 10 predicted proteins | sample CZOMad2_1_08_16f_FD_182891 | JGI IMG/M metagenome (GOLD analysis project Ga0179591, IMG submission 182891) | Vadose zone soil fungal communities from Angelo Coast Range Reserve, California, USA - CZOMad2_1_08_16fungal (PacBio error correction) | ecosystem: Environmental > Terrestrial > Soil >...
ACGTTCCTACACGGGGAGTTGAGCGGAGGTCCATAGGAGGGGAAACTACTAAAATCCGCATTCTACATGGTCCAAGGGAAAGGGAAAGAAACACATTCTCCAGGGGGGGGCCGGGGTCTAAGGGCAAAAAAAACCGAATCGTAGAAAAAAGTGTGTTAGGAAATATAGACGCATGACTGGGGTGTACGACGTGGTCTTTGAAAAGGACACTACTACGCGCCGGAAGTGGGGCAACTAATGGGGGAGGGGGAACCGTAAGCTCAGGACCCGGCGCCCTAGGGGGACGAACGCTCCGCCACGCGCCGGAGGGTGCGAAAAAAAGGGGCGGTGTAAAAAAGAAGGTGCGGCCGTAATGGCGATAAAGCAAAAGGGTCGCTAACGGCTTGGGAAAATTGTATACAAGGGTTTCTCGTTTAGTCAGGTGCCGTGTCATATTCAAATTGGGTGATCCGCCTTTTAAAAGAGGTACATGGGAAATCCTAGGTTAGAAACCTCTAGCGTGTGCCTAAAGAGAGTCCGGGCTTACCGTTTGGGGGGGAAATGCGGCGCGAACTGCAAAAAGGCTGGTGTAAGCGGGTGGATCTAAAATTGTGCAAAAGGCTAGCCACTTTGGAGTGGGCCTGTCTACCCCGAAAAACGGGAGAAAAGGACGGGTGTAGCAGGGGGGCAAAAACAAAGATTCTAATAAGGGTCCGATCACATGACGGTCATCGAGAAAATTTCTCGGAATCTTTGAATCTTTCAGAAACCATGCAAAACTCGATTCGCGAAAAACGTAATCCTGTAGAGGGGGAGGAAAAAAATCACTAGGGGGGGGGGGAATTTGTGGCTAAAGTTGTCAGGGAGGGCTGTCCGGGGGGGGGTCCTGCCCTGCCATAGGAAAAAGGGAGAAGGGGAAGAAAGGGGCTCTCCTGGGATATCCGAGGGGTTATTGGTCGATCTGGCCAGTGCGATATCGTCATGTGTACCACATCCGATCGTCCAAAAAAAAAATGAACCTTCGCTCGGCCCCAAGATAGGGACTCGGAGTGCGAAAGAAAGACGTAACACAAAAAGAAACGTACATAGGATCAGGAGGGTAACACCATAAGTCTTTCAGGTCAAAAAAGCTTAGTACCCCGAAAGGGCTTTACAACGGAAAGAAAAGAATACGACTTGGAAGGGTGGAGGGTCGTCTGGCAATCATGTGGTGGTGTGCCCGACTCCAGGGGAACTTCCGGAAGCAAGGGAAAATCGCCGGTTGGAAAGCCAAGGGCGGTACACCGAATGGAGGAAGCCGCATGAAAAGGCACATCACTGAAGGGGGACAACGCACAATGGGAAAAAGAACCTAAAATTAGGAATCGACAACAATGGTATCCATGCGGTGGAGCGACGCCGAAGGGGAAACCTACACGGTGAAGGGTGGACTGGCTGCAGACTCTGTTCAAGAAGAAAATCGAAAGGGTCCGCAAAAGCCTCGAAACTGGGCGAAAGCCTTTAGCCTGCGACGGCAGGGAAGAAAATTTGTTCCAAGATTCCGGAACATCCGCAGAAAGGAATTGAAAGAAACTAAAAATAGGCGCCAAGGTTGAAACGACTAGCATGGAGCAGAACAACCTGGGCCCCACCTTCTGGAGGTGAATGGGGAACCACATGAGCAAAACTCGAATTACAGTGCCCCGAAAAAGGGCGACCTGCGTCTAAGGGTCGAACGAAGATGTCGAAGGGCCAGAGAAATCCTGCTCTCTGGGGAGGGGAGGTATGCAGAAGGACCAGAAAGTAAGAGAAAGGTTAAACTCAGCGCGTTCACCCTGCACCTCGTCTCTATGGGACGAAAAACACGACTCCGGATTGAATGCGCAAGGGATGAAGCTTGCGGCCAACGTCTAAAGAACCTCTTGTCGACTAGCCGACGAAGGAAAAAAAAAGAAAAAGAGGCGGGAGAGAGCGACGAGAGGCGCGACCAAGGAGCAACGCGATCAGACGTCGACGACCTCGAAAGGCACACCTTTTCTGTTGCACAAAAAACTTCTGCGCGGAGAGGGCGCAACGGTGCCGCGGCCAAGACCAGCAGGGAAAAAGAGATAGGGTCGTAAGCGGAAGACCTCTTAAAATACTAAGCGGGTCGGCGGCGGCCCGACCGTTTGCCAGTAGGGGAAGACAACATCAAAAGACCCAGAGTCGACGAAGACGCACACCCTTTGGAGTGGGGGACGACTAGAAACTCAGTGTAAAAGCCGGCGGGGGGGGCAGAAACAATCTGGAAGCTGCCAGGGAAGTGTTCGGAATCGGAGAAATTAGCGGCGCTCGGGATCCAGTCAAGGAGAAATTGAGAACAAAAAAAAAAACGTTATGGGGGCGGGGTCGGAACCAGGGTCCATTGGGGCAACTGACGTCGGGGAAAGTGCAAGCGTTCGGCAGTCGGGCCTCGTGACCAGAGGCCCTGCCTCAGGTTAATAGTCGCTAGCAAGGAAGCCACTACACCTGTTCCCCGGGAGACAGGGGGTCTACGTGGAAGCATCCGCAACGCTTCCGGCCAAAAAGTACAGAACGCGCGATCCAGAAAAGAAATGGAGAGTCCGGGATGCGTTCAAAGAAATTTTGTGTATCTCTCTCAACAAAAAAGGAGGGATCTCCTACCGAAGGAAGAACCGTGCGGCTTGGGGTTCTCTCGGAACAGTATCGCGTTTCCGCTGGTAAAAGAGAAAAGGTCAGTGGCATTAGAGGGAGGGGTCACAGGGTGGGCACTTTTAGTCAGGGATCCGCTGCTCCTCAAGGGAAGAAACAGTTCCCCTCTGGTAACAGCGGCCGACTTGGCCGCGCAACTTTCACGGTAAGGAAGGCAGAAAAAGCGAGGTGAGGAAAACTTATACGAGACCGAGCGCACATTGCAGGGATGGGAAAGTTAGGTCCTGTTGGATCCCGAGAAAAGGGATCACATCTCTAAAAAAAATTGCGGATCTTCAAGAGAGATCGGGGTCGACCTCCGACTGAAGCAAAAAACCTTCAAAGCGTTTCGCGCGCCAGAAGACCAAGGGGAGACGAAGGATGTTCTCTTGAGTGGGCACGACTGCACCGGACTTTGACACGTCAGTCCCAACCCGCTATCGAAGTGATCCACGATGTTGGCTTGTCCTTATCATAAAAAAAAAACACCTCATACAGAAGCTGGGGGGGACTGGGTCCTGTGCGCGAATGAACGGAAGGGTCGCCTCTCAATGGTTTGACTGGTGCCAACTGCCAAGCGTTAGATCTGAGAAAAAAAAGGGTCTATCGCGTTTTGGGGAGCCGGGGCAGCCTTCTCATCGACCTTCTCGAATCGCGGTTGAAAAAAAAAGTCTTCGGGGAGGCGCAACATTAAATGGGCGCGTGGCCGCAATTCGTAAACTAAGCGGTTCTCCAGGCCTTGAGCGACTGACTCTAAAAGGAAGCCGCACCGAGGGATTAACTGACTGATGAACTGACGGACGCCATACCTGCGAGGTAGAAAAGCTACCGAGAAAGGGCTGACATCGGGGGGAGAGAATCTTCGGGGAATCGGCTTTCTACAAAGGCGACGCATTTCGGGGACAGACTAGGTAAAAACCTAACTCGTAAGGCTTGAATCATGTTGAGTCCGCATTCACTAAAAAGTGAGGGGGTGGTCTGTGATAAGGAGGGGGTGCCTTACAGTTTCGCAAAAAAGTGCGTGCAAAAAAAAAAAGTAAGACTTGGACTGGCGGTTCGAATGACCGTTGGACCAAAATTACGTGCTCGCTGGAAAGGGGCTGCCGTCGTCGCTATGGACAAAAAGACCCACTTTCTCTAAGGGCACGCGTGTTGGCTGGACCATTCACGCGGTTCCCAAACGGGGCCGTGTATGTGTAGTTGGCAAACTCCCGGGAAACGCAGTTGGCCCGAAGTTTTGGGGCCAGGTGTCTGAACGAAAGGTACAGGGAAATCGGAAGCGGCGGCTCATGCGGGGTCCAACTAATTTCTTCCACGGATAAGGAAAAACCTCCGACAATAATAGGGGAGAAAAAAACTGGAAGTCGGAAACAGCGCACCGAATCAAAATGGGTTCTAAGAGGATTTCCTGCAGGGGCAAATTTCGGGGTCACGCAGACTTGGCTACTGGGCTACAAAATGAGATTTCAGGATCAAGGGATCGGAGGTTGGATAGTCGGGCTTTCGCACACGCGCTCAAGCTCCGTAACAAGGGTCTAACGAAGGGAAGCTGGATCTGGATCGCGATGTGGTTATTAAGTAGCTAAAAGGAAGAAAGGACCCCAAGAAGAATCTCAGTACCGGGAAAAGTGCGGCACGAACGACTTGCGCCTGATGGATTTCCAAAAGGACCAACAGTACAACCTAAACTTCCACACCGCAGGGGATCTTGAGAACATCTAGAACGGCTAGTTGGTCAAAGCAGGAGGCCCAGAAGGGTCTATGTCCAGAAAAAGTAAACAACGTACCTAGGGTGAACGGAAGTGAGTTTAAGGGATGGATCGTCTGCAACCCATAAAGGGCCGTGTCATGTCGGCAGGCCGGCCCTCCACCATGGAAGTTTGAATCTGGGGAACGGTAACACTATAAGAAAAAGGGGTCCTGCTGCCAGGCGGCGAGAACCTCCAAGCTCGGCACAGACAAAGCAAGTTGTGCGAAGAGAAAAACGAAAAATACGACAAGGCAAGGAGAACTAGACACACGCTATAGGTCATCCCGCCGATTCAATATGTCGATGAAACACAAAGTTCTCGAAAAAAAATTGAGCGCAACGTCCAGGGAGTGAAAAACAAGAACGGCATAATAACACGAGAAAGACGAAAAAGCGTTAGCGGGGACGTGCAGCTGGGATCAGCCATTTGGCCGGCAACGCTCGGGAGTGGAGTCTACCGGGACAATGAGTTGAGAACGAAGGCTAGGGACTTTTGCTCCCGCGGGGGTGCGCCGTGCATTCAACTACTCGGAAAGACGCACCACAAGTCAATGGGCATGGGCTGGTCTGCGTCGTCGGGGTAATTCAAGACACAAGCAAACTCATTCATTCCGGTGCTGAGAGGAGCAAAAACGGTTCACCGGGGGAGCCGGCGGCGTTGCGGGGCAAGGAGAAGCGGCCTTCCAATTAGGTGCTTCACCTAACCACAGTGACCTACAAAGGCGAGACAAAAGAAAAGCGAGCGATGAGCAAAACGGGTGGGGTGCTTGCCCACAGGAAAGGTTGTTACTCTCAACCAAAAAAGGTATAGGGGGATACCACTAAGCAAGGGGAATTAGGTAACCTACAAGGATTTCCATCGCAGAGAACTCGAGTCACGAATTAGAGATGGCGTACCGTTTTCTTGGAAAGCACATGCGCCGCATTGGGGGGGGCACGGTTCTCTAGGAACTAACGCATCAGGGGTGCAAGGGAGGTTGTAAAAGGGGGCTTAGAAACCGACGATCTGCATGTGGACGACGGGTGTGGAATGACCAACGCCAAGCCGCACACGTGGGGTTCCTAATGGGAGAGGGAACCTGTTTACGTCTCAGGGGGGCCCTGATCAAGGAACAGGCGCACCCGACTGGGACACAGGAAAAACACCACCAGCCGTCGTTTCTTACCCCCGCGTGTCGTCGCAAAGCAAACGAAAGTTGCAAGAATCTAAAGGTAGCTACGGCTCGAGTCTCCAGTTTCAGCGTGGATTCGGGGGTTCACTATCATTTGGACGTTCGACCAGTTGAAAAATTTCAATCAAAAGAAGGGAAGGAACATCCATCCTCTAGGCCGGGCAGGTCCGGGGGTCTAAGGGCGCGCAGTCTGCAAAACTTGGGGCACGCGAAGGTTTGAGGGGGTTGTTAAGGATTGCGCTATGCGGCACACTGGGTTAGGGAGTACCTACAAAGACTGACACACTTCCTGGGATGGTGACGACAAAAGCCACTCATCGCCGTCTCTTTTTGAGTCAGGGTACGTCCGAAGGGGGACTAAATGGTCGCGGTCACATCCTGCCGGGCATCGACCCATTCGGATAAATCTCCCGGTGCAGAACGAAAAATAAACTCAACACGGGGGTGTCGACTGCGTGTACGGGGGGCAAATGTTCAAAATGGAAAATCTGTAACCAGAGCACGGCTATTGAATAAATGGGCCAGCCGAGAATTCCTGCTTGAGGGCCTTTCTCAGAGAAGTCCTGCAAAAAACCCCCCCCCCCCCAAAAGACGATCCCTCGGACCCTCGGAACAGTGTTTGCGTAGAGGCTACGCAGCCAGAAAAACAACGAGCCGGATGAAAGAAGCGGCCTGGTAACAAACGTCTGCTCCAAATAGCGGACCCCATGTACCTGGCAGGAAAGAAAAAACAGAGACGTTTAGAGGGAGAGACGGCGATGAGGGATGTTTCCCAAGCCCGGGGACTTCCTTGCAGCCGGTTAACTCTAACCTGCCGTGTTCAAGAGGCTGCCGACCGCATGAGCAAAAAGCAAAAGCAAAAGGGAGAAAGAAAAAGAACCCCTGCTTCGGATCGAAACTGGCGAGATCGCCATAAACGCCCGAGAATCAACCACCTCGCACTCGAAACTCTTTGGAGAGCTCAGCAACACGCAGGTGCAAGGCGAAAAAGTCAAAGAAGAAAAACAAAGCCGGCGAAGAACGTCAGTGGACGAAATTGGGGAACACGAGGAAAACCCCTTCAAGTCCGTTTCCGCCCTCATGAGGACAACTTGAGCACTCAAACGGATCCCTCCGACCAACCGAAAAAGAAAAGGAAAAGGCACGAGTGGAGGAAATGGTTAACGCGCAAACAGAGAGTAAGGCAGAAAGTTCGTACTCGGGCGAAGGGTAAAAGCCTGCGTGAGAAGCCACGTCTATGACCTAAGAGAAAGAGGGGGCACGCGGATCCGTCACTAGGACTCGGGCGTCGTAAGTTAGCGCAAGAGGCAAACGATATTGGCGGCTCTTATCCGCGAAGCAGTAGAGGGCCTGACGGGAAAAATCCCAAGAAGGAGCAAAACGTCTCCCGAATCACCTAGTTGGCAAAGCGACCTCTCCTCTCGAGGGACAAAAGAATATGAGAAGGGAGTCGAGCGGGGGGCGGCCAAAAAACCGCAGTAAACAGAAATCAAAAGCAATGAGGAATCGTGGGCCAACTTAACAGTCCATTGTCGAGCGGATCTTCGGACATACGCAAAGAAAATAGGAACTTTCTGCGTTAAAGCAGCGGAAAAAAAAGCGGGGGGTGATCCTCCACGGTTCAGGAGGGAACAAAAGTGCAGTCAACGCAGAAGGGAGACATAGCTCAGATGAACCCCTTTATGGGGGTCTGAAAAAAAAGCTTTTTACCGTGGAGCCGTCGGCGGCGTCTCCAAAAACTCGGACGAAAGGAAAGCGGCTGGTTGGGGTAATGGGGAGGTAAAGCTTCTTTGCTCAGGCTAACAACCAGTAGAAAAATTTCACCCTGCAAAGAGCAGTTCTCGTAGGGGCACGCATCAGGGACATGCAGAAGGGTGCATTAAGTCTCAGAGGGGACGAAGTTTCAGAGGGACAAGGCCTCTGCGTTCGGCGGGAACATACCCTATACGCTCTCACCGTGCAAAAACAGCCAGCTACTTAAGGGCCTTGAAGAAAGAAACGGCCCACCCTACAGGGAGGGGCGAGAACCATCACTACCGCGCGTCGGGAGACGGTTGATTGGGTCACCACAACCAAACCGGAGGTTAGAAGAGAGAGTATCACGACAGCGAAAAGCCAATCCCTTAAAAAACTGGAAATGAGGCGCTCTGACGTGGGAGGGTCGCAAGGTAACGTTGGCCGTATGCCTGGTCAGTACTATTAAAACCTGTGCACGGTGATAGAAGTAATCGTCGGCTGCGCAGACTGAGGAAGTCCTCTAAGAGACGATTGGCCGACGCGCTTAATACGGAAAAAAAAGCCAAAAACCTCTCACTGAAAGAAACACTGAGACCGATGCGCACGGGGGCCAATGAAATTTCTGAAAAGAAAGGGAAAAGAAGAAGAACAAGTACACGTCAAGGCATGCCGCGAACACACGAGCTCAGGCAATAGAGACAAATCAAATCTCTCAAAACGCGTTTGGATAAACGCCCAGGTGAGGGGAATCTGAGAATAGGGGTCGCTTGGGGGACAAGACATGTCCCGGACGGGGGCGCAGTCCCTACCCGATAAAAACGAAAGGGAGAAAGGCATAGGCTTTAAAAAGGAAAACAAAGGGGAATCGCGTTCCAGTTGTGTGGTTCAAAGAGCCAAAAAAGGCTCAGCTACTTCAGTATCCGCGCAGGATGGTGAAGGTTGCCCCGAGAAAAAGGGGAAACATTGCAGTCAGGACTCCGGGGAGCTCGGTTACGGCGGGAAAGCTCATAAGCTATTCCTCCCTTCTCGGAGGGGGCTTGAGGGGCTCCCCCTCGATCGAGGGAAGTCAAAGGAACAATGGTTGTAGGAGGAAGGCCATGCTTAACTCCCGACAAGCTGAGAGAAACCTTTAAAAGCGCCTCTGCGCCGACTTAAGGAGGGACCCTCTGAACGGTGATAAGCGAGAGGGGGAACGTGAGAGCAGGAGCTCCCATGAGGGAAACGGAATCGGGGAAACGCTTGCAGAGAAACTAACGTTGCGTTCGAATGGAACGCGTCAATCTTAGTGCACTCAAGAAAGTGGGAGCGTTGAAAATAATGAGGAAGAGCAAGTCAAGAGACCTGGGCGACGGTGGGGATGATCAAAGGAGGCGATGGGGAAGAAGTGTATCTCAAATTAGATGGAGTCACGACTGACAGGGAACTTATCTTGGAGGGAAGGAACAAATGTTCGATGAAGCGCAGCAGATACCGGACAGAAAGGGGGTCGCGAATGGGGCCTAAAGCTCAATTGTCAAAAAAGTGCAAAGGGGGGCGTTGGTCCAGTCACTAAAGGACACAGAGGGGAGGTTCTTTTGACCTAAGCGAGAGCAAAAAGGATGAATAGAAAAAAATGTTAAACGATCACAAAGTTTACCTGTGGCTCAGTGTGCGGAACGGACCCTTTGCCTCGGTGTGCAGGGCGCGGGGGCGGCTGAAGGGGGGAACACTCGGAAGGAAAAAGCTCGTCTTGGGGAACGAACCTGGAAGGAAAGGAAGGGATGGCAAGAACCAAGCATCGGCCCTGAAGCGCATGAAGGAACCATATCTTCGGGGGCACGGAAAAAACGGTTCTAAACATCCTGAGCCTTAAGAATTAAGGTGCTACCGCGAGGCAGAGAGCGAGCACCGCTCTTCTGGGGGGCCATTCAGGACAAAAGCTTTCAGAAAAACAAAAGTCGCTGCTACAAGGGGCAAAACTGGGAGATTACAGGAAGCGGGAGGGTCGAGAGGTTTGCCGGAATAGATGAGAACAAGATAGCAGAAAAAAACAGGCAGGGGGACTTAAAGGTGCTGAAAAAAGCCGCCTTTCGGGCAATGGGAAAAAATATTGGCCAAAAGGAAATAAAAAACGATCAGGAAAGGCAGTCTCACCCAACACCCACTTGAGGATTACCTAGATCACTATGGAGGTGCGCATCATCCGCGGGGGGTGTTTCGAGATAGTAACGTTGGATGAAAAAATGGGGATTCCTATGAAGTGAGATCGCCGACCAAAAGAGAGGGAATCCCTCTGCGCCAGTGGCTGCGCTGCCGTGCACCCTCAAGGAATTGGGAGCGTGCAAGGGGGCAAAAAAGCAAAAGTTGTAGTAATAAATCGCGAGAGCAAAGAAAAGCGCACCAAAACAGAAGTTTGGGTGCGCAGTACTGAAAAAGGGGGGGGTCTGAAAAAAGAAAAAAACAACGTAAGGGGGCCACCGAAGAGGGAGGTAACCTCGCCTATTCCAAAAGAGGGGGGGTCTGATATCAGCACAAGATGGCGCCGAAATGCGGCGCAACGTAAAAATGAATAGGACCCTTCATCAAGAAAGACACTAGAAAATTTAAAGATGACCTTTACAAGTTGGAGATTCTTCGGGAAAAAAGTAGCCGCAAACTCTAAGGGTGAAGTCAACTAAAACTCTTGGGGCCCAATATCTAGTTTCGGGAGTCTCCATCACCCCCGGGGCGCGGGTGTAGGGAGAAGGGGACGCTTATGACCTTAACTCAACCCCTTCCCGGAAATCTGAAACTAAACGTGACTAAAAGGTCGTTTTCAGTAAGAAAAAGGTCGGAAACAAAAGTTCAGGACGTCTTATCCTGAAACCTGGTTCAAACACGCTTAGGTGAAAGGCTTAAATTCTATAAAAGGCCGGAAAATGCTAAACCAGGTGTGCTTCAAATCAACCGCAACCCCGAATCGAGAGATGTGAGCATGACAGCAATTGGTGCGGGAAATCAAGGGGTCCAACTTTAATTTTTGGGATCCAAAAAACACGTGGGGGGAGAAGGAAGTTGGGAGACAAGTTTTTCCTTCACTTTAATATTTGCAAAACCCCACACCCGGAGTCCAGCGGAATACAAGGTACGAATCAATCTGAAGGGGAACGTTGGTGGAAATCGAAGTCATTGTGCCTCCGGTATCCGACGTCACCAGAAGAAATGCCTCTTGGACAGGGTTGCGTCACGTCCTAAGAACAATGGGGTTGTTGGGTCTTGAAGGACACGAAAACGACAGCGCCAACGTGTTTTGAAACTGGAGCGGGGGACATTTGGACCATTGCGGACAATTGCCTTATCCCGCTGTCGGGGGGAAAGAAGGCACGCCCTTGGGCTGACCCACCGCGTGTGCGTTTAATTCCCGAAGGTGTGCGATGGTACTTCCATGGAGGATAAAAACTTAAATGATGTCTCCCTTTTCTAAAGGATTGGATGCCGTGGAAAATGCAGGGGGGGCGGGCTAAGCATTTGAGGAAGAAGTGGCGGATATCGACAAAGTGTCAAGGAGAGGAGGAAAATCCGCTAGCGTGGCAGATCTGTTCAGTAATTCTTCCAGGGGGCGCGTGGGGGCCGCAGGACTGCGCAAAAAAGTTCTGGGGCAGAGAGTTGTGCTGCCGCGATTCTCTAGGATCAGGCCAAAGGGGATAGTGCCGCACCAAAGATAAAACTAGGCATGGGTGGTTAAGAAAGTCAGCACGGCCGCGGATTCTCCTCAAGGTGACAACCGAGCTGGAGAATCTTAAAACGAGGTACTTACTCTTCATCGAAGAATAGTCTAAAACAACTAATCCTTCGCGCGGTAAATAATACACGCTGGGCAAGGGGGGGCGGGGGGGAAAACTGGGGATTTAATCTTTTGGCCAAATCTGAAACGGATAGCACGTCGTCTGGGCCGCCCTTTTCCGGAACAATTCTAGCAAAAAAGGGGGCTAGGTGGGGGCCGGGCTCATAGAAGGTCAAAACCTTCCGGGGAGGGATCCAGAGACATCGCATTCTGAACGGGAAGGCCGTAGAAGAAAAGTCATAACATCTTCGTTGCGAAAGCCCCCGACCACAAGCGCTAACCGGGGGGAAAAGTAAATCGCGAGCGAGAAAAAACAGCCAGGAGGAGGAAAAAGTTTACCCCTAACCTGCAAGGTCCGACTACGCCCGTTGTTATCGAACTTCTGGCGCTAAATTGGTGTAGCAAAATGGCCATTGGAAAATCTTGGTAGGCTTAAGAATCCGGCTTTTTACTCCCGAGATGCCGACCGCATGGACGCAACTGAAACTATCACAGGGAAAACAGGTAACAACAGGACCACCGCACTCGTTTAAGGACACTGGTCGAATCAAAATAAAGGGAGCTAAGAAAGCTTAAACGTAACGACCAAAGACAGTGGGACCTTCAGGGAAGGGAAGCGCGGAGCGAAGTGTGGAGGGGGCACGCAGAGACGAAATCTGAAGGAGAAAAAACTGTCATAGGAGGGACGGGTTAGCGAAAATTGGGAGACGAACAAATAAAAAAAGCCAATCGTCCTGAAAAGAGTATGCTCCAATTGAGAAAGAGATCGTTACAGAACACCCCCCTACATTGCATTGCACTGATGGGGGAAAGACAAATTCAAAAAGCGAAAAAAAATAGGGATCGCACGACGTCGGTCTCCTTATAAAAGGAAATACGCAAGGGTACAGTCCTCTTACGGTGAAAAAACGACTCTGGCGCATGGTCTTAACGAAGGGAAAGAGAGGGAGTTAAGGGGTTTACCTTCCCAAGCGGGGCAGATGCCGAGACCAGCAGAAGAGGGGCCTTGCTCAACTGGGAACATGGCGGCCAACGCCGTCCAAAAAAGATTTGTTGGCACTAGAATTAAGGGAGGAAGGGAAAAAAGGCCACGCTAGGGTAATAGAAGGGGAGGGGGATCGAGAAACCCAAAAAAATCAACGCGAGCAGAAAAATTGTAAGAACATTTCACTTTCATCTGGTGAAAAAAAGGCAGGGACTCGATCTCCCAGACAGGACCAGAGGCTCATTATGGTGTCTGCGTGAATGCGGAAAAAACGATTGATCACGCGTGGCGGGCGGCGTGACCCAGGTCAGGCAGTCTGGACCTCGAAAAAGACAGACGTCGAACTAGCAAACCCAGGGGGAGGTGTTTCTGGCTCTGAAACGCGTTGTAAAAGTAAAAAACGTCTGTCGTCCCAAACCGAGCTCGGTGGCAAATCTTCATCAAGTGGGGCATTGCGCTCGGGCTAAAGGTCTACGACGTTATCCGCAGTTCACCCAACCGGTCAAGGAAGGGGTTCTTGTGCCCGTTAAGAATCGAGGGGCATTGCCCGATCGAGTTGAAATGCTTCTTAAAAGGAAAAAAAAGTACAATGCACAGTGGGAGGGCCGTATCTCTCATAAACCTCTAGAACACCCAAGCCGGCCCCGTAGGAGCTCTCCTTACTGCCAGGCCCTGGGAAGCGTCAACGGCCCCAGCGAAGACGATCGGGCAGCACCATAACTCAGAAAAGAGGGACCGGATGCGTCTAGGGGGGAGAGTCTCCAAAAAAAAACATTCTGGGAGGGAAAGAGGAGCACACATTAAAATCTAAAGAAATAAAGCCGACTCTTGTTGAAGTTGCTGGGCGAGCAAACGCTATGAGAAGGGGGCTGCCTATAAAAAAAAATGTCAATATTCTATCTGTTTAAAAGTGTGCCCTGGGAAGGATCCGGGGATTCGTAGCGCGCCTACGGAGGCAACGAGCATTGTACCTCAAGGGGTAAGAGGAAAGAGGTGAAGAATGGGGGGGGAAAGAGTATCCGTGCAATTCAAAGCCGCGCATCTGAACGAAGGAACGAGAGAAACAAGATTCGTCAAGGGGGAACGTCAGGAATTGCTGAAGTACTGGAGTCCAAAAGAAAGCAATCAGATAGAAAAGAAGACATTAACGGGGGGGGGGATACGCCTCCTGGGAGACGTTACAAAAAAGGTTCTGATCCGCCCCACTCCAAGGGTTTTCCCTAGGAAAGGAATGAGTGGGCGGGAGGGAACCAACGGACTGGGGTCACCCGGAACGACCGATGGAAAGAGGAGAAAAGAGTTTGGTCTCGCTTGCCTTTACACCGCAGAAAAACGGCAGGAAAAAAAGTCAAATGTTGGGGTCCGGGAAAGGCGATGATCCCGCCCTAGAAGCCTCAAAGGTGAAAAAAACTGGTTCCCCGATGCCCAGTTGAACATGGTCAGAAGGGGCTGATCTAAAAAACTTATTTGTAGACAGGGGCGCCGGAGCAAGAGAAACTTCTCATAACAAGGGGCTGGATGCCTCGATCGCGGCATCGAATTCAATAGTCTTGATACGCTTGAAAGTGATCAGGAATGCCAAAAAAGGGGAGCTAATGGGGGGGATTTGGACGCAATCTCTCGCACAGTTCCGAACCTCTTCGTCGTTACTGAAGACGCGACGCTTATAAAGTAAGAGAAAGAACGATTGTCTCTAAAAGGAATATACTCTGGGGGCTACTAATTCAGGCGGCTGTTCAAGTGACTGGAATTTCTCACTTTCGGGACGACTCGAGGTTTGGGGGCAAAGTAGTCATGGGGGATTCCTCCTATGGGGAAAGAAGCCTGTGAGGGGGGGCTTGGGAGAAACATGATCGCTTTGTGAAAGGAAAAGTCGGTCGGACATTTCAAAATGGACTGGGCGGATCTCTTGGGAAATAACATTTCCAAAATTGGGAGGGGAAAATCCGTTAGAGGGAGTAACAAAATGGGGGGATGTGGCAGGGACCTCC
>Ga0179591_1321581_pt1 | contig 14086 bp, 19 predicted proteins | sample CZOMad2_1_08_16f_FD_182891 | JGI IMG/M metagenome (GOLD analysis project Ga0179591, IMG submission 182891) | Vadose zone soil fungal communities from Angelo Coast Range Reserve, California, USA - CZOMad2_1_08_16fungal (PacBio error correction) | ecosystem: Environmental > Terrestrial > Soil >...
CTGTCCTGGTTTTGCATCCGAAAAAAAAAAAAAGGGAAACTTCCAGATGAGGGGGGATCCTGGCTATGAAAAGGGGAAAAAGGCAATCAGAATCTAGTTTCTCAAAAAAAATTTTCTCTTGGGGAGGGATGAAACAGAAAAAACCTGGGGACGGGATCTTGGGGGGGCAACTGAGGGGAACGGAAGTGAGAGAAACAATTGGACAAGAAAAGTCACTAAAAAAAGGGGTTGTCAATGGTCAGGGGGATGACTTGAACCAAAACTTGGCGGAAAGAAGCAGAAAAAAGTTTAGGAAAGATAGAGGTAAAGGGGCGAAAAAAAAAAGGAGCCGGCGGAGCAATGTTCCGTTTCGGAGTGGGGAAAGAAGAGGGGGTTGACCAGGTCAAGGGAGTTAGGCAAGAGCGCGAAAGAAAAAAATATGGGGAGGGAAAGCCCACTGAAAAAATGGGGATTTTTGGGGGGGAGGTTATCCAAAAAACAAGGGGATGGTCCGACCAGAGAAGCGGAGAGAGAAAAAAAAAGGGTTCGATTCCCAAAATAACGGGCATCGGGAGGTTGGTTTGTCAACATAAAGCAATTTTATCTATTTCGGCCAAGGATTCAGGAGGGGGGGCTCTCCAGTGGAGTAGGGACTTTGGGAGGAGGGGACAGGGGAGCAATCTTATTGGGCCCGCTCACAAAGGACGTCATTGGGATTCAGTGGACATCTAGGAGAAAAAAAGCAGGTAAGACCAGGAAGGGTTTTCCCATCCAGGGCCACGCCGGGAAGGGAAAGAGCGACCGCGACACGGTACTAACCAACGGTGGCCGCGTTAACCGGGAAATCTGCCGCGGCAGAAAAAACTACAGGGGGGAAAAGTCACTACAAATTTGTTTCAAAAAAAAAAGGGCAAAAAGAATAATTGCAGGGGGAAGCTTGCGAAAAACTTGTGTAGGGTGTTGGGTACGCAGTAATCCTGAAAATTGAACTGAAGAAACGCGAATTTTGGGACGATGCTGGATGGGAAAAGAGGGGCCAACGACAAAAAATGTCAGCCCTTTGGCAGGGGGAAGGGTTATTAAGGGCAAATATTTATGCAGGGGGTTATGGGGGGAAAAACCTTCTACACCAAACAAAGGTGTGGAAAAAATCAATTGTCTGGCGTGGGGTATGAAATAAAGAGGAAACCAAAAAAAGACGGGGGGGTCCCAGGGGCTGTGTTAAAAAAAAAAAAGGGGGTGTACGGCGGGGATTTTGCTATGGTGAACTCAAAGGAAAACCCAACGCATTCTGTGGTTTAAAAGAAGAACAAGCGTGGCAAAAGGAACGCTTTGGGGAAACGGTGTTCTCAAAAGGTCACATAGCTGGGGAAAAAAGAGTTGGGTGGCATATTCCAAAACAGAAAAAGATCAAGGACGGGGGGGACCAGGGGACCCGCTTAAAAAAACGGAACGAATGGGTAAAAGAACCAACACCCAACCAAAATTGGGATGACCCTACAAAAACTACATTGAATTTAAAGGGAAAAAAAACACACTTGTGGTTGGTTCTTAAAATGCAGGGGAGGTTGCCTCAAGCGAGGGGTACAGCCCCGACCAGAATGTGTGGGTTCTGATTTTGGTGTTACATCCGCCATCAATTTCATCACTGGGTAAAAAAGAGGGGGGATTCGAAAAAGTCATCAAACCTACCAAAACTTGGCCAAGGAAGTAAAGTGGGGGATGGAAAAACAAAAAAAAAAAAGCATTGGGAAAGGACTGGGTCCGAACAAAGAGGAGAAAAAAAACGTGCAAAGGGTAAAACGGGTGGGCCCGATCAACAAAAGAAAGAGCACTTGTTTGAAAAAAAAAGATGTTCCAGAAAAGGTGGAGACGGAAAAAACAATGGGAAAAAACTAAGGGGCCATTGCCAAGGGGTGGAACCGGGGGCCGAAACGGGAATCGGAGCGAAACCTCAACACGCAGGCAAAAGGGGGTGCAAAAAAAAAGTTTCCACGGAAAAAAAAAAGGAGACAAGAACCTGACCAAGAAAAAGACGACTCTTCCGAGAAAGGGACAATGGGGGGGGGGGGAAGGGGACTCGAAGTTTTTATCAGAAAAAAGGGCTAACTGGATTGACCGAGTGAAAAGTAAAGGTGAGGGGGCTTTGTACAGGTTGCAAAAGGTCCGTTCTTGAGAAGACAATTGGGGAAGGGGAAGTCTCAAAGACCAACAATACAAATGTCGCTATTAAAAAAACACACTGAACTCTTCTGAGGTTGGGGGTCCTCTCGGGGTGTGCATCAAACCAGAGGAGGTGGGCGAAAAGGGGAAAAAAGAAAGGCAAAGTCGGATTGTCCCATTGCAAACCCCTCCTTAATGGGACTTGCAAACTGTTCAAAAGTTGGGCTGAGGCACATATAGTCAACTTGAAAGAAAAAGAAAGGGCTGACGTTTTAAGTTTGGAAAAAAATGAAAAATTGGGGACAAGGTCAAACCTGAATTCTAAAGGAACCATTATGCAAAAAAAGCCACTGACAAAGAAGACCTAATGGTGTCCCCTAAAGGGGGGTACAAAACGAGGGGGCCGTTGGTGGCCTAATATCAAAGAGGGTGATTGTATAAAGTGAAAAAAAAAAAAAAACCTTGGAGAAACAGGTTTAAATTTTGAAAGGGGTTGGGAAAAGGGGGGGATGGGAATGAAAAATTAGAATGGGCATGGCAAAGTAAGTAAAATGACCGGGCAACCAAATCGCATTGGTAACAAGAAAGAATGACCCTGGGACGGACAGGGAGAACGTTTCACTGAAAAATCAAAAAAGGTCTAGGGCTGTACGGGGGGAAAGGGGGGAATCAATTTGAGGGTATGGGAAGTGGTCGATGGATGGAAAACAAGGGGGGGATTGGGCGTTTGGACTTGCCAAATTGAATCGTGGGAAGTGGCCAGTGAAGGTCACTGCGGGTGGGGCCATGTTCACTAATCCAATTCCGCAACAATGGGCTTTTATATCCCAGGGGGAGGTAAAAAAACCTGTTCGTAGACCGATAAGCCCCCAAAAAACTTATTGACGGTTGGGTCGTTCAGTGTGGGGGGGGGACACCTCGCGGAATCAGGGGGGGGTCCGGGCAGGAAGACAGCCAAAACAAATAAACAACACCCATTACCAACCGTTTTTCCATACGCAGAAAAATAAGGGCAGTCACGCCGGGAATCAAAAGTACAAGACCCAGAAAAGGGGGGGGACACTTCTTGTTTGGGATAATATCAAAGTTTTAAGGAAACATCTCAAAAGGCAAAGGGGAAGGAGAATCCATTACCCATAAATTCGCCAAGACACAAAGAAGGAAAGGGAAGTATATAAGGCAGAGAGAGAACATAGGAAAGGGAAATAAGAGATATGAAAAAATTATACAAAGAACAGTGTAGCGGTTTCAGGGGGGAAAGGTTGGTGGTTCACCGACAAATGGATTGTGCCCGTAAACACCGGGAGGGGGTGGCAAAGAGCCCCCAAACAATTTTGTGTGAACCAAAAGCTACCCCAAAGGAAGGGGATCGGGTGGGGGAGGGGACAGGATCGGCTTGTCTTGCATGAGTTGAAAAAGACAGAGAATGAAAACTGACCAGGTAACATTGAAAAGGGGGGCTTTTTCAGGTGAAAAAAAAAAATTTCCCTCCACAACCAACCCGCTTGATTTTAACATTTTGTGGGTCCCCAATGAGGGAAAGATACCGAATACAGAGCTGCCAGAGGGGAGAGGAGCTGCATGGGATATAACGTGACTATAAAAACTCTCAGGGGGACCCGGACCTGCAGGGATGTACGAGGCCAGCGCGAACAATACCTCAGGGACCAGCCCCAAGGAAAAGGGGGGAAAGGAAATCTGGATACAGTAAGAAAATCACAGTTTGGGGTTCTAAGAGGGGTGCTTTTCCACCCCCATTTGTACGGCTGGTTATTGCAGTTGCCCTTAGAGATTATAGGTTTCGCGCCACACTTGGGCTTCCGCCTCCGTCTTTCCTCCTTCGTCTCCTCTTTTTTCAATCGCTTGCCTCACCTCTCCTACTTCCCCTTCGCATGCCATTTTTCCTTTCCATCTCCAAGGCAGCTCTTAGCGCTCCAGATCCCTCCGGGAAATGTTTTCCGGGGAAAAAAAAAGATCAAGCATTTCAAACTCATTAGCTTTCTCGGGCGAAGTTAGAGATGGCGGAATGCTGGCCGAATGAAAGAACTCTACAGTTGCACTCGAGGGGAAACCGGAACAAAGAAAGTGAAAACAAAGGTACATGAAAAAAATCCTTCGTTGGGTTTTTTGCGAAACGGCCGTAACACAATCCCACCATCACGCTGAACACTCATGCACGCCATGAAAGACGGTGACAAATCTTCCAGCATGGGTCAAAACCGAAGTTAAGGACGCGATCCATATTCTTTTCCGGCGCCCGGTTTGTGTCGGGGTCATTTAAACTAGTAACGAGGGGGGTGGAGGAGGCGGTCATCCCTACTGCAAATCAGGTCAAAGTTCAGGAGTGCCAAGGGACCCCCAATTCTGTAGGCCACGAGATAAAAATGGGAAGCCAAGCATGGGAGAAAAACACTAGTTAAAAGAAGAGGAAGCAGCCAACAAAGGGCAGGGAGGGGCAAGTTTTCGGCCCACAGCACATAAGGTCCAGCGTCCACCACACCCGGCCGAACCTTCAAAAGATATGGTGGAAAAGCGCGGGGGAAAATAAAAAAGATAAAAGAAAAGGTCCTGACGACAATTTGGTGTGACCTAGAGGGTAAATAAACTGCAGTTGGGGGGGGAATGTGGGATTCCATAAGCCAACGGCAAGACGGGGCGGTTCAACATTGGTTGACCAGCAAATAGGCAAGGGAATTCCAAAAAAAATAAGAAGTCTTGTTCAATCGGGAACACAAAAAAAGGCGCCCACTTCGTATAGAACAAAAGAGCAAGGCGGCCATGGTAGTGGGTCAACCCTCACCCAACGGACCTCCGGAAAAGGCTGATAGCGGAAAACACGCCACTGGGTTGTGCACCAGGCAGCCGGGCAAGGGGCCGAAACGCCAGGTACAACCGATTGACGGCCGTGGTTTGAGAAAAAGGCTCCTCTGACCTGTCCCAGACATTGAGGTCCAATGGAGACTGCGGCCGATCCAGATGAAAGCGAGGTTCCACATCCTACGTCAAAGGTAACAACAGGTTAAAACACCATTCGGACAGTTGTGGAAACACATGTTGCGTGGCCCATCCAAGTTAAAAAAAACACGTGTCACTGGAAAACCTTTCCACATTGCCAATGCACTAGCACATGGGGGGGCCGCGAGCCTGAGTTGGGGGGGTAAAAAAAGAAAAAACACAAACCACCGCCGGACCCCGGGGTGAGTTGAGGTGGCACGGGGAATATCCAACGGTAAGGAGAATCCGCTCGCAAATGTCACAAGAAACAACGTATTGGTGAAAAAACCTGCTGGGTGGGGGGGGACGTGCACCGAGGTCGTTTGCGAGGATGAAAGTGGAAAAAAGAGGGATTGGGAAGTAAAAGCGGCTCGGGCTGTGTAGGAGGTTGTTAAAAGGGGGTACAGGGTAAAATCAGTGAGGAAACTCTGAAAATAGAACACAGGAGAGTACCAGGGGATTATGTAAAGTCAAAAATGTGTGTCGGTTGTAGAACAGACAAGGGGGGCCCTCGAAGTTTGGGGTTTAGGGGGGGGAAAAGGACAAGGCCTGAGCATGGTTTCAGTGGAGGGCATGGGGAAACAAATTGACGACCAGATGAAGGGTGAGAGGAAGTGAGCAAAACAAAAACCAATGGGAAATGCTTGTAAAAGAGAGGGTTGTTGCATTTGCAAAAAAAACCAAAAAAGAATATTGGTTTGAGCGGGTATTAAACCTAGACGGCAACCGAATTCCAAGCATCCGGACACCTAACAACTGCACAAAAACTACGAAAAAAGAAAGGGGAGGGCGGCTTGAACACTTTACGGCAAGTTCACAGGCTAACTTAACCCACCCATCGACATAAATTTTTAAAAGATCAAGGAGAAAATAACTCCGTACTAACATACTGGGCAACCAAGGGGGAAACCCTCTCAGCCCAAATGTCAAAGCCAATGGTGTAATCTTTTGTCGACGAAAATGATCCAAAACAATCGCTTCAAAGATGGGACCGAGACAGGTTATGGGCAGGCTGTTCGCGGTAAAGGTTGAAGGACAACAAACAAAAGACAGAGTGAGAAGATTGTGCCCCCATCAATTATAAGGGTCGATGATAACGGGCCAAACAAATCGGGGTTGATACGTTTACTGTGTCCATCTTATGGGGTACTTTTGATTTAGCACCATAAGGACGGGGGCCTCAAAGGGGAAGAGGCCCCAAAGAAGATCAAATTCAACCGGGCGACGCAGTAGACGCAGGGGACTGCAGACGTTGCCCTGGCAATTAATAAAACTGATGGCAGGAAAGGGTCCTCCCGATGAAAAGGAATAATATTGAGAATAAAATTGGCTCTCGGCATTTGTTGAGAAGGAATTAATGACCGACATTGTCCGCCAGGGCACAGAAGGTACGATCGACGGCCAAGGCAAGAAATGTTTGATGGGATACAAGAAAACCTAAATTCGTCCTAAATTGATAGGGGGGGACCAAAAAAAATACAAGAGCCAAATCAATAGGGCGTTGGAATAGAACGACCAGAGTAATCTCCAGGGGGGGTCTTCTTTGAATGGTCAGCAAAAAAGGCCCGAAAATCGCAAAAAATCAAAAGGCCCCTGGAAAACTGCCAAAGGTTTTCTGGTCGGGGGGGTGGGGCGTTGCCGGAGAATAAGGAAAGGGAAAGGGTACACGTAAAACTTGAACGAAAAAGGGAACCACAGGGGGAACTGTCGGACCAAAGGAAACTGCTACAACGTAACTTCACACAAGCGCAAGAGGAATGTTTTTTGTCCTCCAAATCCCCCGCCGAAAAAAGGGGGACGGTTCACCGGGGTTTGTGGGGGTCAGCCCAGTGACCCCGGTCACAGCATAACGAACCCGGAAAAGAACGTTGGGCTTTAAAGGGGTATGATTTGGGGTGAACGATCACGGTGGAAAAGGGAAAACAAGGACTGTCCGGAAAGTAAAGGAAGAAACGGCCCGAAAAAGGGTTGGGTCGTTAGGAAAGTCCAAAAGAAAAAAAGTGTCTAATAGAGGGAAAGGCACCGGCGGTTAAGAGGTAGTCTAAAAACCCATATACCATCAGCCTGGAAAGTGAGAGAAGTTGAGGAACACAAGATCTCAGACAACAAAAAAACTTAGGGGGGATCCTAGAGAATGTCCCGTGGGGGGTGAACCTCAAAAGGGAAGGAAACTTCATCTTTCTTGGTATCCGGCCGGAGAGGAACGTTCCAATCAGTGGAAGATTAAGCTGTGCAGAATTTTTCGCGGTGAAAAAAAAAAAAAGAAAAGAGTAAACGAAAAACACTTTTCGGAGGGAGCGTATGGGAAGAGTCTTGTGTCAAGGAAAGGAGAGCACCAAATTCATAGTCAAGAAAAAAAAGGGGAAAGCCCGTGAAAACGGTTCTTTACTTGTCTTCGCAAGGGGCCCAGAGCCACCGTGGTGGTGACCGACTAGGGCAAGGGCAGAAACGGGGGGGGGGGCGGGGATCAAGCTCCAGAGCAAAGGGGGCAAGGTGGGGGGGCCGTCAAAAATTAGGTTCAAAAAAGGAGTCCACAGTGAGTGGGGGAAGGGGTAAGTCTTTAGAAAAAGCTACTAATGAGGAACCAAGGGAAGGGGAGACTGGGGAATTTGTGAGGTTGGGCAACTGGCAAGCCTGGGCGCCAGAACAAAAAAAACGAAAGCGATCATGACACGATGCAAACAAGGGCAGAAGGGCCACCGGGGTTGTTGCCCAGTGCATTAGTATCTAAGGGCATGGGAATGCACTCAAAATGATGCGAAGGAAGGGGGGGACGTAGTAAAGGGGAGGAAAATCATTTCGACAAAATGGCATTTGGCAAAAAGGGGGAAGGGCAAAAGGAAGGCGACAGTTGACTGCGTCTTCCTAGTAAATCAAGGAAAAAAAAAGTTGCCAGAAGGGGGGGGGGGGGGTTTTTTCCAGCCAAAGGGAACGCAGGAAGCAAGCAAATAGCGGGGACGCCGTATTGGTGCCAACGGGTGGGCAGGGATGCCCGGGAATCAAGTCCAACTGCTGGGAAACACTACAATGGAAGGCAAAAAAAATTGTAGCCGGAGCGTAAGGATATGGCCTGTCAAATCTCGGGAAGGAAACCTTTGGTGACGTGGTTTGGGGGGCAGGGGGAAAGTCCCATGTCACTGTCCAGCGAAAAGTGTGAACGGGGGTAAAAATGGCTAAAAGTTGGGCGACAAAGTCCAGGGCACCGGGAGAATTGTTGACGGGGTCAGTGAGGTAAGGACAAGTAAATGGGAGTTGTGGGATGCTGGATCTTGGTAAGGGCAATGAATGGGCGGGGGGGGTGGAATTTAGCCCACACAGCAGACGGTGTGCATACGGGGATTGTGGGGGCAAAGTTTTGACCAGGGGGGCGTTGTTCGATGGTTAACGGAACAACACGAGAAAAAGGACGGTTATAAAAAAAATCAAAAGCCCGGGAACGGACACTTTCATTGAGGGGGTGCCGCAGTTCAGTGTAGAACTTCTGGCCTTGGGCCTAATGCGCAGGAAAAAAGCAAGGCGTCTGGAATGTCATTCAAAACAGAAGGGAAAAACTAGATTAAAAAGGTTAAAAAAAACACACCAAAAACAAATGGAGTAGAATCAATTACATGAGGGGTCAGGAATGCCAGGTGGTCAAGGATTTTTTACAAACACAATGGCAAGAAAAGCGGGGGGGGGGGTTTGGGGAGGGGGGAGGGGGGGAACCTGCCCCCAATGTCGAAGAGAATCTCAAACATAGAAGGGTCAGGAAACAAAACAGGGGAAACCGGGATCATTAAATTGTGGAATGAAATAAATTCAGGACGGGGAGAATGCAGATTAGACAAGCAGGAGAGGGGGGGGAAAAAACTTCGTCTATCCAAAAGAGACTTGGTTGAAAGGAAGTTTCCAAAATTGTAGAAGGAAAAATCACAGGGAACCAAAGGAATGAAAAAATTTCCACCCGGTGTGGGTGTGGATGACTCGGTCGGGAGCATAAATAGACAGACTACGACGGACATGTGAAAAAAGAACGTTTTCAAAACACAATGGGGGGGGCCGCGCCGCTTGGGGTGACACAGCCAAATACACACAGAGGGAACACATATCAACACCGATCACCTGTAAGTGGGTGTTCCTTTACAAGGGAAGAAACTTAAGGACAAACAGTTTAGGATTGAAACAAAAAAAGGCGGGACACAGGGGCTGACAGTTGGGAAAAAGAAAAACTTGTTGCGGAAGAAAGATGTGCTGGGCACAAGTCAAAGGTCACGGTAAGGAACGGGGGGGGCCGAGCTCCCTCCACGACAAATGGAAAAACGAGAATGTTCCAAAGAAAAACCAAACCTTCGGGAAAAAAGGTATGTTGTGTATAAGAAAACCTTTTGGTGGGAGACCTAAAGAATCAGAAAAAGAGGAGGGTTGGACGACAAATATAATTATCGTCACGAAGGCAGAAAAAAACGACAAGGGGGGGAAGGCGGGGTACTCGGCTGGAAAAATTGGTTTTGGGCAAACATTTATTACAGTGGAGAGGAAGCGCAGGTGTACATGTAGCGTTCAGAGGTGTGGGGGGGGACCAAGGGATAAAAGACCCTAGTTTCAGTACCATTGAAAAGGGTGTCAAAAAGAAAAGGGGGACAAAAGGGCGGGGAAGAAAAAAGATCCATTAATGGGAAAAAAATGTCGGGGGGAGTCCGACAGGGGGGGTATCATAGGGGGGGGACTGTTGAAAAGGAACGACGGAAACTTGAAGGCAAAAAGTGTGGGTAATTTGGGGGGGGAAAAAAAAGTAAGGGGTAATTGAAAATTGACCAAAATTCTAATGAAAATGGGGAGTTTAAATAAGTTCCGACCCAAAACAGAAATCCAAGGGAAAAGGCTAGAAAAAAGAATTCAAGGCCTTGAAAGCTCCGGGGGAAAGAAAGCAAAGGAAGCATCTTAGGGGGTGGGAAGCATGGGCAGTGGTGGCACAAAGCTTCTTTGCGAATATACAAAGGACTTGCGTTGAACGTAGCAACAGCGGGGGAAATCAAGGTGCGGGTGTGTGGCGTCGGGTGGGGAAGATTCAGAGGAAAATATCCGCAAGAAGATGGGAAAGAGGGGGTGTTTTAATCAATGGTGTAAGACGGGGGGGGTAGCGATAAGAGGGAAATCGTAGTATTCGTGGTATTTGTACCAGAGGAATCCTAATGGAAAGGAAGTGAAACCTCTTGGCGAATGCAACGTCCGAGCACATTAAAAGGGCGTTGTCAGGCAGGGGGTTTCAAGAGAGGCCTGGTCAAAAGTCACATGAAGTCCCGACGCGCCTGAAAGAAAAGACGCAAAGACAATTGGGAAGAAAAAAACGGGGGGTTGGGGGGCACTCAAAAAAGTGGGAAAGCAAACAAAAAAAGTTGGACAGTAAAAGATGGAGGAGGGGACCAGGACCGGTTCTCACAATAGGACAGAGTACGAAATGGGTCATACTCGTAGAAAACAAACAAGAGGGGGGGGGGGAGAAAAATATAATATTGATTGGAAGGGGCTGCATGGACAGATTCTTTGGGGGAAAAAAACAGGATTGGGACCTGTCTGCAAGACGGGCAGAAAGGGGGAGTACCAAACCCTGGGATTGGGGGGTAACAAAAAAAGTGGTTGAGGATTATCCAAAAGAAAATCAAGGAAACGTGAGTGTCAGGAAGCTAAAAGGGGGGTCAAAGTAACCGGGGACCCCCCATGAAAAGTTGCAGCGAGAAGGGAAAAAAAATTGCCGTGGAAAGTCGTTGTGATGTGTACACCTGGGGAACGCGGGAAAACGAACTTCGCCGAACAGGAATTTAACATGGGGGGGTCCCTTGGGAAGGAAGATGAACTAAAGAGGGAATGATGACTCGAAAAAAGAGAGCCAAGGGGTATATAACATTTTCTATAACCGCAGTCATCGGAGGAAGGAAATAGGAAGGTTGAAAACCCTTCCACCAACGGAAAAACAACTCAAAAGAAAGCGGATTCAAGCTGGGGACAGAAGAAAAACAGCCACTGTCTAATCGCAAGAAAGCTTTTGACAGGGGTCCCAATTTACACTCCAAGAAGAAGAAGACCTTGACTCAGCAAGAAACAGGTGAGGTTCCCACGGAAGGAAAGACAAGGAGAGGGGGTGGGGAATTTGGTGTAATTGGTGGAAATTAGTATTGTAAATGATCACACATTTTCAAAGGCTTGGTGAAAAAACCTTATGCTCACATTAGAACAAACTAAGCAAAAAGATTATGGTGTGGAAAGTACATCAAACATATTACCAACAGTGACGGACTGCCTGACCACGTACCCATAGTAAATTACAAATGGGGCCCCAATAAACAACGGGGGTTTTGTGGAGTAATGGAAACAGGAAAAACTCCAAGGTTAGAAGGGAAAATTCTCTGATAAACACGGAGAACAAAAAGAAAATCGACTATAAACCAAAAGACGTTTGATTAAAAAACTGCTGCAAAACTATCACATAGGTCCAACTGAATATGGGTAAGGGTCAGTTTGGGGAGAGAACCAGAATCACCGAAAAAGAACTCGGTGTTGGAGGTCCTGGAGAAGAATGAGAATTAAAGGGGACAATCAGGAAAGAACGCGGTAGACCTTCCGATCCCGAGAGTGATGACACGATATGAGGACCATTTAAAAACCCATTTGGTTTGACCCAGGGGGAGACATGCCAACAATACCGGAAGGAGGGGGGGTGACCAAAGACCGACTTATACAAAAAGCAAAAAGGGAGAAAAAACCATCCTAATCCGTCGGGTTATAATAAAGAAATGGCTGTTACAAAGATGTCCGGAAACCAAATAGAATCAGCGCAGGTTTTTTTGTGGCCAATCGAGGTCCCAGCATTTTTCCATGGGGGGGCACATTGGGTTAGGGGGCCGCCCCCGGCCAAAAGGGCTTGGACAGGAAATTCACCATGGGGGGAAAGCCAACAGCCGGGACCCAAAAAAAAAGGTGTATTGGCACCGGTAAAAACCTTTCAACAGACACGGGTGACCATTGGCCACAAATCAGAATGACATGTTGAGAAGGGAACCTGAAACCGAACGCCGGGGGGAGGAAAAATCAAAAACTTCCCAAGACACTTGGTGGTTGCTGGCGGGGAAAAGGTTGAGGACCAACGACCAATGGGGGGGTGTGGGGGGAGAACCATAAGAGAAGAAGGACAGAAGATCTCGATAGCAGGAGCAAGACCCAAAGAAAAACCTAAAGCACACGCCACCCCAGGGGGGGACAAAAAATGTTTTAAAAATTTAGAGTGTGGGCATGGGCCGTACAAAGTCAAGTAAGAAATCAAGGGGGAAACAAAAGGGGGGTCTCGTTTGAAAAGAACCTGAGCCGAAAAACAAAGAGCAAAAGGGGGCTAATCTAGACAATACTCAGCTGATGTATCGTGGCAAAGGGAGTTCCAGAAATGGATGATAATCGGGGGGTCGTGGGGAAGTATAATCAAAAAAAGAGGTTGGTTTAGATAAGCGAGGAGGAAACGAGGAGAGGAGGAAGATGTAAAAAACAAAAAAAAAAACAGGCAGGGTGTGGCAAAATGGTGTTGAAACCTATCGGGAGACAACTCCGGCATCATCCAATTAAAGTGAACATTTGTTTAGGTGAAAAACGTCTAATGGGTGGTCGTGGTGTGAAGAAGTCAGGTACCTAAGGGTTGAGGAGCAGGAGACTTTGAATATTTTAATTGGGGGCTTGTTACTATCCACAAATAGGGGGGCATATAAGGGGCATGAGGAAGCACAACTGAAGGAAAAAAGAGGTGCAAGGTGGGGAAAGGATTTCCAAAGTGGGTGCTTTGGGACGCTCACAACGACAGCGTGGGGGGGGGTCGGGAAATTAAACAGAGAAAAGAAAAAGACGAACCCGTGCCTACAACCCCCACAAGAAAGCAAAGACCGGCAAGAAAGTTCCACCGGGTCTGGAAAGTGCAAGTCACAGTCTAGAAAAGAGCGGGAAAAAAAACACTCCATAAAGTTAGAAAGAGAACATAACTAAAAAAGAAGACAATTAGGGTTTGTTGGGGGGAAAAGAAAGACAGGCCCGAAGGCATCCAAAGCGCCTAATGGAAAGATTTTGGGGGGGGTAGCACAAATCCAAAACAATAGGAACATAACTTGGGGCAGGTTAAAGGGGAGCTTAAGCAAGAACAAAAAAATCAAAAAGGGTTGAAAGACATAGGGAAAAAAAAGAAGATCCAGAGGAATTCTTTGAGAGGGGAAAGGCGAAATGCAAGGGTTCGGGCCTTGGCCACATGTTAAGTTTGTGTGAGGGTGAGCGGCGGACCTAACAACAAAAAGAAGCCGGTCAAACAGCCAAAAAGTCCCCGTGGGGTGGACCTACTCCTGATAAGTCGGACCGGGTGAGGCGTAAGAGGAAACAAGAATGGGGGGGACGTCAAGCAGAAAAAAAACCGAATTGACCAAGAAGAGGAAAGATCATAAGAATGAGAGAGAACCCCACGTTAGGACTCCCTGCCTGGGGGGAGACCAGGCAGCAGAAATACACAGCCCATTCCGCAACGCAAGGCATTGGGGACCAAGGGAAAAGAAAAGGCCGGAATGACTAATTATGCACTACCTATATGGCCAGAAACAAGGCCTTGGGGTCGGGTAAACACCCTCGGATATAGATAGAGACAGCATGGTTACGACCCAAGGCAGTGAAGATTGGAGCCAAAGAAAAATCCCAACAGGTCTTTCCTGGAAAAAGAGGGGGGGTTTCGCAAAAGATTTTTCCGGGGGGGTCTGACTCGTCAAGATAAATAAGAAATCCAGCAACACATACTGAAGACTGGGAACGCAATCTTCATGGGGAAAACTCCCGAAAAACGGAAAAGATGAGACGCAAGGCAGAAGGTGGTGGGGTCGCAAAAGGAGAAATACAAGATGGCTCCTACAACGTGTATGAAGTTGTCATTCGTACAGACAAAAAAAAAAAAAAACCA
>Ga0179591_1277166_pt1 | contig 14084 bp, 15 predicted proteins | sample CZOMad2_1_08_16f_FD_182891 | JGI IMG/M metagenome (GOLD analysis project Ga0179591, IMG submission 182891) | Vadose zone soil fungal communities from Angelo Coast Range Reserve, California, USA - CZOMad2_1_08_16fungal (PacBio error correction) | ecosystem: Environmental > Terrestrial > Soil >...
GCCGGCGGCGTCAAGGGAGCTGGCGTTAAGGTACGATCCGTTGAGGGGGGCGGTTGACACGGGGGGGCTTTTACAAGCGAACTACATGAAGGTTTGTAAACTTTCCACAGAGAATGGAAATAATCTCCCATGTATCGTTTGGAACGGGACCTAAAAAAGGAAGGGGAGGAAGGCAAGCCAGCGTGGGCTGACGATACTCCCACTGAGGATGAGCGGTCCGTCAGGGAGACTTCTCTGTGGGAGATGCAGAGCAAGGGCTATGTACACCGCTGGAGAGCGAAAAAAGGCGATTTCAGACCCGTCATATCTAGAAGGGGTTGCCAGAAGGACAAGCAGGGACTTGGACGGCCGGTATGGGCTTCAAACTGCCCCTTCCGAGGACCATGCGCCGCGCGGCAGCTACGGAGCCGACGTGCCAAAACTGAACGGGGAGAATATTTTAAATATCTCCCATCTGTACGGGCGAAAGGAAAAAGTCGGAGCACTACGAAAGGGCAGGAAGTCTCGAAAGGATCGAGTCAACCCCGAAAATTCTCAACGCTGTTTCCATCCAAGAAAGTCGTGTAAGGCAATGCGAGTCCATGGAAGAGGTGATCTACGATGAAGAAGGCAGAGCATGACAGCCTAGGAACTTTCCTTCCTCATTCAGGGAGTGATGCTCTCTTTCGCACCGCTCATGGGGCGGGTGGGAGATAGCACCGGAGAGGAAGGACACGTCTGCTAAAGTGAAAAAGGATTCATCAACATTTGCAAAGCCAAGACCGTTCATAACCACCTCCGACTGCCTTTCGATGTCGGCATCTGGGGGGGGGTGGGGGGAATTAGAATAGTTTGGCCGAGGAAACACCCCTTTACCGTGAATCAAACATAGGGCGGCAAAAAAAGCGAGGGAAATGTGACCGAGGGGGAAAAAATGCTTTACTTTTATAGTCTCGCCTTTCTTTAGGCGATGGGGGGCGCAAGGAAGGGAGGCGCTAAAATCTTAGGCATCGACAGGTAAGACCATAAGGGATTGACACTTGCCTCAGTTCAGGAGGAGACGAACAAATCAGTGAAGATGAGGGTCGGGTCGTCCCAAACTATTCCAGCAGGGTGAACAGGGGCATGGGAAATTTCGGATAGAAAAAAAACTTCTCGCTCATCGATGGGAAGGATGCAAAGTTCCGTTCTCAGGGGAACTGGCCTAGCGAGAGATGTCCAACGTCACAGAGGAGAAATATCAAGTAGTGCCGACCTGGACCTAATCGGGGGAAGTCTCCGATTCAAAAGAGAAGGGGAAGGAAGGGCCATTCGTCGCAGGAAAGCTGCTGATAACGTGAAGTAACACTGGAGACCAAATAGGTGCAAAAGGGATCACGGTACGATAGTTTGGCTTATTATCTACGGAATTACTTATGGGGACACCGGATTTACTCGCCGAGGAATGAAAAGAGAGAAGGGGAAACTGGTGGAGTGGGCAGAACACTAAAGGACAGGATGTGCGCTAAATTTGCCACAGGTGCTTGAAGGGGGGGGGGTAGTTCAGGTAGCCCTCATCCACACGGAACTAATTGAAGGACAAAAGCCGGACCGTAAACGGACTCGCCAGCGGGGTCATTCCAGGATCAGGGGTACGAGTAAGGAAGCGTCGTTCTGCTCGAGAACCGCTTCATGACATCCACTGTTCTGCGCTAAGAAAATTGGAAAGTTCAGGGAGCACAAAGTTCTGCGAATGCGCTAGGCGAGAAGATGCGGGATCTATGGGGGGACCTTGAGGTGTGGGGGAGGGGTTCTTCTGGAGGCAATACTTTCCAAAGACCTGAGGCAACGACAAGGGAGGAAAAAGTTTGTGTTCCAGAGGAGGGGGCGAGGACGGGCTGCCTTAACGGTTCCAGGAGCAGGTAAACAAAAAGCCGAAGGGTCTTGACGCTGGCCATCGTTAAAAAGAAGAGAAGACGCTGATCGTTAGGAGAAAGGGAATTTTCATAGAAGGAAAAGGAAAGCTTTAGACGAGGGGAAGGTCTTAGGAACCCCATCGGGCAGATCGCGGTTGTGAGACTATCGAAAACACACAACAAGGAGGAGGGGGAAAATTTATATATGGCTGATCCAGGGAAAAAAAACCGATCGGGAGGAAAAGAACGGGGAGCTGAAGGGAGAAGGGGAGGTCAAGGAAAGAAATGGGGACCTGACTGCGGCGGAACAAAGAATGAAAAGGCAGATTCTATGTGCCGGAGGCTGTTTCCCGAGATGCAGCGTCACAGGAACAAGGCTTCACAACAGGAAAACCATTCGAAGTGGGGACCCCCCGGGACAGGCCAGAGGCAGAAACCTCGAGGCCAAGAGGACCCGATGCGGCCGAAACAGCTGTGACATAGTCACTAGCGAACAACCCAAACCAACAACACAGGAACGTGCCGGAGGAGACGACCAGGCGCTCGAGATCGCGGAGAAGCTAGAAAAAAGGTGGTTTTAACACGATGGATGTAGCTCTGGAGTCGGGAACGGAAAAGGGATACGCGACAATGACGAGGGAACGTCACGAAAGAAGGAAAAAAAGCGCGGCGAGGGCACGGGCCGGAAGGCTGGCCGGACGCGTGTCTTTGAGAGGGGGACTCAGCAATAAGAACTATCACTGCGAAAAATTAACAAGGGGAGAGGGCCCGCCACTTTTCGTGTCTGAAAGTCAGGCAAAAAGCCATGCAGACGAGGGGATCGGGGAAGCTCACTCCTGTCCTTCCACTCAGAACAGCAAAACCACCAAGACCCACTGTCGTGGGGAACTAGTGTGGGTGGACAGCCAACGTTCGTCCCTCTTGTGGGGCTAAGCCACGAAGAAGCACCGTCTGGGGAGGCCAATCCACCCAAGAAAGAAAATTTGGGAACCGGAAGGAATGGAATACACATTTCTTTCAGGCAGAAAAAGGGAGGGATTAAGCCGCCGGGTTCCCAGGTAGCTGAAATACCGCGGTCTCCGAGACCCAGGAACACTCCTTTGCCAAGCTTCCAAAATCGGGAAAATCGCTATTACTGCAGAGACAATGTCCTCCTGCGCAGCGTCCTCGGGGGAGAAAAAGGCACCACGGCCATGCTCGTCTTCGACGACTTGCTAGAGTACTGTGCCCGCAGCACAGGGCCGAGCAAGCGCTATGAGATGCCGAAGACTCGTCGACACCTCCGGTAAGAGTAGGCGCACACCGATCAGACGACCAGACCGGCGAGCGTCCCCGACCCACAAAAAGTGAAATAGAATTTCGTTACATCGCGGGTTCAAAAGCAACGACTGTGAGCAAAAACGGGTCCCCTTTGTTCACTCAACCGCAGAGTCGGGGGCTTTCCCAGGGGACAGTTAAAGCCGAAAACAATGACACGCACTAGTCGGCTGGGGAGAACCAGGCACAGGTGGAGCAAGGCGTCAAGGGAAAAAAGGGGGGACCTCGAAAGAAAGAGTGATAAAGACTTCAAAGGGAAAGAAGATAACAGCACCGCGGCGCCATGGGCTGAATAAGCGAATAAAATTAATAGCCGGCTTTTCACTTCTTCTGACTGCGCGGCGAAGCGGCTAGTGAAAAACGGGAAAACGGCATAGTAAGGAAAGCGGGCACGACACCTGCTGTTAGACAAGATGCAGTCCGGAGGCGATGCCAAATCTTTTCAGGTTCCGAAGGAGCGTGAGATCGCTAACGCCTCGTATCATAGACGCATCAGCGCCAAAAAGAAGAAGGCGAAATTAACATTTTCGACCTCCCGGGAAACAGGTAACATTCCTTGGATGCCCTGAAAGGAAGGAAGACCACGCTGTCAGGTGAAGTGACATACCGAACGCAGACAAATTCGAGCGCCTGAAGAGGAAAACACCATAGGAGAGGAAATAGGGTCAAGCTTGCAAATCTGTCGACGAGGACCATCAACCGCACAACTCAGTTCTCATCTCAAACGGACACCTATCAGGGCCCAGAAAAACCCAAACGAACTATGGGGGGCGTAAAAAAAGCATCGCGAAATCTGGCCTTTCCGCTCCGTCTCCCTTCTAGGGGAGGGGCCGGCGGGGAAAGCTGTGTCAAGGGGGCACTCCATGTTACTCTTCACACAGAGGAAGATGTGAACTTGTACTCCCTTTATGGAAGGTGGGAACGATCAGTGGCAATACAAAGAAAGAAACCCGCAAGAGATAAACGCAGCCAACCGGATCTCCGCCGGATTTGAGGGGGGGGCACAGCAATGTCTGTAAAGGGGGGTACAGCGGCGGGAAGAGGCTTCTGCGGGGCGTTGTTTACGAGAGAACGGGAAGAGGTCGGCTGAAAAGCGAGCCTCAGGTACCAGACCACGTGCTGGTAAAAAAAGGATGGCGAGTGCGAGAAAAGGACGTTTCGTCTTTCCAGAAAATTTTGAAGAGATGCCTCTGTTCATTGAAAAGCGGCGGACCAGAAAAGAAGAACGGACCTCGATTGACAAACTCCTGTGGCAAACTCAAGGGACTGTCCTAAACCAGGGTACTTTGCGGGAAAAAAGTGAGTGTTTCTTGGGAGGACCGGTAGGAGGGAGACGGCTGTCCAACCAGTCTTGGAAGAAGGAGGGGCGGCTGAGGCCGGGGGGAGCTGCCCCTCACAGCAAGAGACTCTTCTAACAATACATCGCTCGCTAGAATAATACTCTTGCAGTGAGGCTCCGCTTACAGTTAGCAGAAAAGGTTGCGAAAGAAAGGCACGAAAAGGGAAGAGGAAGCTTGAAACCGGAAAGAAGTCGCCTGGTAAAGAAAAGGGACAACTGAGAAAGTCAAGACCTTGTGCCTACCCGGAGGTACACAGGAAGGCAGAGTAACCAAAGGCGGGGGGATGCTGTGTATAAATATAGAACAAGGGCCTCCGGGGCCAAAATCATTAAGACTTCTGGTGGCAGACCCTAAAACAACACGAAATATGGGTTAGGACGCCCGTAAGGGGGACCGTTGTTCAAAATGAAAAACTACAAGAGGAAGCCCTTTTACGACTTCGCAGGGAAGGACTCTTTTTCGAAGGGAGCGAATGTCAGAGGGGGGACAGCCTGGCCGGAGAAAGAGGGTTTAAGAGCAAACGGGGAGATGCAGAAAAGGCGTCCCTTTGACCGCAGGGGGGGATCCTGAGAGAGATATAAAAAACACATAGGGGGGGGATAGGATAAGGAGGGTCCACCGGGCAAATCGAAGACCAACGGAATGGAGCTTAATACCATGAAATGCTATGGGATATTAGCAATACAAAAAAGAAAAGGATGCTACTAAAGGGGAGCCTCAGCTAAAACCAAGGGAGATCCTCTTTCAAACGTTTACTTGTCACCAAGAAAAGAGGGGGGGAATTAAAGGTCTTAAACGTAATTTGTGGTCAGTCCGGGTCAAAAACTCAGGCCGGAGGGCATAAATGCTGTTGTCTGGGGGGAACGGGCTAGAGCTAGGGCAGTCGTAGAGCACTTAGACAAAAAAAAGACAGCACAACGGGGGTCTATCTTCGGGTCCCTCAGGGAGGCATTCCGAAGAGGGGACTGGCGGGAGAACGAAGTTCAAAGGAGGTGTAAAAAAAGCACGCCGGGGAACGCGACTGAAACAGTCATTTACCTGTCTGAAAGGCGGCCCAAAGGGTCAACGGGGGAGAGTGACGCAGACGCGCCAAATAATTCCAAGGAAGCGGAAATGAGAGGGTCTATTATAGCCTTGAGGAAGGAGAGACGTCAAGAACGCCGTCGGCGACACCTGGTCCGGCAATCACGAGCCCGCCCCAACTCAACAAGCTTTGCCGACAGAGGGTTTAGGAGAAGGAAAGGAGGTCGGTAAACTCTGGGATGGTCACGATGACTAGTCCCCAGGGGAAAATAGTCCTTCGGAAAGCTCATCTCGCAACGAAGGCATATTGCGGAAAGGGGATGGGCTCACATAAAAAACTTCGCACAATATTACTGAAGAAGAAGTTGGGACCGGAAAAATGAGAGGAAAGAAGGAAGAGGGCAGGGAAAAGCTCCCACCCAAAAACAGAGACGCCGCCGTAGCGAGCGAAAACTCCAACCTTTACAGTAAGCGGGCTTCTAAATCACCGGACGGCTGATCTATCCAAGTAGTTTTTCGGGTATTAACGATAGGCAGTGGAGGGGGGGGGGGGGGGAGGGAAAGGATATTGAAAGCATGTGCACTAAAAATAAAAGGTAGTTTGGCGTTAAATCTGTCGAATCCTGAACATGGGGACAGCGGCCCGCTGACAGAACAATGCAGCGACGGAGCCTGACTGCAAAAGTTGCGATCAAAGGGATTCACTCCAAAAGGCAGTGATCTCAAAATTTCCCTGGGTATACATGGGATCGGCTCCGTTCAATAGATGAGAGGACTGAGATCGTCTCGGAAATAGTAAGGACCTATCCGGTTAAAAGCCGACAGAGGGGGACAAACTCAAAGGACAGGATGTTAACGCTTCCTTCCCAGGCTCCGCAGCCAGCCCGGGAAGAGAGGTAACTAAGGGGACAATCTTTTTCCAAGACTCGTGCAAGTAACATGCGGGTTATCCAAAGACCGAGTGCGTCAAGGAGCCTATCACAAGAGGCGATGCACGACTCTCGTCATATCTCCAAGCGCAGGATTGAACACCAAATCACCCGAGAGGATGACCTCTAACTTCCTCGCCAAAGGAATTAATGGGGAAGAAAGAGGTCAATTGAGAAAAAGCCTGGGGGGCGTGTGGACGAGCCAAAACTGAACTCGCAGACGGAAAGGCAAGAGGGAGAAGGCGCTTTCGTCAGCCGGCGCCAGGTTACTCTCACCTTCGAGAGGAGGGGAGTAACCGCTTAAGGGGGGTTGAGAGGTCCGGACAGCCACGCGAACCCAGAAAACCATCTCAACCGAATCTACCTGTTCGTACTCTGGTCGGCCCAGGGGGGGGAAAGGGGTCAAACCGCAGAGGAGGGCGCGGCCCCCCGAACGGAAATCACCTCGGACCAGGGAAACGCACTAGGTCGGTTCTCACATAAAGGACGGAGGGGGGGGGGGAGGAGCGCTCGAGTCAAAAAAGGGGGGAGAAACGGTGGCGCGCAACTGCGATCTAGCGGAAGTAAAGGGCGGAGGGGTCAGCTGCGCAGGCAGTCGCTTCACCGGATAGTCCGCGTACGTGGTAGGTAAAAAAGAGACCGTAGAAGAAGGGGAAGGGTCCATGCCACGTCGAGAAAAGAAAAGCTAGCTTGTCCGTCTGCAGCCTCTTATCATGGGTAGCCGACGGGAAGGTGGGAAGAGAATGGGAACTAAGGATCAAGTACTCCTGAGGGAAAGCCAGATTTCCAACCAAATAAGGAAGAAAAATGCTGGGGGAAAACGCTTTGGCTGAGAGGGACTAGAAAAAAAGAGCCAGCCTTTGAGACCATGCCAGGCAAAAACTAGAGCAAGCATTCTAATCGCGGGGGGGAATGAAATCTCCTGGAAGGTCAGAAAGCTGTACGACAAGCCAGGCTCGAATGTTCGTGGCATCAATCCACACCACCCTCTTAGTATCCATCAGAACGGGAAATGATACAGAAGTTAGGGAAGTGCTGAGTCCCCTCCAAGACGAGGCCAACAGCCGGACGAATCTTCGGCGTCCGAGCGTGTTCTTCCTTAGATTTTACTCTACGTCGTCGGAAAATGGTGTTGAAAAGTAGGAGTAGAGAATCAAAAGTCCGGAAACGGGTTAATAGCGCGACGAAACATTCGCTGTCTAAACCGGGGGCTCTTCTCGACTCTCGATAACGATGGGGATCAAGAAGACGGGCTGTGGGGGGGGGGGGAGGGGAGGGTGTGAAAAGGCGTACCTGTCCACGAGAAGGTTCCCGCAGCCGGGCTAACGCTGATGGCTGGCAAAAAAGAGGGACTGTTGCCTTCTGGTGTGCCCGGTGATCATGTTCTCCTCGCGTGCCCGAGCCTGGCGTGAAAGGAGGGGAAAAAGATGCATAAATCGACATCCTGAAGGACGGCGCAAGGAGGTGGGAAAAAGCATCTTCCGAATCCGAGCTACGGTCTTACGGAAGAAAGACAGGAGGTGGCCTTCGGTTTTGGGTCGTATCAGAGACGAAAAAAAAACGGAGAGGAAATAGGATGCCGATCAGAACAAAAGAGATCGAAATGTATTTGGAAGGGAAAGACGGAAGGCAGACGGAAGAACTCACTTGCGGGAATTGCGAGAAAACCATACTTGCCGCCGACGATCAGGAGGAGATGCAGCGATGGGACATCTGTGAAGAGGACAACTGACCAGAGCGCACGCAGGACCACCATTATAACCGTGGGGAAACCGCCTTCCAAAAAGTCCGAGCCAAAGAGAGACAACCACGGGATCAAATGCGGGAAGAACAGGCCTCTTGGGACAAGGTACAAGACGACCCAGCATCCACCCAAGGACAAAAGCCAGGTTAAGGCGCTCACGACAATCTGAAGAGGGCCGTCAAACGAAAACAGGGGGGGGCGAAAACCAGCAATACCGTCGGAGCGCTGAGGAACCGGGGGCTGCACGCAGTGAACGCCATACTACTAGGCGACGAAATCCGGAGGACAGGAGACTACGAAAACCGCTCGGCTGAGGGCCGAGCGGCCGGGGAAAGGCTGGGCGGAAATATCAGCCGCTGGGGGGCTCGGCGGGGTGACGCTCCTCCCTGGAACGGACCAGGAGGAAAAGGGAAGAGTTACTGGAATCAAAAAAGGAAGTTGCGGGGAAAAACACGCAGTGGAACCGTCACCAGGACTGAGAGGTCGCGTCCTAGGACCTCCGGCAGAATAGGAGAAAAAGAAGAAAAAACCCCAAGCCGCTAGTCGCCAGGGATGGCTCATGTGGTGAAACATAAAGCAGGAGACAAAGGGTAGGAAGGGCGATGGTGCGAGTAACGATCGAAAGCTTTCGTTGAGGCAAAAGAAAGCAAACATCACTACCTTGGCGGGGTTGAAAGGACACACACATGGTCTTCAGCCTACTTGGAGCACTCTAGGCAGTCCTTCATCGAGAGGCTGCCGGGGGAAACATTGATCAGACGGCCTTGAAACGCCGCGGTCAAAAGCGAAGGGTCTCTACTGGGGACAAGGGTCCATTACCAGGCCAATGATTTGCGAACTGTAAACGGGAACGAAACCCAAAGGAAATCAGTGACCGGCCTGCTCAGATGTCTGTCCCCGCGCCATTAAGGGACAAAGAGTCGGAAATGGGTCGGAAAAAAAACCGATATGGCTCTCGCCACCCTATAGGCTGCGCCCCAGCCGCCGGCATAGAAAGTCACCTCCCCTCAAGGAACTTTTCCGGATTTTTTAACTCACGAGCGGGTCTGCAAAGACGTTGAAGCAACTTCCAAAGTGTCTCACCCTCTGGCATTCCGGCCAGGGGAAGAAGAAAAAAATCTCCCACTGAGGTCGGCGGCGTGAGACGCCTGAGGCTAGAGTACTATAATGTGAAATGACAGATCAGATAGAGAAAAGAATCGGCCGGTTCGACATACACCGGATCGCATGGAGATCCGGCGTACTTCGGAGAAAGCACGTGCTCCGAGGGAGGCGGCTAAACTCGGAGAGGTCCATTCACGACACCCGCTTGACAGTAAAAAATGAAAATCGACAACGGCTTTTCTTTAAAAAAGCTTTCTATCTGCCTGGGGGAGAGTTGGGAAATAGCACGTTTATCAAAAACTTCCGCATCTTGCCTTCACCGTGTGAAAAGCCCGACCTCATAGCGTAGCCCGTATGGAAAGGGGTCGATCCCGTCAGGTCGTGGTGACAAGGGAGGGGAATTAGGGAACGGGGACATGAAGGCCGCCCGGGACCAGGGCCGGAAAATGATCCCTGAAGAAAATTAAAAATGCTCTGTTAACCAAAAAGTTAGTATTTACGAGGGTCGACCGGGGGTCCCCGAGACTTGGCTCTCCTGCGCACGGTCACAGCTAAGCACCCAGCTAAAAAAGAGCCTAAAAGGGGGGGCACGGGTACAAACTAATTGGTGGCTTAGGTAGGCTGGCATCTGCTTAAGTAGAAGGAACCTTCCTTTCAGGGATTGACTGTCCCGAGGGGGTACACAGGGACATAAGGGCAGATTTCCAAAGAGATGCTATTTGGAACAGTTCAAAAAGGTCACTAATTTGCGTGAAAACCGAGAAAGGTCCGAACCGGGAAACGCCCCCCTATTCAAGAAAAAGACCCGATGCCTAGGCGTCGACGCCTTCCTATTTCATCCATCGCCCAGAGTCCTGTAAAGGGCGGGGTGGAGAAGGACGGGTAACCTCGAGGCTACTTTTTCGGGGGGACATCGGAGAACGCCGGTGGCATCGTTCAGAACTGCAAGACCAAACCGGTTGTGGGGAGGGCGCCATCTCCCACGGTGCGAAGCACGTGAAAATGAAATAGATTCTTTGCAGCCTAGGCGTTAGGCCTCCGTACAAACAGGGGGGAAGACTGGCGGACGGAAGCCCGATTGACCTTGACAGACGGGAATGCTGGAAAAGTTTCGGCAAAAGGATTGTTTGCCAAAAAAAAAATTGCAGCGAGAGAGCAGGCCAATGCGCGCATACTGAGGGAGGTCTTAAAAGGTAGTCTAGGCTCAGAAAAAATAGACCTCTATCTATAAAAAACAGGAGCCGGTGCGAATCTGAGCTTACGAAAAGACGAGTGTCTTACGGCAAAACGGGGCAGACGACCTACTGTAAGGATACGACATTCACTGGGAGGAGGGTAGTATTGGCAAAACCAGGCAACGAACTCACCGGTCCATAACGACCCCTGTCACGTAAACAGTTGGCCAGCCCGAAGTCGAGGAAGAACCGTAGGACAGGCAGGCCGCGGTCGGGACAGCGTGCCGGTCGATTCTTGGATAAAAAACGACAGATGAAGGAAAGGCGCGTATCTACCGTGGGTAGTAATCACATACAACAGCATGGAGGACCCACCAAAGGTCGGGATTGGGACTATTACCCTCAAAAAAGAAAAGAAGGAAGTAGACAAAAGAAAACTTCCCTGGAGGGGAAAAGTGACCATGATCCAAGAACTTGAGGGGGAACGGTGAACTAGAGCGAAGGGTCAAGAGGCGTCGGTGTTCAGCGGAACGTTGGAAGCCTGAGGCAGAAAGGGGGGAGATGGAATAGAAAACATTGAGGATCAATTGGCGATCGTCCTGTGGGACCATGGGAGAAGGGACTAGCGATCCCACAACAACAGGTGGATAGAAAGAGATTCGCTGATCAACCTTTCCAAAATCAACTGGCCGCAATCGACAATAAGAAAGGAAGGGAGAGGACTCACAATTCATAGGCAAGGAGGAGCAACACTCGCCAGCCTAGCCCGCCGTGGAAAGTTGGCAGGCGAAAGGCGTAACGACAGGGCTTGGCAGGGGGCAGGGGATTTCTGCTCGGGCTAATGGTCACTCCCTCACGGGGGGAAAAAACATGTAAGGGCGTAGCCACTTAATAAAGTTTTCCTGGAGTGTCCGCGGCAGCAAACAGGTAATCTGTGGTCGGTGAACCTGTCGGATCGCGAGCAAAACCGGAGTAGCGAGTTTAGGAAAAACAGCACGCTTGGGGGGGAGAAAGACTTCAGTGGGAGAAGTCCCAAATGTAGCAGCCTCGTCTTGCAGTGGAAGGGAAAAGGCCCAAAGGCGTGCAAGGAGTGCCGCGAACGCAAGGGGGGGCCTGGAGGAGAGATCCGGTGTTATCGTCTCATCCGCAGCAAGAGAAATGAATAAAAAGCGCGGATAGGCGGCCTAGCTCTAGGAAGGAAAAGGGAGTCGGACGAAAAAGAGGGCATCCCTCCAAGAAGGACGAAAACTCTGGGCGGAAACTCACGAGAGCAGGCACGGGAGCGCAAAAGTGAGTTTGACGTCCAGAGAAATTTCGTTCTGTGAAACGACACGCTGAAGAACAAGGGGACGCCTCAAACGCGACTCGCGGCCAAACATTTAGCTACCGGCTGGGCCGAAAAGGCTCAGCGTGTCAAAAGAACGCAAAAGGCTCGCCGAATAGCACGCACGAGAGGCATTCGCCCGCGCCAAACAACAACACTCGACCGCCGTTAACCCACTCAGCGCTGAAAGAAAAAAGGTACAAACAGGAGCGGGCGAAAAAATTACGGGAGAAACCGTCAAGGAGGTTAACGATTCAGTGGTAGGGGTATTTATTTCGACACGATCGGGGCCGCAAAAAAGGGAAGGTGGGGAACAAGTTCCACATCAAGAGGGAATCTACATGATGGTGCTTTGAAACGAAGAAGGACAGCCTTCCCGACTTGAAAAGCTAAGGGAAAGAAATTAAAAAAAGCGACCGAAAGCACAAAGTTTCGGCGCGGGACGTGCCCTGTTCTAATTCTGGGAATTAAAAAAAAAGCATAGGGCAGCGCGCGCTGAACGGCGAAGTAGCTCGTCCAGGGATCCGAGGCCTTTGGGTTCCCAAGAAGAGGGGGGGAAAAGCTATAGTGGCCACGGGAGGTCACGAGGCACCGCGCCGGCCGGAAGCGAGGAAGCGAAACTGGGCCTACCTTACAGGGGACGGAGAACGTGCATACGGGCGCGCTGATTCAGGCCGAAGGCGGGAGTTTCACTACGTGGCGGGTAATTCAATCTTCTAAATGACAAAAGAGAACTAAAGCAAAGGTATCAAGAGGACTGCCATCGCCCGACAAAGGTCGTTTGATGTCTCAGTTGAAGTGGGAAAAAAGGTGAGCTTTATGGTGAGAGAAATCTCGGATCAGCCTCGGATGGAAGGAGAGGAGGAAGTGATCCCGATTCGAAAAGTAGACGCAGGGTGGGCGTTAATCGCGACTGCTATGGTTCCCCTGCGAGCGGTCAAGGGTTGATTAAATGAAAAGGGGGAAGCCACGTTCTCACACAAGCGTGGCAGGTCCCAAAAAAGAAGAAACCGTTAAAAAAAAGTCGATTTAGGAAGTGGAAGCGAAAGTCCGGGACGCCTTAACACAAAGGGTAACCGTTGCTCAAACTTTACTTCACCGCGAGTTAAGGGCCCGGCAGAAGGCTGAAAACAGGGCTTTCGACGGTAATATAGCTCTGTCTGGCTCAATGCTGTGCAAGAACGGACAAGGAGAATCCATACGAGAGGCTCGGGGAAACGGGTGCGAAGTAAGATAGGAAAAAAAAAAGTAAGGCAGCAGCGAGTTTGCCCTTTTTTCGTCTCCCGAGGACTAGGGAAGAAAGGAAGGTCATATCCTGATAAAAAGAGCAGTCCTCCTGGGGATGGCCAAGGCCGAACAGGTTCTGGAAGAGGAGAGATGCTTCTACTGGACAGCGCATATCCATGGCGGTCTGAAGAAAGGGCAACATTGGCCGGCGTCAAACAAGACAGAATAAAGCGGGGGGCCCTTTCTTCAAGGCACAAGCGGTGCTGACGGACGTCCCAACTCTACGTGGAGAACATGCCGGAAAGGGGAAACCCGTTCGCCGAAGGAAAATATCGGGGGTGGTGCATGATGATATCCTGAGAGTCCTCGAGGAGTCAAACGAACAAGAAAGATACGCAATGGAAGGGGGGTGGCAGTCATACGCCAAAACAAGGAGCGAGGGAAGATGGCCGCAGGCCACATGTAGGGAGCGTCGTGGAAGAACAATCAGCGCCTCTGTTCAAAGATTAAGGAAAAACGTTAACGTTCAGGTCAGGAAATCGCCCTAGAGGGGGGTCTTTATGGAAATCCTGCATCGTAAAGTCGTCGTCCATCAGGCTGATCCCGGCCGTGCACAGGGGAAGCCGCTAAAAACTCCATTTTTGAGGGCGACAAAAAAAAAATTTCGGGGGCCGTCTCACGGAGAGGATGGTAAGGGGGGGAACAGAACTGGTACTTTCGGGGGGTTAGGGAGGGGGGGAGGGCTCCTTCCAGAGCATGGGTCCGGCCCCATAAACGGGCGTTTGGGGTGGGTGGGAAAAACCCTCATTCTGTCATCTAGGCCTGCGGGGGGGGGAAAAAGGGGAAGAAGTTAAAACGCGCAAAAAGACGGGGGGGGGGGGGGTGGTTGTTCGTAAAAATGGCATCATAAAAGCGACAAAGAATCGTCGGCGGGACAAGATGGTCAGTCTTATTCGTTCCTGGAGATCCCATGACTACGGGATGAGGGAAGAACGGCTTTCAAAGTCGCGTTGGGGGCGGGATCGGC
>Ga0179591_1368600_pt1 | contig 14083 bp, 24 predicted proteins | sample CZOMad2_1_08_16f_FD_182891 | JGI IMG/M metagenome (GOLD analysis project Ga0179591, IMG submission 182891) | Vadose zone soil fungal communities from Angelo Coast Range Reserve, California, USA - CZOMad2_1_08_16fungal (PacBio error correction) | ecosystem: Environmental > Terrestrial > Soil >...
AAGACCGCAACAGGGAAAGGAATGGACGAACAAAGGAAAAAGGACGCCAACCTCAATGGGAGGGGGAGAAAGACACCAGCAGGGGAGGGGTTTTGGGTGTCCCCTGGCGGCCCTAAAGGGGGAAAAATCCAAAGAACACAACCAGGACGGCGAAGAGAACCAATCGTATTGAGGAACAGAAAGGAAGCTTCAAAGAAGGGTCGCAAATCGGTCCATGAAAGGAGAAGGAACACCAGGAGCATCGGCTGGGTTTCAACAACATCTCATACGTACAGGAAAAGCCCATTCCCCGTCAAAAGGGGGGAAAGTCGGCGGCTACAGAAAGGAAGGAAGAGAAAATTCTTTACACTGGAGAAGGCGCAGCAAAGCAATAAAACAAGGAAGAAAAAAGAAAAGAGGAGAATTTGGAGAGGGAGAAGGGGGAACCCGGAAAAAAGAGAAAAGTGAATCCTTCCTTAGGGGGAGCCGAATTAGGACTTTGGCGAGGAAAGGGGGAAGAACCTGGGGGAATTCACCGCGAATGGATGGAGTGCCGTTCCTTAGGGGGAAGGAGGGTTTCGTGGATGTTGGGTCAGGGGGAGAGGGGTGTTTTTTTGGGTGCGACCTGAGATATAGAAAGAAGGGGAAAAGTGTTCACACGCGGTGGAGTTCGCTCGAAAAAAAAGATTGTCCGCCGGAGACGAGGGGAAGAGAGGGAGGGAAATTGGAAAAGGCGGAATAGAGAAGTCTTCAGTGGGGGGGGGTGCCTCTAAAGGGACAGGTCTCGGTGCTAGGGGGAAGGAGAAAGAAACCCCATAGCTCGGGGGGGTTTTCACGCCCTGGTGCCGTTGCAGAGAAGGGGAGAAAAGGGCTTCTAAAGGTTTCGTGTGAAGATCCCGTTTATCCAAGAGGTTTTTTGACACCTTATGACTAAGGGTGTGGTCTCAGTCCCGGGGGAGGGGGGGGGGTCGGCGGAAATGGTAATGCCAGGAACATCTTCATCGCGCTTTTGAGAGTTCAAAAGAGAACGGGGAAAAAGGGGAAAAGAAAGGGAATTCAAGGAAAAAGGGTTCCCGGGTTAAAAGAGGGGAGGGCGGTTGGGAGGTGGGAAAAAAGAAATTGGGGTCCTGGGGGGTGACTCTTAACCGCAAGAGGAGGGGCCCGTGCCGCGCATGTTTACCAAAAATTAATGCGGGGGCGAGGTTGAGGGGAGTTAGGGCTTTGAAAGTCCTCTGGAAAAGGAAAAAGACAACGAAGGTCCTTTCGCGTTGGGGGGGTCTACGCTTGGGAAAGGAAAAAGACTTTCAGGAAAAGAAGAGAAGACACCATCCCGGTAAAGTGGGCTGGGGAGCGCGATCAGACGTTCCATTGGAAAGGGTTGGTGAAAGAAGTCCTTGGATGAGCGGATGGAGTTGGGGGGAGGAATTCGGGATTTGAGGGGGGGCAAAACATATCAGAGGGTCGACGGAGCGTGAAGTCGGGAGGGGGGGGGGGGGCTCAGGATTGAAACTCAGAGAGGTTTGTTCCGTTGGGGGGGCTGCTTGGAGGGGAGAAAAGAGAGAGAAAAGGGGTTTTGCTAAGGGGAACGCCAATTCTCTTGGGGGGGTGACTTTAATCTGTATGGGAGAGATGCGGAAAAACGGGAACCCTGCGTCTTAAGGGAGGGAAAGGGGAAAGGACCAGAAGAGGAACTTCACCCCTTCCCCAAAAGAAGGACGGGCTTGCGTTTGAAAAAAAAGAAGGAAAAGGGGGCAAGTGCCCTTTAAAGTCAGGTCATCTTCAATGAGACGTGAAAAGCACCTCAGGGGAAGAAAATGAAAAGGGAAAAGGAAAAAAAACCGCGTCACTGGACTTGGCAAAAAAGAAAACCAATCTTTTCAGGGAGGGTTTGCCCAAAGGTTCCTCAGGAAGCCCCGGGGAGAGATCAGGAAGGGGGGGGAGAAGCAACTCTTGGACATTCTCGGGTGTCCGCAGTCAGAGGTGCCTGTCGGTTGATTGATGTCGGCGAAGCCTTCGAGAAAGATTGGCACTGCACTTTTTCCGCCTGAGAGCAGGAAAAGGGAGGTTGGTGTTTGTGGCGGGCAAAAAAAAGGGGAAGTCTGCGAATCTTAAGATATTCTGGGAGAAAGGGGGGTGACAGGGCCCTCAAACTGGAGAAGAGGGAAAAAAATACAAGAGATTTCCAAGTGGGTTACATTGATGATTTGAGGTCAAAAAAAGACAACAAAAATTTTGGAGAAGGGAAAAAGGGACTGGTAGAACTTGGGGGGGTCGGCGGTCCGAATTGAAGGAGAGAGTCAACAACAACAAACTTATGAAAGGAGGAGTATAAAGCGAAAGGAAACAAGGGAAAAAAGGGGGGGGAGGACAAGGCGAATGAACTGGGGAAAAGCCCATCTACTTAAGGATTGGAAGAGCGGTTTGGAAAAGATGGATTTGAAAGAAAAAGAAATGTCCGCAAGAATATCTTTGACAGAAAGGAAAAAAACTAATCCCGCCGCAAAAAGAAAGGCTGGGGTTATTACCTTGAGTCAATGCTCCAAAAGTCAATCTGATCAAAGCGCTTCTTTGTACCGCGGAAAACAGGAGAAAGGGACGGGAAAAGAGGTGCTGAAAATGCTCAAGGGGGCTTGAGGAAAAGCGTGGGAAAGAGAGAACTAAGGGGAGGGGCAGAGTCATTGGGGGTATTTGACCAGTGACCAAGGTTAAGAGGGGGGATGACATCTCCCGAAATCTCCGTATCCCAGGGACCTACTTCCCCTTTAAAGGGAGAAACCTGGAGATGGTGAAAAGGAAAAAGCCGGCCGCGGGGTTTAATTTGGAGACTTCAGTAGTCCAAGAGAGAATCCATTCTTCCCGGAGGAGGGGGAAAGCAGTTGGAGATCAAAGCAAATGGGAAAGGATCACGTTTAAACTCACATTTTGGGGAGGAGGGAGGGGCCAGGGGAAAAGGAAAGAGTTTTATTTTACATAAAAAAAAGAAACGGCCCCAAAAAAACTTGAAGAGTGTCTTCCGCGCTCAAGGAAGGGCTTAAAATTGGGGAGGAGAAAGAAACCTCGTCGAGGAAGGGGGCCGATTATTATCTGGGGGGACATCCGAAAATCCCGATACGTAAAAGAGAAGAGCATCCAAAAGAAAACGAGAACACAACCGCAACCCTGGAACCTCCCTAATAGAGCACGATCACTACCTGTAGAAAGGAAAAAGTTTGGGGGGAGGAAGAGGAAACGAAGCCTGTAGGGGAAAAAAGACCGACCCGTGTCACAAGGCCAGCCATTCCTTGCGATGGGACATAGAAAGAAGTGGGTCCATATAAAGTGAGAGAAGCACCCGTGAAATCAAAAGGTCAAAATTGGAAAAGGTAAAAGGGGGAAGCCGTCCCAAAAGGGAAAAAGAGGGGTCATAATCAAGGGAAGCTGCCACACCAATAGGACATTCTGGATAATAAGAGGTGGGGGACAGTTCCTCGGGGTGAACTCCATTGAGCGCTTACTGGTACGGTAGGTGGAAGGAGACTGGAATGGAAGGAAAGGGAAATCCCGGACCTTTAGGGGATTAACCACCAAAAGGCCCATCATTTGACGAGACCCCGAAGGGAAACTTCTGTAGAGGGAAGCAACAACAATTAGAAAAGGGGGAACTCCTCATAAGAGAACTCACCAGAGTTTGACGAGAGGGGAAATTCTTGAAGAAGGGGGAACGCGACTGAGGATATTGCCCATGGAGAAATATCCGTTCCGACCACTAAGGAAGGGACCTGAAGGGAGATGAACGTTCTCGAGAGAGAGTCGTCCCCATCGGTCCTAGCGTATAGAAGAAGAAAAGAAGTCCAAGTAGGGGAAAAAAAAGACGCTGACTGAGGGAAAAACCCCATCACGGGAGGATGCATATTTGCAGCAGCGGTCTTGGAGGGGAGAGGAGGGAAGGAAAGACTTTCTCAAGGGGAAGAAAAGGTAGAAAGGAATGGGGTATTTTAGGAAGGGAAAAAAGAAGGAGTACTTTTCCGCAATTACAAAACGCGTGGAGCTTTCCCCTTTGAGGGTCTTGAGGAGAACAAGGGGAAGAGGGTTTGGGGATAATAACAAAGGGACCGCCGTAATGTAATTTTTAAGGGCTCTGTGCGCCAGTTCGTGAAACCCCATTCCTAGAAGAGAGGGAACAAGAAACGATTTATACTGAAGAAGAAAGGGGGGGAAAGGGGCTCGGCGAAGTGGCCGAAAAGAAAGAACTTTTCGCCTTGGGAGGAAATGTGTAAAGGGGAGGGGGTTCAGAAAAAAGGAAGGGACAGGCGGCCTGGAACGAAAAGAGGGGAGGACCCATTGAGCGTCATTGAGGAAAAGAGAAGGGGGGGGGAATTTAGAGAAAGAAAAAACAACTTAGGAGGAGGAAAATATAGGGAAGGGGAGAACTGACTCTGTAAGAAGAGAGGGAGGAAGGGTCTCCCCCCCGAAGGGGAGGGGGAAAGCACATCCCTTCATACGTTTCGTGCGCCCCTGAACACCAATGGAAGACAACAAAAGAAAAAAAACATCCTGCAGAGAAAAGGGGGACGTTTATCGTACCCAGAAAACAACGATGAACTTGAAGAAAAAGACGCTACAGTCCAATCGTTCGAACAAGGAAGAGTGAAAACTCCTCTATGAAGAAGGGGGGAAAGCCATCCAAATCAGAGGGATCAGAGGGAAACGTCAACCCATTACATACGGGACTGGGAAAAGGGAAATCCTTTTGATAGGGGATAAAAAGAGGCTGTAACACGGCGAAGGAAGAAGGGGAATCTCCACATGCGTAATTGCCGAAACAGTATCCCGGAAGAGATGAGGGACTTCAACCCAGCTCCAAGGGCCGCAGCAGTTAAGTCCGACTCCTTAGTGAAGGGATTCACCGACAAAAAAATCTTCCCACTTTAAGAAGGGAAGTAGGGGGAGAAAAGATGTTTGTGGGGCACAGGAACGAACCGAAGGTTTTTTTTTGGGGGGACGGCGCTTCCTCGAAGGAGAAAAAGTTATTTCAAAAAAGCGTTGGGGAGCCTTCATGGGCGTGTCCGTCCGGCAAGGAGGCTCTCAGGGGGGTCAAGCTGGCGGAAAAAATGGAGGAGTTTCCAGTCGGCATTAGCGAAGAAACCGCCGGAGAAGAAAGTGGAAGAAAGGGGAGAAATTGAAACAAGGAAACACAGGTTTTACCGCTGTTGTGGGGGGGAAGGGTGGGTTTTTGGGGGGGGACGGAACTTTTAAGGAGAAGATCATTGTTTGCGTTGAACGGTGAACCGTGGGGAAGGGTATCAGCCAACTGGGGGTGCCATCCTTGCTGGTGAAAGAAAAGAAGACTGTTTTGTCAAGAAAATAAGAAGAGTAGTCCCTTTTCTAGGGGGGGCTATGGCATTGGCTTAAAAGAGCCGGGCGAAAGAAAACAAAAAAAAGAAGGCTTTCAAGAAAAGAAAGAAAACGGAACAGGAATTCGAAAAGGGGAAATCCTTGCCTGGCGGGAGGGAATTTTGCCTCTGTTGGAATGGAAAAATAGGAAAAAAACACCGAAGGGAAAAAAAAAGAAAAACAGGCGCATTTTTAGTACTGCTGTGGAGGGGGAAAGCGGCCACCGGCGCGAGTTCCGGAGTCTCTGGAAAAAGGTTGGGGATGCCATCCAAGAACGAGGAGAGGGGGGCTCTTTGATCGGACAAAAGTTGTCAAAGGAAAAAAAAAAGGGAGGGAGAGGACTTCTGGCAAAAAGGAAGAGGAAAGCTCTGCGGTAGTGGGAGGAGACATTCTCTCAAAAGGGAGAAAATTTTGTCTGTGGGGTCGCATGATGGCGGGAGTTGGAAAGGAAGAAGAATGTTTGAGGGGGTAGGCGCCTGCCACAGAGGGAGGAACCCACCTGGGGAAGGAAGGGCGCGGTTTTGGGGGCGATCATTCCTGAACGTGGATGAACGCCATGAAAAGAAATTGTTGGGGCCGTTTGGGGAGGGAGCATGGCTGGTTTCAACAGGATACCTCTCGACAATTTGGGGGGGAAATGGGGGGGGTACGTGATCCAGCCCAATTCCCAACTTGAAAACCGGCCAGGTGAGGGGAAGGTTATTAGGGAGAAAGCGCCCTCCAACAGTGTAACGTCGAGGAGACCCTAAGAAGAAGGGGGAAGGCGTTCAAGAGAGGGGGGAAAGGAAGAAAGGAACCGTTCGGAGAGATTTACAAGGGGAGAAGCGCTCGGGACCGATGCCAACGCGTACCAGGACAAATGGGAAAAAATGGAGACCAATCATAGGGGAAGGTGGATTTTTTGCCTCAGGGGGGACGTTGGAGGAACCAGCCACTAATAAAGGGGGGGACAATCTCAAAGACACAGAAGATAGGTTCGTGTTGAAGGGGATCTTTGAGTGCGGGGTCAGAAAAAAAGAAAGCCGGGGAGCGGGGAGGAATCGATATGATCTTGGAAAAGTGATAAGAAACCCTTAGGGGGAGAAAGGTGAAGAAATGGGGGGTTTTGGAGGGAAGTCCTTGCATAAAAGAGAGCAAGGGAGGTCCATAAATATTCTGCCTGAGTCGGGAAGAGGAGCCTTTTTCAAATCCAAAACAACAAAGCCGCCTCTTTTGAAGAGGGGAGAAATGCCAAAAGGGGATGGGTCTTTAATTTGGAGAGAGAGTTCCTTCTCCTTTGGAGGGTCCGCGGTCGACTATAGATCCTAAGACCACAAAAAAGAGGAGGAGAGATTCGCGTATAGAAAAAAAGGACAGTCCAGTCCGAAGTGACCCATACCAGCCCAGGCAAAAGATTTCGAAGGGAAGGGAGCCACAGGCCCCAATTGAAGGGAGAAAGAAGGGCCTGTCAAAGAGAAGATTGTACAGAAAAGGGGAAAACCAACATAAAGTGCGACGTGTTTTTAAAAAGAGAGAAAGAGGGAAAAGCTCCGGAGTAAAAAGGGGGGTACTCACCAAAAGAGAAAAACCCACGTGCAGGGCGTTTGCTGGCGCTTGCCCGTTGCAAGGAGGGAAGTGGATACACTCTTGGAAAAAAAGAAAAAGAAAATCTCTGCATAAGAAAGGGGGAGAAGAACAGGCAGGACGCGGTCAAAGTCCCCGATAATAGCGTCGGTTCCTCACGGGGATCCCTTAATATAAAGAATGAAAAAGGGGAACCTTGGAAGAAGAGGAAGAAAGGAGCCGTGGGCACCAAAAAGGCGTATGCGTCTGGAATCTTTTTAAAAAGAAACTTGGGAAAAAAAAACAGAGGGGCAATGGGAATGAAGGTAAACGCAATTTTTAAAAAAGGGCGATTATCCTTTGCAACGGGGAATTGACCCTCCAGCCGCGAAAAAAGGAAAAATTCTTAGGAGGATCGCTCAGAAAAGGGGAATTGAATCGGAGAAAAGAAAGAAACGATCAGAAAGTGGCCCTATATGAAAGGAGAAACAGCAAAAAAAAATCCCTGAAAAAGGGAAAGATTTAAAGCGCCATAAGAGGAATCCTATCACAAAGAGTCCCGTGACCGCGCGCTAGAGAAAACGAACAAAAAAGTCACTACCAAGAGGAAACATCATGGGAAAAGAAAATAATTTTCCCGAAGGGACGAATTTCCCCCTAAAAAAGGGATCAACGCGCCGACCATTGAGGAGAGGGACAGAGGTCATAGGGGGGAAAAAGTTTTCCCCAAGAGGGAAGAGAGAAAAAGCCTCTCCTTGGGAGAAAATTTCTGCCACACTTAGGAAAGGGGGCAAAAAAATTCGTTTCAAGAGAAAAAGAAAATTGAAGAAGGCCTCCCATCAAGGGCGGAAATTCCGTGTTGAACCGGGGGGGGAAAGGGTGGGATCACAGGTTGAGGGGGCGGTGCGCTTTAGAAAGAGGGTTCTCTGTGAAATTCCATACGTCAAAAACCAAAGAAGAAAGGTTGGGGAAAGGAAAAATTAACCAAAGAGAGAAAAAAAGCGGCCAGACAGTGTCCCCAGGGGAGTATAAACGGAAACAATTAGAACCCGTTTAATAAAAAACAAGAGAAAACCAGGGAAAAAATTAACAAAGGGGAAAGGACGCGCTAAGGGTCTGTGCAGGATCAGGAAGGGGAAGAAAAAAAAGGATTACTGCCGAAGAGGGGGTCCGCCGCTTACCAAGAAAGACGTCCGCCTCGACAAAAGGGTACGTGAGAAAGAAAAATCACAAAGGGGCTGAACTTTCCGAGCAGTACTAGAAAGGGACCAAAGAATAAAACTTCTTAAAAGTCAAAGGGGGGGAGAACCCATCACGACTTAGGGGGAATATGCCCTCCATCGGGAAGAGGATCTTCCAACACGGATTCGCCTGAAAAGAGGGCAGGTCGGAAGGGGGGGGAAGGATTATTCAAAAGAAAAGCTACGGTTCTCAATCGATGGAGCTTCCAATGGGCAAAGGGTGAAGAAAGAAAAGTGTAAAGCATTTTGGGGGAGAGTAGGAAAGGGTAGCCGCCTTATGTATTGGGGGAGGCTTTCCTTCTCCGAGACGTTTACGGGAAACCACCAGCGAAAAGAGGGAGAGAGGAATAATGGATTCTTCAAGAAAAGAGAGGCGCGCTGGGCATGAAAAAAAGGCTCCTGCGATGTGGCAAAGCATTGTTTCTTTGTCGCCAAGGGGAAGGGGATGTTTCGTTCTTCAGGGAAGGGAAAGATGGGCCGCCTTGGTAAACGAAATGAGGGGAAGCGAGATTCAGTGTCATCAGGGGGGTAAGCGAGAGGCACAACACCAACAACAAAAGGGAAAAGAGAAGATAATTCAACAGGAAAGGGACGAGCAATGGCTACCTTCACGAGAAAAGAAAGAGGTTTTCCAGCCCGTCCATCCGGTAGGGGTGGGGGTCGGCTGCCTGACCGAAAAAAAGAAAGAAACACAGCCCGAAAGAGATTTGGCGTTTGAAAAAGGAGGAAAAATCGACAGAGGGGAACAAGAAGGACAAAAAAAAATCTGTGATAGGGGGAAGGGAAGCTCTTCACCGAGCCTTTGGAAAAGCAAGAAGGAGGGCGGCGGGAAAGCATACAAAAGGAGAAAGAAGAAAAAAAAACATTTACAATACGGCCAGAAAAAAGGTGATATTCCCCCAAAAAAAGGGGGAAGGCCGAAGGACGCACAATTGCTCCAGGAGGAGAGCCGAAAATTAGAAAAAGGTTTTCGACCGGGTACTTTGGTCGACGGGGAACAGGGAGAAAAATCGGAAAAGAAAACAGCATTCCGGAACCGTCCGGGGAGTATCTTCACCGGCTGCCCATATGGAAAGGGGGAAGATACCTAGTCGTTGGGGGGAAGGGGGCACCAGCGTACTGGGGAGTTGGTTTTTTGGAGTCCGCCCGGATACCAAGCAGAAAGAAAAAGCTATACTCTCGGGGGGAACGAAAGGTTTGAGTTGCAGCAAAAGGGTGAGGAAAAAGCAAAGAAATGACTTTTTAGGCGGAAATCTAATGGAGAAGGAGGCATTATCAACATCTCCGAATAGTCGGAGACGGAAGGGTACCCCAAATAAAGAGAGAAATCGACCAGTGGGTGTTTAGAGCTTAAAGAAATTTGTTTCAGGGGGTTTTTCTTATTTGGCCTGGCCATTCGAGGGGGGGGCACACGGCCCTCCAGGGGATTCCGGGGGGAACTGATTGCTCCGAAAGGGGTTCATCATCATAAAACTGTTCGATTGGGTGGATAGAGAGAGGGAAGAAACCAAGACAGGGAAAGAAGGTTCAAAGGGAAGGGAAAAAGCGAAACTGGCAAAAGGATCCGACGGCCCGTTTTCTTAGGGAAGACTGTTTGGTGGGAGGGAACGGGGTGCGGTGAACCGAAAGCTCAAGGGGGGGGACGCGAATTTACGCGGGGGGAAAAGCAATTTAAGCGGTAGGGAGGGCGTGGCGCATGAGAAAAAAAAAAGAATGGGGACCAAGTTTTTAAAAATATTTGCCCATCGAAAAAGGAAACCTCCCGGACATGTCAACTTAAAAAAGGGGGGGATTCTTGAATAAAGAACGGGTCCTTGCCGGAAAGAAAATTCGGGTACTAAGGGGGGGGTAACTTCTTTGAGAGGTCATTGAGAAAGAGAAGTAGTTATAGCGCAATCTCAGAAAAGGGTCCATGGAACGAATGGGGGGTCGGGGGGGGTGGGGGGGGCGGCTAGGGAAAGATTTATGAGAAAGGGGGGGAAGTCCATTCTGTTCGGCAATGCGCCCTGCCAAAGAGGACACTGGAGGTTCCATGAATCTGGCCCGAGTCGATCAATTCAGAGTTTACGTAGGGGGGACGCCTGGAAAAAAAGTGAACTCAAGAAAAAAAGTTTTTTTTGGGGGGGGGGTTTTTTTTTTTTTTGGGTGGGGGGGGGCCTTTGGGGGGGGGGAGAGTTTCTTTCGGAAAAAACCGATCTTTCCGGTAGTGGGTTCTGGGGGGGAACATTTGCGGTGATTCCAGGGAGGGGAAGGGGGGGAGAGTTGGGGGATTGCCAAACTCAAGTGGCCTGAAAGGGAAGCAGGAATTCCAGCCCTTGGAAGGGAATTTGCCCCACAAGAGTTTCGTTAACCTGACCGAAACATGGGAGAAGTAGGCTTCTAGAAGAGAGAACGCCTGAGAAGTATCTTTGAACTAAGGGAACCTCGGGCCGAAAGAAAAGTTATTAGAAAGAATTCTGGGGGAAAGGGTGATCTTTTGCAAAAAAAGCCTTGTCAGACAGCACAAGAGGGCAAAGAAGGGGGGGAGAAAAAAAGCCAAAGGCGTTTTGACAGAAAGGGGTTATCCCAGGGGAAACCCGGGGTGTTTGCCCGGATGAAGGGGGGGGAGGGTCAAAACAAACGAAGAGAGAAAAAAAGGAAAATCTTGGCAATCACGTTCTTCCCTACGGAATAAACAATCGAAGGGGGAAGGGGAGGGGATAAGGTCTGGGAAAAGAGGGGAGAAGGTCGTGGGAAAAGAAAAAGACCTTTATCGGGGGCCCACTCAAAAGAGAAACATCCCGAGGAAAAAGAGAGAAAAGAATTTGGGTTTTTTTGACCAAAAGTTTGGACAATGGTCGCTGGGAAAAGGGAAAAGGGACTCCTTGTCACTTGGGTCAGTGTCAAGATAATACGCGATCTCCCCTCAAGAAAGGGGAAGGGGAGGAAAATTAGGGGAGAAGGGAGGAAACGACCGCGAAAAACAGAGAAAATGGTTCTTACATTCAAAGGGGGGCTTCAAAATTTAACCCAGGAAGGAGGGGAAAATTTGGGAGAGGGGGGGGAAAATTTTTCCGCGCTTGAGGGGGAAGTACACCGCTTCACTTCCGAATATCGAAAAAAGGAAGACTTATCCCGGGTAAAAAGAAAGTGGTCGGAAAGGGGGGGGGGGCCGGATAAATGTTTGAAGAAAGAGAGAGATCGAAATCTCCCTGGGGGGTGACCTGCCGCAAGAAGGGAGAGGGGGCAAGATAGGAGAGCGGTTGCTGTCCTAGGGGAGAACGGTCTTCGTGTCTGGGGAAAAAAAGGCAAAATATCACGAAATCCAGGAAAGGGGGGGCAATAAAATTTTTACGTAAAAAGGAAAAAGGAGAAAGCGTTTCATCTTGGAAAAAGAAAAGACGCTTTCTCGAAGGGGGGGGGGAGATCCGACTGCCCTTGTAGGAAAGAAAGGGAATGGGGCTCAAAAAAAAAAAAAAGGGGTGGCAAGGTGAAGGGGAGGGGATCCGAAATCAGCCCAGAAAAAAAGTTGGCCGGGCAAAGCAAATCAAAAGGGGAAAGGGAAAATTTTACAAAAAAGAGGGGTATCCTGGCGAAAAAACCGTTTTTTGGGGGTACCCGCAGAGGAAAAGGCAAAAAAAAATAGGGAGGGGGGGGGACACCGCGGCGGAATGGGGGAGAAGCCAACGCGCCGATAAGAATTGAAAAGAAGAGGGTGGAAGAAGAGAAGGGGGGTACCCGAATTGACGTACAGGAAAACCTCAGAGAAAAGGGCCCGAATCACAAAAGAACCGGGGAACCTGAAAGAAAAAAAAAGAGGATGGGAAAAAAGATCACTACCTGGGGAGAAAAATTACCTCAGCAGTGGAAAGTGACAAAACCGTATGTAGGAGTTCCGCGGAGGTGTAAAAAAGAAAAAAGAGTCCTGAGACATCCCCCCCGAAAGAAAGGATGGCATACACCAACAGAGAATGCGACGAAACACGAAATCCGCAAAGAATAAAAAGTCATTGCTGCCCAAAGAAGCCCGCCGGCCCATTCTTCAGGGGTCAGATCCACCCAGAAAAAAATGGGAAAGGGAAAAGCCGCAAGAAAGGGGGGGGAAATTCTTTCAGAAGAAAGGGGAAAGCCCATTTTAACGCGGCTAGGGGAGGGGGACCCTCGGCAGTCACATCGCCTACAAAATCTGAGGGAGAGTGGAGAAAGAAGACCACCGAGGAAAAACAGCCTCCCAGTAGGGACTTTCCTTATAGAGGAAACAACTCCCAACATTAGAATTCACCGCAATAAAGAAAGGAGAAAACGCCCAGCGTTAAAACAACGAAAATGTGTAAAATTCTTTGGAGGAAAGCGACGCCGGCGGGGGAGGAATTGAAATAGAAGGGAGAAGATCGAGGGAAAGCCGCTGAACAAGAAAGGGGACCATTCCGGAGACCAAGGGAAAAAGGAATGAAGGCGCCAATCCGGAAGGGGAAAAAGAGGATCCTTAATATAAGGCCTCCCCCAAACGCTGAAAGAGGGCAGAAAAAAATCCAAAGAAGAAAAGGTACTTCCCATAAATGTCAGCAGGAGGAACACACTTACTGTCCTTACAAGAAGATCGGCATACGGGAAAGGGCAAGGCAAGGGAGGATTCCCTGAAGGAGGGGAGGGAAATCTCAATTCTCAGAGGAAAAGGAAAAGCGGATTTCTTCTCCTTCGAAAGGAAGATCCCCGTAAGGTAGACGCCCTATGGAGGGGGGAGGCGGGAAAGTGAAAGAAGCAACGGTGAAAACCCAGTCGAGAGAAGGGAGTTGAAGAGATCCTTATTAAAGGGGAGAGGGGGAGTTCGCGCTGTTAAGAAAGTCAAAGGGGACCGCTCAACGAAGAGAGAGAGAGGACCAGGGCTGTTTGTTCTGGGGGGGATGTTCGGTTCAGGAAACGTCCTTGGCCGGCGGGAAAAGAAAGCGTTTGGAAAGGGGGAAAGGGGGAAGCATGTTGGGGGGGGAGGAAAAAAGGGGGTCCTCGAGAAAAAAAGAGGAGGAGAACAGAGAGAGGGGAAAAAAACCATTATGCACAGGAAAAAGGCTTACATTCACATCGGAAACAGAAGGGGAGGACAGCCGGCCATAACTTTCAAAAAAAGGGGGGGTGTTCGGCGTCCCCTGAGAGAGGGAACTCCACAGAACAACAAGAAAGAGAAAAAATACCAATAATGAGGGGGAAGGAGGCAGGGCCACATCCCCGAAAAGAAGGCTCTAGAAGGGGAGGTTTCTGTAAGAAATCGGGGGAAGAAGAGTCACCCGCCGAGTTTCACGAAAAGCCGCCAAACATAGGGGAAAAAGGCAGATCATCCCCGGAAAAAAGAAAAGACCATTTACTACGTTCCGTGGGAATATTCCCAAAACAGACTTACACTGAAGGGCAAAAAAAAAAAAGAAAAGAGAAAGAAAGGGAGAAAAAAACGCCGACAATGAGAAAGAAGGCCGTAGCCTGAAAAAGGGGACTTGAAGGGACACAAAAAAGAGGAAAAGAGTCGGGGAACTGGCCGGAAGGAAAAGAGAAGGACACACCGTGACCGTCCCTGTGGATTCTCGGAAAAAGAGCTGCTGAACAGTAGAGGAGATTGAGAAACAAGATTCGGGGGGGGGAAAAAACGGGTAATCCGCAAGGGGGGGGGGGGGGGGGGGCGAAGGGGAGAAGCCTTTTTGGAGAGATCGGAAAAAAGTTTCAAAGGCCAAAGGGCGCGTGAATTTGGGGAACCCCCAAGTTCGCTTTCCGGAAAAAGAACGCTCGTGAAGGGAGAGAGAAAAGGCCGAGGTTGTTCCAGTCTGAGAGGGGGCCATCAGAGGGTCGCGGGGGGAGAAGGTTGCCAGGGAAATCCCCCCCTGCAATTTTACCCATAAAACGGGGCGCACAGGGTTTGTGAAGTTTTGGGGGGGGGGTTGTTTATGCCGGGAACGGGCTTCTAAAGGACACGTAACCAGAAG
>Ga0179591_1292559_pt1 | contig 14082 bp, 17 predicted proteins | sample CZOMad2_1_08_16f_FD_182891 | JGI IMG/M metagenome (GOLD analysis project Ga0179591, IMG submission 182891) | Vadose zone soil fungal communities from Angelo Coast Range Reserve, California, USA - CZOMad2_1_08_16fungal (PacBio error correction) | ecosystem: Environmental > Terrestrial > Soil >...
AGCCTCCTGGGTCAAGCGCCTTGGGCCTGGAGGCTGAGGGGACTTTAATGCCAGAAAGGAAGATTTGCCGTCGAAAAGGGAAGGGGACTCGTGAAGTTCGCTTCTGCAATTCTAAAGGAGTGGGTGAAGGGGCGCTGAAAATAGAAAGAAGGGGGAGATCTCGTCGGCCACAGGCCTGACGGCCAAGCGGAGGTTGGGATTGTGGGAAGGAATTGAGGCAAGGAAAAAAGGGAAAGAAGAAGGGGAGAAAAAAGTTCAGCGTTTCCCTTTCGGTCAGTGGAAACGGCTTGCCGCTGGCCCTGACGACAAGGGGAAAGGAGACCCGGAGGGAGGCTTTTGAAAAAAGAAGGACGTTCACTTCTTAGCCAGAAAAGGAACATTTCTTCTTCAACAGTTTGAAGCGAAAAAGGGGGATCGAATTCCATAGTCGCGCTTGCAGGGGGGGGGGGGGAATAAACAAGAACCGGCGTAGAAAAGAAGGGTCTTGCCCCTCGAAAAAAGAGCCCATCATATGCTTTCGTCGATCTAAGAGGAGAATCCTGAGCTCCGCTAAAAAAAAAAAAAAGGGGGGGGTTTAAAGAGCGCTGAGGGGGGAAAAAGGGTTGCCAGCTAACGGACCTACATGGAAAGCGCTTTAGGTATTTTCGCCGGGAGGGGGGAAAAAAAAAAAATGGCGAGAATACTGGTGGAGGGAAAAACGAGGATCCGATCGCTCCACCGGAGAAAAGGGAGCCTCTGCTGGCCTTGCCACAAGGGGGGGTGGCGAAATATTCCCCAGGAGGGAAAAAGTTATTAAGACTGGTAAGGGAAAAGGTCGGTTTCGTACCTCGAGAAGGGGAAAACCGCGCCCTAGACGCAACCAAAAGGGGGCGCGAACTCCGGCTACCAAAGGGGAAACCTGGATCGTTGAAAAAGTCCGGCTTGGAAAGAAAAAAGGGGGCTGCCGTCACTATTTCGGAAAAAGAAGTGTTTCGAACCGTACATCTTTGGAAGAGAGAAAGAAATCATTCACGCCGAAAAACCGGGTTTAGTATTAGTGGAAGATCAAAAAAAAACAGGTGTCGCGGCTTGGGGGATAGGGGGGCCAACATTCCGTTTAAAAGGAAAAAACGAGCGGAAATTGGCCAAACGTATGGGGGGAAGTCGCAAGGCAGTTTTCCTGTCGCCTGATCGGAAAAGGTCTCCGGAAGGCCATTAAGGGAGACGGCCTTTCATCCAAGGAAGGACGCGAGGCACGGCATCGTATCATGAAAAAAGAAAAAAAGGGCGCAACAATGCGGGAGAGAGGGGTAATTTAGAGGCAAGAACTCTAAGGAAAAAAAGAGGGAGCCAGATTGCCCGTCCTGCAGCAGGGGGAACGGGTCAAACCATCTTCACCCGAAAAAGAAAAAGGGGCCTCGGCCTTGGCCAAACGAGGAGGGGGGGGTGCCTCTAGAGGGAGAGAGCCGTTCGCGCTTCGGGGGGGACACGGACATTAATCATTCCAGGGAAGGCATGCAGTCGAATGGGGAGGGAGACAAAAACAAGACAACATCCTAGGAAAAAAGGCTATTCTGCACAGGATTGTCCGGCCGCGTCGAGATAAAACGGCTTCCCCCTCATCACAGAGGAGGGGAAGAAAAATTCACACAGCGCCAGTAAAAAAGGAAGAAAACATCCTGTGCGATCGCAGAAAAGACAAGCGCGGCTCCCGTCAACATAGAAGAAGAGGAGAGGCTGAAGCTCATAACAGCGCCTGGGTAGAAGAAACCTAGACTTGGAAAAAAAAGAGGTTCGCCTTAATTCTTCTTCCCACAAAGAGGGGGGGGTCGCATCGCTCTCTGCTCAACTGAAAGGAAGGGGAGTCATCCGCACGCTTCTCAAGAAAGGAAGGAAAACGCGAGGTGCAAGAGCTGAAAAAAGAAAAAAGAAGCCGTCCTGATCTGAAAAAAAGGCTTATATATCGTTGTAAAAAAAGAAAAAGAAGCTCTATCTCTTTTGTGTTGGAAACATAGGAACGGAAAAAGAGTGGGGGGCTCCTATCCTTCGGTGGAGAAAAAAACCTTTCCTGCCGAGATAGATGCTGGGGGGGACCTAGTCCTCTGCACGGGGGTAGGTTGAGGAAGAGGAGTCTTGGGGGAGACCGGCCTAAACCAGGTCAAGACCTGCCTCGGGGAAAGGCCGTCGATGGCTTGTAGTGGGGGGGGAGCAAAAAAGAGTGCCTGTCAGGTTGGGGCGGAAGGATAGCCATCCCCCCCCCCCGAAGGAAAAGGGGGAGGAGTAAAATAGATAGTGGGAGAAGAGGTATAAGACGCTCCAAAAGGAAAAAGCGCCTCTATTGAAAGAAAGAAACCCATAAAAACCCAACCTCATCCTTAGAGACAGGGGGGAAGGAGGAAAATGGGGAGGAACCGCGAGGAAAAGGAAGGGGAAAACTCGAAATTGACCAACAGGGAGACTGATTTTTCCTTCCAACAGCATCTGGGAAGAAAAGGGGAAGGTGCAGCGGTTAGGCCGGGGGAAAAAAGGAGACGAAATGGGAGAAAGGGGGGGGACGATTTCGTCCAAAAAAAAAGGGTCGCGGAGAGAAGGGTCACCGGGAACGCTATCAGCCGGGGAAAAATAAAGAAGGCCTTCTTAGATGAAAGGAGTGGAGCTGAAAAGGAGACGTTGCTTCATCTAGAAAGGGATGACGCCGGCCATGTTTCGTTCAAAAAAGAGAGGCGAAGGCGACATGGGAGATAGAGGGACCTCAGGAAAAGAGGGGTAGCCTATAAAAGAGGAAAGAGGACTTCATCATCTGAGTGAGGAAGGAGATTTGCCGGAGAAGGAGAGACACTTATCTCAGGAAGGAATAGAGGAGATTTGATCTTCCCGTTGAGGGGTGTTTTGACGAAAAAGGCTTCGTCTTTTCCAAAAATAGGGGACGGGAAGGGATTCGGAAGAAGAAAAGGCCGTATTTTTGGGAAAAAAGACATTCCTGCACTTGCGATGATGGGAAAAGGGGGGTAAGCTCGACCATCGCCTTCAAGCCAAGAAGACGACTGCCTGAGAGAAAAAAGAGCGAGCCGACAGCTCGCGCTCGCACCATAACCGCGTGGAAAAAAGAAAAAGAGGGGGGGAACTGTTTGCACCCGGCAAAAAGGCGAACGGGCAATCTGCGCGTCCTTGCCGCGCTGGTACGACGGGGGGTAACAAGAGTCGAAGATGGCTCTACGAAAAAAGGGACATTGTTGCGCCCTGGAAGGGATCCGGCCTCGCTCGCCTCAGCGGAAAAGAAAAAACGGCCTGTCGACGACTGTCATCATCTCAAGGAGGGAAATGTATGGGGCCCGGAATAAACCAAGGAAGAGGGGAGAACTGCCTTTCTAACTCGCTGAAAGGGAAAAAGACGTTGGCCAATTAATCCGCGCGAACGGGGAAACCCGACATTTTCACGCCGGATGTTGGAAGAGCAAAAGGAAAAAGGGACACGTGGAACTAAAAAAAAAAACCTGTTTTCGGTGAAAAAAAGAAGAACCCGGTTCGCGTTGAATTATCTTCCGGGAAAGGGGGAAAAGATGTCGTTCGAAACCGACAAGAAAAAAAGAATGAGCCGCCAGCCTCACAGGAGGACTGTTGCCAAAAGAAAGACGCCCGGGTCAGAAACCGGCATTGCGCGCCACGGGGAGGTGGAGTCTCTTGCGCGGGAAGAGGAATAAAGAGAGGCCCTGCGAGAAACAGTCGTGGCTTTAACATTCCCGTAAAAGAAGGCTCCAGCCTGGGACTATGGGGAAAAAAAAAAAGAACAGGGAACCAATCGGTGGCAAAAGGGAAAGGAGCTGGAGCTAAAGGAAAGCCGTTGAAGAAAAGGAAGCGCGGTTCGGCGATAAAGAAGAGCCTCTGTCGAGTTAAGGGAAAAAAAAGCGCGACGACATCTGCGCATGGCAGGAAAGGCGCTCAAAAGAAGATGGCTCCACCGGGAAGAAAAAGAAACCCGCAACCCAATTTGTAGAGGGAGAAAAAGATCGACGAAAGCATCTGATGTTCTCCGGCCGCAAAAAAAAAACCCAGGGGGTTTGTTTGTTCATTCCGCCCAGGTCTATCAGAAAGAATAAAAAAAATGGACGCAACGCAATCGCGACATCTGGAATTCGATACCCCGATGAGAGGGGGGGGGGAGAAGCGGAACCTTGGGAAACGTCTGTCCAGAAAAAAAAGAAGTCCGGCTGCAAATTGCCTTACGGGAAAAAGTGGCCTAACGCTCTTTTTCGGAACAAAAAAAAAAAGAAAAAGATTGACCGGACATTTCCACGCTGAAGGGGGGAAGGAAGGCAGAGGCCGGCGTTTAAAAAAAAGAAAGGCCTATAACAATTTCCTACACCTAAGCAGGAAAAAGGCTAGATCGCCGCGGTAACGGCCTGTCCAGGATGCAAAAAAAAAAAAAAAAAAAAGACACCTAGGAAGGCAGGAATTTCAGAAGCGAATTTCCAGGAGGCGAGAGGAGGGAAGGACGGACTCACAAAGGAAAGGGGGGCGCGGGAAAGAAGAAAAAAAAAAGGAAAAACAGGATTGCTATCCGAGCATTGAAGTGGGAAAGAGAGAAAGGGGAGGAAAAGAGAGAGGGGGAAAAGGGCTCGGATAGCCATCCTGGTCAACCCGGCTTGGAAGGAGGGGAAATGCGTCGAAAAGCGAAGAGATTTCAAGGGAGGTCGGGAAAGTCGCTTCTTTCATTCGGCAGAAAAAAGGAGGGCGTGCAAAGAAGGAACAATGCGGTAAGAAAAGAAAGAAAGGCCAAAGCTTATTTTTCGGCCAGGGGGGGAGTGAATGACCGAGAAATGCCTTATCATCAAGGGACCAAGCACAGAGGAAGGTCCGGCACTTTCAGCTGTTGCCCTGGCGGGGGAATGGGGACCGTGTCAAGAAAGGGGAAAGCCCGAGGAAAGGGCCACTGAAAAAAGACACGGCATTTTCCTTCCTGACCGAAGAAAATGTTCTTGCCGTTCCTGCCAATCAAAGGGAGAGGACAAAGATGAGGAGCCAGCTCATCTGGGGAGGAGGATTTTGCCCAAAGGGGAAAAAAAAGGAGGGAGGTAGGCGCTGATAGCTTGGCGGAATTAATCTTGGGTCCGGGGAGGCGACCGGCCTCAGGAGCCAGAAAGGGCTGCGGTCTGCAGAAAAAACTGATCTTCCGGGGAAAGGTGAGGGCTTATTTCTATCGGGAGGAAAAAAAAAGGTTTTGCCAGCAGGGAAAGGGGAAGACATGGCTGGGATTTCGTAAAGGTTCGGTGCCATAGTTCTGCACAGAAAAAAAAAGAAAGAATGTTGCGTTCGCGGAAGAAAACTGCGACGAATGCAAAAATTTCTTCGCCATCTCCTGGCAGGGAAAAAAAGGGTAGTGCAATCTGTTTTAAAAGGCCGCAGTGCGGAGCCGTGAACTTCCTTCTGTTAAAGGAAGGTGGAACAGAAAAAAGGGTCGGGGGTGCGAGAAAAAAAAGTTCGTATATCCGCTCCCAGAAGAGAAAAGAAAAAGGAGGGGCGGAGCCGGCGACCACTGGCGGAACCCCGGGAGGAGGAAAGACCTTCAAAGAGAAAAAAAGGGAGTAATGGAAAGAAGTCAGACTGCCTTTCTTGTTTCGAAACAAAGGGGAAAGAGAAAAAGAAAGGAAGAAGATTCAACGCTAACTAAGGGGAACAATAGGTGCCGCCGGGGGAACGAAAACAGGGGGGGGGGAGAGGCGGTGGGTCGGGAAAAATGGAAAGGCGTCTATGGGAAGGGAAAAAGGGAGTGAAAAATGTTCCGTTGGTGGGGAAAAGCGCCGAGCTATACTTTGCCACACTTGTGGGGGAGAGAGTTTCTCAATGCAGTTTTCCAAGGGGAGGCCGTTAAGGAAAAACTGTTTTTCTTGAAAAGAAGACAAGTCCGAAGGATATTCTTAAAGAAATCCAATATGTGAAAAAAAAAGGGGGGCCGGCATCTGATCATTTACATCAGGAGAACAGAAAACGCTGGGAGAAGAAATTTTCGATATTCCATTTTTAGGAAAGCTTCTCAGCGAAAAAAAACAAGGACTCAGCAGTTGCAGCCGGAGAAGTGGGTTGAAAAAATCTCACCCTCAAAACGCTCGGCCTTGTTCCCACAAAAGAAGGGGAGGGCGCGATCTTGTCTGCGACTAGAAGGGAAAGGTTTTTGCTGACCTTATCATGAAGAGGAGAAAAAGAGCAAACCCGGGGGAAGTAAGGGAAGAAGCTCTACCCTTAACCGGCACAACATAAGGAAGGAAACGAGCGCACAAATACGGCATGGGGGACCACTGGAGAATTTAAGGAAAAGGACGCATCACAGAGATGGTTGGGAAAAGTGGCACCTCGTCCGTCAAAAAGGTTAAAAAAAAGGCGCACTCCTGCAATCCTCCTATATTAGGACGAAGAGGAAGAAAATAGTCGAAAGGACAACTCTAAAAAAAAAAAAGGCTGAATCTCTAAGAATAAAGAAAGCCTTTCCTACGGCAAAAAGGGTCGCACACCTTCGACTTGCGGTGGTCGGAAGAAGGAGGAAAACTTGCGAACAATTTCTTCAGGAGGAAAAGGAGAAAACGACATGACGAAACATTTCCGGGAGAGAGAAGAGCCACGAAAGATCTTCTCTTCTGCGGAGAGGGAACCAAGAAGAAAGGGGGGGGAATGATCTGATCTCCTAATAAGGGAAGAGTTTCAAACTGTTTCACTTAAACGAAAAAAGAAAGGATCTTGTTTTTTTTACGCAGGCCCCGGGAAAAGGGGGAAAAAACACACACGGTTAAGCTCTAAAGAAGGAAAAACTTCAGGCGAGATGATGCTGTTGGGCGAAAAGGGAAAAGGCAGCTCTGCTCAAGGAAAAAGAAGCGGGGTGGTGGAGACTCATAGCGGTTCAGACAAAAAGGGGAAAGATCAATCAGGAATTCTGAAAGGAGAGGACCAATCTAGTCCGAGCTTCGAGGGGAAGGGTCTGGCGCGGATCTGCCGCGAAAAAAGAGGAAAAACCAACGGAGGATTAAAAGAGAAGATGCAAAAGACGCCCAAAGAAAAACGGCCAAATTCAGAGGAAAAGAAAAAGAAACCGGCATCGACGGCCATGAGCCGGGGGGAGAGAAAAAGGACTTGTGGAGGAACTCTATTCCGGGCTCACCCACAAAAGAAAAGGGAGAACACAACCTGCCCGGCCGCGACTATGTCGAAAAACAAAAGAGGACTCTCAAAGTGGAGGAAAGCACCGACGGCTAAAGAAGGAAAAGGAGAAGGGAAGGAAAAACAAATATATTAGCGGATAAAGAAGGACGTGAAACACGGTGAAAAAGAGAAGCCCCGAAAGATTCACATAGAAAACTCGGTTCTTAGGAGAAGCCGCGGGCTTCCTCGAACAAGAGGGAGGCGCGTCCTGTTTTTCGTTGGGAGGTTGCAAAGAGAGCGAGGAAAGGAAAAAAAGGCCTCGGCGCAACCGCAGAGACCTGATAGTGGTATCCGTAGAAAGGAAAGGAGAAAGGAAGACATCGCGTCCGTCATCTTGACAGAGTTGACGGAGAAAAAGCTCTCAAGGGAAGAGGGGGGGGGGTAGGGGGAAGGCTGCAGGATTTAGGGGGAAATGGTTTTGACGGCTGCGTGTGAAAGGAGGCGTATGAAACATCGATGAAAGTGATGTCGTATCTCGCCGAGGGGGAAGAAGAAGTTTGGGAAAAGGCCGGGTCGCTTTCCTGACAAGCGAGGAGGTTGTGGGAAGGGGGTATAGAGAAAGAAAAGAAAAGAGTCCTCCGCTGCATGATCATGTCCTTCAAAAGCGAGAGAAGGCGGGCCGACAAGCTCGCGCGCGCACCGACAAAAAAAAAGGCGGCACCTGCTGTCTGGTGAAAGGAGGGGGGGTGGACCCACGCCGGGAAAAGTGCTGCAAGAAAAGCCTTCCTTGCCCGCGCAGGGGAATAGAGCTCGAACTGGAGAAAAAGGATCCTCGATAAACGACTGGTTTCTCAAGGAAGAAAGATAAATGAAAAAGGGAGGGACCTCATCGACGCACATTTGGAAGAAAAAAAAAAAGGACGACGTCAGCATCTCCTTCGGGTAAGGGGGGGGGGCCGCAAGAACCGCGGAAGGGGGAAAGGGACTCTGAAAGGAAACTGCCTTTGCAGAAAAAAAAGAACACCACCCATCCGGGGAAGAAGAAAGGACCGCAATCCCCCCTTCCATGGGAAAAAAAAGGAATGTTGGTCTAGCAATAAGGGGGGGGGGGAAGAATTACGGGTCCTACAATCCAAAAATGGAGCATCCTATTGTACTAAGGAAAAAAAGGATATCTTCCTTATGTGGAAAAAAAGGAGGACACAGAGGGAAGGTTCAAAGAAAAACAAGGGAAAAAAGAGGGAAATAGTGACGTCCTCCATCCTCAAGAGAAGAAGGGGACGGCTTTTGCCGACTCCTGTTTTCAAGACGGGAAGATTTCGCTGCCACTTCTGGAGGAGGGAACCTTTCGAGGGGAAAAGGACCTGAGCTTTATCGAAAAAATCGGCTTTGAAAAGCCAGGAAAAGGGGGGGGTCACTTCTCCCTCCTGGACTATGGGACCGAAACTGCCCGAAAAGAGTTGGCAAACGGCAAAAGGAGCCGTGCTCGATCGATCGGGGGAGAAAAAAAGGGAAAAAACTTCTTCTCGCCATCTGGAAAAGGGGAAATGGAGAAATCCTCAATCGCGACGACAGAAAAAAGGGGAAAGGGAGTAGTGAATGGCAACCATAGGAGGGAAAGACGCCTGCAACCCAATTGGGGGGGGAAAGGGCGGAAGACTACCGGCTATATCGAACGAAAAGGGGGCTCCTGGGCCTTCGCTATGGGAACAAAAAAGGGAAGGCCACACGAGAAAATCAGCTCTAAGGAAAGAGGGAAGCGCGACATCTGTATTCAGATAAAAAATCTGGCGACCGCAAAACAAAAAGGAAGCTTGCATCGTCCATACCTGTGCTAAGAAGTGGAAAAGCAAGAAGTCTTGAGGAGGGTTCCAAGAAGAGGGGAAAAATAGTGGTCGTCATTTCCATCCTGGAAAAAAAAAGGGGAAAAGTACAGTGCAAGCGCATTAAAGTTCAGGGGGACACCAAATATGGAGGGATCAGGATTCTCGGTCATCAAGGCTAATAAAAAGGACGTAAACTACTTTGAGCTGCTGTGCCTCTAGAGCGGAGGGGGGAAAAAGGGAAAAAGCTCCCCTTCATCCATTCTCACTTCTCTGAACGGAAAAAGAGAAGAGATTATGACGGCAAGTTCGACTGAGAAAAGGCTCGCAGCGCCATCAGGCCTACAGAGGAGGGAAGGGAGGACAGTGTCCGAAGAAGGTGCTTCAAATCAGAAAAAAAAGGAGAGGATTTTGATCACTTCCATGCCTCGGATAGACGAAGGAAAAAAGGATGAGGGCGGCTTCGCATCCATCGCCGAGAGGACGGAAAAAGGTGCTCGGAATTCGTCTTCTTCACTTCACTGGAAGGAAAAGAGGGGGGGGAAATCGGGGGGAGCGGCACCAAGAAAGGAAAAGACGGAAAAGGGAAGAAGTCGGCCATACAGGCCGACGGCAAAGCTTAGTGTGTGAAAAGGGGATAACGAGAAATTCCTGATCATCAGAACGAAGGGAAAGAGCGTCCGGAGACCGGGAAAGGACCATCGGTGAAAAGGAAAAGGGGGAAACGGTCTTGCCGCTTCCCTGGAAGCATGCAACGACGCGATGGTCTTTGTTTGCAAATGGGGGGCAAAGAAATGGAAAAAAAAGGGACTGTCCTAAAAGGGCTGTGCCGTCCTGCCACCGTTGAGGGAAAACGGCGGTCTCCAAAGGGGAAGAGGGGGGGGATCGATTGAGAGAGATTGTGCCGGGGGGGAAAAAAAAAGGTACGTAGCGCTGATAGCTTGTCGAATGAAGGGGAAAGTCGATCCTTCCCAGTAGCCCAAAAAAATGGGAGCACCGGGCTGCAGAATAAGAACTGAAACCGGCCAAATGGTCTGGTGCGTAGGGAGAAGAGGGTGACACGCGAACGGACGACATTGCTAGGGGGAAGGGTGGATGAATAGTTCGATTCGCATCGACAAGGAGGTTGCGGTCGACGCCGAACAGGAGGAAGAGATCAGGAAATCAAAACGTCCTGAAAAGGAAGGGGAGGACATCTCCTGTCCTTGGGGAAAAAATGGTCCGTGCACAGGAAGGAAACGGATTCCGGCTTTGTACTGTCCTTTGTAAAGGGAAAAGGGGAAAAAGGGCTTACCGGGAGTGGCCTGTCCGTGGAAGGCCGCCTCCGACAGACAAGGGCAAAAAGACCCCACTGGCGGAAACCCGGCGGACGGAAAAAATCTGCGCAATAGGCGATGTGCTGCGGGGGAAAAGAAGAACAGCTGCCGTGTTTTCTAACCGAAAAGGAAAATGAATGAAGAATTACAAAAACACGAACCTGGGTTAGGAGGGGTGGGGGAAGGGAAGCCGGGAAACGAAAAAAGGGGGAAGGAGGGCTTTGCACAAAAAATTCCGGCGGAGGGAAAAAAAAAAAAGAAAAATGTCCGTGTGATTGCTCTCATAAAAAAAAGGGATGGGGTACAGCATGAACGCTATTTCGCAAGAAAGGGGGGGAACGAGAGGACGCGGGTTCCTTCCGGCCACCAAAGACATGAAGGAAAAGGGGGAGGAAATAGGAAACAGTCGTAGAAAAGAAAAAAAAGAGGATGAGGCGCGCGGCCTTCATCGAAGAAGAAAAGGGGAGAAAAAAGAAAGAGGTTACGATGATATTTCGTGAGCAAAATTCAGGAAACTAGCCAGCGAGGCACAATCGGGGAAGGAGGGAATCAGTTGGCAGTCCAAAAAAAACCCCCCCCCCCCAACAAAAAAAAAAAACCGGCGCCGGTCAAACAAGCTTAACAAAAAAAGGAATCGTCCGGGGAAAATGTCCTTTTTCTCAGAGGGAGGAAGGGAGGCGACGAGCCGTTCTCTCTGCTGTAAAAAAAGGCAGTCCGGAGGAAAGAAGGAGGAAAGGAGTCTAGTCTAGCTCGTAAAAAGAATCGGCCGTGCAGGAATTCTACCCTGAAAGAAAAAAGACGGCATTGTCGTCCACCGAAAATCACGGCATTCCGCATCACAGAGATGGGGTGGGAAAAAAAAAATCGAACTGAGAGAAAAACTTTTAAGACGCGACAGAAGAAAAAAGCATATATTCGGCAATCACTGAGAGCCAAAAAAAGAAAAGAAAGCTGACGACCACGATGCTGAATCTCGAGAAAACGCAAAAAGGAGAAAGGCCCCACTGGAGGGGCGCAAAAAAGGCGGTTCGCCTTAATTCTTCGTCGAAGGACGAGGAGCTCTTGCTAACTACATGAAACAAAAAAGAAGGCACGCTGCTCTACTATAATTAAGGGAAGGACGGCCAGCTGAGACCTCCTACAGAAAAGGGGGAAGGATCTGAAGAAAAAGGAAGAGCTGGTTTCACTTTTTTCACGTAAAGCGATAAAAAAAAGAAAAATCCGTGTTTTTGACCGCCATCCAAGGGGGGGAGAAAAACTCCAAAGTTGCCCTGTAAGGGGGAGAGAGGAAAAACAGGGCACCTTCATGCCTATGAGAGGGGGGAGGGAAGGCATTTCATTTTTAAAAAAAAGAAAGCTCGGAGGAGAAAGGATTGGTTCAAAAGAATCTTTGGGAAAAAAAAAAGAAACCGGCCTCGCGCTCATGATGCAAAAAGGTCGATGCCGGGTTCGTGGCGAAAAGCGGAGCATTTTCCTTAAGGGTGAAAGAGGGAAGCTCGCCCATCTCTCGAAAAAAAGGAAAAGAGTATATACTGGCGACCGAGAAAGAAGCAAATGCCTCGTCTCGGCAGAGGAGGGTTTAAAAAAGAAGAAAGATCGCATCCTGATCTCAAGGAGAGGGGAGGGAAAACCTTGTGGCTGAACCTTCCGGGACGAAAACCAACAAGAATCGGAACGGGAAAAGAAGCCTTCCCTACTAGGGTAAAAAGTATCTCGGCCTTATTTGCAGAAACACCTCGTCTAGAGAAAGGAATTGGTTTTTAAGGTACCGGATTGCTTAAAAGGAGCGGATCGCCGTTGCCAGGTGAAAACTCTATAGAGGTGCCGGAGAAATGGGGAGGAGTATCTTAACGTCGGGGTAAAGCGCCCTCGCCTCTTCTCATCGAAAGAAAAAAGGACGTTCGGATGACGAAGGGGGGGAGGGGTCGTGAAAAAGGGCGCCAGATCTCTAAGTCTACAGGGAGGGGGTACCTTCGGAAACCGCAAGGGGGGGTAGCCGTATAAAGGCTGCTTCTTTCTCGAGAGTAAAGAAGATAGTAACAGGGATCTGTTTCCGTTCGGGGGACAAGGAAGCAGCTGCTTCATTATTTATCGTCCGGGGAGGGAAAGAAACGGCTTCTTCTTTTTCCACCAGAAGTGAGAAAGATGCGTATCCTCGAAGACTGTCAGAAAAGGGGGGTGGCGAAAGGGAGCATTCCTGCACGGCTATGATGGGGGGGTGTGCCGTGTATAGCTCGAACGCAAAGGAAAGAATTCTTTCTCCAGGAATATCATAAAAAAAAGAGTAGGGAAAAAAAAAGACAACTCTCGCGGGGGAGAGGGGGGCCAGTCCGATCTCACATGCAAGGGGGTGTGACCCGGCGCCTGAGGCAAAGATGGCGGAGGGCAATCTGATAAAAGAGAGCGGCTTTTCCATCTGGAAGGAGAACTGTATATCTAAATGATCAATCGGAAATTTTGTTGCGCCCGGTGACGAAGATGAAAGGGAGATAGGTTCAAATCGAAGGGCCACATATTGGAATGACCTGCCAGGAAAAGAGGGCAGAAGTACGAATTGCATTGTTTTCCTGAAGAAAAAAAAAAGGGCGACCTTTAAAACTGCAGGTGCAGAAAAAGAGGGAAAGGGGGAAACACCCATCCTTTGGCCAATATAAGGAAAAAGCCCCCCTACATTTTTCACTCCGGGAATGGAGAGCAAATCGCCTAATTTAACTTTCAGCCGAAGAAAAACACCTGGTGTGGGGAACGGCTGAAAAGAGGAAGGGGGGGGAGTTGGGAATGATCTCCGGGGGAGAAGGAGGGTTCGAAACCCGGCCAAAAAGCACTCGTGACGGCCGCCATCCTCACAGGAGAAGGGGAGGGAAGAAAAAATACCTTCCGGGGGAAGGGGAAGCCATTTGTGTCGCCTTCTTCGGGAAAAAAGGAGGCGGGAGTCCTCGGTCTCGGGAAAGGAACCCTGCGCGGTATCGAACCCTACCAGTCAAGGAGGGGTAAAAGAAAAAGAGCCCCCTGGGACTAGGAGGAAAGCGTTCACTACCAATCAGGGAAAAAATTCTATTTCGAAGAAAATGGGGGTGAAGCAGGAGACTAGGGATCGATTCTCTTTTCAAAGGAAAAAACTCGCAATCCTTCGTCTCAAAGGGGAAGATGGAATCGAAAAGCAGCTCAAGTACTAAAAAAAGAACGGTCTGTCACCAGAAAAGAAACCGAAGCGCTCTAAATCGCCCTCATCCCAATGGGGAAAAGAAAACTCAGGATTTCTGGCGAAAGGGATGCTCAGAAGAGTCCTAAGAAGTCGGAAGGGTCATTCACGGACAAGCTATCAGCTTTCTAACTGGAAAAAGAAAAAAGAGGCAAGCTCTACCTCTGGAATGAGAATCACCGATTAAAAAAAAGCCAAACTTTTGATAAAAAGGAGGGCAGAACCTTGGGCGAGGGGAAAAGGCCGTTCAAATTGGCCGGGGCGGGGAACGACATCTAAGGGTTGAAAAAAGGGTCGTCATGTCCATCTTCAAGGAAATCACCTTACAGGGACAAAGGAGGGGAGCGGCCTCTTCTGGCGATTTCCTAGATCATGTAAGACTTTGAAAGCCTATAACATGCCGTACCAAATAGAATTTTTCAAAGGTCCTCTGGAGAAGGCGTTACTTGCCCTGGGGAGGGGGGAAGCTCCCCTCAAAAGGAATTCGAGGAAAAAGGCAGTAAATGGAATAATCTAAGGGAAAAAAGAAAGGCTGCAAATTTCTCGCTTCAAGGAGGGGGGTTAAGTACATCCTCATAGAGGGTCCTAAACGCAAAGGCCTGCTTGAACAAAAAAAGATCCGATAAGGAGCTCA
>Ga0179591_1273269_pt1 | contig 14079 bp, 30 predicted proteins | sample CZOMad2_1_08_16f_FD_182891 | JGI IMG/M metagenome (GOLD analysis project Ga0179591, IMG submission 182891) | Vadose zone soil fungal communities from Angelo Coast Range Reserve, California, USA - CZOMad2_1_08_16fungal (PacBio error correction) | ecosystem: Environmental > Terrestrial > Soil >...
CTGGCCAAAATGAGACGAATGCCTGCTCGAGAAGGGAAGAAGGCTTTCCACAGATGGCACGACGGGGGGGTGTGTTGGGGGTTGGGGGCACGCACGGTGAAGAAAAAAAGAAAAGTCGGAAAGAGGGGCCCACTAACTGGACAGTGTGGAAGAGACTCGGAATCGAAGATTCGAGGTGTGTCCTTTGTCCCGAAAAAACCGCCGGCTTAGATAAGGAGGCGTATGCCTTCGCCCGGAAAAATGAATCGGCGGCGGGGTGAAACAGGCCGAAAAGCGCCGTGCCAATAGCAGTGGAGGGGGAATCCCCGGGTGGGAAAAAACATGGGGTGGCCACGAAAGCTGTTACACATGGCGAAAAAACAACTGTAGAAGACCAGTAAGGGTGGAGGGAAAAAATAAGTACGTTTAAAGGAAGGGGAAATCCCGCCAACAAAAGGAAAGAAGAAAGAGAAGGGAGAGTAAAAAGCAGTGTTTCAAAGACGAACTGGAAAACAGAGAACGAAACCTCGGAGTGGATGGGGAAATCATTCCCTGGTAATAGGGGTTGGGGCCTTCGACGGGATACAGACAATGGGAGGTTTTTCCGGACGAGTGAAAAGAAAGGCGTAGAATTCGAGCCCCGATGGTGAAAAGGGAGGACACTTGAAAGGTGAAAAGCGTCACGAGGAAACTTCAGAAGGCGGGGGACCGAAAGGAACGAAGAAAAGACCGTCCGCTGGAAAAAAGGAAAAGAAAACTGATCGAAGGGGGAAAAAAGGGTTGTTGCAGGGGGTGTTCATACTCATGAGGGACCTTGTGAGGGCATGGGGGGAACCACGGAAAGAATAACATCGTCATCTCACCACAACCCGGGAAAAGAAATTTTAAAAACTGATAAGGGAAAGAAAAAAGCGCTAAGGAAAAAGGTGGAAGCCAATTTCGAAAAAAAATGGGTCAAGCTCCTTGGAAAAAACGTAAAGGGGTTGGGTGAGGTCAAAAAAAATAAAAAGGTTTTCTTCTAGAAAAAAAGAGCCTTTTCAAAGACCTGGAGGGGAAAAAAAAAAAAGTGAAAAAAAGTTGTCTCGGTACCGGGGAAGGAGGAAGGAAGCAACAAGAAAAAAGAAGCCGAGAAAAAAAGGGAACAGAAGTCATGAGGGGGGAAACGCTGGTCGAGGTGGGGAAAGACAAGACTTCTTGGATTAACTAAAAGGGAAGGGGAAAATTGTTAAAGAGAAGCCGCTTAACCTCTGAAACGCAATGGGGGGGGGGGGGAAAAGAGGGAATACTGGGGAAAAAAAGATTTGGCAGAAAGTGAGCTGTAACACCAGGCGTCAAAAAAAGGGGGAAGGTCAAGGTTGCCGGGGGACATTTTCGATTGGAAACACCGAGGGGCGAATGAAAAAAGGAGAGCCAGGCGCCCCCCAAGTGTGGAAAAAGTCAGGGGGAAAAAAAAAAAAGAAAATTTAAGCCGAAGAAGCGTGAGAGGGAGACCAAAAACAAGAGCCGGGAGGGGGGGAAAAGCAATGGAAGGCAGCTCAATAGCAAAATTTCTCAAAGAAAAGAAAAGGTGCAAAACAGAACCAACTGCGTCATGTGTACCGAAGCAGGGCGCGGAACGAGGAAAAAAAGGAACTCAGGGGAAAAAATCGAGCAGGTTCTGGAAAAAGGGGGCGTGTGGGCACAAAGGGGGGAAGAACGCCTTTCACCGCCACCTGAGCCAGCAGGGGTTTTCCGAAACCAGGAAACAGCCCAAAACTAACGGGGCGGGGGGGGGAAGGAGGGAAAAAGTTTCGAGGTCTTGGGCCCTTCAAATGTCTTGGGAAGGGGAGAGGAAGGGGTTGTTTGCGGGCATTCCCTCAATCGATGGAAGGAATGCAGTGTGGTGCGGCGAAACGGCGGCAAAACAAAAAATCCCATTTCGCCTGAGGTAAAAAAAGGGGCAGAGCGGCAAACGGAACTGACAAAGGGGTGGGACGGGAGTTTAACTCCAACTCTTGGGGGGGGGAAAAATCCGGTACAGATAAGGTCTCTAAAACTGGGAGAGGGAGTAGTTGGGGGGGGGCGGCCAGGAGGACAAAAAAAGCAGGTTGGTAATGTTTTCGCATCAGGGGGGGGTCGAAAATGCATCTGGGGCGACGCAAAAAAGAAGGAGAGTTCAAAGGGTAAAAGGGACGCAACCACTGTAGCGCGCCTCGCGGGAACTACCAGAGGCGACCAAAACAAAGAGCAAAAAGCTGCCGCTCTGGTGCAGGAGCGCCTACGACCAGGTGGCAGGGGGGAGGGGGGAAGGGGGTCCGAAATCCAGAACTGCGGGCAGATGGCAGGACAACGAAACCTAATCGTTGTCGAAACACACAGGGGAAAAGAATTTGTGTGTCAGAGCCACTCCACGCGACAGGAGGGAGTTAGAAGTAGATCATGGGACGGAGGAAAGTGGACATGAAATCAAATCGCCTTAACCGGAAGGACAAAAAGGTTTTGCGTCGCTTTGAGGACCACCCTGGGCCGCCAGCGGTTTCGTGGTTCAAAGGTGGAGGGGGGCCGGGAAAGCTGCGGGTGATTTTTATTGTCTCAGAAGAAAAAAAGCTGCCCGCGTTTTTATAGTGATCTAAAAACTACGGGGTTTCGAAGAATGAAAAGAGCACCGCCGGAAGAAATTGGCAAAAAGAACGGAACCCAAAAAACGTGCAAATAGCCCGCCTGGGGTAAAGATCTAAAACAACAACGGAGATATCACAAAAAATGAAAAAACAATATGCGGTAGTGCAAGCCTGGCAGGGAGGAGGGGATAAGAACCAACAAAAAAGGCTGCCCGGCAAAAAGAGATCGGAAAAGGGGGAAAACACGTCGGCTTTTTCAATAAAAGAAGGGGGGAAGGCGGTGGGATACTGAAAATCAATAACGTCAGCGTCGGCAAAAAAAAAAGGAACCGCTGGCGGCAGGGACAGCCACCAGCAGAACAGGAAAAAAAAGTTTCGAGTTACCAATCTTAAGGGGGGGAGGTAAAAATCGGCCACAACAGTAAACAGGACCTCGGCCTGAGAAAAAGGAAGAACAAAAAAACAGTCGATGGAATCGGCTGAGCCCCTCGTGTGCCAACAATCGGGATCGTTTCACATCCTCCATGCGGGTGGGGGAAGGGGGGGGGGGGGGGGTGATTTGCCGCCCCAACCCCGCAGTTGTGGAGGCAAAAGAAGGGGGGAAGAAATCAAAAAGTAAAAATTGTTGGGGGGGGGGTTGTGGGGGGGGGGGGGGGGGGGGGGGGGGGGGGGGGGGGGGGGGGGGGGGGGAGAAAAAAGACAAAAAAAAACAGGTTTGGGGGGATGACTGCGCCGAACAGGTCCCGCAACGAAACGCCCGACAGGTTTAAAAAAGAGGGGGGGAAAAACTCATTTGAAACCTTCAGCCTTCCTGTTTGCAGTTCGCAACCCAAAAAACAAAAAGCTGAAAAAAACAATATCACCAACCTCCGTTTTGACCGCCCCTTCCGAAAAAAACACGAAAAGACTATCCCCCTTAAGGGAAAAAAAGGAAGGAAAAAAGAAAAGGTAATAAAGACCAGAACATAGCAGGGAAGCAAGGGGGACCGCGACAAGGAAAACCCAATAGAAAATCAGGCGGTGAGTACGTGCGCCTTTTCGAAAATAAAAAGATGACCACGAACTTCACACCGATTCTGGTACGCCAAAAAAAAAGAACGCAGGGAAAAAACTGGGGCGTCCCAGACCTCAGAAAAGATGAGCCAACCTTCAAGTCCAAGAAGAAATGGGGGGGGGAAAAAAAAAAAACGGTGGTTCGTTAGGGACTGCTTTGGATCAGGGAGGTGGGGGGAAAAGGGAGTACGTGGACAAATGGAAAAAGCAAAAGCTTTTGTTAAAGCCGAATTCAAAAAAAAAACCAAAAGGGGAAGGAGGGGTTGTTTCAGACCTGACTGTAAAGACGAAAGGGGGGGAAGGGGGGGGGAAAAACCAAAGAAAAAGCAACCATGAGTGTTGATAAATCATATAAAATTCAAAAAAGGGCCCAAAAGGACAAAAAAAAGCAGGAAGGGGAGTCACCTCGCCACGAGGTTAAAGGGAGGGGGAGTCAAAAAGTAAAAGGGGAGTCGTTTTTAAAAAAGAATGAAAATATAAAGGGGAAGGGCCGCCCTGGAAGGGGGGGGGAAATAAACGGTCACTGGGGAAAATTGAAACTCGGGTCCCGGGACGAAAATGTGAAAAAAAAAAGGCCGGGTGTTTTTACAACGGGACCGGAAACAATTCGTTTTGAAAAAAAAAAGGAGGAGGCACAAAAAGGTAGGAAGGAAAGAGAGGAATGTTTTTTCCTCCGAAAAAGAAGGGGGGACAGGAAGAAGAAAAGAGTACCAGAAAGGTGAACCTCCAGAAGAGTTGGAAAACGGATGGCGCCAATAAAACCGGAAGTCTACGAAGAAAGGAAAAGGGGACAAAGAAATAAGGGAGCTGTAAGCAAAGAAAAAGGAGAAAAAATTTAACAATTGGTTGAGAGAAAAAAAAAAGGAGGTTGAAGCAAAAAGGGGTTACGTGGCCAAAAGGGAAGCCTTGAAGGGATTGCGACTACGCAATAATCGGCCAAGTTAAGACCGCTAAATTGAAGAAGGAAAAAGAAGATTAACGCCAAGGGAAATTGAAAACTCCGTGGGTCACAAAAAAAGCCGAAACCAAGCTCCGCAGCAAACCAAAAAACCAAAAAGGGGAGGAAAAACAACACAGCAGTAAAGACCGAGACAGTTGGGAGGCGACAAAAGCGGCGGAAAAACTTCAAAGGCGGAAGGGGGGGGGTTTGAATCCAAAAAAAAAGAAGGAGAAAGGGGTCCGGGTTTTGGACGAGAGGTAATGGACAATAGCGACATCAGGCTAAACATGAGGCGGCCCTTATGGGGAACACAAGACAACAGGGGGGAGGGTTTAGCCGCGACGGACCAAACGAATTACAAGGAAAAGAATGAAAAATGCCGAGGGAATAAAAAAAAGGAGTTAAACGCGCTGTAAAACGAAAACGGGAGATGGGGGGGAGAGAGGGGGCCTTCAGTGGTGTCCGGGATCTTCGGGCGGGGAAGTTGTTTCCCCCGTCATAAAAAAAAAAAGATGAGAGGGGAAACCCGTGAACCAGGGGGTAAAACGCCAAAGTGTGGAAGCGCACGGCAACCCCAGGTGAGAGGGAAAGACAAGTAATGTCGGGGACGCGGCAAGATTGAGGAGGAAACCCGCGCAGAGGTCCCCCATCACAGCTACGAAACAAAAAAAAGGGCACTTGGTATAAAAGGGAAGGGGGAAAGAGGAGTGTCTGAAAAATGCGGAGCGGCCAAGCCAAGGGGGGGGGGAAAAAAATGGATCAAAAGGAAGCAGGTGGGCGTGCAACACAAAACAAACGAGTGACTAAAGGGGAAGGGGGATAAGAGATAGGAGAAGACAAAGTTTTCTCCAGGGCCAAAAGATCTCTAAAAACGAAAAACAAAAAAACGAGGGAATTCTGGCTCACAAAAAAGAAATGATGAAGATCAAATCGTGTAGACTCTTTGATAAAGACAAAAGGAAACGTGGGGGAAGGGGGGGTTGGGGGGTGGCACGCAAGGGGGGAAAAATACATCGATTAAAAGGACCGTTGCCCACTAAAGGGGCGTTTGCCGGAAAAAAAGGAAGGAACTCGATTTCCATCAAGCGGAAGGATGGAGAAAAAAAGAAGAGGGAGTCCAGGAGAAGGGAGGCCATTGGGAGGAAATCGCGCCGGTTCCGCAAAGGAAAGAGGGAACAGGAAAAAGAAGAAGGGCTGGGGGGCAAAGCGTAAAGCAATGGGGGGTGGTCCCAAAAAGAAAAAAAAAATTCCACGTTCGACCGCTGCGGCGTAAGTAAATTGTTACCAGGGAAAGGTAAATGGGAATTAAAGGTAACGTAATGAAGGCATAAAAAAGGGAAAAAAAAACACCCAAGAAAGTTCGAGGGACAAACAGTGGGAAACAGAATAAAGCTCCTACAGCAAGGATTTTTGACTTGAAAGGTGGGAAAGACTCACAGTACTATTGCGTTTGGGCCGTCGCAGAGATAAACAACACAGGGGGGAAAGGGGAGACCAGGGGGCCCTCCCCTTGTGAGCCCAAAAGAAATGAGGAGGAATTTCGAGCCCCCGTGCAAGCACAGGAACGTACAGTTGTAAAATGGTTTTGAAACCTAGAGTCAAAACGACCCCCTGATGACCGCGGCATCCAGGAAGGTTGTCACTACCACACAAGCCAGACCCGGTAAGGAGGTTGGGTAGGAAAAGGCAAAGTCGATGAGCTTCGAGGGTGTGGGGAAAAGCGAAGACGAAAGTTGGCCGAACGCTGCGGAGACAGGGGAGAGGGGAACTTGAGTAAAAAGTAAAGTCAAACAAACGAGTAAAATAGTCAAGCTGGAAGAAAGAGGGGGGTCGGCGGGAACGTATCACTGCAAGGAGTCAGCCCTTAACCGGCAGAGGGATGTCAGCAAGGGGGAGAAAATGCTCCAGGGACAAGTAGGGGGTGAGTACAAAAAAAAATACTCAGGAAGTTTTTGGCCTAATGGGCGAAAGCATAAGGGGGAAAGAAAGGGTCATGGGGACTGGCCTTAACAAGATCTTTTAGGTGGTTTTGCACCAGGGGGCCCGAGAACGTAACAGCCGGGCCGGCAAGTGGATGAAAAAAACGAGTCGCCCCGGGCAAACAAAAGACGAAAGGTTCAGCCGGTACGTATTGGGGAAGAAACCGAGGGAGGACTACCCGTGAAAGGAAGGAGACAGGAATTACAAAGCTGACTTCGACTTGGTGTAGGAAAATTGTTGGGGGAAAAAGGGCAAGTCCATGGAGCAAACAGGGAAAAAAAAGCGTCCGCAGTCAGTGGGAGGAAACACAAAAGGGGAGAGTGTTTCACCGCCGTCAGAGTTCAAAAAAAGGAGCATAGAAAAATATATTTTGAATCTTGAAAATAGGAAACACGAAAACATAAAAATGTTATACGAAACAAGCGGGCCAGGAGAAAGAACGAGCGACACTAGGGGGGAAAGGAGGTCTCCCCAAGCGCATTTCATCAAATCAAATGTGCGAAGGGGGTGCAGAAGACAGATTCGGTGAAGAACCGCAGCGCTGAACACCGCTACACCAGGCTCGGTGAAAAATTCGGGAGCATTTCCTGGAAAACTGTCTGGCCACGGAAACGGGAACGAAATTGTCCCCAACCCTCAGAAGAAAAAAAAGGTCCCGCAAGGTGAAGAAATAAAAAAGTGGGGTTACCATCGTCCGAAATTGTTGGACGGGTAGGGGGGGGGGGAAGAAACTCCGTTGGCGAGTCCTGGGAACCAATTCAAAGGGGGAAGGACTGAATGCGGCGTGGGTTTGGTTTTGCCGGTCAGTACCCCAAAGTAAAAATAGGGGAAAGAAGGGGATCTGAGCGTGTGGGAGGAAAAAAAAAAGGAGCGTCAACGGTCCCAAGGTCCCTTTTATTACAGGGAATTTAGAAAGGGGGGAGGGAAGGGCCAATTCTTCCCTCTTATTGCGGGAAAAGGGGGACTTACATCCTCCTTTGTGAAAACAGGGGAAAAAAATAATGAGTCTCTGCGGCCCCCGCGGTGGTTTGGAGACAAAACAAATGCGTCAAAACGGAGGTGTGAAGATGGGAGGGAAAAAATCGTGAGACACGTCACCCCAACAAGAATGTCGGTCACGCATGCAACAGGGGAAGTTCAGATGGGGAAAACTTAAGGTTGAGGCAGGCGGGCGCGAAAACTGAAAAAACAGGGAGGGGAGAGGGAGCGGACCATGGCGCCACCTAAAATAAGGGCGCAAATACTTGAAGGGAAAAAAGAAAACCAATCCGCACAAGGGTGCCAAGGACGGGGGGAAAAAGATGACCCAAAAGCCGAAAAAAGACAGGGGGGGCTGATTGGGGAGGGGGGAAAAAACCAACTTAAAAAAACCAAACGGTGTCAACCCGAAACAAAGTTGGGGGGGAAAGAAAAGAAAACGCCCGAGAATCGTTTGCGCCTTTAGTAATAAGAGAAATGGGGGAACTGGAACCGTTTGATTGCAGATACCAGCAAAAAAGGGAACTCACGACCTGACTGCGACCAGGTTTTTGGGACCTGGCGGTCAGGGGGGGGGGGGAGGCAAACCCTTGTGCCGCAAGCCCGGTCGTGTGCGTTCAAAGGGGGGAAAGAAAGACTGAGGAAAGTGATTTGGTTTGTTCTCAGACAAAAAAAAAACCACGGGTTTGTTATCTTAAAAAAAATACGTCGGAAAGGAAGGCTATCTCTGGGACCGCGCAGCACCAAAAAAAGGGGGAGGAAAGGGCGCACAAAAGGTCCGCAACCAAGGCCTAGCAGGACTTTACATCATCCTCAAAAAACAACAACAAACGGGATGTAGTACATCGACATTAAAAAAAAGCTATTTGACTGAGGGGGGGAGAGAAAGGTGATCAAATCTCAGCCGGCTTAAGAGGAAATATGCCCGTTGCTGAAATTAATGGGAAGGAGGGTCAACCTGAAAAAGAGGGACCAAAGCTGTGTTGGATCTGAAAATTAAACACTTTCCGGAAGGAGAAAAAGAAAAAAACCACGGAAACGCCTTTGGCGGACACAACGGACATCCAAAGAGGGAAGACAAACCCTTGTGGTTCGATGTCAAAAGAGATTGTTACATGAGAAAGAAACATTTACGCGGCACCACGGATTGACTCAAAGACAGAAAGACGTGAGAGAAAAAGCTGCCAAACACCGGCCCGTGAAGGGGGAGGACACGCAAAGGGGGTGCCTGTGGCCTTTTGCCAAAAACAGACCCGGAGGTTGGGGCTGTGGGAGGAGGGGAAAAAGTAAAGAAACTGAAACATGGTCGCCTGCCTGAAAAAGAAACAAAGTTTGGGATCGCAGAGAAAGGGGGCCGCAAAAAAAGAAAAAAAGCTCGACATGCGCAAAGACAGGGGATCAAAAGGGGGAAAACATTCGCAAGGAACCCCCAACTGGGGGGGCAACGCCAACCAGCCTCTGGGAATGAAAATGAAAATATCACACACAGGAAGGGGACCGGGGATGCCGAAAAAAAAAAGAAGAAAAAAGGTCCATAGATAGTTTCAACCTAACAAATAAGAAATAGAAAAGAAAATAGAAGGGAAGACTTGCAGCTCCGCCCCTCAAAAAAGAAAAAAGGAAAAAGGGACCAAAAAGGACGTCCGTGGGGGGGGGGGACAAACCTCGGTTGTGGAGCGATAAAAAGGGAAATGAAAGTGCATGGGACGCACCCGCAAAACCGGGGAAGGAATGAAAAGAAAAGGGATTACAAGACGAGGAAAACGGAGAGTATCAACTCATCAAGTGCGTTAGGAAAACGGGGGGGGAGGAAAACAAGGTGGGTTTAGTGTCGGAACCTAGTGGATAAGTGCGGGTGGAAGCAGTGAGGGGACAAAAGTGTACCCAACAGGTTCCAGAACAGAGACAGGAAAAGTTTAACAACGCCTGGTACGGGGGAAAGATAGGGCTGAAAGAAAACTCACCGTGTGAAGAAAAAAAAAAGGACGTCACAAACTTTGATAAATTGAAGCGCCTTCCCATTGTCAAAAGGAAAAAGAGAAAATCAAATTCTTGGGGCCTCACTCACGCCGCTTTCTCGGCTTCAATTTAGGGGGGGGGGGAGGGGGAAAGATAAAAGATCGTGGGTGTGGAGAAAACCGAATTCTTTTGAAAGCCGCTGTCGGGGTTAAGAAAAAAGTGCACAGAAACTCGGTCAGCGGAACGCCATTTACAGAAAGAGGAAGAGTGGTTGAAAAGAAAGGGGAATGCCACACATGAGGTTTTCAAAAAAAAAGAAAGAATCAAGAAACCACTTTAAAAAAAGCAGGAAATCTGACTTGCGACTGGTAATCAGGTCCCGGACTTCCCTCAGGGGAGGGGAAAGAAAAAAATTACGGCTGAAAAATAGACGCAAATTGGGGGAAAAATCACGCGGCGAGCAAACTCAACCTGGCTCTGCACAGAATCCGGTTCGCGGCCACGTTCCACCGGGCGAAGAAATAAAGGAGGGGGGGGAAAAAAAATGACACACAGAGAGGGAAAAGGGTCCTGAAAACTCAGAGTGAAGTTTTTAAAAAAATGTAAAAAGAGATTGGAGGGGGGAGTGACGTTCTGGCCTAACTCGCGTAATTAGCGCGCAACAGATTATGAGGAAGAAAACAGAAGGGATGATGAATGACATCTTAAAACGGGTGTGGGGAGAGGGACAAAGTAAGGGTGAAATGGTTCAAACAGCAAATGACACCACCAAGAGACTCAGAAAACACCACCTCGACGTAGAAGACAACAAACTCGAGCTCACGCATCAGTTTGAAAAAGAAAAAAAAGAGGGGAACAGACGCGAAAAAAAAGTGTGGTAGCCCAAAAAAAAAAGGGGCAAAAAGGTTCTTTGTGAACGAGAGGATGTACGCTAGCTGACCAGGAAAAGGGGTGACTCTACCCGAGAGAAGAACTGATGTGGGCTGGCACAGCGGGCACACAAAAAAAGGGGGGGAGGGGTATACGACGAAAAGGGAAAAAAAACAAATTACTGGAAAAGAAAAAAGAAAAAAATACTTTAGCAGACTCGTGAAACTCCAAAAAACACCAAGGGGGAGAACGGGATAGGTAGCTCTTGATTGACATGGTGGCGGGATCTCCTTAAACTTGGGGGAGGGGTTGCACCTCTAAAGGAAAAGGAACAACAAAACGTCAGAATTTAGAAATCAGACAGTATCGGGACCCCATGCTTTACGAGGTAACCCAACAAGAAAAAGAATGGGGCAGACGGCCGAGGGCAAAGAGGGAGGGGCGAACACCGAGGATTCCTCCACGGAAACGAGAAGGGAAGGGAAAGAGGGCGACAGCAGGGAAGGGGAGCCGAAAGAAAACGGGAAGCGCGTCAAGAGAGAGAAAGGAGCTTCATGACCAGTGGGGACAAAGAGGGCTCAATGGGGAGGGAAAAAAAAACACCCAAACTTCCAAACGGGGGAAGACAAGAGTACTAAAGAGAAAGGCCCTTCCTAAAAGGAAAAAATAATTAAGGTTACGAATTTTTGTGGAAAAGAGAAAAAGATCAAAAAAACAACTTATTAACAATAGAGAGATTGCCAAATAAATTCAAAAATAACATTCCTAGGAGGAAGACTGTTAGTCAACTGAGGAGGACAGTGGAGGGGGTGTGGGGTGGGGGAAAAACGGGTATCCATAGAGGAAGTGGAGCCGGGGTTCCAAAAAAAAGCGTTTGCCAGCCCTCCGGCAATTGGGAGGACTCCTAAAAAATTTTAAAATGAAAGGCATAAAAGAGAAAGCTGTAGAATCGAGGCTTTGAATTCTGGAGGGGGGGGGGGAAGGGAGGCAAGATCTGAGGGGGTTTTGGTCCGCCAAAAAAAAAGGACTTTACCGCGGGGGCACTGGTATTAACGTAAAAAAAGGGGGGGGCCCACGTCAACGGGGGCGACACAGGGGGAAGAAAGAGGAAGAAAAGGTGAATTGAAGAGAGGGGAAGAAGGGACTTTTAAGGGAGAAGAAAAAAGAAAGAAACACAAACCGAAGCAGAGCAATAACCACATCAAATAAGTAAAAAGCAAGCTTGTGAAAGAATGGGGGTCACAGCCCCCTACACCAGACGGGGGGGAAAAGGGGACCATGGTGGTGAAAGGAGTCATTTGCAAATCAGTCCAGTAATTGGCGTTTTGGGGCCATAGGATAAAAAACAAAAAACTTACGTTGCCCTTTCCCTGCCCGGCTGGTGCAAAAAAAAAAAGGGTCCGTGAAAAAGCAAGCACCCATGGGGGGTCGAGAACGGATGGGGGTGAGGAGAAATAAATAAAGATTTAACATTCAACCATTCAAAAGGGAAAAAACGATAATGGAACAGAAGGGACGGGACCACACACAAAAAACCGGCCTGGGGGGGGGGGGGGAAAAAAAAAAAAGGAAAAGCAACGGATCGAATTGGGAAGAAGAAGGGTTTTGCGCCACAGAGACGAGAAGGTGAGGCAGTGGGGGGACCACAGAAGTGAAAATCTCGGAAGAAAAGAGAAAAACTACGCGAAATAGTGGTTGGAAAAAAAGACTTGCGGGGACATGACCTTATAGGAGAAAAACTCAGAAAAACGGAAACTAAACTTAGGAAGCAAGTCGAAAACAAGCTCCTGGCAAAAAGCCTTTTGGGGGGAGGGGAAAAAAAGCTTTCTTTGGTTCTAGAAATTAAATCGCCGGGAGGAGGGCTGAAACAAGGAGGCAATGAAAAGGGAGGTCGTCACAAGGGACGTCGGAAAAAAAAACCAGGAATGGCCGAGCAGGGGGGGAGAAAAGGGAAAAATCACGCCCAGAGGAGGTCAACAGAAGGGCAGAAAGGGGGTGAGAAGGGAAACTGCTGGGAAAAACAAACCGCAGGAGGCGAAAAAAGTAAACCGAGATTAAAGTACCTCAAAGACTTTCGATACTTGGGGGAGTGAAATCACTGGGGGGGGGAAAAAAGAAGGGGGGACATCCAGGGGGGGGAAAAAAGAAAGGGTGTAACACCAAAAAAGGCAAAACCAAAGGGGGAAAAATGGGGTTTTTTCGGACCGAGGGGGGCAAAAAAGTGGAAAAAAAAAAAAGACAGTAAATGAGTAAGGAAAAGAATCTGCCAACACACGAAAATTGGTTCAGCTGGGTAAAAAAATTAAAAAGGACACGAAACCGAAAGGGGGAAAAGGAAGGGAAGGAAGGAGGTATGGGGGAGACAAGAACGAGCAAGAGGGGAAGATCCCTTTCCAAAAGGGGGGAAAATCACATTTATCAAGAATTTTGGGAAACCGTGGGGGAAAAAAAAAAAAGGGGACGCAACCAATAAGGTGTTGGCGGGAAAGGCACAATCGACAGAAACCTCAAAAAAAAAGCTCTGACAAATACGAAGGACGTGGTAAAATCTGTGTGGATTTGGAAGGGGGGGAAAGGGAAAAAGACCTGGACAAAAACTACCAGAAAACAAAAACGCATGGCCAGCAGGGGGTAACCGGAAAAACGGGAAAAAAAAGGTTTGAAGACCCAGCCCGCTCCATCCGGGGGGGGGGGAGGGGGCAAATACATACGGGCGAGGAGGAATGGTAACAGACCTTCCATTGTCATGCGCGTGTTTTTGGGGCTGGGTTTGGCGGAAAAAAAGGAAAGCCGTGAAGTCTTGGGTGGAGGGGGGAATGAGAAAAAAGCTGCGCCAAAAGACTTCAAAGTTGACGACGAATTTTAGGGGGCCTAACTTAAGGGGAAAAAAAGAGGCAGGTGAAATTTAGAAGGGGAGGGGGGGGAGTTGCTTTAATAGGTGGTGAGGCCCGGAAAGAAGGGAAAGGAAAGAATGGACCTCTTTAAAAAAAAAAAAAACGTAAGGTGAGTGCCAGAACTTAGGGGGGGTATCTTTCGAAAAAATCGTCTCTCGGGAAAGCCCCGCTGGGTGGAAAAGAAAAGGGGGGGGGAATTAAGAAGGGGGGCAGAGTATCAAAGAGGGGGGGAGGTAACCCCCACTGGGCGATCACGTACTGACACTTCAGTTACCGCGCCACGGGCCCGATCCAAAAGACGGAGAGAAATGGGGGCAAAGAGCCAAAAACGGAAAAGGAGGGGGGCCTGTTTGCAATGTCCTTTAATTAAAAAGGGGTACTAGAACCCAAACTGCTGGGTGGATGGGCCAGGAAATAAAAAACTTAAAAAAAAAAAAAACAAGGAAGTGGAGGAGGTAGAAACAGATTACGGAGGTGTTTGGACATCCTCACAAACTGGAGCGTCTCTGGGGGGCGATATTGGAAGCGAAGCATTAGAGGAAGTGGTGGTACCTGCAGATGTACAAAGGAGAAAGGATAAAACCGTAAATAGGAAAAGGTTTGCCTCGCGTGAATGGGAAAAAGGCAACAAGAGGGGGCAGGTTTTCGTGCTGGGTAGAGGGGAAAAAGATGCAATGTGGGAGACAAGAACAACAGAGGAAAGCGGTTTGTTAGGTCAGAAGCCGACAGGAAAAAAAAACGTGAGGATCTGGGGAAGCCAAGCCCGTGCATGAGAGGGGGAAAAAATAAAAATGCTTCATGACACCTGACAGAGGATTGGGGGGCC
>Ga0179591_1367068_pt1 | contig 14079 bp, 12 predicted proteins | sample CZOMad2_1_08_16f_FD_182891 | JGI IMG/M metagenome (GOLD analysis project Ga0179591, IMG submission 182891) | Vadose zone soil fungal communities from Angelo Coast Range Reserve, California, USA - CZOMad2_1_08_16fungal (PacBio error correction) | ecosystem: Environmental > Terrestrial > Soil >...
GAGGCCAATAAGATGACAACGCGACTCATCGAGACTGATCGGGAAAACGAAGAGAGCAGGAAACTGAACAGAGACAAATTTTGGTCAAGCTATCAGTCCGTTGGGTTTAAAGAAAGGATTGGGGGTGTCGAAAGAAACCGAACGGTTGGGTGAAAAAAAATCGAAAGAAACACCACCCTCGGCGCAAAGGGTCGAATACGGATGAACAGAATAGTGCAAACATCGAAAGAAAGTCTGAATCACAAGTCTACCCAATCCCTGGGTTAAAAACTGACTGCTAACAAAACTCATGCTACCAACGAAAAAATTGGGGGGCGATGGAACAAAACTAGAACCGCACTTCGCGACCTTTGGAAATAGGGCAGTGCTGAGGGGGAGGGGCTTTATCGGTACTCAAAAAAAATGTCAAGAATTTTGCACAATACTACCAATTGAAAAAGTCCAACCTCAAGAAAGGGAAGACAAGTGAAGAATCCATGACAGGAGCGTCGATGGTCGCGCATCGAAACTGCCTAAAGAAAAAAGTCCCGCAAAAACTAAGAGCGACAGGCGGCACCCAAAAACCGTAGAGAAATCAAAAAACATCTAGTTTGAACTGGGTTTAACCTAGCCAGGGGGAGCGGTGGCAACAAAGGTGGTGGCGCTTACTTTTGAAAAAAAAAAAAAATTTTTTATCCTGCACACAAAGGGCTGGAATACGTAATGGAGGGGGGCCAGTGGGACACGACGTCCCGGCGAGGTACGGACGCGTATTGTCGGCAAAGGATGCAAAACAAGCAGAAGGGGGAGCACGCGGACAAGGAAAAAGCTCACACGCAATTGAACATGAAAGCCAATATTCTAAAAAAAGCCTTCTTACAAAAAAAAGAAGGGGGGGGGGGGGGGCGGGGGATGGGTTAGAGGAGGGGGGTGGGTGCAGAAAAAAGGGGTAGAGGTCATGCAAAACAGACTATTGGTCCTAGTCACCAGCGAACTGTTCATCATTAAACAATGGGTTCGGCAGGGAAGAGGGGAAAGGAAAAAAAGACGGGGGGTGCCTGACTAATCATCCCTCAAAGAACGGGGGGCAAAAGTCAAAAAGGGAACAAAAGACAAGAGAAAGCAGGTACCGGTGCTATATCAATCAAATCGTGCTATTTTTGTTAGCTTTCTGTAAGACTAAAGCTGGGTTGGCGTGCGATAAAGTGGTTTTCCTCCAAGAGGTACTGTATCTTCAAACGGTCCAAAAAAAAAGGGAGGTCGGTAATAACTTCAACAGAACCTTACAAGCCAAAGGGGGAATAGATACCACCAGAGGCGACCTCTCCGAAAAGCAGGGATAACAAAAGAAAACCCTGGAGGGGCCATTTGACCTCAAAAAGGAAAAGGGGGAAAAGAAAAAACAAGAGAGAGTTGATCACCGGGGGGATGGGTGCCCCATTAAGTGTAGAATGTGTCACCGTTGGGGCACCTGTAATAAACAACGGACGTCATGGACAAGGGGAACTTAGACCCTCGTTACGGTGGAAGGACTTAAGGACATATAAATCCCCTATGCGGCTTATTTTTTTTCCTGCACGAGAGGGGAGATGGGTGCGGAAAGGAAATCTTCCGGCCTGGGACAGAAGGGGATCGATCTGCCTCATAGGTCTAAAGTGGCATGAAAAAAGAAGACAGGGGGGTCCGAAAGAGGTGGGGGATTAATCGGTGGGGAAAGAGCCTAACTTGAGTCTTCTCGAAGGGGATAAAACTTCAGGTTTGAGGTGGGAAACAGACCGGGAAGGGAATGCTATAATGCAAGTTGAATAAAAACCCACAAGAAGTACGGGCACAAGATAGGAAATCCTTGGTGTTCAGGGAGAGGGGGCGCGGTTTGAGCCGAAGAAGGGCGTCTGCAGGGGGTCGCGTGTTCGGAAGTTGACGAGCTCGCAGCCTGGTGCCGGACGGGGAGAAAAAAAAGAGGCAGGGGACTTGTGGTCGGGGGGGGGGGCAACGACTCCCACTCGATAGCGCGAAGGAAGATTTTTTTTTTTGCGCACGCCCGGAAAAACTGACCAAACGGAAAATCCGGGCAGGGGGGGGGGAAAGGATCAAATGCACTAATCGCGAGCAGCTGTGGGCTTCTCTAAGGGAAAGGGGGGGGGAAGGTCATTGCCTGAAATCTCGCTGGGGGGGGGGAAATTGGCGCCTGGCGACCACGGGCGCGCTGTCAAGGGACGAGAATAAAAATTGAAAAGGGGGTTTAAAGGGAAAGGGTGCCGTGCAATACTGGGCGAGATTGTACTCACCGGGGGGAAAAAAGAAAAAAAACGGAATTTGCGAGTCGGGCTGATCGAGAAAACAAAAAAGGACGAAGTGTAGGGCAAACACGCACATAAAGAGCGCCAAACCGGGAATCGGGGGGAAGGGGAACGGGGGGAAAAAAAAAGCAAAAATCGGCAAGGGTTGAACGGAAGAGGCGTCTGGGGTTTTCGTAACGGGCGCAATACATGCGTTGATGGGGAGAGGGGAAAAGTGCAACAAGGGAAGGAAAAAGAAAACGCGGTCGATAGACTAAGTCAAGTGGACGTCTAAATCGCAGGGGATGGGGAAAAAGTGAAATCAGGAATTGGGGTGGAGATTAGCAGGGTTTGAAAATAAAAAAAAAGAATCGAGGGGAATCACGGACTCAAAAAAGGTCCGAAGTATTGGGGGGGGGGGAGGAAGGGGGAAAGTTCCAATGTCCTATACCGAAAAAAGCAGGGGAGGGGGAAAAATCACCTGGAAAGATATAGCGGAGAGGGGGGGAAAAAAAGAAAAACTCTAATCGCGCAACGGAAAAATTACCGGACTCCTATCAAGAGAGGGGTGGTTCTAAGGGAACAAAGGCGACCAGACAAAAAAACAGGGAGGGACATTAGGAGAAGGATACCAAACAAAAAAAGGGATTAAAATAGGAGGACCTGCCAAACAGTTATTCCTGAAAGGTGGCTGAAGAAGAGAAGGGGGGGGGGTACAGGGCAAGCTCACTTAGGCGGCGGAAGCAACCTTTTTTTCGGTTTGGGGGGGTATTCGAAAAAAAAAGGAAGGGCGGAAAGAAAAAAACCAAACAGACCCGGAAATTTGGGTGTTTGGGTTCGCCGCGAAGTCGGGGGGGGGACAACTCCTTGGTGCCACCAGTAGAGGGAAACCCGGACGGGAAGTGGCGACAACCAAAGGGACGGTTGGAGGCCGTCAAAAGGCGATCGGGGCGGGAAGGGGGGAAAACAGTGAGGGGACACGTCAAAAAAGAAAAGGAGATGCGGCGGGGGTAAAGAAAAACGAAAACACCAACTGCAGGAAAATGGGGGGCCAAGAAAGGGGGTGGTTACATGCAAGGCCCAAGCCGGGAAGGGGTGGGCGAGAGGGGGAGGCAACAAAGAAAAACGGGGTTAGTTGGTGGGGCAGAATAAACACTATAAAAGTCAAAGGGGGGGTTGTTCCCGTCGAGGGGGGAAGGGCCGAAAAAAACATAGGCGCCAGCCAGGAACCTTAAAAGTTGGCATACGCGAACGCACACGAACATTGGGGGTTCCTTCTCAATTATTGAAGTAAATATAGACAGCAGATTAGTCGAATCGACGTAAGAAAAATCGCATGCCGAAAATGAAAAAAATTCGCACACCCAGCCTCGACGGCCCCGATCCACACAAAGCTGATTCTTTGGAAGGGGACTGAGGCCAAAACAGTCCAATAGAAGGGGAAAAGGTTAAATCTCTATCCCAAACTTAAAAGAGGAAAGCGTCCAGCCATGAGACCGTCGGAAGGCAAGCGCGCAAGAAGGAACAATATGGGGGTCCCCCTCAGATGGACTCATAGCAAGGGGGAACCAAAACAGTAAAATGGGGTGGGGGGGGGGGTTCCTCTTGGTCACATTTATTATCGTAAAAAAAAGAGAAAAAAAAAAAAAAAAAAAAAATTGGGGAAAGAACCCGAAATTGTGTTTTGGTAAAGGAACGGGTGGTAATTGACAGGGGGAAGACCGCTCGCTTCTTGGAAGCCAGCGTGGGAGGAAAAACTTAACCCGAGCGTAAACAACAAGCATTATGAAGGGAGGCGATGTCAGTCATTACGAACCAGAGGGCAAGGAAAAAAACAAAAGCATGGGGGCGTTAAAGTCATGACTCACTAAAAAACAAGGGAATAAACGTGTAATAGGCAACCGAAAAGAGGCCTATAAAAAAGGAGGCGAGAGTATGTAAAGGGTGACAAAGGAAAATTGGACTAAAACGAGTTGAAAAAAAAAAAAACCAGTCATAAAAAAAAAACCTCCTTATTTAGTTTTGAAAAGTAATGAACTAACATAGGAAGGGGTAAATCACTTTTTGAGTAAGATGTTAGTTCTATTTGAAGAATCACAACATGTAAGTTCACAGGAAATATAGCCGGCAACCATGAAGCCTGGAAGCGGGAAAAACAAAGCAAGCCGCGGGCCAACGTCAAAAAACATTCAAGCAAGGGATAATGATCTAAGGCCGTAGGGATCTTTATTGTCGAAGAGCTTGGGGTTGAAAAGGGGGAGAAAACGGGAGAGGCATACCATAAGACAGGACTAGTTCAAATAGGAAAAGAAAACGGGCAAAGCGGGGGGTAAAATGATTGTTCACGCACAGAAAAAATACACAAGAAATAAAAGCGCACGGATTTTGAAACGAAGGATGGAAAAAAAAACATAAGCAAATCGGTTGGGAGTTAAGGCGGGGCTGGCATAGCAAGTGGAAGGGATGTGGGAAGAACATGAAAAGAAAGAAAAGGGCGGAATCCACGACGCCACCGAGGAACACAACATCAGAATTTACGCGTTAAAAATGGAAGCGCGCCTCAAAGTTGTAACAAATTCGGCAACCGCGGCAAAGTGGCCCAGGGGGCCCCTCAAAACCGAGAACGAGCGTAACCTGTTTTGGGAAAGGATTAACAAGCGAAAAAGGGTTGTTGGGGATTTGGGGCTAGCTAGAATCTGGAAGTGGGAGAAGGCTGTTCCCAGGAAAGGAAAGAACTCCAATCCTCCCAGAAAAAAGACAGGGACGGGGGGTCGACAAAAAGGGCGAACTAAAAAAGGAGTGTTCCTGTAGTACCCGGGATGGGAAAGGAGAAGATTCTGGACCGAGGTGGGGGGGAGGCGCCCAGTTTGTATGTGGGGGACTTTAAGGAAAGAGAAATCCGTTCCCGCAAGTCAAAAAAGAAAAGGGGGGTCAAGGGGGCAGGGGGAGCCTTAAAAAAATTTGGGGGTGGACAATCAAATCTGAGCGACGGCAGGGAAGCTGGTTCTTCCAAACAAAAAAGAGGAAAGTAAGTACCAAGTGAAGATTTCAAATAAATCGAAGGAAGGGGCGATTTTTGTGGGGGGTTGTGGGGACCGCGAGGGAATATCCTAATAAGATACCTGTGGAGGATGCCAACAGGGAAAATTTCCCAACTTGCTCTTGAGTTTCTAAATGAGAAACAATCATTGGGGGGCGTCGAAGAACGCTAAAGTAAGGGGAAGGGGGGCAAGGGAGTCATCCGACGGCGCTCCCCTATGTGAACTAACTGTTACATCGAGAAACCAAGCGTAAAAAAGGTCGACTTCGGTCAAGTTTATTCTTGGACACAGGTAATAAGTCCTAACGTACAACATTGGCGGTTCACCCTCCGCTTGAAATCGGCAACAAGCGACCCAGAATCAGGAAAAAAAATCATCACGCACGACTAAGTCCCATGGGGGGGAACACGAAAAGAAACTTTCTTTTTGCGAAAAAACGAAAAACGGTTACAGTCGAGACCAGTCGACAACAGGTTGAAAAAGAGTGAACTCAGGGGGGGGTACCTCACGATACAAAAGGAATAAAATCACAAGTAAAACTCTTCCAATCCCCAAAATCTCTCCACTACAAAAGCGACCCAAAAGTGTCAGTCGGATCGGGCCCGACGAAAAGCGCACGCCAAACGAATTGCGATGGGGGACAAAAAACGGCTCCCCGTTAAATCTGGATATCTCAGTTCGGCGCGGGGGCTAGACCAAAGGGGGAAAACACAAGTAAAAACGAAAGATATTAAAACAAGTTCGACACGGAAAAAAACTCGATCGCCCGACACATGACGTGGTTAAAAGGGAAAGGGAAAACAATGAGAAGGCGCTAAATTCGAAATACAATGAGAGAGGAACAAGATGAAAAAAGAAAAGAAAAAGTGAGCATACATCAACAACTCGTCAAGTTAACGCGCGGGGCAAGAGAGTTGGAAAATTGAGGGCGATTTAAACACAGGGGTCAGAAAGTCAAACCTTAAGTTTGAAGACATCGAAGGTCCTCATGGGAGGACGAAAATAGCCGCGCGGGGGGACCAATTTGCTCGTCCAAATTTTCCAAATAAGCCAGTGATAGAAACAAGGGAAAAAAATCCATCCGAGCCTGAAGCATCTGAACGACCTATGAAGCCGTTAAACAAGAGGTTGGAAGGGGGGGGGGGGGGTATAACAAAAAAAGTTTTGGATTTCAGCCAATAAAACGCCTCTTGCAAAATCCACAACAAAAACAAAAATGTGGCAAAAAAAAAAAAAAAAAAGTACCATTGTGGTGGGCTCTCGCACAAAAGCCCCACGGGTACTTAGGACAGGGAACAAGAAACTGGAAAATGTCAATCGACGTGAAACGGCATCAATCACGTCAAGTAAAGAAGGATCTGGTACATCGCAATTGCTGATGGTTCAAAATTCCGATCGTCGGGGCAGTCTAATGTTTAGGGGGGGGGAAAAATTTCAATACGTACCATCACGTTAACACTGCGGCCCGCGAATTAGCATAAAAACGGGAAAAGAGGAGGGGGGCTAAAAACATCAGACCCTCGACAAAGTCTAAACCAAAGGATTAAAAAGGTCCATGTCGAACAGGAGACATAGGAGGAGGATCTCCCGGGAAATTCGGAATGGGGCCGCGCTGTAAAAAACCAACGGGTGGAAAAAACGGTGTCGCACCCCTCAAAGGGAGGGCCATTAATACCGAGCAGCCCGGTTGGGGGTGACCAAAAAGTGAGTCCCGTCGTGGGGGACTTTCTAAGGAAGCTGGCAAAAAACTGTGAGCCGGCGTGCAGGAAAGGCCAAAACAAATCGGCACACAAAAAATCTGCATCCAAAATCGTGAGGACTACGATGAGAAATAGTTTAACCCGAACTACGGAAAAAACGACCAAGGAACAAACACGGGCAGCCAACGGGGCGCTGCCTAGGAAGGGGGAACCTATTTTCCAGCCTTCGAATGGAAGGAGTACTGATGGGGAAGAAAACGATCTCGAAACATGACAGGCGGCGACGAAAAAAGGAAGGGGCAGAAAAGATGATTCATGGGGTATCCTGGGACGCCGCTGCAGGGTCCTACAGTCTCAACGTAAAGGCAGTTCGGGGGGGGGGGGGAAAGGGGGTGAAAGAAAAAAAATGAAAAGGGTAAAACTCCTCGAGGGGGGCTTGAGTGGGGTTTCGCTGAGCCAAAAAATCTGCCGATGAAACTATTCGGGCTCGAGATTGGGGAAGGGGAAGAAACAACGGATGAAGTGAGTTCTGTTAGATTAGGCCGCTTGGCGGTATTTTCAGGAGACGGGGCCGGAAGGCGATAAAGGCACGCCTGTGTGCTAAATTGTCAAGTCGTGGAAAGTGACACACGGGCGCCTATGGACGCTTCGGAGATTCAAAAAGGTGAGTGAGTCAAACAGGCCATGTGAAAAGTAAAAAAAAAAAAAAAAAAAGTAGGACTCAATCCGCCGGGAAAACCCACAACCATGGGTTGGGGTTTTTCACTCACTGAAAACGGACCAAAAAACAAAAAAATGGTGGACTCGTGGCAGGCGATATCCCACTTCCGGCGGCCGTGGAAAAACAAAAAAAAACCAGCATGTAGGGATGGGGGGGGGGGGTCGCAAACAAAAGGAGCAACTCGGAAATATAGCCTTTGAGAAAGAAAGAACTTCGGTGAGGATGAAAAAGACAAGCCAAAGTTCCGTCGTAGAAAAAAAGGTCAAGCGAAAAAACAGAGTAAAGCCTATCCCGGGAATTACGAACGAACGGTACTCCTGGTTGTCATGAAAAATGTCCGAAAAAATTGGGGAAAAAGAGGGGAACCTCGTAGGAACGCGAAAAGTGGGGTTTACAAGCAAAAAAAGCGTGGCAAAAAAGCTTCCTTCCTCACCTATGAACGGCAGGTTAGTGGTGGTGGGACTGGGTGGGACATGGAAAGGACAAAGACAAAAAAGAAAAGGGGGGGGCTCGCCCCTGTGAGAGCGTCCAAAGAGAAAACACAAAAAGGAAAGGTCAAAAAAGGCCCATCGCGCCCAACTGTGCAAATAAAAACGATCATATCCGGAGCGGGGTGTGGTCATAAGATGGAGAAAGGGAGACCACAAAAACAAACTTCAGATAGAATTAGTCGAGCAAAACGATGAGGCCGAGACGCAAAACAGGTAGTTCGCGTGAAAAACGAAGTGGCAGAAAAAAACGGGAGCTTGGAAGCATACTCTTCGGCGCAGCAAACGAAATTTGTCGTTGGGCAGGGATAAACGGGAAAAGGCCACAAACCAAGGAAAAAAACCGGTCGGGAAAAAATAGTTGCTGGCGCGGCGAAACCCCACAAGGAGTTGACACAGCTTTCCACAAAGAAAGCGACATCCACCGTCGCACACAAGTTGTAGAGGGGTAACATCAATCCACCGGCATGAAAAATAAGCCCGGCCGGTGGGCGTCCCCGCAGAGAATCATCACGGGGTCAAGTCAAAAGAAAACATTAACTAGAGGCTATTACGCGATTGTCCCTACAGCTCAAAATCCCTGCAAATTTGGACAAATTTTGAAAACGAAGGGGGAAAAGGGCAAAATCGCTTGGGTCTGGGGAACGCCGGACAAAACACAAAACGCTGTTGGTTAGGCGAAACAGAAGCTAGCAAAGAGGTCACCATGGGTGATTGCCACCGGCCAATGGCGTCACGAAAATGAAAGGGCCGAAAAACCTCAAACCATTATTTTAAGGCAGCGTCCCTCGAGGGTGTGGGGGGGGGGAAATCCATTTCCCCAGGGGAAAAAAAAAAGAGCACGGGAAAGTCAGGCAAGCGCCGCTCTAAAAGGTAGAGGAACTATTTGGGGGGTCAAAAAGCTACCTCTCCTCTACGAGCCGGCGCAAAGCGATAAAAGGGGGCAAGATCGGGGATCACTCAAAGCCCCTCAATCAAGGGGGGGGGGGGGGGAAATCGAGGAAAAGCGACGCAATAACATAGGTAGAAAAAAAAAAAAAGAAATGTCCCATCAAATAAAACAAAATAGTAAGCCAACTTTCCAAAAGATAGAAGGAAGCTCTGCGAATACCAGGGCCGCAAGTAAGAAGTAAAAAGGAAAATAAAATCCGCAGGGGGGGAAAATGTCAAGTATTACGGCTAGGGGGCCCTGCCCGCAGCAGGGGGACTCCATAAAGTTGACAACGGGAGCACCGAGCGCCGATGTCATCCAAACAAAAGACAGGGGGGGGGTAAAAGGGGTTACTCCAGGGTTAAAAATCGTCAAGGTCCCTGACACTTTACGATTAAAGGCGTAACGCCAGGAAAAACAAAAGGCTTAGTGTCCAGAAAAGTGTGGTAACACGCGTCCCAGCGGAAAAAAAAAAAAAAAAAAAAAACGCATGAATCAGAGCCGTCGTCCGCAAAGGCCTAGCGAAAAGACAGGGCTAAAGACCATGGAAGGGGGTTGGCCGCGGGCTCCCATACCCAAAGTCAATGAAACGCACCGCACCGATCGGAAACCAATGGCCCGGACTGCTATGAGGAGATTTGGGGGCCCTCGGCAGAGGTCGAAGACAAGGCCTTCGCAAAAATGGATAAGGGAGCTAAACTCAGTGAAGATGACGAAGAAGGGACGCGCCAAAAAAATCCGAAATGACAAACGCAGCACGAAAGAATCGAGGAACAACTCGACTGCTCTAAAAGTGGGGGGGCCAGACCGACGCGTGGGGTGAATGGTAAGCTAAATAAACACGCCGTGGGGATCGTGCAAAAAGAACCAATGTTGTAGCCCGCAGGGGGGGGGGAGGGGGGGGGGTTATCAAATCAGGTTTCAATTCCCCAGACTAGCAAACAACCAAACAAAACCGGGCGCCCCGAGGAAAAGGACAAGGGAGCGTCAGAAAATTCACAACTATTGAGCCAAAGATAAAGGCAAAGCGATTAAGGTGCAGGTTTAAATCCACAAAAACTCTACTAAGGCAGGTCAGAGAGGGAGGAAGACAACGGCACAAAGAGGAAAAACCGCGTCATGAGACAGAACGACACCGCCGGGTAAGCATAATATGACGCGCAATAAAAAAAAGGGGGGGAAACACTGAAAACGCCACCTCCTATATTAGGTACTCAGACTTGGGGGCCCCCTTGGGACGAAAAAACGAATCTTAGGGGATAAACGGCGAAAGGAGCCGAGCGACGCCCATGTACCGACGCAGGTGGGGGGAGGGGCGGAACAGGCCAAGAATGTGTGTCCGGGAATCGAGTGGGGAGGCCGCACTTGTCAATGAAAACGTACAAAGGTGGTTTAGGGGCTACTTTGAAATAGGACACCGCAACATATTTCGAGGGCCAGGACTAGGGCGGGCCGGGGGCTCTTTAAACTTTTTGAGACTCCAAGGTCCCTTGTGCTGGGTTTCGTCACAAGAGATCACAGTAGGAGGGAAACAAAAAATGAGGAAAGCAGCAATAAATAAGTGGCAGACAAAAGGTCGAAGTATCGAAATGGTACGGTGAAAAACGCCGATACGCGAGTTTTCAAAATTAAAACCCGAAAGCGGTTGATTGCGAATCGAAACACATCTGTGGACAAAAAAAGGGAGCCTAGATGGAGGGAAAAAATGAACTTCGGCTCGGTCAACTTACAAACATCAGGGGGAAAAAATATAGAAAGAATGGCGGGTCATGATGGTTTTAGAAAATTAAAAAAGAACGGCACCAAGGAGACGCCCCTTCAGTGAGCCCAATCAAAGGGCGAATCGAACAAGATGCGCCAGGGGCCGACCTCTCTGTAGAGTAAAGCAAAAAAATCCTTAACTGAAGCCGTTCCCGGAAGAGCGCTTCCCTGGTGGCGAACAAAACCTGAGTTTTCCGATTTAGAAGATAAAAAAACAAAGAGACAACGGTTAAATCCCAGTCAGGACGGAATCGGCGCGAAAAGTCCCGTTTCGAGTCAACGAGGTCAGGAAGCAGATAGCGCTCATCGCAGAAAAAACAAAACCCATGGGGGAAGGGCAAAAAAAAACCCGCGAAAAAAAACGAAACGCCTCAATGCCAAACGTCGCCCCCCGCCGAAAAACCGACGTAGCGCAGGCTGGAAAAAAAGTCAACCTAGAACTACTACAACCGGGAAAAACTGAGGCCAGTGCGCCTCGACAAAACGCATAAATCCCAAGAGGTCGATCCGACATTGTGACTGATGGCGCGTCGATCGGCATTTCATGAAAAATCCAAAGTCAGCTAGAAAACAATCGCCGACCAAGTCCGAAAACCCCCGGGAACACTACCGGGCCGCAATTGGACCCAGTTTGCAACCGCTCAAGCATGGGTCCACGAAGAGGTGGCGTGACTCATTGGGTTTAACGGTCTAATGCTCGTGGGAGAAGGGGACAGCCTACGAACCGAAGACATGCCCTTGGGTGCTGGGGGGGTAGGCAAATATTCCAAGCTTGAGAGACCCGCCACCTGGGAAAATCAAAATAAAAAGCAGATGAAAAAGACCACAGAATCGCAGGGGCCAGCACGGGGGGGTCTTTTTAAAGCGGGGAGGTGTTGTCTAGGGAAAAATGGAGCCACAAAAGGACCCAAAAAGGATCAAGGCCTCCTACATTTTGTCGGCAGTCCTACCTCGAGAAAACACCGGCTGGTTGCCTGAAGATAAAAACGCGCGGTCAGCAACAAGGGGCAATCAAGGCCTATGGGAAAAGAAGCGCCTCTACATCATCAGTGCCTGATGGAAAGCCCGCCGGAGCGAAGGAGCCGAAGTTTGGGAACGTTGGTCGTAGAGGGGGGAAACTGCAGCACAAGACGAAAAAAACAACGCCCGGATCTCGAGAGGAGCACAGTGAAGCAAGAAGCTAAAGAACACTGCAGTCCAAAGGAATTTAACCTCACAGGGTACTGTCAGGACGGGGATAAACTAGAACGGGGGGGTTAAACTAATTGGGCGTTGGGGGGTGGGCCGCCAAAAAACTTCAAATGTTGCATCCCCGGTCTCGCAAAAAAAAAGGAAGTGGGGGGCCTATTCTGGGCTTGATCAGATCTGATTCATAGCCGGGTGCGGGGGTTGAGAAGAGAAATCTCTCAGTCAAAGACGCAAATCGGCAGTAAGAAAGACGAGCCTAATAATGGTCTAAGAAAAGCACTAAGGACCCAAGTCGTGGGCCTAAAAAAGTTAGGAAAAATCAAGCGGCGGGGGGGGAAAAAAAGGGGGGCAGAAAACCCGCGAAATACCAAGAGGTTACTAAAAATGGAAAACTCTGGGTAGGGGGCGGCCAACCATTAAATCCTAAAGGGGGACACCAGTTGAAACCTCAGTATGAATAGTACGAAGGGCAAGAAAAAAAAAAGGGGTAGGACCGGGGGAGCTGCGATCCGTACAGTTCGAAGCTTGCCACTTGGGGTTGGGCAAAAAAATGGAGGGTCCTGAAATCCGCCTGGCAACTGTTCAAGCAACACGAGTGGAGGGTTATGTTGATCTTGAAAATGACTACGAGCTGTGGGGTGTGGTAGGCATACAAAAAAAGGAAACCGGAAAAGGTAAGAGTAAGGCTCAATTCGTGAAAAAAAAAAAATCCGGAATGGAAACGCCCCTCTCACGAGTTTCCGCGCAAATGCGGGGCAACAAAAAAAAAGAGGTCAAAGTGGGAGGTCCCCATAAAAGAACCTCCAGGCAAAGAGCAACATGAAACGTAGGTCAAAAGCGTCCCCGTAAGGGGGGCAAGGGGGAAAGCATTTTGAGCAAGCATTGCGGGTAAAAGTAGGGGGGCGGCCACATTATTAAAAGGTGGTACAACAATGGGGTGGGCACGAAAAAAGAGCCAAAAAGGGGAGTCTGACCAACCGTGTGTTTACAGATAATGGGGCCCAAAATAGAACTCAAAAAAGATCCGGGAAGGTCCGAAGTTCTCAACCATGACTTCGGGGTGTCAACCTAAGAATCTTAGACGTTTGCAAAAAAGGCGGAAAAATCTCAAGCCTCGTTATTAAACGAAAAACGCAAAAACACGCAGAAAAGCGCGGACCCAGAAACAGAGGGAAAACCCTGCGAACACGGGGAAGCCAAAAAAAGATGGACCAAAAAAGGGGGGCTTGTAACGGATGGAAAGGTCACTCGGTGGCAGAACCACAGATTCAAAATTCGCGCTCCTCAAAACTACGAACGGCGGGGGTAGTGGGTTTGATGACCATGGGGTGGGGGTCAAGGGGGAAAAGACGAAACCTAAAAAAGGGTCTCGCACGCCTTGAGGAGCGTTGAAACTTCTTACTAAAACAAAATATAGCACCCCTTAAAAAACCAAAAAACATGAGGGTATGAGGGGAAGACGAAGAAGAGAAATGTCTACGGGGGGTTTCAAAGAAAACTGAAAAAGGAGTAACTCAAAATGCTCGAGATAACCCCCCACGCTGGGGATATGGAGAGAGAACAAAATCAGGAGGGTCAAAACCGAAAAAAAGAAAGCTCTGCTTAACAGGGCATCCGCAAAACTCAAAAGAAAAGGGGGGAATTGTTTTGGTCAAGAGAGGGTTCGGAACGGGAGCTAGCTGTGTAGGACCGCGAGGACTCGCTTCAAGGCGCCGAAAACCTTTTCTGAAAACGGATAAAAAAGAAAGGGGACAATCAAAAACAAAAAATGGTTAAGGGGAAGGCGCGCCGAAGGAATTTCAAATTTGGGGGGCAAAAAAACAAACCCCGAGCGAATCCAAAACTGCGCCCGATGTGTGATCAGGAAAAGAAGAGAACACCGGGCAAGGAAACCTGGCTTGAAGCGCAGGGACGGGGGGGGACGTCGGGGACTCTGTTATAAAAGCCAAGATATGTGTCCCAAAAAGCTTTCAAAAGGAAAACATGCCTAT
>Ga0179591_1248291_pt1 | contig 14078 bp, 8 predicted proteins | sample CZOMad2_1_08_16f_FD_182891 | JGI IMG/M metagenome (GOLD analysis project Ga0179591, IMG submission 182891) | Vadose zone soil fungal communities from Angelo Coast Range Reserve, California, USA - CZOMad2_1_08_16fungal (PacBio error correction) | ecosystem: Environmental > Terrestrial > Soil >...
AAACAAAAAAAGTTGCCCCTTCGTCTATAGCAAAGTAACTTAGAGGGAGGGCTACCGCATCTATGAGAGTGAAGAACTCCAGCCCCCTGCATGTATGAGCCAAAGATCAGAGAGCACCAAAACAGAATCTTCAAGGAAAAGGTTGAGCAGACCCTTGTCGAGGGATGAGGATCCTGGAGAAGAAAGGACTAATCCGGTCATGTGATAGGAATCAGTGGGGGCTTTATTGAGTCACTAATCAAACCAACTCGCACAAGTTGGAAAGGAATATGGAGGGGGGGTAAGGGCCCGTGACTCCAGGATTGGCGAGTCGAAACATTGCCATGTTCCTCGAAGGGGGAATGGAGAAAGGGTCAGTAAAAAGAGAAGAGAGCGGGCCGACCTCGGTTGTGGGGAAAAAAAAGGACGGGAGGGGTGGAAACGACCGACCGCCCCGGGCTCTGGAAAAAAAATAGGGGAAAAGGTTTGGGCAGTCGTATTCACCGCGCGTGAGGACAGTAGGAGTCTGCGGAGATAACGTGCGGCGGGCTAAAAGGGAGGAAAAACATGATGGACGGAGGGAAAAAAAGAGCGCCGACAAACGCAGCACCCGCGCCACAGAATCTAGGGGAAAGATGGCCAGATGTTTCGGGCCTTATAAAGGGAAAAAGAAGCTATACAGGACCAATCGGTTTGCATTGGCGCCCAAAAAGAGAGAGGTGGCGGAGTCGGAGGCGGATCCGGAGAAAAAAATCGTAACGAACGGGCGAGTCTCCGTTTGGCCGGCTTCATGGAGGAGTCTGACGGGGAGCGCCGTTACGCACGAGAAGGAAATCAAGAAAAATTTTGGGGCTAGCAGCGCGTGATCGTGGGGTGAAAGCACGCTCAGGAGGGAAAGGGAGGACAGTTGTCAAGGGAAATTGGGGGGGGGGCCGCGGAAGTGGAGCTGAGGATACGACTGGAGGAAGGTTGACGCGGCCGAGCAGGGAAACTAGGGGGTGGATCAACCATCAACTTTGGAAAACTACGCCATTTCCACAAGACCCCACATTCGGACGAAAAGGGGGGGAAAGAGAAAAGAACCATTCATCTCGGCTGGGACGCTCGCTCTCGAGGGGGTCAGATGGCGTGTCGGACGTCAAGAGAAAATGAAGGAAAAGTTACGGTTGGTGCGCTGAAGAAAGGCTCTTGTCGGATGTCATGACACAAGTAGATCGTTCCGCAGGGATAATAGATGGCGTGGAGGAGCAAAAGAGGCTTGAAAGGAAAGGGTTAATCGAAGGGGTAACGCGAGTCAAATTGAATGTGGGAGCGGGAGATCTGGAGTCCAGCGTTATCGGGTCGATAATCTACGACTAAAAAACGTGTGACTAAGCCGCGTTTCCAGTGAGAGAGGGCGGGGGACGTGAGAATCAAGAAGGTCAGCAGCGCAACAACGGGGTCTGGGGAACACAGGAAACCAGTTTGGGAAAAAGAGGCTATCGGCGTACGCGGAAGAAAGCCATCACCAAAGCGAAAAGACTTGATTTGCAAAAAAAGACTCAAAGGAATTAGGGACGAGGGGAATCCCATTCGGGGACCGGGCCGGGGAAACACAAAGGCCTGATCCTTTGCGCGAATGCAAATTAATCTGGAGGGAGAGAGCAAGATCGAGGCCGCTTATAGCGTCGTGGCTCGAGCAGCGGAGAGCCGCTAGAGGAGAAAAGAAGAACTTTGACAGGGAAGAGGATTCACCCAAGGAACACAACACCTATTCAAGGACGTGTGCTCAAAGGATAGCACAAAAAAAGGGGCGGTTTATCCAGAGCACAGCCGGGTAGAAAGTTAAACTCAATGAAAAAACCCGCCAAGCCGCCGAAGGGATCGGGCATCATGGCGATGTGTGAATTTCAGGCGGGGACACCTAGAGGGGGGAGGGGGTGGAAAAAAAGGAACAGGGGATCACATTTTGGGGAAAAATTTCTATATCTTCAGCGATAAAAGATTGAAAAGGAATCGTGGGCCTCCGAGAGAAAGCAAGAGCCCAAGAAGCTTCCAAAGCGGATAAGCGCTTCCAACTGGAAGTGCTCGCAAAAAGTCAATAGAGGAAAAGGGGAATCCGTTGAATCAGTAACTAATCGATTAACTGGAAACTTCGGCCTAAGGCGAGGGGAGATACTAGGGGGTCCATCGATTCTCCTCCTTTTGGTCGGGAATCGTCGCCGACAAGACTCAGAAAGACGTTCTATACGCCGGGGTGAACACAGAAAAGAGTTCGCAAACGCTCAACCTGCACAAAAAAGACGCAGACAACTAGGACTTCGTCATCCAAATGGAGAGCTTTAAAAAAAAAGAAAGAGGACTTGCCAAACAAGGAATCGAAAAGACATCCTCGCTGAACGAGCCATACAGGGCCAAAAAAACATCGCGCATTGCTTCAGCACACGCAAACTCCCTATTAACTACACAACTCTAAAATAAAGGTATAAAAAGAGGGGACAGAAAAAAAGTCCCAAACCTAAATTAATGACTGTCGAATTAAGGAGGAAGAGGGACCGCACCGGCCTCCAGTTCCGATGAAGCAAGGAAAAAAAAAATTAAATGGACAAAACCGCGCGACCTTCTAGAATAAAGGAGACGCGCAATCTCGGTTCGTCCGAAGGGGGGGGTCAATTGGGCCAGGCGCGGGTTTAAAACTAAGAAGCGTCTGTACATTACGGGGGGAGGACAGAAACGTTTCCGGCATACACATGGCTCGCAGTCGGCTAGCGAAAAAACGTCAAACAACGAAAAAGGAATCCAAGGAAAGGAACGCGGCGTCTCGACCACGATCTCTGAAAATTCGCCCAGGAGAGTCTGGGGGGGAGGGGGGAAGGAACTTTAGACCGGTACAACCGCGAGGAACCTAACCGAATCAAGTCGCGGGGGAATCTCGAGCATTGAATCAGAAGGTTCGCTCGAATCCAAAAAAAAACTTATCGATGAGCACTGCAGATAGGGATCAAGCTCGAAAGAATTTTAGTCTCTACCAGATCAGCCTTGTACATCAACCGCAAAACAGAGGATTAGAGGGGGAAGGGGAGTCTTTAACGCTGAACGTGTTTTGCCGACGCAAATCCGCAAGGTCGACTTTTCGATAAACAGCCAGGACCAGAACGGGATCGAAAAGGAAGACTTCGGGAAACTATGCACCTAAACCGGCTCCGAAATCGCGACGCTTGCGCCCTAGCATGGAGCAAAGCGTCAAAGATCTGAAGGGACCAAAGGACGTCGGCCAGATGTAAGTCGACGAAATCCGAAAAGACAGAACCCTACCGGTGGAACTTACAAACTATTTCTCCCAGTCATAGAAAAATTGTAAGAAGGGTGGGTAAAAATCCGAATATCACACGTTATAAGAGCTAAGATTTTGCCACCTCATGCCTACTCGAAGCAAAGATGCGGAGAAGGGAGCGGATTTCCAAGGAAGGTAGATTATAATCTCTATCCTTCATACCTAGAAAGTGCTGCGTGAGCGAAAATGTGGATAAGGAAAGGAGGGGGGGGTTCCCTAAGGCATGGCTTCAAGGTGGCGGAGGTCAGGAAATGAGATCTACGTCAGTCGCTCTAGACTGGGTTAGGAAGAAAAAAAGAAATTGGCCTTTAAAATCATGTTGTATAACTCACAACAACACAAGAGAGGAGAAAGAGTCTCAATGTGCAACGAAACAAATCCCAATGAATGCACCTCTTCGTCCGCGTCTCATAAAAAGGAGGAGGAGCGACCGAGAAACCGCGATGGCCGACTGCTTTACGACGGAGAGACTCACCCATTCATTTATGACAACAGCAAGAGAAGCGCGGAAACATCCTCGGCAGGGAGCAACGGGGTATGAAAAGGGAGAGGGAAAGCCCTTTTGCTAGATAAAAGAGGGTAGAAGATAATTACCGATAGGGTCGCTGCGTTAGCATACCGGGGGGGAGGGATTGGGGGAATAAAGACGTAAAACAAAAAAAACCGCGCGAAAAAAAGGGGAAATCAAAGGAAGAAGGTGTGGGGCCCCCTCAGCGGTTCATAAAAGAAGGAGGGAAGCGGTTTCAAAAATGAAGTGACTCGACGCTGGCGTCCGCATTGTTGCGTCAAGACATAAAGAGAAGTGGAAGAATCGGTGGGTGAGGAACAACTGCCTCGAAGTTTGAGAATTCGGACAGAGAAAGGGAAGTCAAATAAAGGCGAAACCAGTCCGGTGACCGTTTTTGGTCATCACCGGATAGGACAAAAGAGGGGAGTGCGAAGTCTCAGGGGCTGCGGAAAGTCGCCGCCCGACACTGTCGCCTTTCAGGATGGGAAGGTCTTCCACAACCGAAAAATGCCAAACCTAACGCAGCCCGCCGCATCGTGGTCATAGTTTATGCCAAGAGCGTCTACAAAGAACTTAGAGAAACGATCTCAGAGAAACATATCAAGGGTTTTCAGTGGGAAAGTAAACAAAAAAAAAGCGAGAAGTGTTTTATGACTGCGAGCATGAGAGGGGATAACGTCCTTGGGCAGCACTAAGACACGGTTTAACGGTCTCGGTCCGCCTTTTCGTTCGTGGCAGGTAGAGGTCAACGAGGGTCGGGCTCTCGAAAAGACTGGGGGTCCGTCGCGGAAATTCTCAGCTAGGGGGGGGACCTAATAGGGGTTGTCAGTTTCTCAGGTGGTGGGATCTCCAGGGCTAGTAGGGTCAAGGATGACTCGTTAGCGGAGAAAGAAGGCGGACTTACTTCAGAGGTCTTGTGGGCTTATGGTAGAAGGAGGGGCTGCTCTTGATTACTACCCTGGGGGTTTTAAGGAATGGAGGTGTGTGGGTGTTGGGGCGCGCGGCACAGGGGGAGGTCATCGAACTATTCTTCCTGCTGCACAACTGCACCCGAGGAGGAATGCAGGCATCTCCATCCTACAAAAATGCCGGGGAATCACTCTCCCTGCACCTGGTATAACCATCAGGAAGCAAGGAAGGAGCTTAGAAAGAGGAGGAAAATTGAAGGCAGGACCGAAAAGTCCTTGGGAAGACCAGCAATGCGGTCATGAAGGGTCCATAGAAAGAAGGGGTACTCATTAAATCCGGTGACGCTTTTTGATGAGGACTCTTAGATACGAGTCATTGGTTGACTCTTGGGTTCTCTTAAAGGAGAACTGAGAGCTTGGGGAGGCTTGAAGAACCGGCTATGAAAAGATCTGTGACGAATTTTCTCTACCAAGCTAAAAACTGGGTAGAGGGGTGAGCGTTCTCAGGTGTTGAGCTATCTAAAATAACATATTCTTCTTGCGTCGTACAGATTTTGGTGATTTAAGACGCCACTTTCATAGGGGGTAGGAGGGGAACCGACAGCGGGCACGAGAAAGCTTTCCTCATCGCACAGCGTGAATTCGATTATCTTTAAAATTTACCGTGGAAAGAAGGAGGGACAAGCCCATCAAATTTTTTTGTTTCGGTGCTCACGACACAGAGGCCCCCAGTCTGCGAGAGACGGAGCGGTACAGAAGAACGCCCCGAACCACCGCGCAAACGAACTGTAATCACCGCCGAGCGAGGAGAGTCACGGAAGAAAGGTAAAGACGTACCGGTCCTACGGCCCAAGGCTTAGCCGTTGTCTCGACATTGGCCTCTCAGCGGGCATGAAGGGGTCAGAGGGATTGAGGGAAGAGGGGGGATGAAGAACTCTCTCCCCCGAGAAAGAGCGAACGCATACCGTCAAAGACTGACTAAGATTCGAAGCGAAAAAATAAAAAAGAACGAAATGACTTCGATCAACAGACACCAAAAGTTTCGCCAACCAGCACAGGAAGGACATGCTGACACAAACAGCACTAAATGCAAGCCAAAAAAACAGCAGAAGAAGCTCCTCAGAAAACTCGTGGGAATGTGTTGAAAAACAACCCGGAGCCTCTGTTTTGGGGAGAAAAGCAAACATAATGAAAAGAGATTTCAGAAGCTGCGACTCCAGCCAGGTGAAAACAGGGGTAATGCGTGCCCCTCTGAGGGGGTCATGAATGACGAAGGAAAGAAGAAAATGCGGAAAGGAGAGGACGCCTTCTCCCTTCATAAGCTGCTCGCAACGACGGGGAGAAAGGAAATGGGGGTCAGTACAGGAGGAAAAACTATGAAATGGGAAAGGGGACGCATGCTCGCGCTCGTCTGTTTCAAAATAGGACAAACCGACGCGGGGGTTGGGTTGCGCGGAGTAACAATCAAACTCATAATGGGCTATCGTGTCCTTGGGAAAAAAACAGTTGCGCTAACCTGAAAAAGAGAGGAACTAGCCACCGATCTCGTCATCAAGGGGGAGGAGAGATTTCTCGAGAAAATATAAAACTCGGTCAACATCAAGGAATCGAGAGGAGAAAGGACCTCAAAATAAAAACCCGACCAGAATCAGGCTTGATAGAAAATCTACGACGGGCCGCTGTCTCGCGACAAAAGAGCGGGAGAAGGACTTAAAGGGGGACAGAAGGGAAAGTCAAAAACAGTCCGAAAGCGCCACAAAAGGACGGAAAGGGAGATGATGATATTTACCAACCGCACGCCATTGCTGTACCAAGTATAGGAGACTGCGAAAAAAAAACATAGAAGGGAGAGTAAATGGACCATATCAGAGTCGTGGGAAATCCTTGGGCAATTTTACCGGTTATGGTGTACACGCCCCTGAATTCTCAATCTGGTCACGGACTTTCATAACGTTGCCGTCTCAACGTCGTCTGGGGACGAAAGGAAAAAACAAACCAAAAATTAACGCAATGATCTACCGCATGAGGAGAGATTACACAAGAAAAGCTATAGGATAGCCACGTGCTAAATCGGGAGATCTCTCTTCGCGGCCATAGGGGGAAAAGAAGAAGTCATTCCAAAAGAACCATAATCAAACCTTGTTAATTAATTAAAGATTTTGACAATGGGGAAAATACACAGATCGGGTTGCCCAACATGCTTGGGCAATTCGAGTTTCTCCTTTCTACGAAATAGGGGGGATGGAGAGACGAAAGAAGGATCAACGCGAGGCGGTCTGAGAGGTGATTCTTTTCTCTGCGTGGTGGCCGAAAGGCATCTTCAAAGGGAGGAGGTCTACACAGGATAAAAACGACGTACGTTGAAATACACTGTTGAGGACACAGAAAAAAACTCAAGGTGACGTCTGGCAGTCATTTCGTCAAAGGGGGAGTTCGAAAAAAGAACAAGAAAAGGAAAAGGTTGAGAAAACACGATCGCAGACTAAAAGAACCAGCCCGAGTCAATTCAAACGTGCAAATGCCGAGAGCTAAATAAGGATAGGGAGGACCAAAAAGAAAAACCTCTCACACCCTGGAGCTCTTGAGTGTGGACAACACGAAGGAGCCCCCCACTAGATTCCTAAGGAGAAGGGAAAGATCGGCTGACCTTCGGGACTGGAAAAGATAAGGGTCTCTACAAAAATTGCTACGAAGGAGGATTGGGGGAAGGTCGCTTTCAAAATCGTCATAGGTGGGGGGAGCGCGACTTCCAATCATAGCGAATGGAGGGAAAGGGCTCTTGAGAAGAAAAATGTGGCAGTCAAACGAAGCACATTGGAAGAGTAGTGGGGCTCCAACCCACAAGGAGGGAGGAAAAAGAAGGAAAGGTGGGGGTAAAACTACATCCATCGGCAAATTGGCCATTAGTAGCGGTACGGATCAACACAGATCACTTCCGAGCATTCGACATGTCAAGAGATCTGAGTGAAGAGGATCAAAGACAATCATTACCACATGCATGAAAGCTTAAAAAAACACCGCTGCAGCTCTTGAAAAGAGAGAGAAACATGGGGGGATCGTTGCTCATCTCCCAGAAGTAGATGCATTACCTTCCGAAGCGTGAACAGAAGGAGGGGGGAGGGGGGGGACTCCAATTGGCGCTCTCGCGAAAAAGTGGAAAAAGAGGACGGAACTTGTTTAGGGTTGGCCATTCCGCTTCTTTAGATAACTGTCGACATCGGTCATTCAAAAAAGTTGCTCGCTTATGAGACGGGGTCTTAGAACAGCTCGATCTCTCTGCCCCTTTTTTTTCTAAACCGGAAATGAGGGGGGTCTGAAAAGGAAGAAGAGAAAAAGGTGCATAACAAAACCGCCAGAAGGTGGTGAGCCGGTTTTACTGTGGCAAGCCACAAGTCGTAACCGCGCTCGACTCGACGGAGAAAGGAAATCTTCCTAAAAGTGCGGGCGACAGCAATCTTGCGTTTCTGCAGGAAACCACAAGAAACGCGACAACCCCTCGACGAGGGGGAAAAAGGTGATTTCACAAAATTTTAAATCCTCAGACCAGAACTCGGAGCACGGCCAATCTTTTGCAAGTTGGGGGGGAGGAAAAATCGGTGTAACGAGGCGGCGCCGGCTGAAGGTAAATGATCGGACGAAAAAATCGTCCGCGGTGAGGGAAAGGGAAAGGATTCAGGAAGGGGTCGAATAAAATCGCACGCCGCGCAATCATCCAAAGAGATTTGGCGGCGAAATGGCTAGCCTCTCGGGGTCGAATCATCAAGGGCGGGGATTTGCCAAGGGGAGGGCCCTTGTGCCTGTTGGTGCCTCTGAGGGGAAAGAGAAAGGTCCGACCTAGGAGGGATTGGCACCCTATGAGCCTAAGTACTATATATCAGGCGCTTTGTCACCAAGAGGAAAGGGAAAAAAAAGTCGAAAAAAAAAAGGGAAGGGAACTGAGCTAAAGGCGCCACGGGCGCGCATGTCTTGAGCAGGCGAAAACTCGCAACTTGGGTCGCACACATGCGTGTGTTACCATAGGAAGCCTGAAGGGGAAAAGTCATTAATAGCTTCTAAGCTTCGGCTTGCGATTTCAGAAACAAGAGAGCCCTCTCAGGGAAGGGGGAGGAGGAATCTTTCTACGGGGGGAGAAAAGATATGGGTTACGTAGGTCTGCCTCGCTGAGAGAGAATGTCTTGCTGGGGGAGTGAAGCGTTTCGAGAAAGTTCCTAAAAGGAGGAAAGAAGCCGGGGGAGTGGGGAAAGGAGATTCGGTAAGGTTCCAGGTTGCATGCGTCGCTCTCACAACGAGGGATTTAAAGAACTCGTTACCCATAGGGCTCCTAGAAGGAGGAGTAATAAATCATAAAAACCACAGAAAATGCGAAAAGGGCCAATCCAAGCGTTCAGGAAATTCTGCAATCCTAACCGCATTCGTTTACCCGTTCGTACTGCCAAAAGAAGGGGGAATATTTTGGGGCAGGTGAAGGAAATATCCGGGGGCAGATGAGAAGGGGCGCGTTTCTTCTCCAGGAGTGGATAGCTTAAAAAAACAAAGTAAATGCCCCATCATATTCTACACGCATTAATGGGGGGTAATGAGAGTACTACCGAAAGGAGATATAACAAAAGCCACTGTGCTCGGACTACAGGGATATTGGAAGACGCAAAAGAAACCGCAATGTCGTAAGGGAACCTCCAAAGACAAGAAGAAATCCAGAAGGGAAAAATAAAAAACAGCAGTGAGCTGTGGGGCCTGCGGCAGGCATTCTAACTCGGGGTTGTGATCCGATCAACGTCTTGAGGTTCGATGCCGACTCTCGCAGAAGGAGGGAAAAAAAAAGGAAAGGGGTGTCCTCACTGAGAGCGCGCATACGGAAAAAAAACGATCTATACAAACGAACTACGCTGCAAAGGTCGAAAGCAGAGAAAAACGAGAAAGCGCAACAATGATCAAGGACGGGGGTTCCGGAAAGCCAACAATGATTAAACTGATCGAGACTCAGAATGCTCAGCAGCATTTGACCCGAAGTAGAGGGGAAAGACTCTGGGGGAAACTCACCCGCCGCAGACGTCCTAAGTTGTCGATGGCGCAAACGGGTGCGTCGAAGAGGAACCGGCGAGAACACAGGAGGACGCGGAACAAACGAGCGGCGTGATACCAACGTGGATCTTTCAAACAATATAACCTGACCACTAAAAAAGAGGGGGAAGGTAAGAAACGCGAAAACAGACTGAACATAACCCGACTCAAGGCGAGGCGGAACTCGCCCCTCTCCCCGCTGGACGAAAAAAGAGGGAAGTCGCAATACTGTGTGTCATCCGCAAGAAGGGCTCCAGTCCACAAGTAATTGGCTCCACGGTGACCATCCAGAAGAAAGGGAATATAGTGGGAAAAGAATAGGTCACTTACAGCGCGCGGGCGGAGAGAGCTCCTAGGAAGTCGGGGTTACGGTCATATGTCAGCTTTGTTGCAGTGACCAAAGAGGGAGAGGGATCTCAGGGGGGAAAGGGGAAATGGAAAATAGCCGCGGTTGAAAATAAGGCTCTGCCTAGGGCCCACCGGCCAAAAAAACAGAAAGGTAGCATAAGTACCCCATAGAAGACCAAGTATACTAGCTCTCCAAGGATGAAACAACGGCGGAACGTCGCTGCGCGTCAGAGGGCCAAAAACAGCTCAGCCTCACGTAACTCCCTTAACTAAAGGCATGAGGACCTATGAAATGACAACTCAAGTAACTACCGCACCCATGCTAGATTTTGAACACGCAACATTTGGTCACAGGAGAGTCGGGGAACACTTGGTGCGAGGGGAAGAGGAATAAAATCAAAACAAGTCATCGAATCGGGCGAGGGATCGGCTAGGGGTGGTTCCGACCGAATCCGCCGCTCTATTTTTCAGTCGGGCAAAAAAAGGGCAGGAAAGGAGACGGGAAAAAGGGGAACAAATAGAATAAGACACCGAAACCGGAGACCAAAGCAGTAAGGCTTGTCGACCGAGCGGAGGAATGGGATCGAGTCCGAAAGCACGCATTTTATGGAAAAAAAACGTTAGAAAAAGAAAAGAGATATAAGAACGAAAACGAGCAAGTCAGAACCTGTAGCAACGCATCGAAAGCACTGGCATCCCAAAAAACAAACAAACCGTGCCATTCACAAGGGAGAGAGACAGAGTGAGGGTGGGAAAACCTAGCAGGGATCACACTCGCATCGGCTGCAGAGAACGGGGCCTCATGAGATCGTTACTCAGATGCCTAGGGAATCGAACGAAGGCTGCTCGAGAAGAGGGGAAAAAAAGGGGTCTGCAGGAAAGAAGGTTGTCAAAGAGGTGCATCGGCTCATACCGAGGGGGAGGCGTCTCGGGGGGCGCATTCATATCGTCGTTCCGCAACTAATAGATTGTGATTAAGGAAAAAATAACACAGCCGGGGAGGGGCTCTAGTCAAACAAAAAAAAGGGAGGTAAGAGATGTGCCACCCCAACATACCCCTCAGGCAACTGTGGCCCTTGATTCAGAAAAGAGGAAAACAGAAAGAGAGGGAAGCCAAGAAATATCCGCGAGGCGATCGCTTGAGAGCGCAGCCCCCGTCAGGGGATAAATCACATCGGGCATGCTCGGCACCAGCGAGAAAACTTTTTGAAAAGAGAAGCCCTTCGAGGGGATCAACATTATCGAAATCTTCTAGACTGACGTAGACTTTTGAGAAAAGGGGAGGAAGAAGATTTCGGGAACCCATCTGTTTACCAAGAAGTCCAAGAGCTCGGGAGCATACAATTTTTGAAAACTAGGGTGTATGACTGTACTGACAATACTGCTGAGAGGTAAATTAAAGGACATGTGCCACGGTGACTTTCTCACTCGCTTTTTCTCACAGGATAATGGCCCAGGTTGGTGTCGAAACAAGGCGCTCTGAGTGGTGCGAACCACGACCTTGAAAGAGAGAAATTAGCAGAAGGGAAGGGGATGTGGTCCCGTTTCCGTGGGAAAAAGTCGTATTCAAACTAGGATTGGGGTAAGTCTATCATGCGGAGGTCAGACTTTGGGAGGGAGGGCCAAGCCGTGGCAAGCTTGCGGAGGGCGGGTCGGTCCACCCGACGAGGGGCGTGGAAAAAAGAAAAACAAGCAAGGAAGACTCCGATGGGCGTTTGCCAAAGATTGCGGTCTCTAGTCTAGCTAAAACGATTAAGCTATAACAAGGATGCAATTGTTGCGCCCACCAAATAGAGTCAAAGGTGAAGTCACTGCGAGATGTACTTAAGACGAATGAAAGTGAGAGACGGTCGAGGAGAAGGGGAGTGCAGTAGTCTTAAGGCGTAAGCTCCGGGATCGAAAAGAGAGGAACGAGACCAGGAGGAGTGACTCAAGGATCGTGGGGGGGGAGATCTAAAATGGAGGAACTTCTCTTGGAGGATCCTGGGGGAAGGGGGGGGTTTGGGCTGTTGGGACTCGACTACTTATTGAAGGGAGGCAAATGCCTATAAGCGCCGTCAGGTGCGAATAAGAAAAAAAAAAAAAAACCCTAAGGGGTGGAAACAAGCTAAATAAGCTGCCCAGGAAAAGACCGAGCTTACTAGGAAGGCTGTGCTCACCCTACGGAGCGGCAACGACTCTAAAATGGGAACAAATCGAGGAAAATGGGGGAGGGGGGGACTTATAAAATAGGCAAAGTGCCGGAAAAGTCCGGCTTTTCTCTCTATAACGGAGGAAGGGGGGGGAGGGGGATTGAAAACGTGAGCTTGGGCGTAGGAGAGCGCGTAGCGGGCGAGCAGGAGCGAGTCGGGGGAGACGGAGATCGGAGAAGGATGATGTTCAATTAGCTGGGGGTGCCGCAGAAAAGGGCCAAGAGAAAGCGAACTACCCTCCACTGAGACGAAGCCAGGAGGGGGAAAGAGAATGATCAGAGGAGGGGAGAACTGTTCCGTGGCTGGCCACCTCGTTGCTGGAGCGCCACCAGGCGACGAGAAAGTCCCAATTAGGCAAGTCGGAATGTTATCTCAAACCAAAGATCGTCGATAAGGAGAGGTTCCCTAATAAAACGCCGAACCGCCCGCATGCGTGGGAAAGTGACAGGTAAAGGGGAAAAATCATAGATTTTTCACAGAGAAGAAGCGGCAATGAGAAGGGGCCGTTAAGTTAAACAAGGATTGTGGGGAGAGCTGAGGGGGGGAGCTTCATTTGCAAAACCGCGGCACCTCCAGTACTTGGGTCCCGTCAAGCCGCGCAATCCGAAAGTGACGTGTGATAGAGGAAAAAGAAAACTCTAGCTTGAGCGCCGAGTCACGCCGAACGTAGCAAAAAGAAAGAAAAGCCCAGGAAAAGAAAATCAATATCAGCAACGGAGCTTGTTCAAAGCTTAAAGACGGGGGCTGTGCGAGCACACGGAAGGGAAAGATTTTAGTGAGGAGGGAGCCGAAGAGAAAGCAACAGAGTGCGTGCCGCCATTGCTGGCGCGCATGACAACGAAGCTATCCACTATGAAACCAGGAGAAAGAGGCCAGCATCAGTAAAGCGGAGAAGAGGGAAAACGGGGCTAAAAGACAGGAGACGCGGTTACATGGAAAGTCGGGCGCATAACGCTCGGGATCCGCGCAGTCTCAGTTCTTGGGGGGGAAATCAGATAAAAAGGGAAGCGAAGACCTATTGCAGATGGGGACGAAAAAACACGAGGTCGCTAGCTACAGGCAACACGATACAGGGACAACGCTGAAGGAGGAAGAAAGGTGGGGGAGGGCTGGAAGACTAAAAACGCATCCCCAGTCAGAGAAAAAGAATCCCGCGAACCCCTATACCCGAAAGAAAGGTTCTCGGACACAAAAAAAGGGTATGAAAAGCTCTCGACAGAGAAAAAAAAGACGAATGCCGAAGAAACACCGTTTGGCGCCGGCGCTTAGCAGCAGGAAAAAAGGCAAAGGGAAAATTGGTAAAAAGAGGAGGGGAGAAAACTACGACAAACACGAGACGACAGATCCGAGTCCTCGTTAGGGAATCCGGTGTCACGATATGGCGCTTGCGGCCTTCGCTGAAATCGGAAAGGGCCAGGCTACGCGGGGGGGGAAAGGGGACCTCACATCAAAACCGAGCTCACGCAGCAAATGTGCGCCAATGTCCAGTACGAAGCCCCACACACACACTAGAGAGAGCCAAATCACTGCTCTCGCGCAAATCGGCTGGGCGAGCGGTCTCGGAACGTTCGCATCATACCTCGAAAGCAAGAAAACCGGGCTAAAAGAACGAAAAGGAGAGAAAAGGAAAGTCGATCAGACATCGACATCAGGTAGAAGCATATAGGGCACCAGCTCTATTTGGGGCGCAAAGGAGATTTGCTACCTAGAAGGCTGGGAGCAGAGGCGAACATAAAAAATGGTCACGAGTAACAATATAGATGAAAGGG
>Ga0179591_1287266_pt1 | contig 14078 bp, 11 predicted proteins | sample CZOMad2_1_08_16f_FD_182891 | JGI IMG/M metagenome (GOLD analysis project Ga0179591, IMG submission 182891) | Vadose zone soil fungal communities from Angelo Coast Range Reserve, California, USA - CZOMad2_1_08_16fungal (PacBio error correction) | ecosystem: Environmental > Terrestrial > Soil >...
GGGAGGGAATGTGTTAGGAAAGGGCACAATCCCGCTTTCTTCATCCCAAAGCTCCACCCGCCAAAAAAAATCATATCTTGAAAAGCCGAAGAAAGGCGCGACGAAGCCAAGTCAGGGGAAGGGGCGTAGAATGTCACCCACCGTCGTTGGCCGAGAGGGGGGGGGGGAAGTGCTGGAAAGCACCAAAAAGAACGTTTAATAGAGTCTGAAGCCTTAAGAGGTGGGGTGCGGGTAGACGTCGCGAAGGGCCTTCCAGGTAAGTGTTCGCTAAAAAACCCTTGCCCCGAAGTGGACAAGGGAAAGCACAGGAAGGAGGGATTAGGTATTAATCAGGCCTAGGGAAAATGAAAAGGGATATAAAATAGGTGGAAATCCAGCGGAGAGATGAATGTGGCTTCACAAAGCTGGGGCATCTTCTTGCAAAAATTCGCGGAAGGATTTGTCAAAGGAAGGTAATAGCGGACCAATAGAATTCAATTTTGCAGAAGGGGCGGTTGCTGGAACCGCGGGGGGGGGCCGTTTGGTTGGGGGAGAAGGTCCATGATCCTAAAGCAGTGAGCTAGCAGTCTAGACTCGAACGCTATCGAATTACAATTCATCGAGCCGTGAGTTGGACGTAAGAAAAATGAAGGGAGTGAAAATCTTAAAACTGGGGCGCGCAAATGACTCCACAAAGGATGATTCCGAACCTTCAAGAAAGAGGGACGCAGACGAAAACTCTCACGTAACTCTGAAGTAAAAACGGACTGAGGGACTGGCTTATCGAAACGGTTGCCCAGCCCACGACGTCGATAGAGGAGGAAATAAGCACAAAAAGGATCAACTTAAGACACTAGAGCAAAGAGCATACTTGGTGACGAAAGATTCAAAAACGGTCGGGGTCGGAAGGAGGGGGGGAAAAAAATTTCCTTGGTCTACTCAAGAAACGGTAAGCTAAGATTGTTATTAACAGTTCCTTATAGGGGGGGAAAACCTGTACCGGTTCACAGGAGCTGCGGAGGCGGTCAAGGGCATAGAAGATCTTTGCAAAAGTTTCCAGTTGGAAACCTTCGGGCCGATAGGGGGGAAAAAAAAACGTCTCAAGGGGAAAGGGGGACTGGCGATTTGTAGCTAAGTCGTAACAAAAGGAAAGGCTAGAGCAAAAAACAAATAAGGTAAGTGTTAAAATAGTATCTATTCCTCTATACCGGATGGGGTATCTCACGGAAAAGAAGAACGAAAGAAATTTAATTTGGGTCTGCGTTGAGCAATCCAACAAGAAAAATCAACGGAGAGAATATGCCGTGAAAAAACACCTGCCAAGATCGAAGGGTCGGAGAACCGAAAAGTTTGGAAGCATCAAGCGTATTCTTAAAGGAAGACGAAAAAAAAAAACGGAAAGGTGGTCACAAGGGGGTGGATATACTGGGCGACCCAGTGTGGGAGAAAAAGGGAGGTTTGAACTTCTATGTCGGAGTTGATCTGGGTGTGGGCCCAGAAGAACGCCTAGAGAGAAAATACGCAGTCTTGCTTCCGTCACCGTGTCCGATAAGCCAGTTTCCAAAAGGTGGAAGCCTCTGTAAGTTGAGCGTTTTGCGCGCGTCGCCGTGGGGTTGCCTATCCTCTTGGGAGTAATTTCCTTGCGCGCAAGGGTGGGTTTAAGGGAGGGACGCACAGTGCTAGAGACATGAGGGGACGAGCGCACTGTTGTCATAAGCGTGACCAGGAATAAAAAAAGCGATTGGGCGGGGGGGGTGGTTGTGTTTGGGGGGGGGGGTTTCTTAGAATTCCAGGGGAGTGAAAAGTATTCCCCAACCAAAAGGCGGTAAGCAGAAGAGAATCAAAAATAATTGCTCAAAGAATGGCGAACCTCGAATAAACGAAAAAAAGACAATTGGGAAACGGCTCTAAGAGTGGTTGCCGATCCAGGAGTTAGAAAGAAAGCCTCGCGAGGGGGAAGTGGGGAAAATCCGGATTATCTAAGTGAAGGGGAATCTCCAGAACAGAGGTGGGGAAAGAGATGTTTTGCAGTAACCGGCCACGGGGAGGGGAAAACTTTTTAACTGTACAGGGAGGGAAGGGGGAAGCGGAATACCCGCACATTCCGCAAAACTGGAAGGGGATTCAGCAGGAACATGGCGAAAAAAAAGGGAAAAACAAGGAAGCACGTAACGCCGGATCTTTCACGAAGGCGGCGGACTGGCTTTCCTATTAGGCAGAGCGGTCGGGAAGATAGGGGGGTGGTTCTGGGTTTGGGAGGGCGAAGAAGGGGGAGCTGGCGCAAGTTGGGGCATTCGAATCCTGAAAAAAAAACTAAGAAAAAAAAAAGGAGGCGGGAGAGATGCGCGGAGTTAGGAAAGTTGTATGCCAACTTGCCAAAGAAACCGCTTTCGGCTTCGGACGACCAACCCGCAAACCCGACAGATCGGTATTATCGAAAGAAACCTTAAAAAAAAAGGGGGACCAGGCGCCTCCTGAGTGAATCGGATACGGCGTGCCCGAGCCACCTGGGGGAAGAAACGACTGGGGGGAGAGAGGCAATGCACTCAACTTTGGGGGGAAGGTGGACGGTGAGCCTTCGCTTAGAAGGGGTAATCAGGGGGGGAGCGAAACAAGCCAGGCCGGGCATGCAAAACACATAATCACGTCGAGGTCGTGCTTAGCGAGGTCAATTCCTAAAAATCGGAGTGGTGACCCCAATGCCGCAGAAAAAGGGACCTTCCTAGAGAGGGGGAGACGGGGAACAACGGATTCTCGAAGAGATAATTTGGATGAAATGGCCTCCAATAAGGGGTGAACTTTGAGAAACCTCGGGTTAGAAAGAGAGGACCTGGAAAAAAAAAAGAATGGAGTTCGGGGTGGTTTTCAGATGATCATAGCTCCTGCAGTGAAGTCCTAGCCCATCGGAGGGCTAGGGGATCTAAAAAAAAAAGAGGCACTCGAAGCGAATTCGCAGAGAGCACGGCTTGTCCTAAAAAAAAAAAGGGCGCGGGAAACAAAGGGGGCGCTCATGACCTTACTCACAAAGAGGATTACGAACGCAAAAAAGAAAAACGGAAAAAGACTCCTCAAACTCTGGGGGGGAAAAAAAAAAAACGCGGATTAACTAAAAAAAAAAAAGAGGGCTTTATCGACAACGGTGACGGTGCCCAGACCGGCTAAAAAAGCTGGGACTGCAGGGAGCCATGCACAAACCAAGGAATAAACTTCCCACTCACACAGAAAAAAGACAGTGGGGAAAAAACGGGAGGCCGTAGTGTCGTCTCATCTTTGTTAGGGGGGGAAAAAATTTTCGAGAAAAAAACGTCCTTCCAGCTCCGCTTGATGGAAAGGGGGTCAAAGATTCGGCAAAGCGGGGGAAGTCCCTTGGGTAAGTTTTGCATATTCCGAAGAAGCGGGGGGTGAAGGGGGGAAAAAAAGGGCAAGGGGGGGAGATATTGCAACGCCATCACCGGGGGGGAGGGGGTCGGATTATTCTTTGGAACTGATCTCGGTATACCCTCAGGGATAGTAAGAAGCTCTCTCACAAACAAAAAAAACTAGGAGGGATAGATAAACTCGATACCGATGGGTACGACCTGCGCGACATGAAGACGTCCCGCAACTTGAAGGAAATATCGCCAACCGGAAAAGGAATCTGCAACGCAACTGAGAGGCCAGTGAAACAGACCATGGCCTCAGCAGAATCAAAAAAGAAGTCGGAAACAGAGAAACTCGTGTTCCAAGCCGGAGGGCGAAAATGACGGTCTTGAAAAAGTGGGGGAACAAATAAGACGGACCCGAAGAATCCAGTGAAAACGTAGAGCGTGATGTGTCGAGTCAAGACGGGGAAAGGGGGTCTGTCATGGGGCCTACACAGCGTCGAAAAGCTCAGCTGGGAGACCCGCCCCGTAAGCCATTCACCAAAAAATCAAGGACGTGTGATGCAGGGGCGGGCGCGTCGAATCGGGTGCGGGAAAAGTGGTGAATGAAGTCGCGCAAGGGGGGGGGTTTTTTTCAACACGAGAGCGGGAAAAGCATAACTCCAAAATGGGGAGTAAGAAGTTGGGGAAAAGACGTTCCAATGGGTTTGCGCCCTGAATATCGATTGGGGGGGAAGAAGCTAGTGACAATGCCTTCTTCAAAAAGAAAAAAAAAAAAAAAAAAAAAAAAAAAAAAAAAAAAAAAGAAAAAAAAAAAAAAAAAAAAAAAAAGGCAAAAAAGCTTCGATTCGACATCGAAAAGGGCGCAAAATTTAAGGATGATCTCTAGAGAAAAAGAAACGGGAGGGGTTCACAAATTATCTCTTCAGCGTACTCTGTGCACGAAAAGACAAAAACTCAAACGCCTGCTTGGGCATTGGGGAAAAACAAAAAGGAAAAAAAAAAGCTGGAAGGGGGGAAGCGCCCTGTTAAGAACTACCTCGAACGATCTATGGCAGGTCCCTGCGAAAAAAAAGACGAAAAAAAAAGGGCCTGGGGAAAAGATAGCGAAGTCCTAAAAACTTCGAAAAAAAAAAGAGAAGAGAGTTCAACAGGTCTAGGGGAAAAGTTATTAAAAAACGCAGGGAATTCACGAATGCGGCGACTGCTATGACCGTCTCGCACTTACGCGCGTTCGAGATCTCGGGAAGGAGGAAGAAGAAGGGAAAGCTGGGAATCAGTTGGAAGAAAGTCCTGGAATCCCGCTCATCAATCAACAAAAAGAGAGAGGGTGAAGGGTTGGGGCGAATGCCAAATGGGAAGGGCCACGGCCTCCTTAAACATCAAAAAAAAACAAATCAGAGCGGGATTTTATCATCCTGGAAAAGGAAATAGAGGACCAATTCGGGATAAGCGGCGTTTCCTTACGTAGACGATAAAAGAAACTGGGGGAAGGAGCAAGCCTTAGGACCGGGGTGATCGGAAGACCTTGCAGTAAGTTTTCCGCTAGCATGGAAGTGGAAGAAAAAGGAAAGGAGGTCGTGCTTCTTGTCAGGCTAGAAAATGAAGAAAAAGGAAAACCCAAAAGAAAAAGCAGGCTAGGCTTGAGGGGAGACTGACGTGAAAAAACGAGTCGCGAAGGAAAAGAAAGGGGTGTAAAAAATCAGAGCGCCATAAGCAGGAACTTTGCGCAAGGAGGAGGGAAAAAATGGAAAAAGAGAGGAGGGGGGTGTAAATCAGGGGCATGACATTCAGATCGATCCCAATGGAGGGAGAGGGAGTCATTTAGGAAAGGGGGGGGGAACTATGATGCAAGTCTCTCAAAGCCATGGCGTTATGCTTTGCCGTAATAAAAGGAAGGGAAACTGGAGAAGGAAAAGTGAACACAAAAAGATCGGGGGAAAAGGGACAAAAACGAACGAGATGCCGAAGGACGCCCGCAACCCTCCAAAAATCACGCGGCACTGGGCATACTGGCTCGACCACGGGAAGGTCCCATCCAGGGAGAAGAGAAAAATGAAAAAAAGGTGCTGCAAGGGAAACAACAACCATATCCTTTAGAAAAGGGCTCGACAACGAACGAAGGAGTAAAAGGGGGGAATGAAAAAGCGGGGTGTCTCTATTGGGAAAACCATTTACCCGTTTTAGGCATTCAAACCAAAAAAAAATTAGGAAACGGGCTGAAAGAGTCAATACGGTCCTTTTGGGACGATATGGCGGAATGTAGGGGGGAAAAGGAAAAAACAGACGTTGCAAGTCCTTTGCGTTGAGGAAATATTGCATGAAAGAAAAAAAATGAAGTTCTGGGCTTTGTCGCTGAAGATTGACAAAATCGTGGAAAGGACTCGACTCACAACAACAACGGTGTGAAACTGTAGGGGGAATGAGCCTAGGGGGAAAGACGACAATAACGTCAAAGATGGGGATTGCCAAAAAAGGAAAAAGAAATCTTCCAAAGAAACTGATGGGCGGGGGGAAAAATAAACATGTTGCTCCGCAATGACCGTTGACGATAATACCGGTCTCATCAAGCGGATCTGAAAATTACGTGAAGAAACTGCAACGGGGGGAAAAGTAGAGGGACTACAACCGAGGTCCGTGGGAACAAATAGAGCCGGGATGTTGTCAAAACACGGGAAAGAGGATCCTGGGTTGTTCTGTCATGGGCGCAGCGCCGCCTAGATCAGCCACCGTAAAGGGGAGAAAGATCCGACCAGGCCGACTGTTTAAGAAAAGTTGGGAGCTTCGAGAACGGACATCTCGTAGTGTTGCATGTCTGAATAAGAGGGGGGGGGGGAATCAGACGCTGTTTTTTGGAGATTTTCACGCGTTTGCTTGCAGAAAGGTGGAGAAAAGAAGGGGCAGAGCCGTGCAAAAGGTTTTGAACCTTAATCAAAAAAAGACGTGGCTAGAATTTCACAGGAAGGATCGGAAAATTCTTTGCCAAAAGCCTGCTAAGTCAGGGAGACCTGGTGCAAAAGGAAAAGTTGGGCCGCGATTACCTCGGAGGGGCGACAAAGTTTGATCTCAAAGGGAATGCCCGCTACTGAAGCACATCAAGGCCTAGCCTTCTCGTGAAAGAAGGAGGGTTAAAGGGGAATCATACGTTCATTGGGAATCGCCTGAAGGAAAAGAACAAACCGGTCTGGGGGGACGAAAATGCCGAAAGCCGGCCATTCTTCGCGAACAAGGAACGGAAGGAACGGGCAAACATTCAAAAAAAAAAAAAGGAAAGGATTGGGAAAAGACTCTTCAACCGTTCGTTACGGGGAGGGGGGATTCAAAAAACGTCGCCAGGAAAACAACGGATCAGGGGAAAAAATGGCTAGGAGGGGCAAAATGCTTAAGCGGCGTTCGATAATCCCTATCGAGGGTGTTTAAGATTGGAAAAAAAAGGGAGGGGAGGGGCATTCGAACACATTCCAAAAAATAAAACGCGCAGGCAAAAAGGGGGAAGGAAAAGAAGAAAGAGTTCAGAGGGGAGAAGCATAGGAACGCCATCGGCATCGGCTTCGCCCTCTCCAAACCACCAGCATATCGGGATTACGGAAAAAAGACAGTAAGAAAAGGAATAACATTGCGCCGATATGCCTACCCTTAGGGAGCGACGTTTCGGGAAAGCCGAGACTTTTTTGAGAATGCTGCAACCCGTCTGCGTGGTGCGGAGGGAGAGAGGGGGTTAGTCCATGTAGTGTTCGAAAACCATAGGCAAGAGAAGCACCTCCAGTAGATCAAAGGGTCGTAGGAGCGCGATTCATGCACGGAGATAAAATTAAATCCCGGGGGAAAGCAGGAGGAGGGACTGCAGCGGCTCAAGTAAGCTCGAGAAGATAAATTGGTCCAAAAGTGGAAAAGAAGAAAAAACATTCTCGCAATTCTTCGGGGGAATAGAGGCCTCAGCTTGTTTGAAGGGGAAAGCATGATCATAGCTCCTGAGGAATCGAGAAATGAAAAGTAGGTCGGAAAAAACGAATGGGAACTAGAGACTAATGGAGGGATGCGTTCAAAAGGTGAAAATCGTCAAAAAAGGGACGCAAGGAACTGCCCACAAAGACGGCAACAAACTACGGTAGAAAGAAAAAAAAAATCCAAAGAACGATTCCACCCGTCGGCCTGGCATACAGGGCCTTCGGAACAATGAACGGCGGCGCTAGGCAAATGAGCAACCCGAAGAAAGAAATACGACGTGCAGACCACATACTCTGGAGGGGGGGAAAGGAAAGATTAACGTGAACGTCATTGGGGGACAGTTTCCGTTTTGGAGAAGAAAGAACGGAGTCTCAATGAAAGGGGGAAGGGAGTCAAGAGTCACGGTTCGCCGATCTGAAGGGAGCCAGTACCTGGAACTCCAAGCAAAGCGTTGCAGATGTGAAGGGGGGAATGGAATTAAACACTCAGTCACCAAATTCAGGCGGACATGCGGAGGAAAACCCCAGATTTACGCGCTCTCACACAACAAAGAGGAGGAAGATATAAGTAGGAAAAAGCGAAAAAATACAAGACGACGGCAGCGACAAAGAAAACGTCGCAACTTGAAGGGTTGATGAGGATCAAAAAATGAAAAAGAGCGGCTGTGGCCGAAAGACCATGTAACCTCCATCGGACCGGGGGGGGGACGATAAGACAAAATCATCAAGCTAGAAAAGAGACGTTCTTGACGGAAAACGGAAACTGTTTGACAAAATGAACTAAAAAAGGTCGGGGAGGGGAGTGTGTCGAGAAACTAGGCGGTGGGAAATGGTTGTTGGCGGGGGGTAAAGGGGACAGCCGCCGCCGGCTCACGTCCCGTGGTCAGGAAGCCATCTCAGTAAAAAAAAAAAAGGGGGGGGAAAGTGGGGAGGAGCGTCGCCATCTCGTAGGGGGGGCAGGGTGGTCGGGTGGGGGTCAGTTTCATGAAAAATTTGGTAGAAGGTTTCTTGAGGCATAACCCATGTGCTTGGGAAGGAGAGACGGTGCATTTGATGGAAAAAGAAAAGCAAGGGTGCTAGAAGGGCGATAGATAGGCCTTCTCACCAAAAAAATTAAGAAGAAAAGAGTCACAAACGCAAAGTTTCAGTATTGGCGCAAGCGAAACAATGAGTCGGACAAGTTATCGATCGAGGATCGGGCAAAAAGACCGCTGCAGCCGGAAGCACAATCCTGAAAGGACATTGGGACAGGGGATTGAATTTTATCTGCATTTGAATCGCCTGATGAAAAGAAGCGAAAACCTTTATGTGGAGGGCGGCGGGCAGGATGAGACACATTACCTGGAAGAGTATTCGGAAATCCAGGCAGCAAAACGAGAAGTAGAACATCTCTTCCAAAGAAAAGTAGGAAAAATCGGGAAAAAAAAAATCAACGCGTCGCTTCACTAAGTCTGCGCAGGGTGGGGCTAAGGGCAGTAGGGAGGGGTGAAGATCGATGGGTGGCTTGGTTGGAGGGCTAAGCTGGAAAGCGGGAAGGGCTGGAGAAAAGGTGGCATTCGAACAATTCCCTGAATCACTCCTCAGAGAAAGGGTATGGAGAGAAAGGGGTAATTTGTTCGAATGCCACCTTGACTCCATCTGCTTCGCAGGGAAAAAAAAAGGGAAAAAAAAAGGGGAGAAGGGATCGAAGGCAAGTCGAAAAAAATAAGCGACGACGGATATCCAATGGGAAAACTGACAAAAAAAAAAAAGGCGGGATACCGGCGTCCGGAGCGCGTGGCGGGGAAAAAATCCCTTCCGTTGAGAAGAAGAGGAGGCTTGTGGGGGGGAAGGGGGCTGGTAACTGAGTATAGGGGTTCCGTGAAAAAAAATGGGGACCAAGCCTGGCCCGCGGGGCGGGAAGAACGGGGGAGCGAGGAAGCATTTCAATGCACGTAGATAATGGCATCCCGGGGAGGTAAACCACATGCCCAAGGGCTAAAGGGGAGGGAAAGGGCATCTAGCGTCAACAACTGATTCAAGAGATAAATTTGTGAAGACAGGAAATAAAAATGAAAGGAAAAGAGGGAAATGAAAATTGTAACTTCGTGATCTAACTAAGACTTTGGCTTTCTGGTGGGGCAGAAGGGGGGGGGGGAGAGCGAAAAGGGACCAACGAGGCTCTTGAGGGAATTGAAACAACTTTTCGAGGGAAAAGAATAAAAGATCTGTATGCTTTTGCCAAAGGAGGGAAATCTTAAAAAACAATTGAGTCGCAAAGGAAAAAATAGATAATACATCAAACACTAAAAATGGCTACGCGCCCTAACGCTCCCCTTACCTCGTCAATGGAAGAATAGGGAATCAGACGGGACATCCCATTCGGCGATCGAGGAAGCGGTAGGCCATGACCAGAAAAAAAACGCCAGCTCGAAAAGCTCTACGAGGGGTTACGATGCAAAAGGGGGACCATTTAAAAGTTTCAAAGGGAAAACAGACATTCTTTCAGCAAAGAGCTTGGGGGAAGCACGGTCTTATCGGAAAAATACGGAAGGGAAGGAGGGGGGGAAGGGTCTTTTTGTTGGTCTAAAGAAGAGAGGTTGGGGGAAGATTTCCTTGCAGTGGGAGGGAAAAGAAAAACAATTAAAGGTGGGCTCATTCTTCTTTGTCTCGGTCTTAATCAAAGCGGAAAAAAAAGGCCCAGAACTCCTACACACCCCAAAATAAGGAAGAAAGGAGATATTTGCCGGAGAAAAAAAGTGGGGTGATACACGGGAGCGAACAAAGAAGATCAAGGGGAAAAGCACATCGACACCGTTCACGAATACCAAGCTGCTGGAATAAAAAAATTGAAAAAAAAAGGAGCCGCCCAGACCGAACCGGACCGTAGAACGTCATCAAACAAGAGCTGCAACGGAAACTTTTTGGCCAATAGACGACAAAAAACGTGTGAAAGAACCATAAGCTGTTCGAGCACGGGGCTGGAGGGTGGGGAGGTGCAAGAAAAAGCTCCGACTACGTCGCCTGCCGTCACCTTCCACCTGTCTATAACATCAACCTAGGGGAGTAGCAGTGGGGGCGGACGCGTCGCCGATATAGTGGTCGAAGAAAAGTTGTGGATTCAGTAATGCTCTAAAAAAAGGGAAATTGTAAGAAAATGTTTTCTTCGCGAAAGCATTGGATCCGGGGAGAAGCGTGCCAATGGTGGTCGAACAGAATCGATTGGGCTAAATACACTGCAGGGGGAGAAAATCATGGCCTTCGGACCAAAAGAATGAAAAGAACCTGAAATGTCACAACGAAGAATTAAACCGTCAGAGGGGAAAAGCGAATTTTTGGGTCAGGAAGGAGGGAAAATTTAGTAAAAAGGCCGAATCCGTTGTGCACGATCCCGCGAAGTCTTAAGAAAAAGGCAAGGGGGAGGAAAGAAGGATTTTATCTACGTGCCTGAACAGTCCGAAGAAGACCTCGACGTTATTCTATGGCCATGGAAAGAAAGAAGGGGGAAGCTGGACACTTACCTTAAGAACGTATATCGAAGTACCCGCACATTCCGACGAAGCAGGGGGACAGAGAGACACAAAGGGGGGGTAGTCCCGGCGACCCAAAATAAAAAAACCGAACGGCCGTAGAGATTCACGAAGTGCGAAGGAGAAGGGGCGCGCAGAAAGAGGCCCTCGAATCTGCTGGTGTGGGGTCTTTGGAAAAAAGAAGGAGAATAACAAATTCCTGGAAAGCCCCCGAACTCTCAAAACAAAAGAGGGGGAGAGCGAGATGCGCGGGATTCAGGAAGTGCGCATTAAAAAACCCAGCGCTTGACGCAGCACCCACTCAACACACCAGCAGAGGTATGGGCACATAAAACAAAGGAGGGCGCCGCCTTCGTGAACCCAGGAGTCAGTGCTGGAATACCTCCGACGCGAAAAAACGGCTGCAAGCTTCTTCGTTTGGCGACTGGGACGGTTAGAGACCGGGGGAGGGGTTCCTACCAATAGGGAAAAGAAAAGGGCCGTGACCAGAGATAAGGTGGAGGACTTCTTATCAGGCGATAAATTCAAAGAAGGTCCCGGGAGGTTTCCCCACTGCAAGCCTGCGAGGCTTGGGGAGGGCTAAATAGGAGGAAAAGGGGGAAAAAGGGAGTCAGGAGGAATTGGAAGGACGGGGGCGCGGCGCGCCAATAAAAATGACCTGGGGGAAAAGCTTCGTAGGAGGCTGCCACTACTCGCTTTGGCCGGCTTTTTTGAAATGAAGAAGTCTAGGAATCCGAGGCTCTTGATGGGAGACTAGGCGCAGAAATGCAAGGAAAGATCAAAAAAAGGAGGGAGGAGTTCAAAATGATCGAAAAAACACTGAGCGACAAGCTGTACTCCAATGAAAAGGATGTCGACGCCGCACACACAGACGAGATTCACCCGTCAAGGGGTCGAAAGGAGCACACCGGCGGCGACTATCGCCCGGGAAACAATCAAGGAAAACGACGACGTTCCCAACACGATTGAACGAACACGGTTGCCGTTCGGGGAAAGAGAGAATTGGGAAAAAGGGCCGTTTTTCGAGCAAGAACGTCCGTATTTCTGGGGGGTGAAAACTTATAAGAGATGGGACCGGTTCGCCGATAAAAGGTCTGGGAGGGGAACGGGTTTGGGCATGCACAGAGCGGGGTCAAATAGGACTGGGTTGATAAAGCATCACCCCTCAATGGGCTGAAAGCGGGGGGCGCTCGTCGTATACCCCATCGATAGCATAAAAAAGACAACGGGAAGAGATATTTTTCAACGCTATCCCGAGTGTATAAGAAGGCAGAAGGATCAACTTCTTGGGACACTAGAAACAAAGAAATCGACTCTGGGTATGGCCGTACCAAGGGGAAAGACGCCATCTGCGACCGACCGGTATTGGGGGAGGGAGGTTTTTCATAGAAGAATGAACGTCTTGACGACGGAAACTTGTTTTAACCCAATAGAAAACGAATCAAGGAAAAAAGGGAGCCGGGTGTTGTTCGGTAGAGCGGGATCCTGGGGGGGTGGGGGGAGGCCTAACCTCTAGATCGGAAGCCGCCCTGCTGTTCGTCAGGGTAGAAAGAGAAAAGAAAGTAAAGGAAGGGTGAATCCGCCCTTGTAGGGAAAGACGTCGCCATCTGGGAGGGTTTCAGGGTGAATCCCTTTGTTTAAGAAGGGCATGTTGGAAATAAGGGGGGAACCAAAAACTCATTTTTCTCAGGAAGCATAACTACATGTTTGGATACGGATAGCTTGCCAATAGTGTTCGACCTGAATCAGAAAGGCCTCGAGAGGATCTAAGAAATGGCCTTCTTCACAAACAAACGGAGACGGGAGTCCCATGCATCCGATATAAAAAAAGTCTCAAATAAGACTTTTGGAGGGCCGCGAATTACCTTTCGTCTAAAATTTTAGAAGAAGAGAGGGGGGATCACGAAGCACATCACGATGCGGGGGGACATTTGGGGCCTCCGGGATTTGAAGGGTTATTGAGAAAAGGGGGTCGAAGAACTCGCATCGATGTGTCAGGTCCCGGCCACGGCGGGCAGGCTTGAAACACTGTGGGGAGAGCGAGTCTGTAAAAAGGGTCCCAAACGGAGGGGATTGCCATCAAAAAAGAGCGGTTCAACCGGCGGGATTCCAAGAAAAGGGGGAGAAGAGAAGGGATCGTTCACGAGGCGGACTTGGCTATTCCCGTCGCTCGGCTTTAAAACGCACGGGACTCAAAAAGTGGGGGGGATGGGGGATGGGCCGAAAGCGGGGCTGGCGTGCAAGTGCAGGAAAAAATTCTCAAACGCGCATCTCGCCTCAACAAGAGGAGGATGGCGCGGGAGGTCAGGAAGTGGTTCGAATGCCAAATTGCCGGGGCATAAAGAATTCGCCAAGAGAAAACCACAAAGGTTATCGAACGCGAACGTAAAATAAGGAATAGCCAATTGCGCGAGCCTTAGGGGTTCAAGTTGCAGGAATCACGCCGGGAAACTAGATGTTGAAATCAGGAGGAGGGGTTGCGGAATGGAGGTAGACTGTCGCTAGTTCCTGGGAAAAAGGCGAGACCATCCTGTGCGAAAAGGGTGGAAGAAAAGAGCGGGTCGTCTGCGTAATCAGTCGAGCAAATGTCACGAATCCAAGTAAATAGAGGCCCAGAAAGGGAGTGCAACGGGAAGTCGGCTTCGTGCAAAAGGATGCAGGAAAGAATTTTCGGCAAGGTATTCCGCGGCACCAATAGAGAAGGCTGAAAGGGGGGGGGGAGAGCCCGGGTCCGATCTTTGGAACTTGGTGGGGAAGACAGGATCATATCTCCTGCTGAAATGAGGAAGATCGTGATGGAAAGACCTATTGGCACGCTAAATGGATGCGAGAAAGCAGGGAGTCAATGGAATGGAGCTGGGGAGGAAACAGCTAGAAAAACCACAAGGGTAACTGCAACACTAACCGAAGAGGGTCTACGCAAAAAAAGAAACGGATTCCCTTCGGCTGGCCATGGTCTTAGGAAACTGGGGAAACATCAGGAGGGGAGGCGATCTAGGGCGGCGATTTCAAAAACATCAACTTCCTCCCGAAAAAAAGGGAACAGAAACTTTTTGACGAAACACTGGGATTGAAGGGGGAAGGGGTTGGGGGGAAAAGGGGAAGTTTTCACTCAGAACAAATTACTTCAAGATAAGGGATGAGAACCAGAGGGAAGGACGGGATCTGGCGAGGCGGCTTTTTTCACAAGACAAGAAAAAAAAAAAGGCGGGGTTGGGTGCAGAAACGCAATCACCCCAATTGTAGAATTGAGGGTCGCTGCCTCCAGGGGGAAAAAAGAA
>Ga0179591_1254555_pt1 | contig 14077 bp, 14 predicted proteins | sample CZOMad2_1_08_16f_FD_182891 | JGI IMG/M metagenome (GOLD analysis project Ga0179591, IMG submission 182891) | Vadose zone soil fungal communities from Angelo Coast Range Reserve, California, USA - CZOMad2_1_08_16fungal (PacBio error correction) | ecosystem: Environmental > Terrestrial > Soil >...
GGGGTTAATAGGAAAGGAAAGACAGGTCGGCTTAGGGGGGGAACCACAGGGCATTGTCTAATCCTTTGGTCTTAGAAAAAGGGCGAAGGGAAACAATGGGTCTTAATTAAATCAAGAAACCAAGGAAAGCAAGAAAAGGGGAAACAAAGGGAGAGCACGGGGCGCTGACTTCTGTATGCGCATCTTTAACAGGTTGGAAGGTGAAAAAATCAAGAAAAGGAGATAATGCGGATGACCTGCTGACAGAAAAGGAGCGTACACTCAGATACCTGGGAAAACCAAGGAAAAAAAAAAGAGAGAAAAAAGGAAAAGCAGGCGAACAACCTTTCTGTCTTCTTTTTATTTTTCAAAAGGGGAAAAGGGCTCTGCACTTCACTGTTTGGACGAACTGAAAAAAAAGAAAAGGTGGGAAAAAGACACGATGTTTCCGCCACCGGATCTCGGTTACGAAGATTAGGTATTTGAAGTCGGTGAATGTTTAAGTAAAAAAAAGATGGTAGGAAGGAGGAGGAAGGCCGATCGTCAACTACGCTCCAGTCTTTTGCAGAAAAAAAGAAAAATGGCGGGGGGGACGAGTGAGGATCGACCCAAAAGAAGAAAAGGAAGAGAAAAAAAGGATCTGTATCTTGGGGTGCACTTCGCGGTGAAAAAAAGAAAAAATGGCAAGGTGACACTACAAGGAGAGGGGACTTGGGGGGGGGGGAACAGAAGAAAAGAAACGCCACTCTACACCGAGGGAGCAAAAGACGGAGCCGTGGCTTTTTGTTGAGGAGGGTAGGGGGAAAATGGGAAGGATACAGGGGAAAGGTCGATCTCTAAACTACATCAATTGCAAAAAATAAGAGGAAAAATTGCGAGGTAAAGTAAGATCGCAAATAGGGGGAAGAAATCAAAAGAAGAAAAAGGAGAGGCGGGGCGTACAAACGCGCTCCTCTTTTCTTTCGGAAGGGGCGAGAAAACAGGAAGGAAGTGGGGACCTGGGACCTGGGGGAGAATGTAAGTTTCTGAGCATCAACGCTCTTCTGAGGCGGTAGCTTTTACCGGAACCGAGGGAAAAGGGTGCGCTATGTCTGAGGGGAAAGGGGGGAAAAAAAAAGGGGGAAGAAAGGGGTGGAACTACGGGGGGGACTGCGGCGACCGATATCTTATTGTTACTAGGCTGAAAAAAGGGAGAAAAAGGAAAATCGGTGGAACGGAGATTTTGGAGTGTGTTTAGTGACAGGGTTGAAAGTAGGCGGTGGATGTTTTGTCACCTTTACGCTAGGTTTCGTTTTATTTCGCTGGTCGATAAAGTTGGTGGGGGGGGGGTAATCAGACCGCACGCCAGCGGTTCAGGTAGGGTCCTTAGGGAAGCTTCAGGGGGGGGCCGGGCTCGAGGAACAGGTATCGTACCGCCATGGGACCTGTATCCAGGAAATCTGGACTTGGGTAAAGAGAAGTTACACGGGGGGACAGGTCTTAGACGTATTTATCGAGTAAGGGAAAAAGGAGGAAAACCAGGAAGCCAGTTAGGGTCTATGCGGGGGGGATTGCACTTTCCAGAAGAGGGAAGAAGAAGGGGCTGCGAGGGGTGGGGGGGGGAGTCATCGTTCCATTTTATCTGTCTGAGAGGGGAGTCACCAGTGACAGGATTGGGAGGGGAGGTAGGACCCAAGGGGGAAATCGATTTTTTCATGTTCAAGCGGAGCAAAAAAGGGTATTTGAAAATGAATCAGCATTCATCGCGGATAGGGAAGCTTACTTAAACCGAAGTAGGCGGACTGGTTCCAGCATCCTGTTGGAAACGAAACGGGGGAAGTCGTGGGGGGGATTATTTATCGGGGGGAGGGGGGGTGAAGAAAAGAAAAGAACCTGACTTAGTCTTTTAAGAGTAGGAAAGACCTAGTCTCGGCCTGGGGACTGGATTATCTGTCGGCGGGGGGGTGAGGAAGGAAAAAGGAGTAAGAGGTAGGAGGGGTTTGTTCCCGGTTCCTTCTTCTGTTTTGCTTGCGGTCTTATGGAAGAATAAAAAATTGGGGGGGAAAAAAGACCTGAGAAGCGTTTCATGGTTGTAAGGGAGAATGAATAAGGGAGGGGATAAGGGAGAAAAGGGACTAAACAAGTTTCTCCTATCCAGCGTCTTTCTTTTCAAATAAAAAGGGAATGAAGGGAGGAAACGGGGGTTATCGCTACCGGGGGTTCTCAGGGGTAGAAAGGAACAACAGTAGTGGGGGAAAAAAGAGAAAGGGGGAAGCCGCAAGCAAAATCGATCTCTCGAAACAACAAAAAAACTATTATTATTACAATAAGAAGAACTCAAAACTTCAGAGGATGTTAAAGGGGAAGACAAAGAGACACACCACGACTTCAAGGGGGTTCCCCACGAAGTAAGGGGGGGAAAAAAAATTCTCGAAGAAAGGGTGACCGTCTCTTACACTAACTCCTGACGCCTTCTCCACTGTTGGGGAACACTTTCTTAAGAGGCGAGAACCGAAGGTACCTGAGCAATGAAAGAAGGGCGCCGGGGACTTCAACCAAAAAAAAATGAGTGGGCAATCACCTCTACCTGACAACTCCACCTCCATAAGGAAAAAAAAATAAAAAGACAGAAGAAAACCACGTCAGAGGAAAGAAACAAAAGGGAAAGACAGACCTAGAGAGGGAAAGCGGGAAGTACATTTACTAAAACCAAATCTAACAAAGACGAAGGAATGGTTTGTGATGAAGGTCTCGGGAAAAAAGAGATCATAAAATCGAAAAACGGAAATGCAAAGTTCCCTTGCTAGGACCCCTAGTCGGAAAAAGCCTAGAAAACAAGAAAACGGGCTTCAGCTTCGCGGGTCATCGAAACTGAGGATCTCCGGAAAGAACTGCCCGACTTGCGGGAACGGGAGTTAAACAAAAGCGGCTTAACGGTAAAATACACGAAAAAGCAGCAAGGCACGGTTGACCAGCACGATCACAAGAGCAAAGGCAGATGAAAGAAACACCGGACGAAAGAGCCACGATCTCGGGCATCTTAAAAAAACTGAAGGGAAGGAAACTCGAAAGAAAACCACGCCGAAAGTTAACCTTTTGTCAGAATCCAAAAAAGGGTCAGGGAGAAAATCACGACTAAAAAAAGTGAACCGTCGAGTCTAAAGAACTGCTGGAGCTGAGCCACTGGGCAGATACGGGATAGTACCGCTACAAAACGAAAGAGGAGGAAAAAGATACAGGCACCTGGAGAATCGCGGAAAAACAAAACCCCAAAAGCCATCATGCTATCCAAAAAAAAGGGATAACAGCGGAAAAGAACAAGCCTCCTTCATTGGTTAAAAAAAAAAAAGTAAAGGGGGGGGAAATAAGAAACGACTCCAGACCACGCACAAAGTCTCCTACAACAGAAAAGGGGGGGGACCTTTAGCAATCCTATTAACACATAAGCAGCTCTGGCTCTCCGCCAAAAAATTGGAAAGAAAAGGAATAAGGGCCACAAGTTAGAATGAAAAGAGATCCTCAGGGAAACACTCTTTTAACTTGTCCACTTTCTAAAACCACTCAAAAGAAAAGGTTATAAAGCAATATAGGACAGGGGGATGGGGGGAAAAAGTTAAGGAATGCCCTTCAAGGGTGCAAGCATGACATAGGCACCTAAAAAGCGGATCAGCTGTTGAGAAAAACGCCTGCGAAAGGTAAAAGGGGGGGGGGGAGAGAACAACGGTTTCTCACGAGAAGAAAACAAAAAAAAAGTGGGGGGGAGAAATCGTAAAAGTGAGTGAAAGGGGAGGGAGGAAGCGGGGGGGAATGAACATATACTGGGGAAAAACCTCAATGTAGAAATTCCCGTCCCCCAAAAAACAAGTGCTGTCCTGTAACTTGACATCCCCAGGGGGTCGTTTTATGGGGTTGAGCGCGGGGGGACGGAAAACACGACCTAGAATGTCGTCACAAAAAAAAGCCTGGTGAAGCAATTGGTCAAGCCTCTCCGGCCTTGCACAAGGACAGCTAGGGGTAGGGGGTCTCATTATCACTTGGTTCGAGAGGGTCGCGAGGGAAAAAGGACTTCTCAAAATCTTCATCTTCTCCTTCACATACTTTGATCGGGAAATTTGAGGGAGGCGAGAAGATAGAACCATAGGGGAAGGTCAAAAAAAAAAGGAAGAGTTCACATACGAACATCAGCGCTCTTTCGAAAAATAGCGAAGAAGGGGGGGAGGAAAAAACGGGGCGCGTGGACAGATTTGGGGTCAAAGTTAGTAAAAAAGGGAGAAGGGGCGGTATGTTAGCTTTCAAAATCAACAGAAATAATAACGGGGTGGGGAAAACAGAAAAACTTTTCGAGGTTGCCTCCGCGGGGAACGGACAGGAGAAAAACGGAGGAAGAGGGTCGTTAAGAAGGTAAGCGGGAATCATAAGCAGGTGGAGGGATGTTCAAAAGACGAAACTGTGAAGATCGCACTATACAAACCCGCACGCATCCTCAGGAGAGAAAGGGGGGAAGAGTTGCAAGCACTGCTAAAACGAGTGCTTTCTATTCTTATGATAACTACTGAAAGACAAAAATTCGATGTCCCGGAGAAAAGAATAGCCTACCTCAAACTGAGAGACCCATGAGGAAGTTTCCATCGCCGAAAGGGGAAGGAGGCGAGTGAACTCCACGGAAGGACTGATTCGCATAAAAAAAAAAAAAGTCTGAGGAAGGAAAAGAGAGATACTGCTTGACTTGAAGTGCAGAGGCCCGTCGAAAGGCGGCTGATTGGGGGAAAAACATGTGGTCGGCCTTTTCTGTTAGGAGGGATGGTGCGGTCGAGGTAAAAAAAAGGGTTGGGGAATTCAAGAATTCTTCAGTCATCATCCGGGAAAAACGAGGGGAGCACTGGCGAACAAGACATCAGAGAAAGAAGGAGGCCTGAGGGCTTACAGAAAGTTAACAGTTATTTCTGTTAAACAGGAAATCCGCACGGGAGGATAACATGCATCCTACCTGCGTCAAAATCTACGCGGATCGCAACAGGGAACCAAAAAAACCTCCTTCGACAAATCCAAAATCGCTTCTTAAAATAATTTCAGTTCTTCGGGTGAGTGGGGGAAAAAAAGGTAAACGAATCAACGTTGTGAAAAGGAAAAACCCCAAAGGAAAAAGAGTGGCACGAGGACAAGCTGGGGGACAAGAAAAAAAGGAGATCTTTTACAAAAGCGATGATTTTCGTAGTTTAGGCTTGAATGAACGTCCACTAGGGGTCGAGAAGGATAGGCCGAGCGAAGCGAATCAGCAGGAGGGGATGCTAAAAGAGATGGAGAAGAAGTTGAGGATCTCCACTATAGACACCCGGATACGGCGACCGATCAGAGCTGTAGGCAGGGGGGGGGGGGGGGGTGAACGGCAATTTGCACGAGAAAACGAGGTGGAGGGGGAAAAGGAACATTCGTCTTGTTTCCGTGATAAGTAACTCCACACGGACCCCTAGGGATAGAAAGGGGGCCGGACGCATCTTGGGGAGGAGGGAGGTAAAACATTTCCTGCGACTTTTAAAATGTCAGCGCAAAGACAGAAATGGGTCGAGGAGAGCCAAACGGTAATTGGGGAGGATAGCTAACCAAAAAGGGGTGGAGCCCTCACGAGTATCAGGGGTAGAATGCTCGTCCAAACTCAATGGGGGGGGGAAGAGTCTATGTGAAATTAAGGGAAGGGGTAAGTGCACGGTGCAGTCACTTGACAGATCGGATCCGGCCACTCAGTAAAGGAGTTCAGAACGTCTACCAAGTGGACCTTCACGACGGGAAAACTACGGGAAAGAGAGGTGCGATGTAACGTGTTTCCTTCAAACTGAAAAGATGGGGTGGGGGGGTACCCGACAGAGGAGGAAGCTCTAAAGGGTAAGTGTTAATCCTTCTTTATCACAGCATTCCCCTGCGGTCATTGGAGGGGGTCAGGGTTGGGGAGGGGGGGGGAGGAGTGTTGAAAAGGTTTATTTCTTTGAGAAGGTGGGTAAAAAGTTCCTGGAAAAGGTTTGTCTTTTAGTCTCGTTGGCAGCATCGGTGTGGGGGGGGTACTCTACCTATCCGGAAAATTTGTTTGAAAAAAGGAAAGGCCTTTAGCTCTGACTATCGAATTTATCGGGGGAAAAGCCAAGGGAGCACTGACCTCCTTCGTTGAGTGTACGGAGAACGGCACGTGCGTTAGTCTACTATTGATGACGGGGTGACGCGGAAAGCAACAAAAAACCACGTGCACTGATTCGTGGGTCTATCAGGGGCAAAAAGGAAAAAAATGTCATCTCGCTTCCTGTTCGAGTACTGGGAGCTGGCAGGGATGGGGTCAGTAAGGGAAGGGTATTTCTTTCTTTGAGAGTTTTTCGACACCGTGAAGGCTTCGGGGGAGTTTAGGTCACATTTCAGCTCGGGATGTGTCTTGGAAACAAACCGAGAGTGGCAAAAATTGGTCATTAAATAAGAAGTTACGCTGACGCAAGTGAAATCTGGACGGTACAAGCCTTTCTTACTTGGGGTTCCAATCAAGGGGGTGTTGAACAGAGGTACGTGGGTCATTGGATTCTACTTGGGAAGCGAAAGTAGCCTAACAACAGTTACCGTCGTCTGTTTTCGAGCGATTAGGAAGGGGAGTCTGAGAGGGGACTGGAGAGTCTTATCGGGGAAAAGTTTTGGGGGGAGGAAATAAATGTATCAGGCTGGTCGTGTTGTTTCCAAGTTCCGGAGGAGTTCGTGTAGGGAAACGGTTCAAAGCACAGATGGTTTTTTGGTTCAGCAAAGAAGGATGGGGAAAATGGGGGAAAAGGGAGTAAGGAGAAATCGTCCGGTACGCTTGCAGCGAACGTGATAGCACAAAGGGGGGCGAACCAAGAAGAAAGGCTGTTCAGTGGAAGGAGAACGTAATGAAACCTTTCACTTAGGGGGTCTCCGACCGGCGCAGTGCACACCCTTGACCTTCGGGTGTGCGATCGTGTCGTCAACGGGAAAGAGCTGCCGGTAGGGGGGTAAGGCGCATCTAGACAAAACAAAAAAACTGGGGGGAAAAGAGGAAGCCTCACTTAAAGCTGACAGTGACCGACACTCTCTGACAAACACTCCGGTCCACGGGTGTGCAAAAGGAAGGGGGGCGGCGAGAAACCATGATACGAAAGGAACAGTCCCGCTAGGGGAAAAGAAAAGGCACGACTCTTCTCCACTTTTACCGATCACGTTCTCGAGAAAGTCTTAAACGAAGATTCTCGTCTAACAGGCACGCAGGGGTCGAGGGGGGAGAGGTCAAACACAAAACACCCTATCTAAAAATCGAAGGGACACTCGCGACCTACACTCCACCGCCCGCCGGCAAGAAACACAAAGAACACAAAGCCCAAAATACACTCCTATGACTCCACCCCGGCCGAAACGGAAGACTCGCCTGAAGAAGGGATTAAGGGAAGACTCGAATACACAAGAAGAAGGGCAAGGTGCTCAAAAGGCTACGGTCGGCTATCATCAGTCGCTCCCTTCAACCGGGAAAAGGGGGGAGAGGGGCACTAGGCGTGAACCAAAAATAAGCTACACAATTAAAAGTCAGAGAAGAGGCCTCAGAGGACCTTAGGCTTCTCACAAAAAACTGAACGCATGGCTAAGTCAAAGGGGAAAAAAGACCTCGACTCCAGGTAATACCCGCACACCTGCCGAATCCTTAAAGGGGGGGGGGGGTGGAAAAAAACAAGAAAGGAACCCCAGATAAAACTGGCCTATTAAATAACAAATCTCCCCAAGCTCCTCTCTACCTGGTTCAGCTGGGGGGTGTGAGAGAGGGGGAAAACACAGACGAAAAAAAAAGATTTCATTTTGTGAAACAGTAGACAGGGGACGCATCAAGCAAGTCTAAAACTGCACCTTTACCTTCTAGTACCCTAACTCAGGGTCGTCGAAAGGGGAAAGGGGGTAACATAACAAGTGTCGCTCTCCGCGATAAAATAGGCATCTTCTCCGGGCTCTCACATGCACTCTGTCGCCGGTTCGAGGAAGAAACCGAAACAAAAAAAATTGCAGAGGCCACCCGGAGAGAAACTCAACCGTACCTCCCACCGCCTTCAGTCAAGGGGTTACGCCACTCGGCACAATAAAAGAAAAAACACGCCCACGATAACACCCACTCCCCCAGCTCGCAAACCGTCAGGGGGGGGGATGAAGGTGATGAGCCGCCGAGCACACTCCTCCTCATCGCGAAGAAGGAAAATGGGGGGTAAAAATAAAAAAAGAGTCACTTGGAGTTCCAAACGTGGACCAAATCTGACTCGATGCTACGGTGCCCCCGGAGGGTAAAATGCTAAGAAATCACACGAGATCGGGGGGAGCCGCAAGGTACTGCACAAGGTGCACCTGGTCACCGGACAACTCGTTGGCAACGCAGCGACCATCCGACCTCAACAGAGAAAAAAAGGTTTAAGAAGCGAAGCTCATATGTGGCGGGCCGCCAAGGGTCGACGAATCCAGAGGGAAAATGGGGGAAATCAAACAGGGACTGGGAAGTGGGAGGGGAGCTCAGAAGTTTACAGTCGCCTGAATGTGACATACGCCAGAAAAAACCAAAACGGCGGCACGGACCTGGTGTCTCTCCATCCTCGGGGTCGGTAAGGGGTGGGAGTTCGAAGGGAAAAAAGATCCCTGGACGGGAAAAAACATCCGGACGTGGGGCCAAAACCCTCTCCGGCACCCAATTAAAATATATCGCGGGCCAATGAGAAGAAACGGGAGGCTTCGGGTGCAGATCCAATAACGTAGTAACCATAATCAGATGCTCGCCTGCAAAAAATGGAACTGTCGTTTCTCTCAGGTCACGAGCACAAGGAAAAAAGGGACAGAGGAGGGCACCCTGAACGACTGAAAGAAACTCCTCGCTCGTGTAAAATAGCGGCCGGTGGTCTCAACAAATCGTTGTCTCGGGTGGTCCACGGCGGGTTTGGTCCTTTCGGACAACCGGAGCTCAGGGAAGAGTTGGAAAAATGTCACCAGAAAAATTTTTTCGAGAGGTGCGAATTGACTCCGCTGGGCGTTACCGGGCGAGGGGGGGAAAGCGGAGGGCGGTCGGACTACAGACGTATAACTGGAATAAGGGCAGCCGGACTAATGGATCGGCACTAAAATACCGTTTCACGATGCAAAACTCCCGCCGGCAGAGCAGCACAGGCAAAGGCTCCGGGCGGAAAAGAACGTAGAAAAGAAGAGGGCAAGGGAAGAAGGGGCTGACGAGCTTCAACTTTAACCGTAAACCATGTCGCTGGGAACTCCAAAGGGTAGGCACAGTCTCATAACAAAAAGCACCTTCTACGTCCAAACTGCCCGGGTTAAAAAAGAAACCTACGGCCTAAGGAGTAAAAAAAACTTCCGAGATATAGAGAACAAAACCCGTGGTAGGTGAACCTGATTAGATCCTGCTTTCCGTGTGAAGTTCATAGGAAATGTCAAAAAAGGGGGCAGGGACTGGGGGAAAAAACAAGCAGGAATTTTCGCAGGACTTGAAAGTAGAAGCTTGCACATTTATCTGTTCAACAGGTCGTGGCCATGGGACAGCAGGGAAGGGGGAAGAAATCAAAAAGCCGCGCCATCAAGAGGTTCAGGAAGAGAAAGAAGGGCGACTCAAAGGGCTTCTTACGTCTGTATCGAATCTTTAACAGGATTGGACGGTGCCGAGAAGAAGGCATGATTAGGCTTACGGAAAAAAAAAACAAACCTGCTAATGCGGTCTCCGGACCCTCCCGCGCGAAACAAGGCGAAAAAAGGCATGAGAAACATTGCTTCTGAGGGGCTTTTTAAAAGAGTAAAACGAGAGGGACACGTTTGACCGAACTTACAACCCCCCGCCTGACAAAAAGAAAAAATGGGGGGACCTAAAAAGGAAGAGTAAGGTGGAGAAAAGAAAGGGGTGGGGGGTGAGAGGTGAAAGGGAGGGAAGTTGGAACTCACTGCGTCTAAGGATCTTTCCGATCGCAACGAACGCGACGGAGGTATGAGACATCTTGCGCAGAGGAACAAGGTCAGGAGAAGGAAACGGGTAGACACCCGGGATCACGTGGCTACTGTCTAGCTGGGATTTGGGGTGCACTAACGGGACCACGCGCAAGCGAGGGATTGTTTCAAAGGAAGATCGGCGTGGTTCCGTCTACTCACCTAACCCGACCAAGCGTAGGCGAACGAAACCCCGGTAGGGGGTGGGGCAGGAGGATTGCACATTAAAAAAAAGGAGACCAGTTCAATGGCGACTCGTAAAACGTACATCCCTGAACTAGCACGCCAAAATTAGGGGTGAGTATAGGCAGAACCCGGGGGGCCCTAAGCCAAGCTTGAGAAGGTACGAGGCGGAAGGACACCGAGGCACCCGGGGTCGGGCGATTTCTTGAGGCAAAAACATGGAGGGACATGGCCCCGTTGGAATTCACGGAATAGGAGGCAGAAACGAATCGGCGGAGGTCTGACGTATAAAAGGGGACCTTTCCAGACGGGGCACTTAAGGATCGATGTGGAGCAGGGAAGGGGGGAAGAAAAAGTTGAAGATCGGGGAAGGGGTTAAAACGTGGTCGGAGAAGGCAAACGGGAAAGGGTGGTTCCTCTATGGATCCACCGTCCAGCCCTCGGCCTTCGGGTAAACTTGAGAGGGGGTGGATGGGGGTGGTCGTTGGAAACAGGGAGCTAGGTGGATCAGGGGTGGGGGGGTACCCCCTTTCGGCGGCGGGGGAGTTAAGGAGAGGGTGGCTCTAGATTGGTTGTTTTGGTGGGGTGGGGGCAGCAGGGAACCTCGGCCGCTTGCATGTGATTGAAGTGAGAAGAGCCGGGGAAGAGCTAGACGGGAATTGTGAGAAAAAATGAACTCCTATCCGAAGGAGTTCTTGGACGATACCAGGGACGTGTTGCATGTGTCTAAGGATTTGATCGTGAAGGGGGGAGAGGGCGAACACCAGGTAAAGGTCGGTGGGCTAAGGGGGTCCTCAAAGGTAAGAGGGCGATGACGGAGAAAGAACGCGCTGTAGGGGGGGCTGGGGGGTGTGATGTCATCGGCCTTATGTGAGGTGAGGGGGAGTCAACATTGAGCTGAGGGGGATGTGGGGAAACCTTTAAACGAGAATTTGGGGGCCGGGAAAACGGACGTCTGACAAGCTTTCATGCTTTCCGGAGAAGCTCCGTTATAGATGAGAGCAGGAGGAAGGGTCCCAGGGGCAAGCTGGGGGGGGGGGGGGAAAGCGAAGAGGGGGTTAAGAAGAGGTCACGTGTTCCTTCCGTCACTGATTTAATCTGCGACCTAGCATGCGCAAAAACGAGGAAGATGTCTTGGTAGAAAGAGTCGTAATGGACAAACTCTGCAGTTAGGAAAACGGATATTAGCCGGGGGGGTTGGCAATCGTCCTTTTAGAAGTTCTTTGACGGGGACCACTCGGCAGGAGGGGGTGGGAGTTGTCGGGAGGAGGTAAATCTGGGGGGGGGGGGTTGGGTCAGTGATACCTGGCCATCGTTCAGTTATGCCTGAGAAGCGCAGGAGCTCGAGAGCGAAGGGAGAAAAAATGGGCTCAAAGAAGAGTTAGGGTTCCTAAAGGAGTCAGGGGGGAAGGATGGTGATAAAACCGTGAGCCAGGGGGTGGCACTAACCCTTTACATTCGGGGTGGTCTGAAGAAAAAAGTGGGTCGTCATGAGAGCACTGATGAAGGAGGGAGATCAAATAGAAAAATACAAAAAACCCCAGAGAGGGGTATTATAAAAGAGCGACTCTAGGCGCGGGGGAATGACAGTGACTAAAATAGCCGGGTGACACACCACTACGGTCCCATTTTGGTGAAAAAGGGGAAAGGGGAAAAAAAAAAAGGAGAGAAAACAGCAACCGGGGTCATTCTCGGTTAAAAAAAAACGCAGGCGGCTGGAAGCCACTCGTGGTCGATGGGCATCGCTGATCATCTGCGATGACAGGCGAGATTAGAGAAAATCAACTGAAATGTGCTCAATTTTAAAAAAAACTGAGGAAACCAAACCTCGCGGCAAAATCGTCCAATACACGCCCACCGCCTCCGCAACGGGGACACACACGAGCACTAGAAACCGAAAGAATAAAAAAGGATCTTACGAAAAAAGAAAGCCGACAGCTCCGACTCTCCCGGAATCTGTAGCTGAGGAGAGATAAGGCCAACACGACGTTCCCTGGGTGCTGCAAAAACTCTTACGGTAGCTATTACAATAGTCGACACCCGGCACCTTTCCCTTCTCGAACACCGATGATTGAACCATTGCCGAAAACCGGCGGAACGGGTCAAGACGCAGCGCTAGCAACCCTTCGGCTCTCCAAAATCAACGGAAGCTGAAGAGGGGGGGAGGTAAAAGAAAAAAAAAGAGGCTTCACAAAGGGGGAAAGCACGGACCAAGGGGAAGCCGTCAACGGGGACTGCAAAGTCACAGCCAATACCAGCCGAGACTAAAACCCGCCGGGCATCGACTACTACTAACAAGGGGAAATCTATCGGAAAGGCGAAAAAGCGAGATCACTCACCTACGGACCGTGTTGTGTGAAAAAAGACAGAGGTAGAGGCATAATCGACGAAAGAAGACTGGAAGGCTCGTTACACAACACACGCCGGGGAGGCTCGGACTCCACGGGGGATCCCTTTCTAGAGAGTCAGACAAATTCGTTCAAATTAAAAGGGAAACCATTCAATATGCTCCAGGTCCTGAGGCAACCACCCCACCTCTAGAAGAAAGAAAAAGAGACCTACAACAGAACAAATCAGACTTCCCTTGGACACACGGCAGATAACAGACCCTAGAAGGAAAAAGAAAATGGAACAAGAAAAAAGAGAATACAAAAGGTCAGGGGAGACGAACCAGCTTAAACCCCTAAAGACATCGGAACTCGAAGATAAGGAGGTTACGAAAAGAAGGAAGTTGGGGGGGTGGAATTCCACACGGTAACCAATAGAAACTCCAGCCGGTCCTCCCTTCTTATAGGGCACGGTAAGAAACTAGGAAAGAAGAAAGAATAAAACCAGCGTTGGTAGGGAGCCGAATGAAACATGTTAAGGAACAATTTGCCAACTGCACAGAAACCATGAATTCATCGTGGGGCAAGAAGAGAAAGCGCCTAAACATCATTATCAGCGGGGTGGGAGGGAGCAAGGCTAAACCGGGGAAATCAGAAGTTCTTATCCAGCGGTTCGACGATACTCCACACAGAGGGGGAAACGTGGGTCGAGCGAGGAAATTGAGGGGAAAAGTTTCGACAGAACTCGACATGAACAGGATCCGGAAATGTGACCTACGCAGCAACACACAAAACTTAAAGGCACGGCCCGTTCGCCTCCCATACTGTGTCGGGGTTGAGTTTGATACGACGGAACAACAAGGAGACCTTTCGTGCAGCAAAAAACCAAATGAAGCGGAGCAAGGTCACGGGAAGGGAACCTCTTACTATGCACACAATAGATACGGCTCGAGGAGGTCGCCAAAGGGAGCAACAAACTGGGGTGTCTCGCGGGGGCTCCTAACCTTCAGTAAAACGAGGAAGTCTAGGACCTTCCAAGAGGGGGAGCTTCAGGTTTTGCGGTAGGCGGAACAATCAGCCTCGGGGACCAGGAGTTTCGGCCAAAGTCACTCCTTCCACATACGAACATACAGGGTTTGTCTGAAAAAGAGAGGCCTGGGGGGGCGGTAACCCAAGAGGGGGAACTCTTGCCACGCCGGTGTTGTAACGGTCGAAACTAGAGATAGAGTTTAGCTTTAAAAAGCACCCATCAAGAATCAAGTTTTTCTCAGCGCTTTTAGAGTTGTTCTTCAGATCCGAGTGGGTGGAAACGGGGGGGCGCGCACAGTAGCTGGCAAGACATGTTAGAACGGGCTGATACGAGCGTGGGCTCAAACCTTACATGTTAACGGAGGCAGAGAAAAAAGAAAGGCACCAGCTAGGTCAAGGGGTCTCCCGGCGAAAACGAGGGGATTGCAGGGGTCTGCTGTAGACTGATGAAAAAGAACAAGGTCAAAACTGAACACTACCTGGCGAAAGTGGGGGGAAATAGACCCGACATAAAATGCTTTCTCCCCGGCTGATGGGGGAAAAAAATCTCCGGAGAAAATCCGTGAAGATGACGGAAAACGGGGCAATCT
>Ga0179591_1252251_pt1 | contig 14075 bp, 18 predicted proteins | sample CZOMad2_1_08_16f_FD_182891 | JGI IMG/M metagenome (GOLD analysis project Ga0179591, IMG submission 182891) | Vadose zone soil fungal communities from Angelo Coast Range Reserve, California, USA - CZOMad2_1_08_16fungal (PacBio error correction) | ecosystem: Environmental > Terrestrial > Soil >...
CCGATTTCATTGGTTAGACGCGATAAGTCCCTGATCGCCAGAGCTCCCAAAAAATATGCACATCTGGTGAGGAACATACGACAGTTCCAGAGATCGTGGCCGTCTACCACTCGCTTGTGGTGAGTTGGTGAATAAACAAATCGGAAAATCCCTGCCAGTTTTCGGAAAGAAAACGCGGGGAACTAAGTCGTATATCATGGATGGAATGCAACAACCCCAGGACCACGCCCTCCATGTTCCTTAGCGGAATGAAGAAATCGGGGTCAGTCCGGACCGGGGGAGGCTATGTTGTTCAACGGGAAGAAGGAGGGGGGGGGGGGGTAGGGGCATTGAGAGTGAAGGGAAAACTGAGGTAAAAAGGAAAAAAAGAACGCATAAGGAAATCTTCTTTAAGGGAAAACTAGTCTACGAATCAAGAAAAATCATAACGGGGGAGAGGGAAATGGTCGTCCTACGGAAAAAGGGAGCGGTTCCTCAGGGGTCATGGAGGAAAAAAAAGGGGGAAAGGATAAAGTGGTCAAAAAGGATAAGGGGTAGGGGAGCAGAAAGAAGGGATGAAAAATGGAGGAAGAAAAGGGCAGTATTCGAGGAAAGAAAAAATGTCCAAAGCCCTGACAGATGGGGATACAACTGAGCTTCGAGGGAGCACGGGAGGGAGGAGGGACAAGAATCGGGGGGCGTTTTCAAGAAAGACCATACATGGAGAAAAAAAAAAGGCAGTTGCCCCGCGCATGATGCGTCAATAGACAAGGGACTGACGCCGGAAGGGAGGGGGGGCGGTGAACCAAAAAAAGAAAAATTAAGCGCGGACGGCGGAGAGTAGGCCCCAATTTCGGACGCGCGTCCGGTTCCGTGAAATTGAAAGGGGTCTCGGAGAAACAAAGGGGAATTGAAAAGGCGGGGAGACGGAGGGAAGAAAAGAAAGGTACGAACAGGCAGTCCTGGTTCTGGTCGGAGAGGGAGAGGGTCTATGAGAGAAAAATTCGCCCAGGGGGAAGTACACAAAGGGATAAAAAACGGCGGACCGGACACCTTTCCGGGCAATAGGTGGTCTGGTAGACGACGTCGAAATAATTAACAAGAGTGCAACTTCAAATAAGACGGGGAAAGGAGAACTCCGAATGAACAACGGCCCATAAACGCAAGGACGGTGAACAAGTGGCGCATCATTACATACGAGACGAAGACGGGGACTAGATGCCAAGACTGCAGAACACTGCCCCAGAACCGTCTTGAAATGACTGCAGCGGGATTTGCAGTTCGACGGCTTCAGGGTTTAGCATCACTCACGGATTCATGCGCATGCCGGCCCTGTCTTCACAAGCACGTCGCGTGCTACGCGTAAGGCGATCAACCGACACCGAGGTGAAGGGTCGCGGGGAAAACGTAATAAAGCCCCCTTGGTCTTTCACAACGAGCCCAAGTAGCAGCGCCGAGCCGTCGAGCGTGGACGCTGTCACAAACGCATTATGTCCGGCCCTTCGGAGACCCAATCGAAGATACATCGTCCTTGTCGCATCAAAGCACGGAATTGGGTTGCGGAAACCCGACGCGCGGTTGTCAACCAGGCTAACGGACCAGATGGTGCTCACACAGCGCCGAGGAGCTGGAACCAAGCAGGCAAAGCGGGTAACCTGTAGTAGGTGTGATTCCCGACAGGGTGATGCGTTGAAGCCAAGGTCAGGTCGAATTTTGTCGGGTTCGGACCAAGTTCACAGCTTCGGAAAACAGGTGTTGGTACCCGTTGAGAAGGATGATTCGGCGCGAGCGGCACCTGTGGGGGTCAGGTGGGAATCGAGTGGCGCCCTCGCCCGCCCGCAATAAGAGCGCACCTTGGTCGAGGGAAATTACGGATAATAACACCGAAGCCACGGAAGTCGGGGGCCGGCAATAGGGGGGCGAGTGCGGCGATACCAGCGCTCGGCTGCTTGACATATCGACAGGAAGGGGGAGAAAGAAGCAATCCTAAAGTGTGGACAAAACGGTCGAAAATCTCCCTGCGGCAGCTGAGCGTAATGAAGCGGAAAGGTTGAGCGGCTTGCCGAGGGCTGACCTGGAGGCGTTAAGGGGAAGCGAAAAGAAGGGAATCATTGACGGTTCAAAAAACCAAAAAAGGGAATGATCATTCATGGTCTTGTCTAATTTCGAACCGAATTCCAGAGGCGCACGGTATGTGGGGGGGGGGGTCGGCAAAAAAGAGGCGAAAGAAAGAAACCGTTAGGTGTGCCGTAGGGTTTCGACAGGAGAAAAATGACAATCAAAGGGATGTAGGAAAAGATAGAAGTTTCTCTTTGAAAAAGAATCTGAAAGATTATAGGGGGAGAAAGAGGTCAATAGTTGGCTGGACGAAAACAAGATGGGAAAGAGAAGTAATTTATGGGGAGAAAGGATCAGGTAGGTATGGTGGGAGGGGGCTTACAAAACTGAAAAGGTTAAAAACATCTGTCGTTGTAAGCGGAAAAAAGGAGGGGGACGAAGAACAGGGGGAACAGAAAGAATAAACGCAAAACAAAAAAATGAAACATCAACGCAACCTAAGTCTATGAAAAGAAAAGCCCAGGAAGTCCGGAAAATAAAGAAGGGGGTTGAAAAAAATGAAAGCAAAGAGAGAAGCAGGAAGGAAGGGGGGCTTCGACGAGAGAGGGGGCGTAAAAAGTGGGTGGGCAAGGAAAAATGGGCAGGGAAAAGGGGAAAAATCAAAGGAAAATACCCAGGTCTAGTGCAAATCAAAGATCGTACGCCTCCCATAAAGGAATGTGGGAAGGGGGACTAACGAGAGGATTATTTGAGGAGGAGACGCTCCCATTGGGCGGTGCAGAGATGAGGAGAAAGGAATGCAATTTAACGGAAAAAGAAAAAAATGAAGACAGATCAACCAAGGGCTCACGGGAAAACTCAGAAAATTCTTGGGGGTGGGAGGGGATTGAGGGATGACTAGGAGAAAGAGTCAAAAAAGCAAAGAAAAAAAATATCACCATGAACCGTGTCAAGGATAGAAAGGGGAACAGATGGGGAGCATTCTATCAGGGGCAAACTCTTTGGGTTCCGGAAAAATGGAGGGAAAAAATTATCGAACCTTACAAAGAGAGCGATCTTCAGTCCGACAAGAAAAAAAACCTCGTATACACAAACACAGGTGGGAGAGAAATTGATGCAAAAAGAAACCACGTGGGGGTGGGTGTGATGCGATGGCCTCGCATTGTAGGACGGTGGGTCGGGAGTGAGGAGACTAACGCTGGGAAAGTGGCAAGGGGGGGAACTTACAAAGGAGCTCCTCCGCTTCGTGGGAGCAAAAGGAGATACACAGGAAAAACGGAAAAAGGGGCGGGAAAATGTGGATGGGGTCTGTTGCTTGGTTTCTTAGTAGGTGGAAGAGGGGGTGAACGCGTCAGAGAAAGGCAGCAAGGAAGCACGGGGAGCAGTGTGGAAAAAGCCTTGGGGAGGTAAGGGGTATCAGGTCCATGGGGGGGAAATGAATGAACAACGAAAGCAAACAAAAAAGCAAAAAGGGGGCGCGTAAGACATCATCAATCATACAGAGAGGTAGACACACAGAAATGAAAGAAAAAGAGGAAAAGAGAAAAGGTCAATGGGGGGGTGTAGGGTTCACGGGGAACTGGGCAAAAGTTTTCCACGGAAAAGGGAACGGTCCGGCAACAACAAGCAAGAACCCCATCTCTCAGCCCGGGAAATCCTTAGGGTATCTTCTGCCAGGGCAAAAAGAAAGGGGGGGACAAGGATTTGGGGGAAGGAAAGGCAAAAAGGGGGGGGGGGGATTAGGTCACGGGAGAAAGCCACGTTTGGGCGGTGAAAAGGGGCATCTGTGTGCGGTTACTCGGGGAGGGGGGAAAAATAGAGATCCATCTTAAAAGGCGAGAACAAAAAAAAAAAAGGAAGGAAAATTTAAAGTGATCAGAACACAAATCGGAAGATCAAGTCCTAATTCAAGAACGAATGAAGGACAAACCGGCTGAGGTAAAGAAAGATAGAGAACAACGTTGCCGGCAGAAAATTCACGGCAGCATGCTTGAACTGAAGGGGGAAAAAGTGGCAGAAAGTAAGGAGAAAAAATCCCGACTCATTGGAAGAAAGGGAAAAGTTGAAGGGAAGGGGGGTCGCATCTTGAAAGGACTCGCAAGACCGGGCAGCCGGTAGAGGGGGGGGAAAGGTATCATGAAAATTGGAACGTCTGGGACAAAGCACGGAGAAGGATCGGGAGAGGGAACGCACATTGAAGAAAATCCCTCGGAACAGGAGACAAAATACAGATTCGAGGGCTCAGGGAAGCAGAATTTATAACTGAAAACCCACTGGGTATCCACAGACACCCGCAGGGGGGAGAACAGAAGTTTCGTGGAAAATAAAAAGACACCTCATGAGGCATCCAACTCTACCACCTAGGGAAAGGAAAAGAAATTACAGAAAGATGAATATTTGGTGGAAAGTAATTCTCCTTCACGATCCCGGAAAAGAAAACAAAGAAGGGGCGTCTATACGTCGCGGCTGGAACGGCTGAAGAAACAAGGTACCATCAAAAAATCCGGGTGGGAACCAGATCTCAAGGAGAAGATACTCCAAGCAATAACACACTACAAGAGACAGTAACGGAGGCGAAACAATAGAAAAAGCCTGCCACTACACCCGTGATATCAAAAGCAGCACGGGTCAGGGGAAGCCAACAAAACGACAAAGAGAAGAGCCTGGTTAAAGCCGCAAGTTAAGGAGGGGAGACAAAACAAACAAAGGAAGATCCTAGTGAGGAAGAAAGGAGTCGGTGCCGGGGTCCTTAACCACAAAGGAAGGGATGACGTTGCTGCGCGCAAGGGAATAATGACGTCGATTGTTCAGAGGGGGGGATGATCCGATAAATAATCCACATCGCTGCGAACGAGCAAAAAAAGAGAAAAGGTAAAGAGCGATAAAGATACGCCAACCGAAAGGGGTGAACACAAGGGGTAGATTGAGGAAATACGCCTTACGCGGACGAAAAACGACGGAGAAAATGGGAGGAAAAGGACACTTGCCCACGTCGATCGTGAGGCGGCTAAACCCTGGGATTCACTCAGAAATAACCTCACGAATGCCTCTTCGAGAAAGAAGGTTCTGGGAAGGTGGCGCCGTAGTGCTCCACACGCAAGTAAAAGGAACCGGCCGCTGTGAAGAGGAGGATTTGGACGACACCGCCTCAGTCCTGGTGACGGTGGTCCATACAGGAGTTGGTCAGCCTGATTGAGGAGGCCAATCCGGTGTTAAAAGGTCAAGCGGCATCAACACAACCGATCAGCCCGCAAGTGCGGCTTCACGTTACGATCGAAGAACGTTAGGCAGAGGGGCGAAGGGGAGCCTCAAGAGGGGAGAGAAATAGCGAAAACGAAAGGAACGGGATCGGGAAGCTTGTTCAATTCCCAAAATATAGGAAAAAGAAGAGAGGAAGGAAATTTAAGAAAACTGGTTTCGCCTAATAAGGCACTGAAAGGGCTCAGAAATTAAAATTTGGGAATAAGAGAGCGAGGTGTAAGAAAGGGGAGGATGTCACCAAGACAGAAAGGAAAGTGGGACGGGGGGTAGAGAAAACGCAGCATGCGTAATAAGCGTGCGAATGAGGTCATCTTGAACGAAGAGATCCCGGTCCGCGGGCACGGCCGCCGAAGAGAGGCGTTCCATCCGGGGCTCAAACCAACTTGCTCTCCGAGACTCTACGTACCAAGAGGGAAGTGCGAAGGGGAATGAACGGCGGTACTGAAGAATACGACTCCAATCCAATTTACGCAAGCGCACGCCGAAAAGGGGGGAGAAGAAAAAAGACGAGACGTTACAGGTCGGGATCATTCTCGGAATGGTCGTGAAAAAGGGTAAAGGAAATGCTGGAAGGTTTCCCTCAAGACTTGAGCTTCATCAGACGCAGGAAAAAAACCACCCCTGCAGAGGAACTGAACAAAGCTAACCGGGAAAACCGCCTTCAAAAGGAAATCAAGTCTTGGGTTCCCGGAGGTGGTCGTCAGGAAAATAAAACAGGATACAGATAGAGGAACGGTAGTAAAAGCGCTTCGCCCGGAAAAACGGAAGTGTGCAAATTAGCAGGAACCACGAAAAAAAACAGCCACTTCTATGGGGGAGAACGCACGGTAGCATCCAGTCAACTTGTGCCTCAAAGTGAATGGAGCTCACTTCGTGCGGGCAGGGACGAAGACGCACTAAAGAACGCAGGAAGGAAAGAGACGATTGCTAAACGCCAAAAACCGGAGGGAGCCTGGTAGTAGAAAAAATTTTTACGTTCGAAAAGGGGCGTTCTGAAGAAGAGGGGACTTTATTCCATCATGGGAGTCTGAGTGCAATGTAGCTCAGTTCCGGCGGCGAGCAACACGCGACGGTCGTGGCTCCGGGGGCCGCCCGAAACGCAAACTCGAGCCGCTCTACGAAGGTTAGTCCGCGGTGGCCTGCGCCCTGGCTCCACAGTTCCAAGAAAGAATTGGTCAACTAAAAAATGAGCGACGAAGGGGGGATTTTCATGTTAACCACTGGTTTGGGGTAGGAATCCCGATGGTCGGGGTCCTCTTGCATCACGATCCGCTATGCAAGGGAAATCTGTCACGCAAGATGATCTTACGTTTGGGCTGCCTGGGTGCATAAGCCTCGAACTGGAGTGCTGAAAAGAAGTAGCCGTACGACGTTTCCGGTAACGTCAAACCGCAAGCCGACGTCCCCCTCAAAGTCTTCGATTTCTCATCCATGGAACAAGCGCCGTCCTTCCCTGTCCTCAAAAAACAGAAAACCGAGACAATCAAGATATCGGCTCCGTTCGCCGATACGGTCCCCAGGGCCTCAGGCAACTCCGAGGCAAATCTAGTGCCTGGCGGTGCGGTGGTGGGGAGGCAAAAAAAAGTCGCCACAGCCGGAAACGGCGTGGTGGTGAGTAGCGGTCCGGTCTTCGACAACTGTACGGTTGTAGGGCCGGCGGCTCCCGTTCCTCACTGAGGCACGGGGGTTTGTAGAGGGGGGAAGGGTTCAATCGGCGGCATTGCGGCGGGAGAGGCGCGCGCAAGGATGAGAGCGACGAGGGACGGAGGCAAATGCGTGGGTGGGAGAAGCAGACTCGGTTTTTGCTGGCGCGCAGGCAGCCGTAATAGCTTCTCAACAACACCCCTGAGGATGATCGGCTGCCGCGGGGGCATTAGAAAGACACTCTCCGAGATCTGATTCAAGGGCGCTCAAACCAACCGCTAGGCCCTCCCAAGTAATCGCAGCCAGCAAACCTTTTACTCCGCGTAAAAAGACGGCTTGCCGTCCAGATCCCTCTGAAACATGCTGGAGCTAAAGGAGCTCCAGAGACCAAGGATCGCCGGTCCGCCCCACAAACACCGCACACCTTCAAGGAAAGCCGTTACTCACAAAAAAGCAGTGTCGCGTGAGGCTTGGGCGCAGCCCGAAGCACTAGCGAGGTCCCTGTGGAGTGCCGCCAGAGGATCGACTCAATGGGGCACAAGTGGTCCTACGGAAAGATAGGGTGGGGCGCTGGTCCGGGAAAAGGCGCAGTGTGAGAACATCCAAGAACTGTGGAGAAGGGAGTCGAGAAGCCTGGGCAATGTGTGGGCGACGGGGCAGTCGTAAGGCGTTCTAATATGACAAGAGCTTTATGAAAACCCCCAACGGCTAAGCGCTGCCATCCAGGTCAGTGGCCCATAAACCCGGAGCCTGCGGATGCTTGAAGAGAAGACATACCCCAAAGAGAGACCACTTGAATCAGTCGGGGTCGGGCAGTTGCTGGCTGGCCGCACTGACCGCTGGGACCAGGGGCGCAGGCAACTCTGCAGACGCAGGGCCGTAGGAAAAGATAATTCGGGCAGGCCCGCAGTCCGACTCAATAAAGCTTCGAAGGGCGACGCCGGAACTGAAGTCTACCGCCGATAAGACTGCACGAGACAAGGATCTCGTCCGACACGCACTTCGGGGAAATCCGAAAATGGGGGGGCTAACCAGGATCCAGCGATCCGCGTTGTCGGAAAGCGCAAGTCGTGGCGCTTCATTGTGCGAAGGCGGTCAGGGACGCAAGAAGACCAAGCTAACATCTTTGATGGGCAAAGCAAGGGTAGACGGGAAGTTCTATCCCGTGCGTCTACCAAATCGAGTCTGGGTTGTGTTGGTGCGAATAACTAATTCCTTGAATCACTTCCTAGAGCGCGTTGGACCGGTCGTCATTTGTATTCCGGTATCACACGCCTGAACAACGACGAGACAAGGAAGAGAATCGGTCGCTCATCGGGGTCAGAGCCCCGATTACTCTGGGTTCACAACGGTAGAATATGGGGAATGCAGCGCCGCGAGACGCAGCATAGCGGCCCTGCAACGTCTTTCCTTCACCCCCGAAAAACACAGCGGGAACGCATCCCCCCGGAACATCGTCATTCTCCGAAAGTCGGCACGCTAGCGAGCGTGCCGTAAGGTAGCTGATGGATGACAGGTGTTTCTAGCCCCGGGGATCATACACGCCGGGAAGCCCGCAATAGCCTAAGTGGCGGATTGCGGGCGCGCCAGGATGGGCGCCGCAGGGCTTCGAGGCGGCAGCTGTGCAGGGACAGTGCATCGAGGCGTTAAAGAATACCATCCTGTCCGACACCGCAGCAGTTACCCGCAGCAATGAATGCGTAACTAAAAACAGGTCGGCCGCAAGATTGCGTGGACGTACCACGAACATGAAAAGACGCTGATCGGCCCCAAATTTCGTAACGCGCTTTCATTTCCGATTGATTAGGAAAAGGTCTGCCAGGCGGCGGCGCGGCGGGTCAGATGGGGGGAGGAAACGCAGACATCGCAAGTTGGGTCGGTCATGTCCGAGTTCGATGGCGGAGTAAAAAGGCGCCAAAAACAAACCAGTAGAGGAACGCCGGAGCAGGCAGACGGTGGGCTAGAGCGGCGAAACCTTGGAACACCGGCGTGCCCGTCTCATACGCGGAAAGGCACCGTCAGAACAACCGCAGACCGCGCAATGTCCGGAAACAATGCTCACGTCTCCAGCAGGAACGCAAGTAAACTGCGGGTCGTCGATTCCAACCCACGCCAGCGTGCCACCCAGAACGTCTTGAAGCCGCGGCAGCGGAGGGTGATCGTTTCGACGTAGCTCCCCAGTTTACACGACTCGAGGAAAAGGCGCTGCCGAAGACTGTCCTTCGCACGAGGAGCTCGCGGCAAACGTAAGCTTTCAGACCGACGACCGAGGCAAGGTGAAGGCCGGATCGAAATAGCGCGTTCGCCTGTCTGTTCACAACGGCCGACACCCTTGCCGTCCCGACCGCGAGCGGTTCTAGCGCAATTAGATTGACCAGCACAAACATCAAGGATCATAGTGAAGCACGCCACGGTTTTGGACGGACACGCACGACGCGACTGTTTCCTCAACCATGATAATTACCATATTGTGGCTCCACAGAGACAGCTAAAAGCGAGCAGTCGGGGGTACGGTTTGGCACGGAAGTACCCGCCCCAGGCTGCGGGTGATAGCCAAAGGTCAGAATGGTACATATGGTTTCGCCCGACGGGATCAACGGCTCGAAGTTGGCTCGGGGGTGACTGTGCGAAGGATGTGGGCCCCTTTGGCGCAAGATGGCAGGATGTGGTCCCGGCTGGTAAATCGAGCGTAACCGCATCGCCCCGCCGGTCAGCAGTGTCCTTTTGGAACTAGGAGATACGACGCCAAATCGATTGTCACTGTCGGGCCCGCATTCGATTCGGCACGTGCCTCAGCTTCTTCTTCTGTCGGAACATCTCACACCCGACGGGCGCAACATCAAAATATGCCTAAAGGTGTACTGCTCGCCGCGTCATGTGACGAGCGTACCGGGAGGTTGAAAAAAGCCGATGCGTTGCCCGGTTTAGGAGCCGACGCCATTGCACGAATTGCTGTGCAACCCGAAGGGAGAAGATGCGGTCGGCTCACCTCCCTACGGCGCCCTCGGTATTGTGTATCGGGCTGAACGCCTTTCGGTCGGATCGATCGATCGTACGGAACAACCCGCTTTCGCGGTCTCCATGCCAGCTGCTGAGACGCACGTCGCACAAGACAGCGTTCGATATAATTTCTTGGAGCGACGGCACTGGGGGAAGTCCTTGAAGCATGTGATGAATACGTCGATGGGATTCTTCCAACTATCCTCGGTCGTTCGCATTCCTTCTTTCGTGGAAGCTGGCGCGATGAAGGGGGGCAGACCGGCAGAGATACGCCACAGCCAGAAACGCACTTCAAGGCCTGAGACTTAGCTAATCAATGCTAACCTCCGGAAAATCCGACTCCGTGATGGTTGAAATCAACCGAGACAGCAAGATGCCTGTCTGTCGATCCGGTGAAGTCAAGGGGGTGGGCCGGAAGCCAGTGGCCTGGACCTTTGCAGAACGCGTCCACAGCCAATTCGTCATCGCAATCTGCTCTCCCGCGAGTGCCTGGTCGACAAGAGTTGCTGCTGCGACACGACCCTTTTTTTACCTGTTAAGTAAAATTCATTTAGGAAGAACGACTATCCAAGGCTCAACCACGGTGAAGTTCATTCAACGACGCGACAAGGTCAATGCTGCACTTCCGATAATAAGCTTACGACCCCCCACAGAAAAAGTCGCACCGCGGCAGGCCGTTAGCGTCCATCCCGAACGCGCGACGGCCGATTGGCCAGCCAGACATGAAGCACTTCTTCTCCTTCGCAGTGAGTCCTATCGGCTGGCATCATCTCTCAACTCACGGAAGAAAGAGTTGTTTGGGCCAGCCGGAGACTGCCAGAGGCTCAGGTGAATTCTTCGTCTCAACCAGCTGCGGCACGAAAAAACCCCGGATTCCGCCCGGGATCGTCGCTACCGGTCTGCGGGTGCATGTGCGACTTTATTGGTGCGTGGTCGTAAAGCCTTTTCGCCGGAATAAGGCAGCAGCCTCCTTCAGGTCGCAGCACGGAAAAAATGGGAAGCCTTGGATCGAGTGCGTACGTTGCAGGCAGAATCGCGCACGACCAAAGGTCGCGGCAGAAGACAGAACCTAGGGCAAACAATACATGGCTGCGTGCGGCAATGCTCAGCACGAATGTTGCTTGTACGTGTTCAAGTCACTTAGTTTCCTGCACAACCTCGCCACCCGGATCAGCATTCTGTCTCGGCATTCCCCCATCACGGACAAGGATGTCTGGTCAATCCGGGGAAATTAGGCGCAAGCATCCCGCGGTTGGGGTGAGCGCTTGCAGCTGTTTCCTTAAATCTTGGTCTGGCTATGATCGGCGCCAGCTAAACTTAGACGCCACTTGGAGCCAACACAACCATGCAGTTGGAGGCAACAATCGACGATCGCATCAGCACTCACCATACGCCTTACCAGTGCGAAATTCCCAGATATACGACGCGTTAGGGCGCCTACAACGGAGTCTGCAGCCCTGCTCGTAACACTCATCGTGAGTGCGCCTGGAGTAGCGGCACGAAGAGCCCTACCGATGGACGACGAAACGGTTTGCGTAAAGCTTGGGCCTACTCTACAATCACCCGAGTCTCCGCTGTTCGGGTTTCGAAGGGAGCCGCTCTCTGCTCAAGGTGAACAGCAATAACTTAAGATCGTCGGATCCCGACGGAGTAAACAACTGGCCACGCTCAACATAATTCGACCAATCACAGGCCTCTGAGTGTCCTACAGCACACCCAATTTAGGCCTCTGCCGGCCTGGCGCCCCTCCTGTGCGAGATTTTGCGACAGCGCCCGACGATCGAAAGCGCCGACGACGCCACCTATGCCGGAACCCCCGACTTTGAAGCCGATGTAAGCAGGTATTCTAAGTCAAGACACCAAGGACATGCGCTCCCGCGGCATGCGGCTTAGACAAGATCCCCTTGACACGTGGACCAACCGCGGGTGCAAGAAAAAGGCGGTTCAAAAAGGTACAACGGCCTAAGCGGCGGCGAAAAACCCTACAAATTCTGAAAACGAAACCGTATCCCGAGCCAGGGGCTGGGCAATTGGACCGTCCAACCCCTAGCACGACCCGAAGTACCTCTCATGGGGAAAACAGCTAACGGACGCTGTCGTGAGGAACAAACAACATGAGCAAGACTGTGAGAAACCCGCGCGTCGGACTGGGGTCCGTCAAAAAACAAATTCCGTGAGTTCTCGCACGCGTTCGGTTCGCGGTGCGATAGCGACATCGACTGCGATGCAAGCGGCATCCACTCCTAACTATCGGGACTGCAGAACAGAAGGAACGACTACTGACCCCTCCAAGCGTGCCTCGTCGTCGGGTCTCATAAGCCACGCGTAAGGCACGCACGGTTGCGAAGGAACTGGCCGGGTGCGCATCGGCGTACTCGCGTGCTAAAAACCTTCGAAGCCTCGAGGATCCACCTCCGAGAAGCGGCAAGAATCAAGACGGTTCTGGGGGAGCCGTGCTGGTGATCGATCGACCCGCAGGTGGCTTCCAACCCAACGCTGGAGATCGTGTTTCCGCACCTGCCTGTCGCCTTGTGACGTGGAATCGGGAGTGCCGCCTGAGGAGGGGCGCAGCCGGTTTAAGGTGCGCGCGATCCAGCCCACCGGTAGGTTACGGCTCCGCGCGGGGGGGGGGGGTGGGTGTGTGGGTGGGGGGGGGGGGGTGATGGGGGGGGGGGGTTGGGGATTCCGAATTGAAATGCGGAATGGCGCGCATCGAACCTCGACATCGCGAATCCTAACCAGGAACACGGAGGGGCTACCTATCCCGCAAGATAGACAAACGCCGCCCGCCGACTGGAAGTCCCTCCGAGACCCCCCCGAAGCCAAAAAAATTCACTCACGGAAGGGAAATCAGCGCGAAATCTGGGCTACATAGCTCTCAGTGTCATAACTGGAAGGTAGAGGGCAATGCCCTGGGCATGGGGGATAAGCTTCTGCGGGAACTGCTGCGGGTCCGACATAGGTGTTATGCTGGAAACCTCAGAGGAAAGAGGTTGTTCCAGGCAGGCAAGCTTGGGGTGGGTGGGCAGCGGGGAGGGGGGGGTGACTAAAGACGAAAAAGAGCTGGGGTCAAGTCTTCGGCGATCGAACGGGCGCGAATCTGCAGCGCAAACTCTCTCGAAACGGAATCGGCCTTCGGATGCTGATCCCACGCGGAGACGTGAAAAGACCCTGTTTCACTGCCCGGCGCAGCGCTACGGGGAACAGCTGGAGAACGCGATCGTTCCTGTATAAATGGGACTGTCGTGTGTACGGGCCGAACGGGTAAGGAAGCTGCTCTAAGGTGCCGCGACTATCGGCGGCATCAGCCTGAATCCCACCACCTGCCTTCGACTTAACACCAGCAGCAACGCGTCGACCCTGAATCGACGGGATACGGAAATCCGACGTCAAGGTTTCCGGGCGGGGGTTGGCATGAAACAGGAAAACCAAGTGAATAGCTACGGGGTTTTCAACGCTCTTCTTGGCCGAACGGAGTGATTTCAATAGATTATTCAAGGAACAACGCACCTACAAACAACTTAGAGTTTGGTACACGAATAGCACTTCCATCGGCCCCCTGTCCAGTGGCAAGAGAGATGGCTTTGCCGTCAGGGACGGACCGCTCTAACAACACCAATGGAAAGCGACTCCTTGCTACCGACGACCACTCTGATCGGGGTGATTCAGGGTATAGCAGGGAGTTCAAGAGTTAACCGAAGTGCGTTCATACGAAGAAGCCCTTGTCGTCCTGGCCGTCGTGGCTTGAATCCGGCAGAACAGAGCATTCGAGCGTTCTGCGAAAGGGCCGACACATCGATCCAGTCGCTAGGCCCGCGTCCGCCAGTCCTAGGGCCGCATGACCAAGCGCAACGGGCCATCCCGATATGGGCACAAGACGATACTGGGACATTGGTCTCCTCCCTTGATTGGGATCGATCCATGTTCTGTCCTCTTGGATCAGCATAACCTCCCGGGGGGAATGTAACCCGTGATGCACACCTTTCTTTGGTAGGTGGGGCGCTCAACTGGGATTGACTTAAATAGAAGGCGGAATTCAGACTGCCCTTGACGTGAAGGCCGACGTCACACCCCGGCACGCCACAAAGCAGCGAGCCTCCTCAAGGGAAGGTTCTCAAAGCAACAGCCGTTTA
>Ga0179591_1359111_pt1 | contig 14075 bp, 18 predicted proteins | sample CZOMad2_1_08_16f_FD_182891 | JGI IMG/M metagenome (GOLD analysis project Ga0179591, IMG submission 182891) | Vadose zone soil fungal communities from Angelo Coast Range Reserve, California, USA - CZOMad2_1_08_16fungal (PacBio error correction) | ecosystem: Environmental > Terrestrial > Soil >...
ACCAAACCCAATCAACCAAAATTCTGGGAAGGAAGACACCTCACACCAGCAAAATGAATTTACCACGCATGTTGCAATAATAGGCAGCGAACGGAGGAAGGAGTCCTAGCAAGAAAGAAGCAGCGAGGCAGACATTGATCTTAAAAACACGAACCTAACCTCCAATGGGGGGAAACAAATGGAAGAAGGGGGACGGGGGAACTACCAAATACTGAAGTCTTATCCTTTAGTGAATTTTATTGAGGGCACAGGACGGGAGCCGCCAAAAACCAAACAACCCAGCAAAAGAACGAATACAGAGGGAAACACCATGCTAATGCTAACCGAATCGAGACGACGGGGGAATGGGGGGAAATTACAAGGGGGTAACCAAATCCACTTCATTGAGCGTCCGAAGAGGAAGAAGAAAAAGTTCGCCCGGAGGGGGGAAACGTGTTTTAAAATCGGACAACCAAGCGAGAGTGGCCGGTGGAGAACTAGTGGAAGGCCCGCAGACTGGGAAGAGGGGGCTGGGCGACCATCGGAAAAGGACGATTGCGGTTTCAAAATACCTTACCAAAAGGGGCTGAAGAGATTGACGAAAGACCTTTTTACGCGGAATAGGCAAACAGCCTCACAAAAACCCACCACCCCGACTGTCGAAAGAAAAAGGGAAAGAAGGTCGACGTGGGACGTCTTACAACTGCATGCACAAGGACCGGTCGGATGATGTGAGGAGCTTCGGGACATACCGATCGGGATTCAATTCTATTTAAAGACGTATAGTAGGTGGGGAATCAAGAGGGGGCTTTAGAGACCAAGGAAGATGCGATCAACAAAAAACCTTCTGCCCCCTAATTAGTTCCGGGAAGAAAGGGTCGCTTTCGTCAGGGGTTCATGGAACTGCTTCCCAAAGGGGGTCAACATGTGGGGCCTTCTAGAAAGGGAAAGAAATCCGCACCAACGGGAAGCGGAGGGTTCAACTTTCTTCTCGGATAAATGGGGAGAACCAAAGGAAAGCGAATTGGAGAGGTTCTCTGCTAACGTCTCACGCCAGTGAGGTCTTGGAGAGGGAGAGCCTAGCTATGCTTTGAAGGTAGGGGAAAGGGGAAGGCCAACACTTTTTTCGGTTAAGGAGGCAGTTTAACCATGGTGCAAAAATCGGGGGGGGGGAACGAACGGGGCGTCGTGCAGGAGGAGGAAATCTTCTAATTAGAACAGGGGAATGTGCTACTGAGGCATCGCCGGACGGCAGGGGGGGAAAGAGCCTGAACCCGTCCTACGAACTGGTGGGCAGGGAGGGAAAACAGCAGAGAGAAGAGGAGAGAAAGCTGTCTTTCCTGGCCCGGAAGCTCCAAGGGTCAGAAGGGAAAGGTGGAAAGGGCAGCCAATCCTTTTCTAAAAAAAACACACCGACCAACGGGCGGTAGGGGGACGTTTTTTTTAAAACCGACGGAAAATCGATCAAAAACCACAAAGGAGGAAAGGATGAGGAAAGAGTATACAGAGGTGAGACCACAAAAAAAGGAAGCGGATGGGAACCTTTGGGGGCGTGGGAGAAAATTTGGCGTTAAGAAAGGAAGGGTCGCTTCAAAGAGGGCCGGAAAAGTCAGCGATGGAAGGAGTTCGGTTGTTCAAAGCCGAAAAAAGTTGAGATGACGTGACGGTAGAAGCAAGATGGACAGCGGATAGGCGCTGGCAAGAAGGAGACGCAAATGCAGAGAAAGAAGAAAGTCTGAGTATTCCCTCGTTACGGCACCAAAAAGAGGCCCCTGAAGAATAACGGGGGAGAAGTGCCTCAAAAGGACACCGACCATTGAAAAAGCCGCGGGCACGACTGGAAGAAAGGGGGAGGTGGAGGAGAGTTAGCCGCGAAAAGAGGATCAAAAGAGAAAAGTGGGTGTCCCGAGGGGGAAAAAAAATCAAGAAAACGTCATATTGTCCAAAACAGCGATGACACGGGGGGGAAAAACTGCGACTGAGGTATAGAAAGAAACCTATCCACTGTGGGGGAGGGAAGGGGAAGAGGGAAAAAGAAACGTAAAACTTAGAAAGGGGGAATTCTAACCTTTCTTTGGAAAGCGCGTCCTCATTACAACTATTGGCCAAAAAAAAAACGAAAAGTTCTTCAACTACGGAGCAAGTATGTACTTTAAGAAGAGGAGGGGGAGGTAAGGGAAAATCTTCACTAAGTGTAAATTAACGAATTTTCAGTTGAAAAAGAAAGGACGAGAGACCAAGGCCGTCCTCTAAGGCTATTGTCGCCGGAGGAACGTGGGGGGGGGGGGAGTTGTTTTTAGTCGGGGAAAAAGTAAGATAAGTTCATTTAACTGCTTGCAGAAAGCAAAAAGGTGGAGGTCTTCCATAAGGCGGGTAAAAATCGTCATTCCCAGGAAGGGAGAGAGTCGCAGCTCACTGAAAAAAAAAAGGAATGTTACCAAACACTCGATGGCAGTGGTGTCCGAGTAAAAGTTACAAAAGAGAGAGGGTGGGAGTTTCCTTGACGATGCACAATCTGCGGAAGCATGAGGAGGGGCAGGTTTGCTTGACCACATCCGGGAATAGGGAAGAAAGAAACGATATCGTCCCGTCATGTTACCGCCGGGGAGGCGGGAGGGTGGCGGATTCGAGAACGGAATGCAGAAAATTGTAGAAGTTGTTTGTAGTGACTGTCTACCCGCCGCTAAAAAGAGACATCGAGGGGGGGAGGGGGGGTCCAAATCTCCAGTCTGCCGCCATTGGCGCGCAGGGGGAGACGACATTTGCAGCACCGCTACTTACAATCGAGAACTTTAAATCAAGGTTCGGAAGGGAGCCTAAAATCTCCGTTGTGATTTGTCTCTCTAAAAACAACGGGAGGATAGAGAGCTCCAAATCAACAAAGGGGGAGGTTCTTGGAAAAAGGCTCCCTGCAGCACCCAGGGATTCAAGCTGTGGGGGGAAAAGGAGGAAAAAAGGGACAGTCGTGTCTAGAAAGTGTATCGAGCGGCGCGCAAGGGCGAGGGAAGACTGGATAGTGGGCAAGAGTGCAAGTGCCCGACTCTTGTTAGAGCTGGTTAGCTGTCCAAGTCATAACCAGGGAAGGCCCCGGGGGTCCAGGGGAACCGAAAATAACCTTAGTCGACTCCCGCCACCATCTCACCTCGAAAGGGAAAAAGATAGAAGGATGCTCCGAAGGCATATCCGGGGCCGAAAGGCCCGTGGGGCAAACATTCAAAGACCTTCATTGAGGTAGGGGGGCCGACGAAGGGAAAAGAGGAGAAGAGGGAGGATCCAGACGGAGTTTAACGGTGGGTTTTATCGACACACGACATCGAGGGGGCGGGGAAAAAGGGAACTTGGGAGAAAAACTGCGAGGCGGGACGACATATAAGGCGATTTAGTTTTCAAAGTCCTCTCTGGGGAAACACAGGGAACAGCGCGACGAAGAAGAGGTCGGTGGGAAACTTATCAACGGGAGGCGATGGGTCAAAAGATCCTCAACAAAAAAGCGCTGCGAAATACTTACGAGGCCCTAGGGGGGGAGGATTTCTTTCGTACAACTTCATAACAGGGGCGTGCTACGGAAAAAAAGGCCGATTCATGGAACGATATGAAGATTTGGAACCGTTGAATAGGTGTGCCGGCCTCGGGAAAAGGTGAAAATGCAACGAATGTCCGACTGCGCTTCAACAGCAAGAACGAACCCGAACTTGCCGTTCAAAAGGGGGGAAATGTCATTCCGGTAATTCCGTTTCAATTCGAAAAAAGGGATCGTGGTTCCGATAGCATCAGGTTGGCCAGGAGCAAAGTTTGAAAAAGGAGGGCACGGCTCAGAGAGGGGGTGGCACTTTCTACTTTCGGCTTGAAAAGGAAAGAGGACCGCAAGGTGCGCGGTTATCAGATGGAATCGGCTAACTGCGAATCAAAGGGGCTTGAAGGCGCGCAAGGACGAGCGGTGCAAGGTCGGGGACAGAGGAGGGGACCGTGAATATTACGGGACCAGGGGCGCTTGGGGTTGCTACAGGAAAAGGGATCGGAGGAATGGGCGATCGGGAAGGAGACCGAGGTGAAAAGGAATCTCCGAGACCATTTGATGTCGCGTATCGACGGCTCCACGTCCTCGGGAAAACTGGGCGGGGGAACAAACCTGCAGAGCTCATCAGGAGCGAAAAAAATGAGGGGCTGGTCCCTCGGGCACCAGTTTCAATCTATGGGGAATCCAGAAGGAGAACACACGGACCAAGGTGAATCGTGCGGAATTGTTAGGGTGGAAAAAAATGAAAGTCTTATCCGGAAATAAACAAACAACAACCTGGAGAGTAACATATAGACTATAGGGAGCCCAAAGTCACAGGAAGGCAACGTTGGTCGGGTGGTAGAAAGGGTGAGCGTCCGCCAACAGGGAATGACCGGGTCGCAGAACAGACCGGCAGCGTCGAGAGCTATGAACCTTAAGAAGGGGGGGGTGACCCATGCCCATTTGTCGGAGACGTGGAACGGAGATAATACTCCATCAAAATCGGATCAGGGCGGGGGGGTACATCAACTGTAGAATAGCAGAGTCGGAAAGTCAAATCTTATTCTCCGGGAGTTCGCACCCAACGGATAGACCATGAATATAAAGCGAAAGATCAGGCACTCAAAGACCACAAGATCTCGGGGGCGCACGGAATTTCAAGAGAGGCGATAGAGTTTAGAAAAGGGGCGACAAAGACCCCGCAAGTGCACGCTGGTCCATGGGGGGTCTCAGTGGGGAGAAGGAAATTCCACCAACAAAGCCATAAGAGATCCTGGGAAAAAAGTCGGGGACGGCGACGGGAATTGATACGTAACAAAAGGAGGGCCTTAGGACTTAAACGAATGACAGCCCTCTGAACGGCGGGAAAAGGGTCAGGGGCGCCGTCTGTTTAAAGAGGAAGGGAAGGCTGGAGCCGCGCTCCAAGGGAGTGAACACCTAGGGCAAGGGATGACGATTTTGCAAAAAGAAAATGCGGGTCGCAAAGAACGAAGAAGCGTGTAGACGCGGGACAACGTGTTCTTTGCCTGGAGGGAAAAGAAAAAAAAATACGCGCTTTTCGCCCGGGCTTCGCACGGGTGGGGTGGGGGTCATCTGAAACACGAAGGGGGAATTTCCGCGTAAAAGAAGAAGGCACGTTCGTCACAGGCTTTGTTCTGGAGGAAGAGTGGGAAGGAATCGTCCCCCCAAAACCCCCCCTCATGTCGATGGCGCCAAGAAGTTTCCTCTTCGAGGGAGGGCCTTAGTAGGGCAAAGTGTGAGCCACAAGCCGAAGTGGTGGGAAGAATCGTCCACCCGGCTGAAATGGGGGGAAAAAAGGGGGGGGAAATTCGAAAGCTTAACGAATCAATGGAAAGGGGATTTGAGGAAAGTCTGACAGCGGTCGCTGTCGTCGGGGAAGTAGGCCATGCAACATCCGAAGAAGAGGGGGGGGGCAAGTGGGTTGAAGTAGATTGTGTCGGAGGAGAATCACTAGGAAAAAACATTAAAAAAAAGGGAAATCAAACGGAAATTTTTGGGTTAGTGACCTGGGAAGCTCCCCCGCACGAAAAAAAAAAATAGTGAGAACATATGGGAAAACATGGAGGAAACTCTCAATCTGCCGAGGGAAAAAGTGCAAGTTATCCAGCTCCTGTCGCTCGTACGCTCGGCAATGCCACAAAGAAATAGATGGGGAGGGGGGCCTAAACTCCTTTGGGGGGGATCTCTGAAAAAAAAAAAAACGGAATGATGAAAGAACCGGAGTTAGGCTCCTTCCGCACCAGGGGAGTTCAAGCTGTTTTGAAAAAAAACGTCGGGGAAGGGAGGGGAAAGAAAAGAGCAAGGGAAGCGAGGCAGACTTGTGGGCGCCTCCATGTTGGAATATTTTCCGGATAGGGGGGAAGAGGAGGTGAGCCATAATGGCCAAGGTCATGTAGTTAAGGGGAATTGCGTAGCCCCTGAGTCGGGTAAAACAACAAGACAATAAAAGAAAGGAGGTAAAAAAAAAAGGATCTGATAAGGGCTACTCATAGGGGAAGCAGACCTGTGGTCAAAACAACTTCAACCTGGAAAAGAAGCAGGGAATGGCAAAGGAATGAAAGGAAAACTCTATCAATTCAAAAGAAGAGTGGTAAGGAACGTTTTTGGTATCGAACCACGGAAAAGTCGGGGAGAAACACTTTGGGAAGAGTGAAGGCCAAGAACTGAGGATCGAGAATGCTGGGCTACATCGGGGGGGGAGGGGGGGAGGTTGGAAAAAAACGGACGACATCGCAATCGGGACGAATCGGACTGAGCCGTGGGCGCGGGAAACGTCTGGAGTGGGTGGTAACAATCCAAACCAAAAACAGCTGGGTCGAGAGACCGTCCCGACGGTGACTTTGGTAGATTCGTCCCAGCATAACACGGAAAGTTCTATTGACACTCGCCGGAGGGCCGAAATAGATTCAATTCCTGTCCTCAGTGCTAAGTTGGGGGCGGAAGGTAACTTTGAGGACAATCCGAATCTGAACTGCGCACTCAACGAAAGGAAACCCGAAAGGAACACGGATCTGGGAAAGTCAATTCCTTTTTTCATTGACTGATGCCCGTGGGTATAGGGTTGGAACCGGGAGTAAATTCCCCTTGGAAAAGAGGAAACTCAGGAGGGTGGCAACTCACCGTTCTTATGACAAGGATAATGGAAACAACATCGGAGAGAGGAAATTTGCAAGGGGATCGCGTTCGTCAGGCTGGGGCTCTCAGCCAAATTGAAGGTCTGGGGAAATCGCAAAGGGAGACGGTGCAAGGTCGGAAGTGAGGGATTCGAATTCCCGTTAGTCGAAAGACATGGAGGAGGGGGAAGAAGAGCGGCTCAATAATCTTGGACAGGGGGGCTTGCGAACGACCGTGTGAGGGTTGTCCTATCAAACCGAGAAAAGTTTATGTTGAGGCTCTCCATACTCGATAAACCGGGTTGGGGATGCAGACTTTCTGAATAGTAACGCGAATGTCCTTTCACTAGGGAAGAGGACATGGAAAAGTAAAGTAGAACTCTCAATCGTTCTACTTCATACACTATACCAACGGTGGATCCAGTGTAAATTGGTGCCCAGGACTACAATCGTAAAATCTACCTCAAAAACAACGGGGAGGGAGGGCGATAGCGCCATGTGGCCAAAAACGTCACCAGGACAAAGGGAAACCTTTGGTGTCGCGGGTGGAATCTTCTCCAAGATGAAGGGCGAGTGCAACGATGGTACCTGAGGAGGAGTCGAGCGCAGGGAAGAGTTGGGACAATCCAAGGATCGAGTACTTGGAGCCGGATAAAGCCGAAAAATCTGATCGGCGCTTGTCAGAGTACAGCAAAAGGGAGCATAGAAGAATGACAAGAGTCTAGTGAAGAGAGGGGGTCGGAAACAGGAAGTCTAATAGAAGGAACAGGACAGCCTGCACTGCATTTCACCGCCGAGGACTTGCGGGAAGGGGGAACATTAAGAAAAGTCTGCGATAGCGGAAAGACGAACCTCAAAACATCGCACCTGGAGAGGGACAGGGGGGGTTGGATTCAAAGATAAGTTGCCATCAGATTAGGGGAACCGAACGCTGGTCCACGTCGACATGGAAATTGAATAGAACGAAAGCTAGTGAAAAAGTGGATGAAGAGGGAATCGAATGACAGCCTAACGTGCTGACGAACGGCTGTGCTCCGGGTTGAGGAGTCGTACATGACTGTGCAGAAACAGGAAAAGGGCAAAAAAATACGGAGCGGAAGAATACGAAAAACGGGAGAAAAGAGGCGGTGGGAGGCACTATCTGGAGTAGAACGCGGTCCGTGTTCACGGGGGGAAAATAATGGAAAAGGAAGTCTCAGCTCCGTCCTTCGGAGCGCGGGTTGGTGTGATGGGTTGTACGACAGAGGAAGCCGTACGGGAAAAAGTCTTGAAATTCGGAACGAGAGGGGGATGGAGTCCCATCGTGGAGGACGGGAAAAAAGAAGAAATGTAAGGTCCGCACCAGCTGGAGAAGAAGGTAGGCGGGACTTCCCGTCAGTTCAAAGTGGAACCGGCCAAGATTTCAGTTTTTGTAGGAAAAAGCTTAACCGGGAGGCGAGTGTAAAAGTTTTCATTCCGTCGAACCCTGAGGAGAAAGTCATGAGTGGGGGCCAATAAAGGGCCTTTCGTCCCATATTAAGCCAGGAGCATCCGATATGGAATCATCAAATGTGGGCGAAGGGGGAAGGGGGGGGGCTGGAGGGGAGGAGAAAAAAAAGGGTGCTGAAAGGCAATGCAGCAAGGGGGGGGAAAGTATTGGGGCTACGCAGTAACAGAGTTCTAACATTTCACAACATGGAAGGACCTAAAAGAGAAAAGTTCATAGCAGTGAAAGCTTTTAGCCTTCCGCTACGAGGATCGCAATGCAACAGAAGGAAATCCGCTGGTGAGGAAGGGAGAAGAGAACGCCGTTGGAGGGGGGGCTCAAAAAAAGGATTGAGGAGGAAAATGAAATCACAAAGTAGGTCGGGGACCAGGGCCGCCAAGCTTTGGGAAAGGGAAAGGTTTGAATTGCAAGAAAAAAACCTATACTGAGGTAGCATTTAGAGGCGCTCAATGAGAAGGGTCAGAACTTTGAGAGGGGGGGTCTCCTCCATGGTGCCGAACTCAGCTGTCAGGTTAGAAACAGTACATAACAAATACTTTCAAGGGTATTTGTTGGGGGAAAAGGAATTTTCGGAGAAAACAGGGGGAAATCCAGAGAATCTCCCACCGGAAGTTAACATTCTGCGAATCTCGGTAGGGATAAGTGGGAAGGACGACAGGAAAAGTTGGAAAACGGCAACCTTCGAAATCAACTAGTGGGGTCTTCCTGAAGTGGACGAAGAGGAGAAACCTCCCTCAAGAGTGGTAATCACGTTTAGCTGTACACCATAAATGCGAGGGGGGGAGGGGCCAAACAGCTTGAAAAAACTGCAGATGCTAGAAGGAGAAAATGACCTGTGCATGCCATGAAGAAAGGGGGGGGAGGGGGTCCAAGTAAAAAAGGCGAAGGAACAAAGCGCTTGACGAAATGAAAATCCGTTTAGCAGAAACGGATCTGAGGGGGAGAGGGGGTCCAAACACACCAAGGGAATGGAAAATAAGTCTAAATACTCGGCCTGGGAATTGTCAGAAGGGGCGTCAGCCTGAGCGTTCTAAGCTCGTTGAAGAGAGTAGAATAGTCTTGCCGCCCAAATTAATCTGAAGGGATTAGTAAGTCAAGGCGGTGAGCAAGGTTCCTTTGAGAGGGAAGAAGGGAAAAGTTCCGAGCGAACCGTCCGACAAAGTGACGTCATCACGAAGAATAGGTCAGTTTAAGGTAAAAGGAAAGTGCAAGTGTCGTGGTCAGGTCTAGGCATATTTCCCAGGACCTTTAAAAAAAAGCAACGGAGCAATGGGGGGGGCACGTTCTTCCAGGATTATTACCAGGAAAGAAAAAAGAGGGAGAGTTGGTGAGCGAGTTTCCCTCAGGCGAACGGGTAATCGAGGCAGAAAATGGGATTTAAAGAGTGCCGACACGAGCTATCGTGCAAGGGAGGGAAAACGAGCTGTGTAGGAATTCAACTTGAAAGTGGCGAAATCTGAAAACGAGCGTACTCATATCTGCAGGAATTCGAATCTGTTGCGGGAGACCTCTGTCCAGCAGTCCGTTGATTGGTCAGAGGTCTCAAATCAGATCACCGGGCTTAATGGGGGGAAAAAATTCAGAAGGACGAGACTGAGGGGTCCTGGCCCTCGTGAGCAAAAAGTGAACATAGGAAGGACGCGACAGGAGAGAAAAACCGACCGGGGGAATCTCGTCCTTGTGAAAGGGGGGGTGTGTTGGAAGGAAGAAATAGCATCACAACAACTACGTAATTAGTATTAAAATAGATACATCGGGTCTGAAGGGGAACAAAAGGGAACCAGGGAGAACCGGGGGGGGACGGACGGTGTAGACAATTGGGAGGAAACACAGAGTAGATTCACGGGGCAGGCTCATCAGGTTACGGGAGGGGAGAGGGGGAAACACGGGAAAAGGAAATGTTGGCCCATAAGCACCAGTTGATGCGAGAGAAAGATAAGAGCGAAACTAGGTGGCCGTATCTTTGAATCGTCAAAGAAACTGGAAGGAGAACTCCAGTCAAGGGCAAAAAAACTCAGTTCGCACACACGAAAGGGCAATTGCAATGCGCTATGGAAAAAAGGGGGAACAGGGAGAAAATTCGAAGAACTCGACCTTGAAACGCTCTTTCGCAACGTACCTTGCAAAGAACGGAGGAGCGACTTGGACGCGAAAACGCGTCAAACGCAACTTTGAGCATGGAAAAGGGTTATTCGTCATTTAATCAACTTAAGAGGGGCCACCCCAGCAGATAGGAGGCCGCTCTTTTTCCAAAGCCGGAACTGGAAAAAGGGGGACCACGAGTAGCAGAAAAAGGAAGCGTACTTAGCCACGTGCTGCCGGCCACGTTCGGGGGGTCCGATGTTGAAGCTCTTAATGAGAGGCACAGAACATGCAGCACCACCTTACTTTATCAGACCCGGGAAAATAACTAACGGAATAATGCGGGGTAGGCAATACTAAGCGGGGCCACTATCTTTTAAATTAGAACTCTTAATTGGGATGTTACAAAAATACAAAGTCGGAAGGACGGACTTCTCTGAATTGACGTCGGAAGAGGTTTTTGGAGAGGAAAAATCCTCACGCAAAGAGGAGGTTCCGCGTAAAACGGGGCAAGGGAAAGAGTTCAAGTCTAAAGAACTGAAACCGGCGATGTCGCCCCGCAGGGGCTCGAAGCAGGATGCGTCAGTAAAAGTGTGAGCCACACACTCGATGGAAGTGGGGTGCTCTAACAAATTGAAGGAAACCGGAGGGATGGGGGGGTTCCAAGAATCGCACCTCTTCTGCCGAAGGCATGAAGTGGATTTGAAGGTTTCCCCCCCAAACAAAGGGCCACAGGAGGGCGGAAAAGAGGAGGCATGCCCGAGATCCGAGATCTTCGCAGAATTTTAAACTCGGGGAGAGGGAGGGGGGGGTGGCGGAGTATAGAAAGAGAAGAAAAGACAGGCAAAAACAGGGACAAATGACGGTTTTATTTACTGGAAGATAACCCTCCTGAACAAAAAAGTTAGCATCTGCAAAAACAATCGAATTCGAGCAAGGGCACGGATCGAGACATTTGCTAGCCGCGAACGTCCTACTGAAACTGAGAGAAAAAAAAAATCTTGAATAAAAGGGGCCTCAGAAGTGGGCTCAGAAAAACACGGAGGAGGAGAAATAGAGCCATCAACAAAAGGTGAGGCAAAACGGATTTGGTGCGGGGCGATCAGCGTCGCCGAGGGGCGGACTAAATTTGGCAGAGCGGGGAAGGAAAAAATGGAGATGCAGAGGGGAGGCCTGGAGGTTCTTGGGGGAGGCGGTTTATCTTCCAACGAAAAAAAATAAGGGGAATCCCCTTCCGGTGCGGAGGAAAGCGAAATTATCGAATCCGCCAGAAGACCTCGTCCCCGAGGTAAAACATCTGCAGAAGACAAGGAATGAATAAAAGCAGAAGTGGCCGACAGGGGGGGAAAGAAACGGCAACCAAAAATCCCTTCAGGGACAAGGAAGGGATCAAACATGGAACGACCTCTCCAGGAGTGTGTTTTTAATCTTCCAAAAGCAATGAGGAGGGACTCACAAGAGGGGGGAAGGTGGAGGCAAGAAGGTTCGAGGGGGAAAGATAAATGCGGGAGAACATCGAAGTCCCCAAAAATGACCGAAAATTAAGCGTGACTATCTGTGAAGACTTTAACCGCAGGGAAACTTATAGAAGGGAAAAGATGGGTAAACTCAAACAAAAGAAAAAAAAAAAACAAGCTGCGAATAAATGCGGAAAAAAAGAAAGTAGAACGGTGACGGAAAAGAAAAGGTACCACGTTCAGAACTGAAATCTCGTCGGGTATGGGAAATTGACAGCAGAGATGCACTTATGACTCCGTGCTCGTGTTTCCGCATAAGGTGGAAGGCATCAGAGTGACTAATAAAGAACAGCCCTTGCGCCCAACAACGTTGGCACTTCAGCACGGTGGGGCCTGACAGAAGTCCGTCGCAAGTCTGCTGCCGGAAACGGGAACGAGGTGGTCCGTCTCAAAAGGCCCGTCGCCGTTGGAACAACGGAGGGAAAGTATACAGCTGGAGGGGGGAAACTTGATTTCTGATGGACAGGTCCCTCATCGGGACCAGCAAGGTTGAGGATCGGAAGAGAGGAGAATGCTCTATCCAAACTTTGCGGAGGGTAAATCAGGGCGCAGAAGCAAGCGGTTAAGGGGTACCGGGGAACAGTGCATCTAGATTGAAATAGGGCGGAGGAGGGTTAAGTGGGGTGCGGAACTGCTGTCTCAAGCAGAAAAGTGATGCGAGGGAGTAATGTTGCAGGCTAACCATGGAGAGCATCCTTAAGAGACAACCTTACTATTTGGGTCGCAGGTGGAGGGGTGGCTCCACGGGTCCGCGGTCGATCAAAAGGGGGGTGGCTGAGGGGGGGACTGGCTCAGCGGGCGGGGGGCAAACGAGGACGGGGTCATGGGGACCTCGGGTGTGGGACTACATTTAAGAAAAATGGTTCTACGGAAAATCCGTAAGAAAACAAAGGGGGGGGGGGGGCTACGCGGGGGTTGGGGAATAATCGGCAGTGGTAATGTTGGGGAAAATGAAAACATCTCGTATCTATCTCACCAACAAATTATAGAGGAAAAGAAAAAAAGAGGGTGGATCTTTTAGGGGGACAGGTGGGTGCCGCACCAACACAAAATGACTCTGATAACAAGTTGGTCGCGTGTGAATAAACGAGTGGAGGGCCACAGGCGAGCAGAACGAGGGCCAGGAATCATTCGGAGGGAGGCAAGAAATCATTCTGCATTTTTTACACAGGCCGCAAAAACAGGAAAAGGAGACCGATCAAATCAAAAGACTGATAGTCGCTGTCCATTGCTCAACGCAAGAGAAAAGAGAAGAATTCCTGCACGTCTTAAGCAAGAGATGAAAAAAAAATAGGAGGACGGCCCTATGAAAAGTAAAACATTCGGACTGCACTGGAAACTACCTTAACTGAAGGGAGACCCGGAAGTTGGACCCTAAAAGTCTTAAGAGAGCGTAGCCGCTAACGAAATCACAAGACGCGATGTATTTTGGATTCTCCTTGGATCATAACGGAAGGGACCACCAAAAAGGGAGGGCCGGGGCTTGTGCCACGAAGGAAATTGAGGAAAGAAAAAGGAGACAATTTGCAGCAGGGGGACTGACAAGCACGTGCTGAAAGTTCGTGGGCTCTGGCTGGGGGGAAACGACATTCCGACATTCAGCATTTAAAGAAACGAGAAAACAACCTACGGAAGACAGGAAATACGACGGGGGGGAAATACAAGGGTGGTTTCCCAAACCCGGCAATAAGGCTGCACTAAAAAAGAGGTGGTCACGTAGGGAAGCGGGTCGGACAGTGAGAATAGACCAAATTCACCGTAAGCTAAGGATCTTTCAGGAAGGGATGGCAGCGAGGGTTGGGGAAATATTTGGACACAAACGATACTTTTCCGCGGAGGGAGGTCATCAGATTAGGAAGAGAGGGGTCATTCGGGAGGGGGCAATCGGAAAGGTCGGGGCCCATCATTTGCCTGTAAAAAAACAAAAAAAAAAACAGAGTCTGCGGTCACAAACGTCAAGTTTAATTTGAGCCCCCTGAAAATCGATGTCCAAGGGGGTCCTAAAAAAACCGGGAAAAGGGAATAGAGGGTTCGACACTTCAGCACGCTTAGGCCAAATCCAAAAATGAGGGGGGGGAACGTTTGAGGGGAAACAAGGAAAGATGAAGGTAAAAGCGCAGCCGAGAATCGTCCGCAGCCATTTACCTCCCTGGAAGAGGTGGCGGGGAACAGGTAGACAAGCAATCACTACGGACCAGGTAGTTGGTTTAGTGACGTGGGGAAAAGGACAGCCGCTACATTTCGGGGGGGGAAATGTGGAATGTGACTGCAGGGGGGAGGCTGCCGCTCTGAATGTTCAAAAGAATGGACGCTAGACGAGTTAACAGACTTGAAGAAAGAGGTGTTCTTAATGAGCAAAAGAACTCCTTGTTTTTGGG
>Ga0179591_1320787_pt1 | contig 14074 bp, 13 predicted proteins | sample CZOMad2_1_08_16f_FD_182891 | JGI IMG/M metagenome (GOLD analysis project Ga0179591, IMG submission 182891) | Vadose zone soil fungal communities from Angelo Coast Range Reserve, California, USA - CZOMad2_1_08_16fungal (PacBio error correction) | ecosystem: Environmental > Terrestrial > Soil >...
TCGTGTTTAATGTACCTACTTTAATGAAGGAGGGAGAAGAAGTTAACAAAGGGGGTTGAAGAATCGTGTGGTGCTTCTCCTCTCAAGTCGCCAGTAAGCGTCTGCGTTGTTGCCTGAGGCGAGGCAACGCGCACGTGCGGTTACGTCGTGATGAAAGTCGCGAGTGGTAGGGCGGAGAGAAAAACAACAACGATGATCTGGGAGGGAGGGGGGTAAATCTGAGTCCTTCGAAGGGGGGGAAAACTTTGGATCGGTCAGGGAAAGACTTACAAGACTAGAGATTAGGAAATCGAAAAAAAGCCATGGCAAAAAGAAAGATTTCTGTTTTTGAAGACTCGTACGATCGGCCAAGAGTGAAAAGATCGAATAAAAGTGTGTAGGGAAAAAGGGTTGGGTCGGAGCCGGGTAAAAAACAAAAAAAAAAAGAAAACAACAACAAAAAAGCAAAAAAAAAAACACACACAACCAACACACAGAAAAAACACAAGAAAGGCACAAACAAATAAACCCAAAAAAACAAAAACAAAAACCCCCAAACCCCTCAAACCCCGGGGAAACTGCTAAGGCCTCCTGATGAGAGGGACATGACGAGGGGGAGGAGCTAGGGAGGGAGAAAAGAGAAGGAAGGATCTTTTTTATGAAGACTTACTGTGCTCATGGTAGGGCTTATGGGGGGGTCAAAATTGGCCAGGTCTGTGGGTAAAACCAAGGAATAGCAGGGGGGGGGGAGCTTTACGTCCGGTGGGAGCACTATGAAAGGGAAGACCTTTATGGCGCCAAGGAATATAAGGGCTTTAGCAGGGAGGACCAGAGGGGGAGGAAGGGGACGGATCACGAAGAGGAACGGCTTGCCACTCGAGGGCTTCATCAGCGAAAGGAAAAGTGTTCCCGGGGTTTGTACAGAGTGTGGAGGGTTGGAAAGGGTGAAAGGGAGGGTGGAAGGAGGGGGAGAGCCGGTCTTTGGGCGACCAAAGGTCACTAGAGTGGGGGGTTGTGTGGGTCGTCCTGTGAAATCAGAGGAAGAACTCAGGAAAGAAAAAACGCGAAGGAGGGGAGAGCAGGAAATGGGCTACTCAGCCAGACCATGTACTGATCTTACTTCGAAGATGCTGTGGGAAGAGGGGGCGGGCCATCGCTCCAGAACTTCACCCATTTAGACGCTGAGGAGGGAGGATCATTGCGAAGGGGCTTCGTAGCGGAGCTAAAGGAAACTTGGAGGAAGGGGCTAGGGTTAGGAATACAAGACAGTTAGAAGACAATTGATGTATTGTAGAGGAACCTTAGAGAAAAAAGAATGTATCGTTCAAGGGGGGAACTGAGATCCGGGGATTTATAGACTAAATACCCAAAAGGTTTGAAGAAAATCACGCTGAAGGAAAAGCCCGTAATGAAAGATTGAAAAGGTGTGGAGAGTCTGAATGCAAATGGAGCGAAGAAGGCAGACATAGGACTACTTCGACAAAGCAATTATCGATCAGGATTTTTTGGCGTACGAAGGTTTCCAGAAAAGGGGGTCGCAGGGACGAAAAAAAAGAAGTAGGAGAACATAATTATCTCGACCGGAGAAATCCTGTTTTACGAAGACTGAGGTTTTCCTGTGATGAGATAAGGGTATCCTTTGGTCGCCAGGGGCTCACAAAAAAAAACGAGGGAGAAAAGGGGAAGCGCCAAATTGCTATAAACTTTCCGTCTTAGTCAAAAGAATTTGCGCACGGGGAAGAAAGTTATGGATAAGGGAAGGCCAGCTGAGGAGTCAACCAGGAGAACTGCTACCAAAAACATCACTTCGGTGCTTGAAAGGGTATTCAGAAAATCCCAGGGCTACGGGGAGAAGAGTAGTACTTCATTGTAGAGAAAAAATATGAGAAATCAAGAATCGGGGAAGTAGACGAAAGACACTCAAGGGAAGGAACAGAACAGAATTCACTTCACAGTTGCGCTGCGGATGACAAGGGAGTTGGCGGAAACGAAGCTGTAGGGTCCGAGACTCTCATCATAAGAACCATACCAGAAACCGCGGGTATAAGAGGTGTGGACGTTAGTTCGCATTCTTTCTCGCCGAATAACCCTACCAAGCTAGGAGACGGTACAAACTTGCAACGAGAAAAAAAGACTCGAATACGAAGTTCCACGAGGGGACCCTGTCTTGTAACTGTTGTGAGGCGAAAAAGGCTAGCTAAGCGGAGAAGAAAAACTTGTCATCCCTCAGGAAAAGGAATCCATCCTTGCGTGAGCGGAGTCGCCCAGGAACTGAGGATGAGAGGAGGGGAAAGGGAGGTGAGGCTCAACCTACTGAGGGGGAAACAGCGATTACGGACAAACCAGCTTAAGACCCGGAGCCACGATCGACGCTCACATTCAGCCATTCAAGCGTGCAAAAACTGGAACAAAAACCGTCAACAGAGGGATGGAAATACCGGTGACGCACGGGCAACAGGCTTCCGGCTGATAGCAGACCGGTGGGACAAAGTCTATCAGGAAAAAAAGGAGAAAAGGGGACCAGAAAGACCTGCCTGCCTAAAAAAGAAAGCTAACGAAAAAGAGGAGGGCGAAAAATCGGCGGTATGAGAGAACCCGGAAGTAAGTCTTCACACAGTAAATAATGACTCGAAGGAAACGACAGCTAAGGGGGGAACGCGCGGCAGGGGAACCGAGAAAAAATGAAAGGGAAATGACCGAGGCTTCATACAACTGCGGGGGGTTATTGAAACCTCCTCTCGGAAATAGGGAACAGTTAAGAAACAGGGAATCGACGGCACATCCCTCGTACCAAAAACTACCACAAACGAACAAATTCGAGGGTGCCGGACTTCTACGACGGCCTCTTATGAAAGCCCTAACATCGTAGTCGGGTCCGGAGGTCCACGAAAGTCTCCTACGGGACTCAGACGTCCAAACAGTAAGGACACGAATCCCATTTCAGAAGACCTCAAAGTCGAACGCTTCAGAGATTGCAGGAAGTCCCAGGCCAGGGTGTTGTGTTTTCGTGTAACGCATCGAAAAACTATACAGGAGTCAAGAAAGCGGGAGGAAGGCACTCTTGACAGTCAGAAAATTGAAGGGAGGCAAAAAAGACATTATTGGTGGTACGGGGTAAAACCGGGATAGACCGGCCATGGGGCATGTCAGAGCCAACGCCGCATCTTCATAATCAAGGGAAGCTCAAACAGGAGGGGTCAACACCTTGACAGCGTTGGGGGGGAAGAAAGGGATCTGTAAAGCTCCAATTTGAGGACCTTCTATGTGTCGCGTGACAACAAGAGGGAAGTAGTACGAGAGGGGGTCGGGGGGGGGAGGCAGCCTCGTTTCCGTCATGAGGGTCGCTGCTTGAATTAAGGGGGTCGGGCGAATCCGCACGCGGTGGTCACTTTCGAATTCCTGCGTCGGAGACTTTGATGTATATAGAGATCACAGCACAGAGAATTTTATTTTTTCTTCTCCGCTGGGCTTGCCGTCGCTGTACCAATCATTCTGATCTGGGGAAGTCGTTCGGAGGGCTGATCTCCAGAGAAGGAATTGAATAGGCGGGGTCGTGGCGGCCGAAAACGCCTCACAAGGGCTGGGACGCGAAAAACTAAAAGCGGGAGTAGGGGCGACAACAAAGTTTCTGGATTCGATTCTCATAGATCCCACATCGTGGGTGGGTTAACTCGTCACTGCTCTTTGAATCTCTTGGTGAGGCTTTACAGCTTCTCAGCTTATAGGGGTGGGAGTTGTGCGTAGAGTTTCACGCCAACTTTATAGGGCAGTGTGCTGAGTTAGGGGGAGGTCATCATAGGAAGGAGGGCGAATTTTTCCTCGGCTCCTTGCCGACGGAGGCCGCAAAAACGTCAGACGGGAAGGGCGTTACAGCGGCATCAGCGTTTCGTGGTTTACTCTGGGGAAGAGGGATGACAAGAGTCGAAAGTCGGTGAGCTTCCCCCTCTCTGGTACGCCATCGCGACCATGCGGAACCGGTACTACTGGCGGGCAGAAGATTGTCCCCTGTCGATATAAGGTGGGGATCGTCGCTGACCCTTGATGGCTGCAAGAAATCAGCGCACCGGCGAGTGCATGGGGGTGCCGCTTGTCCTGACTGAGTCGGGGAGCTTTCGCCGGGGGGAAAGGAACCGCGAGATACCAGAAGAAGTCACTTTTGATATTTTTTCCCATTATCGAAAATACGCCAGCGAGGACTGGGGAGAGATGGAGAGGGTAAACGCTGCCACAGGACCTGGCTGGAAGATCGGGTGTAAGAGGACAGGATCATTTCTGGTCGGCAAGGAAGGGGAAAGATTCACGCCCTTTGGCAGTGGAGGGCTTCGGGTCCAGGGACAGCCCTGAAGGGCCCTCGAAAGTATTGAAGGGTGAAGAACGGTGCCTCGAAAGGGGGGGAATCGGGGGGGGCGGGTACAAAGGGCGCCGAGTCCCCCTTCAATTAGGCTGTAATAACCCCGTGCTGAGACGCGTCAGGCATAACCCCGGCACCTGGCAGAGTGTAGGGTTGATGGGGGGAAACTCTTCTCAGGCTTTCGCGCGTACGTCCGGAGGAACTTCAACCCGAGGCTTGCCGTTGCCGAGGGGCAGGGGCTATTGGAACGAACGGACTTCTCTCTGCTTTGGTATTCTTCCCTGATCTCCTTGAAGGGTTAAGCTCCGAGGAGTGGCAAAGCCTTGTGCGAACCACGCCATGATGGGTTATCTAGAGTGAGGAGGGACTTAGGAAGAGGGGCAATGCCGGAAAAGATTGATGTCGAACGAGAAGCAAGGAATACGCGGGGGAATCTGAGGGAATTACTCAGTCTACGCAGCTCGAACTTCAAGACTAGGACTGTCTAAGTGTTTAATCCAGGCGTCCGGTGTTGGGGGGAGGAGGTCGTAGGACGCACTATATTCTTTCTCCCGCACGAGTTCCAGACACCTCTTGTTGGAATGCCCTCTCATCCTCACAGCCAGGCCGGTCTGGGTAAAAAAAGAGCGAAAGGATGGGACACACTCGTTCTGAAGTTAATCGGAAATGTGGTGAGTAACTCTAGAACAGCTCATGAGGACAAACACAGAGCCCTGGAGAATCATGGACATCTAAGGACTAAAGCGTTTAAAGTTCAAGGGTGAATGAAGAGGGAGACGAAGAATTCAAGAAAACCTTCCGTGGAGGAAGGCTCGGCAGAATTCGGGCAAAAGGAAAATAGTATGGCTCAAAGAATACGTAAGATAAGATGGCGCGATAAAGATGGGCGTGAAAGGGTCGCTTGGACCTAGAGCGCAAGAAAAGGAGACAAATGCTATAGAGTTATTGATGCTGTTGCTCGATCATCTTCGACGAGGCCAGCGTATCCGTGGGGGTAAGGCAACCGTGAGGTGGGCAGAATGGGGAGAAGTAGTCCGTTCTTGCTCGGTAGAGTGTGATGAGACGACTCGACATGACGCGGGATCAGAGGAGAGGGGACTTCACATTAAATATGTCGAAAAATCCGGGCGGGAATTACCTGAAGAAAAAGGAATCAGTAGAGCTTCACCGGGGGTCGGCCTCAGGAAGCTGCTGCGCTACAAAGATGGGCAGACTTGAATACACTAGAAGGGGTTTTCGGCAAAATAGGACAAAGGTGAAAAGAATTGGGGATTCTTACGAGGGGGAAAAAATTTTTCATAAAACTATAAGAAAAGAGGTTAGAAAGAAAGAAATTTTCGAAGAGATCACGCCAGAGAGAGAATAAGGGTACAAAACCGAAACCAAAACCAATCGCCAATATCGCCGGAGGATGATGATCGTTGGAAGATTCAAGTGCGAGAAGGAAAAACCTAAGTCTAGTGGTAAAAAGGGAAAATACCAAAAGTTCCAAAGAGCGGTTTTTCCGAAAGAAGGCGATTAATCAGAGCGGAGAGTCTGGAGACTCAGGAGAAGAAGATAAGCCAATGAAATCAAAAAAACAGGCTTCCGAGGCTGTAACGCTGATCATCATGAAATTACGACAAGGGGGCGGCGAGAAAGGACAGAAAAGCGGAATGTTCGCTGGCAACGTCGAGCCCGTTGGGGAAAAGAGCGTTAGAAGTTGCATGAGCGAAAAATTTGTTGAACGACGAAAAACCCGATAAAAGCGATAAAGAGACCAGCATCACCAAGACATAAAAGTGGGTCACGAAGGGTGAGCCGGGGGGAACGAGAACGATGCGAATCAATCCAAAAATTTTAGAGTGTCCGGAAGGCTATTCAGACGGGTGTCCAGAGACCTTTTAAGAGCTCTCCCACACGCTGGCCTCCTTCCCAGATTCCGAGACTTATAAGAAAAGGTCTCAGAAGGTGGCATAATTGGATAAAGGGAAGATCCGCTCGGGAGAAAGAAAAAAATAAATATATGTGGCAGGAGTCCCGCTAAGGAAAAGAAGCGCCATCAAGACAATCCAGGAACGACTCTTGGCGAGAGTGTAGGCAAAGAGAAAAATAGGAGGCAAGGAGTCCGACCATCATCAGAAGGAAAGATATGCCAGCAGCGAGAAGAGCAGAAAGTGCGGATGATATCCGGACTGAGGTGAAAGAGAAAAATCAACAGGGGACGAACGATCAAAAGGGCGACTCCGCTTCGGAAAAGAGGGTTGTGAGAGGATGTGTCCGGAGGAGAAGGGCGGTTTCCCACAATCAGGGATTTGGAAAGAGGACTGTGTTAGAGCTAAGGAGTCGGTACTAAAAAATAATGTGCCTTCAGATTTAAAGTTCTGCGGTCTTAGGCTGACGCTGTGAGACGGCGCAGGGCTGAAATGGAGGGAAGCTTAAAGGAAAAACAACACCTGCATGGGGATGCTGAGAGGCAGAATGGAATCTCCGAGTGACGAATGATTCGGGTCCTTACCTGTGTAAAATGACGATGAGGTCGAGTTGGGGGAGAATCAGGGGAGCAGCGAAGGATTAGGGGGGGGGGTCAGTACGTCGACATCTCCCGGCAAAATTCGAACAGTCTGGCAGAGAGGGCTCTAAGGGTTTCGTAGAACCAAAACCGCAGATGGTTGGGAAAAGCTCGGGCCACCTAATCTGAGTTATCCTAGGAAAAAACACAAAAAAGTGAAACGAGGGATGTCTGCTCGAAGGAGGGATGCCCGCATGAAAAGAAAAACGAAAGCAGAGGCCGATCGTTTTTCGTAGGGGGGGGTCCTCTGGAACGGGGCCGGTGAAACCGACGGGTTGCCAATTTAGAGGGGACCCTTCAAGTGGAATCGCGTTAATCCGAAAAAGAGAGAAAGCAGGGAAAGGCGACAAAGGGTGACCGTTGTCTTACGGCCGGAATCATGTCGTGGAAGATGCAAGAGGAGGTTTACTCGGCCTTCACGAGCTGGGCAACGTCGTTAAAGTCCGAAGTCAGTGTTGCCCGGGTTCAGGAAGATGGACAGACAGGGGGGATGTTTGTGAAGGGTTTGGCACACGGCTGAAGGGGCGCGAAATTGAGCTTAGAGGTGCTGAAGAAAGTTCAAGAGGGTGGGGGGTCGTAGGTGAATCTCTGCTGTAGCCACATTATGGGTGGAAAAGATAACTCTACAAGGGCCAGTCTAAGCACAAAAGAAAAACTGAATCAGAAGAGGATGGTTGATGTAGGTTACTGGCCGCCAAGGGTCGAAAGCTCGTAAAAGAGAGTCAACCAGAGACGTAGATAAACACAAGAAAGGTAAAAGGGTGAGTGCGGCGCTGAACGCGTTTGGGCAAAAAACATAGTGTACGATCGGGAGGGTATTGGGGGTGTTAAGCTTTGAGAAAGTCAAAAAAAAAAGGATTGGAAGAAAAGAAGAAAACCGCCTGATAGGAGTGGTGTCTGCGGGATCGGAGGGGATTTTCGGAAAGACTACCAACAGGTGCAGAAGGGGGGTCCTCGAAGGTCATGACCCGCAGGAGTTGAAGTGAATTTGCGGCCAGAGTTTGGATTCTACGAGAAGTTCAGGGAAAGCTGGGCTCCCCGGAGAATGGGAGAGGTAATAAAAAAAGAACTGACAGAAGCCATGCTGGACAGTAGCTTTTTAGACTTTCTGAAGAGAAAGGTTCCAGTACAGAAGTCTGTTTGAACGGGTCGTGAACGAAAAGAAAGTAGGGTAGTTCCGAGCCCCGTGGAGAACTAAGTGATCGCGCCCGGAGAAGAAGAATGACTTTTTGAGAAAGGGGAAGGGTCTGCGGGGGGCGCCGTCAAACCACAACGCAAGGAGGAATTTCTCCGTTCTCCAGGTCTTTCCACCGGAAATAAAAAAAAGAAATCGGGGGTATCAGCTCAGGTCTGACGGGGCTGTGCCTACTCCAGAAAATTCTACGATACGGAAAACATATTACTGGAACAGGAAATTTATTCGTCCGATTTTGGAAAATTGGGAGAGAAATCCAGGGGCTTTGCGAATTGAAAGAGGGGGCAGGCAAGTAAGGCCGCTCAGAAACACTCGACGATCTCGTAGGTCCCACAAACTCTAGGGCCGAAAGAAAGAATTCACACGGCATGAGGGCGGAACGAGGAGCTCCGAGGGGTCTGGGCCGAAAATCCCCCGATCCCGACGAAGACCACGAAAAGATAAAGTGAAGTCTCTACAATAGAGGGAAGGGGTGTGGCGCCACGCAGAAAAAATGGCCATTAATCGTAATATTCTGTTTCAAGCGCGTGGGGCTCGCAGAAGCTCCGTTAATCTCAATAAGGAGATCAATTGTCTTGGAACTGGGTTAAGGGAAACTCTGGAACGCGTCGGAAACAGCAAATTCATCACGACAGAGAGCGTCCGCTCAGAAAAAGTGGATTGATAACCCCACCGAAGAGAAACGAGAGAAGAGGGACACCTGAATGAGGGTAACCAGGGCTGATTCACATAAAGACGACCCACAGACAAAAGAAAAGGACCACCCGGATCGACAGAGAAATTCGCAGCGCGCGTGTGGCAAGGAACCCACGGCACCGATTAGCTGGGATAGGGGGAAACAAAGGGGAATACCGCGTGGGGGGCAAAAAAACAAAGACTGGACTGTCTCTTCGAAAGTAAAAGCATGGCTCGCCAGGAAATCACTTCTATATTATTGAGAAAGGTCCAACGAAGAGAAACCACTTGACACTACCACTTATAAGGGGGGCAGTAAAAAGAGAAAGGCATAAGCTTCTTTCCTGGGGACCTCTATCAGCGGTGCGGAGGGGAGATCACAAAGCGGTACGAGAATGGGCAAAACTGAAAGAGTGGGGAAAGTCGGGGCGGGAAAGGGGGGAACTCACTAACGATCGGCAATGAACCGGAGGTTCTTCATCACAACGGCAGATCAAGCATCGGAAGAGCCGACCATCTAAGGGTTGGACGATATCGGATCATGCGGGCAGGGCCTTAGCTGGGAGGCGTGTCAGACGACCATACGAACTACACACGTAAAAAAAGAGAGAACTGAATAAGTGGGAGGGGGACACCCCGCAGATGAAAATCCCTTGCTTGGTCCGAACGATTTCGCCTACAAGCTCACCTCATGATCAAGGATTAAAACGGACGAAGAATCGGAGGAGAAGTTCGAAGGTCAATGCAAGACTGCATTGCAATCACCATGTTTGGGTTAAAGTCCGGGACAGGAAGCTGAGAAATCCCGCGCAGTCGTCAGGGAGGTGATCACGAGTTCCTTAAAGAAAATTGAAGGGTCAGAGAGTTTCGCGTACTTGATCTCGGTCCTATTATAACCCGGCAAGAAGGGTCTAGTTGTGGGGGAAAGAAAGGAATAAGTCATTCCGACGTAGCCTAAACAACATGCAAACCCATAATACCCGACAGGAAAGTCGGTTGAAGTTCTCACAGATAGTGTCTCGACACGTAGTCTCGACTGAAGGTAGATCCGAGATACGTTACTTTAAAATTCTAAAGATCGGGTCTGAAATGAGGTCGCTGCTTTGACCGACATCTCACGGACGTCTCGCCGAGGCTCTTCCGCAAGCGAGGGAAGATCAATGAGCCTAGTTGAAGCGATGCTCAGCCTCAAGGGTTATTTTTTTCCTTTGATCCAAGGACGGCTATTGGAGTTAAGACCGGGCGTCCAGGATTATGGCGCAATGGGGCTGATTTCGAGAACATAGTCTCGCTCGGCACTTGGGGAAGAGGAGGACGTCGTCGAGGGGGGGGGTCCTAGAAGGGCGTGGCCGGGGCGGAGGGGCAGCTTACATGTTGCTCAATTGATGTTCAGGCCGGGCCCGAAGAAACCGGAGTCATCGGAAACGTCACGTCTTGCGAGGAGTTGTTTTCGGGGAGTCGGGTCGAGGTATCGGGAGAGGGTTGCTAGCGTGGACAGACCGCGCTCTCTTCAAAAAAGGAAGACTCTGCAAAAACCGAGCTTTGGTTTGAGAAAAGAAGATACATGTTTGGAATCTTGCTCCTTGCCTACAATTTTCCGGAAGCCTCAAAATAGGATGAAAAGGCCTTCCACCGGGGAGAGCATCAGGGAGGGGGGGTTTTCGGATCAGCTAAGGGGTCAGGGAGGTCGTCAATCGATTCGGGTTCTTCTTAATAAAATAGGAATTAAACCTCTATATAGCAGATAGCGAAAAGAGAGAAAGCCGCCGGGGGGGTGGGGCGGGGGGGGGCTGAGAAGATCATTTCAATGACAATTCTAGCGCCCTTGAATCGGTCAAATGAAGATCTATAAAACCGGAAATTGTTTGTGGGACTCCGCACTTGTCCTTGAATCGTTGAAGGCGCCTTGGCGGGATCGCAAATAAAAGGAGGAAGGTGTATAGAAAGATATGAGGATTTTATGAAAAAAAGTGGGGGGCCCAAAAAAAAGTCGTCAAGAGAGCTCAGCTCTTTCCGAGGGAAAAAAGCGTTCGTAAGGGGTATCGAGGGTCGGTGCGAGAATCGGAGCTGCTGGATCCTGGAAATATTTCGGAGCACAACCGAAAGATCCAAGAAAAGGGTTCCCGGGGGGAGAGGATACGGGGAGGGGACTTCAAAGTAAATGACGGTTCCGTATTTTAAATGGGAGTCGGAACTCGAGATGATACAGTCCTCGTGAGGAGTGGGGGATCCTGGGGCAAGAAGCGACTGCGAGAAAGGAGCCCGGAGGAAAGGCACCTTGGGGGGAGTGTATAGTTTTTCCCAAAAGGGATCATCGGGGAAACGCTCGGGAATGAAATGAGAAGAGTAAACGGGGAAAGTTAATCCTCGATCAATCCTTGGGGGGGCATCCAGGAAAAAAATCGAAACGTCCCCAATTGGCTGAATACAGCGCAATGAGTATCGAGAGATTCTCGGGAGTCTGCAAGATGAGGGCCGTTTGACTGATTATTTCCGAAGAGACTAGCATCAAATACCACGCGGGTGAATTCTACTTCGGAAAAAAACAGAGAAAGTCGCTCTACACTTCAAACAGCGATCATAATCTCCAGGGAGCGACGTAGGGGGTAGAGTTGTTGAGCAATGGATCATGATGTACGTTAAGATAGATTAATCGAAAATTACATGTCGTATTCGGTCTCCCACCAAAAAAGGAGGTATGAAAAGAGATGAAGGAGTTATGATACCCGCTGTCTAAGGGGAATGCTTACGAGGAGGGTTCTAAAGGATTCCGCCCCAACACTAGCCCTGGGGAGAAACACAGGTGGACCCTAACGGGGTGGGGACTTAAGTAATTTGACGTGCTAATAGAGAAAGTTCAGGTTCAGGTCAAGGAAGCTTTGAGGGGTCAGACGAGCCTTCGAACAATCGAAACGTAGAAGGGAGGAAACCCGACGTCGGAATATGAGAGATCACAACCTGGCTTGAGGATCCAAGACTGGGGCTCCCTTGAAAGAGGAAAGAGCCGGGCCAAAAAGAGGGGAAGGCTTGGGGGCGGTTGACTTTCATCAGTAAATGGGTGCAATGTTACAAGAAAAGAGAGTCGCTTGGTGCACATGAAGACAGGGGCCGTTTCTGACTCGGAATGTGCCCGACGAGCCTAGAAGGTCATTAGGCTTCGCCGTGCTCTCCACTACTCGACTTCAACCATTCCTCAGGCTCCTCCGTGGGGGAGGCAAGTCTGTTCCGAGGGGGGGCGGGCGCATCCGGGCCTGGACCGAAGAAAGGCTAGCAGGAGGGGGACTTCCAAAACAGGTTCGTGGGTTCCGGTAAAGAAAAAGGGGCGAGAAGCATAGGGCAAACAGACTGAAAGAAAGCAATGTTTTGGGAGATTACCAGAACCCGTACGAAAGGCCTCTTGAAGAATGGAAATATGGGTCGGAAATGGAAAGCAAACGAGAGGAATCGGGGGTAGACAGGTGGAGCCACAGTCTCCGATCAACGAAGTAAATTAAAATCAGAAACACCGAATACAAAGAAAAAAAAAAACCGCAAGGTATAGCGAAACAGATTAGCTGGGGAAAGGGCGAAAAAACCTAATTATAAGAAGGGACATGAGGAGGGCCGGTTAACCGATACGTTGGGAAAAAAACAGGGGGGTCGAGGCGGAATCCATCGTTTACGGAACAGTGCGCCGTAAAAAGATGCCGACAAAGGCACACCAGATCGCTGGGGATCAACGAGCTCACATGTACGAATTTGCGGCCGAAGTTTCTGGGGAAGGGAAAGGCAAAATTAGAATCAAAGAAAGCTTATCATTTGTTAAGGGGAGGGAGAGATTTTGGTGCCATGAGCGGTTGGGCCACTCCGCGAAATACCAAAAACCGACGGCGCCGAATAAAAAACAGCCCAGCACCAAGGGTGCGGTACTAGTTACACGACGAATGCATCAATCAACAGAAAAGGGGGTAGCAACACATTCCGCTGAAGGGGCGATACACCTACTTAAAAGTGGGAGGGGAACCATCCCCGGACGTCAGAAAGGAACCAATGAAGATAAGTTACCGGAGAGAATGTCCCGAGAAGAGCCGGATTTTGCAACAGATTCAGAAGGAAAGGGGAGCAGCTACTGTTGAGAGAATGCGACGCTCCGTAGAGAAAATATCGAGGGGTGTTATGAGAAGGAAGCCAATGCTGCGGGGCTCACGCCAGGATCATACTCATTTCTGAAGGGCTGTCTGGCGGGAAACAATGACTGAAAATGGCTTGTCCCGCACGATCAGAAATTTAAAACGTCTCGATCTCCGGGAAGAGGGGGCGAGGTGCCTAGGAGGACCAGTGGAAGGAACGAACAAAAGAGCCGCTGTGGGTTACACGGATTTAGCGTAAGGGTTGGAGATTGGGGGTTGTTGCCAAACCCTCTAGTGATGGGAGCCGCGGCCTGTGGTAGTCCTCGTCAGAGAAATCTCCAAAAAGGGGACTGGTTGTAGGGTCTAAGGGGTGATCATAGCTTCTGCGCGGGATGAAAGCTCGAGTTCGAAGGGGGACGACTTAACCGGAAAAAAAAAAACCCTTCCAGGAAAGGGAAAATAATCTTCCCTTGAGAGGATCTCGAAGAGGGGGGGCCGGAAGATAAAGGGAAAGCGACGATTAAGGGGAATTCTAGTTTTAGGCGGAGGTCTTGAAAAGACAAGGGAAAGGGGGGAATATTTAGGGGGGGGTGGGGGCATACGCGACTGAAGAGACTGATGAAGATCTAGAAGAGTTGGGTCGGAAGCGCCACGGAGTTGTCCGGAAGGGCCCGCCTGAGAGATAGAGGAAGAGTCACCAGACAAGGGGGTCTTGCTGGGGAAGGGAGATTATTTGAGATGGCATGAGGAGAAAATCGCAAGGGGGGGGGAGGGGGAGCAAGAGAATCTAGACGCCTAGAGTGGGTCCTCGAAAATAGTTTGACGAAATGACGATCGCCGGCGCGCTGTCGTGAGGAAAAACATAGCATGATCGATGAGAAGGTGTATCGAGCGAGAAGAGGTAAGGGATTCTCCACGGGGGAGGAGCCATTGGTGTATTTAGAGTGGTCAATAGGGGGGATGGACGGGATCGCATCCGGCTTGCACCGAGGCGTTCTCACAGCGATACTGTTTCCCGGGGGGGAGTTTCACTAAAAGCAGGAAGGGTGTGGTGCCAGGGTTGGTGCCATTCTTTAATTTTGCGAAGGGTACGATCCGGGGAGGGGCGACACGGATCGGGGTAGGGTGGGGGACTGGGGCTCCCCTCAGGAATATTTGTATACACGAAAGAGGGAGTCCTTCCGTAAAGCAATGCGACTACATCTAGGGGAGAG
>Ga0179591_1310164_pt1 | contig 14073 bp, 11 predicted proteins | sample CZOMad2_1_08_16f_FD_182891 | JGI IMG/M metagenome (GOLD analysis project Ga0179591, IMG submission 182891) | Vadose zone soil fungal communities from Angelo Coast Range Reserve, California, USA - CZOMad2_1_08_16fungal (PacBio error correction) | ecosystem: Environmental > Terrestrial > Soil >...
TCGCTCTTTGGTCATTTTCACAGTAGTGTCATTCTTGGGTCTGGAAAGAGTTATGCGGGGGATGCCAGATCGAGCTCACTCTGGGCGCCACTCTCCTCCTCAAAGGGTTTGAAGTAGACAGGAGCGGGGTAGAAGGCAACTCAATGTTGGGTTAACCCGCCAATTAAATATGTCAAAGGGGGGCAACGAAAGCGTGATCTCCTCTCCCCCACCGCAGGCTGAACTAGCTCCTGGAAAACAGGGTCCCGCGCCGGGTTCAAGGTAATAAACAAGAGTGGGCAGCAGGACGGGGATTTTGCCCTAGAGAAAGCGCGCAAGGGAAAACATTATGCGGGACCTGTTAAAACGTTCGCTCCCAGAAGCAGTACACCAATACGCCGTCTGCTTAAGCAGCAAAAGCCCGCGCTAGTTTCATAGTGGATCATGTAAAACCATGCATAGACTTGCGCCTCTTGTCGTTATTTGGGGGGGGGGGGGGGGCACGCAGTCCGAATACTCCTATCATTGCTTCGGAATATAGCGAGCGGGAACGTGGTTAGGGGAACTTAATCCCTGGCTTAAATTAAAATCGGGAAACTTACCTTGATCCACACAAAAGGGCCAGGGAGGACTTGTATCCGGGAGGCAATGTAATGCGAGCGATGATTGCTGTAGGAGCCGCATTCTAACAGGTAATCATGGAAAAAAACGCCGCGGAGAAAACACGAAAGGGAATTCGCCAACAAAAATCTGGAAAAAAAAAAGAAAAACCTATAAATGGAATGGGTGTGTAGCAACGGACAAATGCAAATTAAAACTTCAGAAAGTGGGGGCGACATAAGGGGGAAAAAGAAAATAAGCTTTCAGCTAGCACACTGACAACCGGATAAATTCATCCCGAGTAGCTAGAGGAAGGTTCAAATTTTAACACTACTGCTATGAAATATCGGGGAAAGATGATGATCCCCTCATGGGTTTAAAAAGGTAGAGGAGTAGCCTCCTTACACCGGTCTCAAAAACCCCAACGGACCTACCAAAGGGACGACTGGGAAGGAACCCTTGGGGGGGGGGGAGTTTCTATAAAACCCTCTCTCCTTATCACTTTGCTGATGGAAAAAGTAGAGAGGGGAATAGAAAGGGGAGACTCTTCTGGTGTGGTCAGGCAGATTACTATTGGTTCGTAAGAAAAAGTTTTTTGGTAAAGGAATGTGGAAATTACTTCTGAGTCTGGACATTCGGGGAAGTTGACGCTGTCAACACCTTGTTGGCGACTCAATGTGTATTTTTCCCACCAGTCGGATTAAGATAGCTGGCGAGCCCGGGTCACCGATCTGGGACTTAAAAGCAGGGTGGGAGGGGGAACTGTGGAGCGAACGTTCAATGCAGGGGGGACTTTTGAGTTGGAAAGGGGTGCGACAGTTTGGGGTGTCACGTCAAAATTCGAGCAGTGAAACAAAAGTAATATTCGGTCCCTTTCTGCTTCCACCTCGGGGGCATGGTGACGTGTTAGGTAGAAGTTACTATAGCCCTGCAAGATTGCAAGTAAATTTGGGACTGGCAAAATTACGATGTAAACCATCAGAGAACCGCGTCTCTCCTCCTGGACGGGGCTGTAGGCTTGACCTCTCGATTCACGATGGGTGACGTGTTTCACTGGCGGATTCGAACCCCAATGGCCTCAACATGGTGCCTGTCTGAGTTTTGAGTGTAAACTAGGGGAAAGGGGTCGCAGAGGGAGACCCCTGAGGGGGTGTGGAAGGAGTAGAGTCCTGAACCAGACTCATGAGTCGGGGCTTTCTCTCTAACGGGTGCCACCGAGTCCAAGCCCCGGTCCGTGTTATGGGAGGATCTTCAGGCGGGCAGCCTCTCCGAAGGGTGAAGCAGCAGTTTGTGTAAACGGTCTTGTGGCCCCCCAGGGTTGGTGTTATTTCCTATCCTCACCGTCGGGTTCTGTTAAAGCCGCCTGCGGGATTAGAAGAGGCTTGGAGCTTGAGGGGTCCGCGGATCGAGGTCTGGCTGGGGTCCTCGGTTAACACTAGCCTTACCGACTATGGGGGCTGCTTTCGGACGCCGAACGTGCGGGGAAGAGTATTCGGATGGGGTAGGAAACAGGGACTCAGAGTGGTCTGATCGAAGAAAGTGGTATTTGGGTAAGATTGTGCTTGAGGGGCGGGGGGGAAGGGAACGGGGCTGGAGGGCGGGGGGTGGGAGGAGTGACGTGGGTAATCGGGAGGGGGGGCGGGGGCTACAACTCTTTTTGCAGGGCGATTCGGGTGGGAAGTATGGGAAGGGAGAGGAGTTGGTTCTTGCTTGTGAGTCTTCTAGGTACCTGGAGTGTGGAGAGGCCTAACCGTGCGGAGAGAAGAACAGATGGAGGAGGGAGAGGGGGGGAGGCGTCGGAGGATGGTGTAGCAGTTAGCGCGCATATTTAGCCCGGGACACTAGGGGCTGCCGGGGAGGAGGGGGTGAAAAGGGATCCAAAGGGAGCGAGGCGGTTTTTATCTTGGGGGAAAAACACTTAGCGATGCTGGAGGGGCGAGGGAAGTGGAAAGAGCGTTGTCTGAGGTCAAAAGGGGGGGGGTGACTTGGAATTCCAGCGGAAAAAGAAAAAAAGAGAGAGCGGCCGAACTATCAAGGCCCAAAGCAGCATCAAATCGTGTCATCGCCGACCAAAGAAGAATAGGGGAAATCTTGCGTGTAAGGGGAACATAGGGAAGTGGAGGGATAATAGTTAAGTTGAGCACCCGGCGAAAACGAGGGTTGTGTTTTCACTGTAACAAGTTCTACACGTATTGAAGAGTGGGGAGTTGGGACTCGCTTTTTCGTGAAAATGGTGGCCGGGTAGGAGAGGAAAAGAAGGTGAGGCAACTAGCAGATTTCCAAGGGTCCTAATACGTGGATAAGGGGGCACTGGCTAAAAGTGAAACGGGGGGAAGGACTGCTGGCAGCCTCTTGAGGGGGAAAATGTTTACTTGGGAGCAGCTGAGAGGAAAAACTGAGAATGGGAAAGGGGAAAAAAAAAGGGCTGGGGCCGGCAGATGGTAGGGGGTATCCGGGAAAAAAACAGTCATGACAAAGAGGGGTATTACGTATCTTGGGTTTGTGGGACAGGACTGAGGGGAGGAAATGATGAGAGTAAGAGCGTTCTTTCCTCTGAGAAAGGTGGGGGGGACCGGTTTGCTAGGCGAACAGAAGGGGGGTCATCGCGGTGCCTTCTTTCGCCTAAGAGCCTGAGGAACACAGGGACAGGGTGGTACGTCGCAAGCAAGGGGGCGAGCATTTTCACAGGAGGGGTGATCCAAGGGGGGTTAGGACTTCAACCGGTAAAAGGGCGCAGCGGCCGGTTCTATCTAAGGCGCCAAGTCCTAACAGGAACTTCAGCGCATACGGAGCAAAACACGAAAGCGGAAGGAAATGCATGGAGAGGTTGTACGCCTGGGGGGATAGAAATAAGAAACGACCTATGAGAGTCAGGGAGGGGGGATTTTTATTCGGCGACTTCGGACGGGGGGTGGGGGGTTGGAATATTGGCTAGGGATCAGTATAACACAGCCTTCAACCGTGATACGTTTTTGGGCACATGGGTAAAGGAATTAAGGACCTCGATCTGGCGATCGCAGTCAGCACCCACTTACCAGCCGTCCAACTGTTTGGGAGCTGAACAAGTAGCTCAGGGGAGACCCACGATTGGCTAAAGCGCGTGCTTTTTATGTCGAAGAGTCGACCGCGCTGTTTTTCCAGAAAGGGGCAAGTGGATTGGATGTGGGCGATGTCCGCACGACACAAGATTGAGGCTTGAGCTTCTTGCCTCTGAGAATTCCTTTCCACGGGTGAAGGTCATGCTCTGGTCATAAGGGGAGCTCGCGGGCTTTCGTAGCCTTCAAAAGCTCCGCCGTTAAGGGGCCTGTTGCACCAGATATGGACGGGACCGTCAGGCTCTTGAGAAACTTATGGTTGCGAACCACTCTCCGTGCGTATCTGCTACTGCTCTGACTACGGGACTTCAAGAACAAACTGTGTGATGTGGAAGGGGGGAAGCTAGCAAGACCATTGGGGAGAACCTTTACAATTCACGAGCGACTTGGGATAGCAAGAGGTAAAAGAAGAGACTGCCTCTACGAGTCGAGGCAAAGAGGGGAGGAAAGGAGGTTATTAGGACTGAAAAGATACAACTGATTTTTGGGGTCGAATGACTCCTTGACAAACGATCGATGAGTTGGGCGGCAGCGGGATGAGTCCTTTGGGGCGGCTGGGCATATGCGTGATTGGAGCTGCTGCTGGGATGTCCAAGGGGCAATCATGTCAGTGTACGGGGGGGTTAATTTCGAGGAAAGCGCTAATCCATGTGGGAGGGGGGAAAATCATGGGGGGAGCAGTGGCTGAGTCCATGGGGAGAACGGTAAACGCTGGTCAGGATTTGGAAAGGGGGGGGGGGGACCCAGAGTACTTTTTTATAATCTGTTGCTTTCTACGAACTTCTTCAGGAGAAAGCGGAAGGACTTGTTGTTCATCGAGGCTTGAGCGGAAAAGGCTTTGTATAAAATTGAGGGAAGAATTAGGTCTTTCCTCTTTAGGGGATTCCCCGGCTCAGTTGGAAGGGGGCCTAAGCATCACGTTCTGAGGGAGAAATGCCTTCCCGGCATCTTGGGTGGTGCTGGAAGCGGGGGACTCTGGAAGGTTGTAAATTTTGGCGTAGGGCTAAGAACCTAAGTACCCAATTTCACGCGCCGTCGCCAGGTTCCACCCCTGTCTAAAGGAGAATGACAGGAGACTGAATTAAAAAGAACATTTTTCCCGCCTTGTGCATCGCCCAAACACACGGCTTGTACAACGAACCGATGCCAGCGGCTTATAACTTTACGTTAGCCCGGACGGAAGGACCGGAACTCCCATCCCTGTGTCCCCCGCCTGCTCAGAACGAACTCACATGAGAATGAAAAGGGTGTTGGCCTAAACAACTGGAAGGCTGGAGTCTAGGTGGTCTTAAAATTCTTTTGCCAAATTACTGCCAATAAGGGGGAAACTTGGCCACGAGATCGAGGACGAAGAGTTAATTAAATTGCATTAAATGCGTGAAGGAAAGAGTATATCCCTTTTTCGTAACAACGGACCAAAGATGGTCCTAGGTTGGGCATGAGACTGGGCCAAACTTAAAAGTCCCACTCGATTGTTTCATGGGCTCTACCATCAACGAACAACCTTATCAGGGAGGGACTCAAAATACACTGCAATCTTATTTGAAACCTAAGTTTTACCATGTAAGCCGCACCCTCTGGAAAAAAAACTGTGCCACTAAAAAGGAGACCGAAGTAGAGCGAAAAAGACGCCTTAGAACGGCTTGACTGTCGGAGATCGAAGTAAAAGGTAAATTCTTGATCAACCCACTCACGCCCTTGCCGGGTTTTCTCGGACACGCGTCTGGGGGAGGCGGGACTCTGATGCTAAATGAGATGTAATAGTTAAAACGTTAGCTCAGTTAAATTAGAGGAAGCCAGAAGGGAAAAGCTGAAAAGGGTCTTGGTTGGAACGTATCGCCCAGGCAACAAATGGACATCGGACGGGACATCGCGTATTGGGTCCAGGAACTTATGATCAAGTGCCGTAGTGATGTATCAGCCTAACTCCTCAAATCAACCAAACGACGATGGGAAAACCCCAACCCAGGGAAGGAAAACACTTGCCAAAACCTTGACGCGGGGCTATCCTCGCCCAGTGAAGGCACAGCATACCCACCGGGTCAGCGGGACGAAAAGGTCCATGCAATAACCTCTCCTGAAAGTAGCAGTAACGTGTCGAAGATGGGGAGAAAGGGGGCCAAATCGCGTCAGAACCAAGTTGACCGTGATCGGGATCAAACTTGGAGAGACAAACACGCAACGGGATGATGTCCCCACCAAAATCCGCGGGGGAGGAATCAGGAGGCCGAAAAACTGAAATTCGGAAAAAGGCTCGCAGATGGTTGCGCGCGCCGGACCGACTCTCACCTCATCCAATAAACTATTCCAGAATGCTGGACGACAAATCAAATGAGATCCGGTTCGAGGGCTAACCAACCAAGCGACAACCCAAAATGTTGCCAATAGCAGCATCAAATCAATTCTGCCGAAACTTGCACGGGCTAAATCGCTTGCAATGCACAATCGAACGCGGCTGTAAAATAGACCGCGGCAACGAACGTAAGTAGGTCCCCAAGTGGGGGCTGCGAAAGTCATCCTTCAAATAAATCTGTACGTCAGAGTCAACCTTCAAAAAGTACGCAAAGAGGCAAAAAGGAAAGTGTTAAGAAAGGGGGGGAAGTCCGCCTGCAGCTTGTTCAACGAGGGTCCAGGCAGTAAATAAGGGTACAGTTAGGAGGGGATCCCAGAAATCCGTAGCCCGAATGAACCTAACGGGTGCCTTGATTCCTGGTGGATACCAAAATCATGTGGGGTGTGTGGAACTATTCAATGGCCAAGGCCGCCACGTCAAGCGCGCCTGAATCCTCACAAACGCCCGCTTCCAGCCCAGGCCATGGTCCTCGCACTTGAAAGTGATCCCCAAAAATGGGCGCGACCAAAGGAAAGTTAACTGGAATTAGTAGAGTCCGCAAAAGTTCCAAACCTAATAAGGGGCCGGTACGGGGACATGGGAAATTCTCAGCCCCGAGACGCTTCAACACACCAGGAACCCTTCGGGACTGCAATTCAAGGGGGACAGAAAGGAACGCGCGCATATAAAATTGAGTCTGTCTCAAAAACGGAAAAAATGCATATAATTCGCGAAGAGGGGGTCGTGGGTGAGGCAGAACGTTACCTCCTATGTGAAGGCGGGGGAGTCAGTAGGGCGAGAGGCGCACGGGGGAATGCCAACCCCACCGCGTAAAGTCTCGCGCACAGTTCTTGACAAGCCGTAAAAAAGGAGTCGAAGCTAGTTAAAAAGCGAAAAACCGGAGGACAGCGTACACCATTTCTGCGACCGACATCTAAACAGGGGGCTGGACTTATCACAAAGCTTCTAACACCGAAGCAAGAAAGCCTGTTCCAACCAAACAGACGGGGAAAAAAACCTCGATGAAAATTGACTTTGGGGGCCTACGACAGCAAGGACTTTACGGAAGTGGCGCCCATACGGTTCACGCCATGAAAAAATTGAGGGAAAAAAGTGGGGAAACACCCCTCATAAAATCAACAAGCGCTCTGCACGTGAAAAAATTGCAACCTGAGGCCTCCCATCGCGATAGACGGGCCTGTGTCCCCGTCAAGGTCGGTTGTAAGTTTCTTAGGCGCCTGACACAAAAAGAAAAAACCCGCCCGTAAACCCATAAAAAAATCAAGGCACAAAAAAAATCTTCGCAGGATAAACAACTTCCACTACGGCTTCCCAAAATAAAGATGTAACCACAAAAGGCCCGAGGCGTGGCAGTACTAGAAGAGGGCTTCTGAATATGTGCGTTGATCGGGGCGAAGCTGAAAGGGGAGTCAAGGGAAAATCGCTCGAGTTCCCATATGGTTCCATCTCCTCGGTGCACCAAAAAACGCGTCGGCGCTCACTCGCCTCAAAAAGCAAAAAAATTCGTATCCAAGGCAAAATAAAAGGCGCCGTTTGAGGCGCATGCAAGGAAAAAATGTGGGATTCGAGCCAGGTGTAAAAGACCCATGCATACATCGAAGTCGGCAAACTGGTCCGCGCTAGGTCGGCCCGGGCGAACATCGCAGAAGTCACGATTTTTCGGACCAACGTAGTAAGGCAACACGCTCAAAGGGGGGCAAGTGAAAGGCCAGTTGGGGTGTCGCGCAGGGTCACCCGGCAATCAGTCTTGGAAAATTGGTTCGTCAAAAAAGGGTTGGTGTTTTTTTGGTTTACCCGGAGAAATCCAATTTAGAAAAAAAATGACCAAACCCTGAGGGGTAGAAGAAGCGGAGGGACATCGGGCAAGGGGGACGAATCACCGTCCAAAGCCTTCTGTGGAGGAGGAGGGAACTAAGGACAAAAGGAAGGGAGGAAGCTCAAAGAAACAAAGCTAAGACAAAAAAGGTGTGACTAAAAAGCTCACGGGGTAATCGAACAAGCGAAGTGACGAAGGTTGAAACGCGACCGAGCCCCCGCGAAGTTAGAAGAAGGGGACTGCTCTTCGAGTGAACCTGCCGAATTTTGTTGAAATTGATAAAAGGAAATTGCTCAAACGCCTACGGGGAAGTTTGTCAGAGCTCACGCCATGAAGGCACGATGGACTAAGGCGCAATTGCCAGAGAGGGCCCCAAAGTAGAAAGTGACTAAGAGGGGACGAGAAAACGAAAGCGCACGCCTAGAAAGCGTTCCCACCCTCATGAACCCCATCGACGTCAAAAAAAATGCCCAACAACAAAAACTCTAACGTTGGGAAAAGACCTTTCTTTCTGCCGCCAAGTACCAAAGGCAGAGAATTTTGGAGGGGTTTGGGGAATTAGGGGGCGATGGGCGGCGATCCAAGGTGAGGGCCTACGAGCCGCTGGAAGTTCGGCAGGCCGAACGATTGATTGGTGGGGTGCACGAAAAAAAGGAGTTCCTTGGGAGGGGTTCGTTACTTAGCAGTTTCATCGTGTTTCCATAAAAAGCGCGGAGAGGACCAAAGCGTAATCGCTGCAACCGTACGGGGATCATCAGCTCAGGACTGGAAAGGGGCAGGCTGTGGGGGGGGGTAAAGTGTGGGGGGACGGTCCTAGGCGCTACTGAGCACTAGGAGGAGTGTGATAACGGGTGGACGTGGATTCCAACTGTGGAAGTCGCAACTCTCATTTATTTGAACGGGAGGAGACACATGCCGAAGGTAAGTGCTGTGGCAGGACCAGTCCCCCTGCAGGGAATGTGCGGACGCGTCTTGGGGTTGGGGCCGAATGGGAGCATTAGAACGTGAGCAAAAAGGCGGGTACAGCAGCACCTAAGACCTTGGGTAAATTTTACAGCGTACCTAAGGTTGAAAAAACAGCATGGGGCCCATAAGGAACGGACGACTAGAAAAAGAATGGACTTTGGCGTGCTGAAAAAAAAAAAACCGTGTTCGGATGCTTACAAGAATGTTTATCCCAGTTTTGGGAACACAACACAGTACCACTTTCCTCACAGTGCATTTACGGCCGCGAAAAAAAACATAGTCTCTTAAAACGGGGCGCAGTCGGATAAGGCGTCGAAGTAAAGAAAAGGGATCGGGCCGACCCCGTTGGAAGAAAAAAGAATTAACGGACCCTGAGATGCTCGGCTTGTGGGTTTTTGGATGGTGGGAGCTAAAAGTTTGGGACTTCTAGGGGAAGCGTTAAAAACAGCACCGAAAGGGAGACGGTTAATGGCCGAGTCAATGGCGTAATTTAAATAATTTGTTCAGGTCAAAAGATTTTTTTGATACGTCACAAGGGAAATGAAAAACATGGCTAATAAAAATACTGCAAAGCTGACGGGGGGTGGGTGACGCAAAGTCGTTTAAGGACCGGAACATTAAATTGGGCGGGGTGGGAACCAATTGGAAGTGCGGACTAATATGGATTAATCAACCGTGGAGGAATAAGCGTGAACCATAAAGCGCGAGCAGTCGGGGGATAAGTACATATACTGACATCCAAGGAAAAACGTGAAAAAAAGTTAAGCTGTAACGGCGGCAGGGAAAAGGTATGAAGGATGGGTTTGGGAACAAAGGCTGGAGGGGGAAGATTTAATACGTCAACAGACGTGAAATCTGGAGTCATATGATCACAACCTGGGGGGGTGTGGGTTAGTACAGTTCCCGACATCAGTAAGTCAAAATAGTGAATCCGTATCTTATACCAGTAATGCTTAATTCTGTAGGCAATGAAAAAACGGAGGAGGGGATTGAGTTCATGCCTTCAAGGTAAAATAATTGGTTCGTGGGGTTGCGTTTATACCGTGTTCGAACGTAGTCATTATTGTAATAACAGGAGGGAATGCACGGCTGGGGCATGAAGTTTCTATCGGAGTTTAAAAAAAAAATAAAACCAGATGCGCGTACCAGTGAACGGTTTTCTAGGGGGCCTGGGTGGGAGCTCTGCGCAAGAAAAAATAGGGTGGGACAATCATATTAGAAACAGATTGTAACAGTTGTTCGGAAGAAACCCAGTGGTATCAAACTTTACCCAGAGGGCGGTTCACTGCGGGTAGGGGGAGTTTTCAGAAAGTAACCTGGACGTTTGCCTGGGGAATCCGCCCGAGACTAAAGAAACAACCTGAATTTGAGAAGGAGAGGCGACGGAATTTGTACAGTGGTCTAGGAAGAAAAGTGACTGCGTTTGCGCACCTGGCGTCCAGGGATGCGGCGTGTGAATCAAAGTGCGATGGTCTGGTTACCCAAAAAATCCATACCTTCTATTTGGCGATGGACTCTGTGAGGGTTTGGGAATTTTGAAAAAATTTAACATGTCTCTTGTGTGGGGGTTGGGAGTTGGCTTTCTATTGTCCCGAAAATGATATCCCCCCAGAACCGTAGGGCCAGGGCGCGTGGAAACAAGACGAGGACGCACGACCGTCCTCTAAAAACTTGCGATCAAACCCAGCTTTCCACACCTCAGCCGAAGGTCAAAGGGAAATTCTTTTATTTAGAATGTCCGGGGTAACTGAACCAAGCCCTCACGGGGGTTTAGGTTACCTCCAATGCCATCCGAAGGTATCCCGATTACCTCTCAAACTCTGCACTAAAATGAAGGTCAAGGGAAAAAGATCGACCGCTGTAGGTTGTTGGTGTGGGGTTTGCCAGTCGAGCGATTAAGGGGGGGGGTATTCTAGGGGAGATGGGGGTGTATCTTTTGTTATTAAGACGCCCTTCAACGGGGTCCGTCACGGAAGTGGGGTAGGGATCGGAGGGGTAAAGTTGCGCTAGACGGGGTGGCGACGTGTCCCGGAACGAGATTCAGGTGTCGAATGTCAGGGCGAGTTTTAGCCAATTCCAGGCTTAAAGCGGTGGGAGGTAGAAAAAAAAGTGCGAAAAAAGAAGCAAGGCCCTTTGACCACGACCTTTTACCATCAAACTGCTGAAAAAGGCGCTACACAAAACAGTCTTCCTTGGCGGAAGATCAGGCTCAGTAACTGGCAGAAGAAACCGCCTTTTGTTCAAAAGTTCCTTTCGTTACCTTGGAAATCCCATGAACCAACTCTGTTCGAGACGGTTTGACTGGACTGCTTACTCAAGGCGTACGTACGTTGCGGAAAGCCTTGAGGGAAAATCAAGGGAAGGCCTGGGGGCAGCGATAGTCTGTAGGAAGTGTGAAAGACTTAATGAAAAGCCCAGCCACTACCCAGGTAACGTGTTGTCGTGAACACTCATCTTATATTATCCTGGGAAAAGTTGCGTACGGCTGTGAACTGTCTGTGGGAGTTCACGATTTCTGGTTAAATTCAATGCTCGCGGAGCGCATTACAAGAATAGTTGGGTCCGGGAGGCTTTTCTTTAAACGAGGTTGTGATGCTGCGCCCCGGCACCAAAGAAGTAAATCGGCTCGGGTAACACTCTCAGTCGTTTTAAAAAGTCAAATCGGAAGAACGGTTTGACCTTAGGTATTGACCGCCCAACAAGCGACCTCACCAACGCCAGCCCACTCCCCAAAAACAAAGCGAGATTATTAAAAACCAGGGAGTGACTTAGTGAAAGCAAAAAATCCGGGAAAGCAATGAATCACGAGAGCAGTCCGAAGGGGCGCACGATTTCAAAACTCACCAGCCTAGCCTCGGAAAATGAATTTCTAAAAAAAAGCGGCGAACCGACAGCTTGAACTAAAAACAACGGCGTGATCTCCAAAAGAAAAGGGGCGGTACAGGGATCACCCTGTTAGCGCAACGGGACTCCGGACAAGGAAATCACAGCAGTGCGTGGCGCAGGGTGAACGTCCAAAAACTGAAATTTTTAACTCCCATATTAAGGTGGTTCGGGGTGGATCTCAACAATAAACGCACGAAAAATAGCGCTGCGGAACCTGGCGTATTGCCGGGGGGGCAACTAAGTGCTACTTCAGCTTTCACGCCCTCGGTTAGGGTGCGTCTGTTCTCGGGTGGCTGGCTGGGCGGGGTGTTGGTGGGTTGTGGGGTGGTGTGTGTGGTGGCGAGTGTGTGGGGTTGTGGTGTGTTTGGGGTGTGTGGGTTTGTGGTGAGGTGGATGGCGGGGGGGGTCGCTTTGGGGGGGGTGTGCACAGAATAGCCGTGGCCGTGCTCAAGGGCTGGGCGTTGTGAAGTGCGAGGATCGCGCGAATAAGACTTTCGAAGGAGGAAAAGCGACGTTGCGTGGGGGTGGGTGCATGTGACCGGTGGGCGACGGGGGGTGGGGGGAACTTGCTTCCTAGAATCCTAACTACAGTCTTTCCCAAAAACGGGAGTCAATAGCCAAGATTCAGCCGAAGTTCATAAAAGAAATTGGACAAAAGGGAAGCAAGGAAAAATACCGAGTGAAAACGGTGAAATAAATTTGAAAAGCTTGGAGGGGAGAGGGGGCGGATAGCCCAGCATCACTGAACGCGACTACTCAGCAATTCCTCAATGTGGGGGGGGGGGGGGGTGGTCCGGGGGGTTCAGATACCCAAAAAGGTTGGTGGTGGTGTGCAACCCACATTAATCTTGCAAAAAACAAAACCGGAACAGCCTAGGGGTGCCTAACGAAAATGGCAAAATGAAAAGCTTCACCGCTGGCAACAAAGGCCGGGTTCAAGGGCCCAAAAGGGTTCGGATGCGAAACGAATTACAAGTCCCTTGGAAGGGCAAAATTGTTCCAAACCGTCGCGCCTTTCCGTAGTGTCTGGGGGGGCTGTGTGGGATGTTGACCAAACTGAGCTCATGGTAAAACACCCGTTACGGCGGAATATGGCACGGGGGGGGGGGGCTGGGGGGGGGCGGGCACGCGGGGGGGGGGGGGCTACAACCGAAGGGTTCACGGGGGATGCTTGTCTAAACGTTACGACCATACTTCAGAAATGAGTCTGGTAGATTGTATGTGTAAGATTCAAACGTAACTACATGGGCGAGAGGAGTCAGGGGGATACGCCAGTCTCTCCTTGTGAGGGGTGGAAGCGTAGAACCCGTGCAAAACTTGAAGGGTACGCAGGTCTTGCTGCCAAAAAGTAAATTTCTAAGGATTAAACCGTGAGGCAAGGGGTCGGCACAGCATGTGGCACGCGCGGAGTCGGTAGAAACGCCGGCTCAAACATGGTCATCAAAAAAAAGAGCCCAAAGGCATCCTTAAAAAGCCCTTACGGGCCAACAAAATCGTTGGAAGAAGAACACGAGATGTGACTGTGTGTGTACAATTCAAGAAAAAATTGACGGGAAAAAGGGGGCCGCCCAGAGTTATTAAAATGAGCGGCAAAAAGCTCAACAGCGAGAGAAAAAGCCACGAAGCAACCTCCCTTGCGCATCTCTTTGCAAAAAGGGTCACCGCCAAATCACCGATCGCGATAGCCTGAATTGAGACAGGGCGTGCGGTGAGATACTGAGTGCTGCCTGCTTTACTGAAAACAACTCCCCAGAAACCACCCGTCAAACGAACCCAACACCTGACCCGCCGGGGTAAAGGCCAAAAACATGCCGGCTCAAATCCGCGCGAGTCGTCAAAAATTAAAAAAACTGAACGCCACGCACGCATGGAACTCTCGAGGGGGCGGCATGAAGGACTGGGAAGATTTAGCTCATGCGGGAGGGGTACGGCTGAGAAATAACTGAAAGTTCAAAAAGGAGAAAGCTCTCGAGTGAAAAGGGACCATCGGGGCAAAGCTTTCACGGGCACTCCCATGGGAAAGGGCTAACAAGTCCGAACGCGCCAGCGACTGCCAGGGTTAAGCACGCAGGAATCGAGTATCAAGGGCCCCGGGGAAAAAAAAGACGAAACAGGGGGCACGGAGAAAGGCAGGTCCCCGCTTGACCTCAGGTCAAAAAAAATCGCCTTTCCAGATTCGCCGTTCAAAGGATCAAACAGCGCAGTCCGAAGGGGGGGGGGCGTACACGGAGGTAAAGTCAAACCCGATGCTCATTTGGCGTGGAATGGAAAGCAATCAAGTGGCAAAAGGTCGGCCAAGCGGGGCCGTCACGAGCATTAGGGTTTTGGCTTGAAAGGAAAAAGTAAACCACCGTTGAAAAAACGACCCGCGTCCATTT
>Ga0179591_1334595_pt1 | contig 14073 bp, 16 predicted proteins | sample CZOMad2_1_08_16f_FD_182891 | JGI IMG/M metagenome (GOLD analysis project Ga0179591, IMG submission 182891) | Vadose zone soil fungal communities from Angelo Coast Range Reserve, California, USA - CZOMad2_1_08_16fungal (PacBio error correction) | ecosystem: Environmental > Terrestrial > Soil >...
TGAATGCCCGGACGAGCTTACGAGCTCAACGGATTCTATTCTGGGCGGAAAGGGGTCGGAGGAAAAGTTTTAAGGAAGGGAGATTATTTGGCGGGAGGAAAGAGCATGAAAGAACCAGTGAGAAGCTCCTGTGGAGAAGGTAAAACTGGTTTTCATAAAAGGAGAAGCGGAAGAGTATAGGGCGAAGCATTCGTATCAAGTGACTTCAACATATTAGGCCTCGAGTCAGGGAAAGATTGTTTATTCGTAGCTGGGGGAGACTATTGGCTGTGAACGGCAGAGTTGGGTCTTGGAGCAGGCGGGAAAAGGGGGCGGGTGTGGGAGGGGGATCTTTCTTCTTGATTTGTTACGATATTCTTATGTGTGAGTCGGACAGTTTCGTTGTGGGGTAACATCTCCAGGAGGTATACGGAAAAACAAGTTTTGAGAATGGATGGAAGGTGGGGAGCGCTTGCGCTTGTGTTGGAGGAGAAGGGGGAAACGCGTCGAGTGATGAGCGTGGGCGCAGCGAGTTTCTTTTGCGATGGCGAGGGGAGGAAAAGAGACGGTGAGAGGTCACAAGGAAAAAAAGGATATTACTACTTTCAAGCGAAAGCAAGTTCAAAATTGGGGGAAAATAGTTAGCACCGAGTTGGGCGGGGTGAATTGGGGGGCGGGGGTGGCTTACGGTGGCAAAGCGGCAAGAAAGCCTCCAACAGATCAAGAAGGGTATAGTGGTTTAGAGCGGGGAGCAGGATAAAAAAATTGGAAAAATGGGGCTAGGCGCTGACTGGGGGGGGGGGGGGGGGGGGAATTGTTCTTCCTGAGACCGGGGGTTTAAGGCGGGCAGACGAGAAGCTGGGTGAAGATTGAATATAAAAAAGTTCAGAGAAAGAAGGGAAAAAGGTTTGGGGAAAGGGAAAGTTCTATCAAGGACAGGGGAAAGGCTAGTAATGGCTTTTACAAAGTGCCTTGAAGAAGCCGTTTAGAACTTTTTAGGCCCCCAGGGGGCAGTCGCAAACCGGGTTTTCTGTACGGGAGAAGTCGAGTTTATATTGGGCGGCATGTGGCGCCATTCCAAAAGTGCGGCCTTAAATAATTGGAGGGAGTTGGGGGGCGTCCTATTGTTACGCGATTTTAAAAATAGACTATGGGAGACATGTTTTTTAAGGACTTCTGTAATCAACCAGGTATTGATCGAAGGGGGAACCCGTAAAACTTCTCTTAGGGGGAAAAAAAGGAGACCAAGGAGTTGATATTTAAAAAAGATGCTGGTGACTACCAGCGATGCGTTGGGGTGGGGTAGGAGTTGGGAGGATATAAAAAAAGGGTCGGGCCTTATCTTGAGGTGAAAGGGGAAAAGGCGGGGAAGAGAAATATGGAAATTACGAGTAATGGATAACGGGAGAGAATCGAGTTTGATAGAAGCGGGGTTTTGTCCGGTGGGAGGAACAGGGGGTGCTTCTTATATCTTAATCTGAAGAGGGCATGTACGGGAACGAACTAAAACCTCAGGAAAGAGTTCATATCTACCTTCGTGGTGTTAACGGGGGGGCTAAGCAATAGCTGAGAGAGGGGGTGTTTCCGGGGTCGGTTTAAATAAATGCAAAGGAACTTTTTCTACGATGCCACTTGGGCCGCGGGGACAAGCCTTTAGGATCCAAACCTGCAGCGGATTATAAGATGGGGGGAGGAGCTTTTTGATGTCGGAGGTCCCGGTCAACAGTAGGAATTTGTGATTGGGCACGGATGCACGGAGGGAGAAATTGTATCTTCGGCTGACTTTAACAGGTAACTGTTCAGAGGGGAAAGGTTCACCGGGAGCGGCTCGGCCATTTTTCTACGCGTTGAAAAAAAGGGCTTGGCTAATTGTGGTGGGGGGGGAAGGTTGATATCGACAGGCTATTGAAATCGAGGTGGTATCTAAGACTCCGTGAGGTAATCTGCGATTCCGAATTCTGACAAATGTCACCGAAAAAAAAGAAACTCGTCGCTCTTGTAAGTGGGGAAAAAGGCAATTTTAGGGGGGGTAAGGGCAGCAGATCAAAGGTAAGATAAAAAGGTTTTATGGTAAAGAGCGAAAAGCTTAGAAGGAGGAAGGGGTTCGACAGTCTCTAACCAGGGGGGGAAATTTTTCAAACGAACCAACGAGGATCGTTTGGCTTGTCCAGACCGTTACAGTGTCTTAGTCACCGCGGGGCTGTTCACTTCGGGGTCCGAGCAAGAACACCGCCCGGAGAGAGACGCGGCCGATTCTTTGGGGGGGGGAAAAAGAAAGAGGGCGGGCAGCATTCTGGGGAAGTAAAAAAACGTGAGTAAACTGTCGTTCAACTGTTGGGTAGTCAATAAGGGGGGGAAGAGCTTATCAACGGTGGGGAAGGCTGGATTCAATTAGAAAAGAAGAATTAGGGTTCATCCGGCGGCGTTTAATTCACGAGTCGGGATGGGGTGGGACATAAGGACGGAAGGGGGGGGGGCGGGTTAGTTTAACGATTTAGTGACAAAAGGGGTCGAAAAAAAACAGTAGGTGGTGGTATTTGTGGTTTCCGAGGCCGGGGGGATTACGTGGGGTCAACCTATGAGTACTATGCATTGACGGGGGGAAAGATCTCTGTCGTGATACCGAAGAACATAGGGCAAGATCGAATATCTGGAGGGTGAGGGGAAACGAAGCTGCACAAGATTAAGGAGACAACTGGCCGCGAAGATCTTGGAGGAAGGGCGGCTCGTATGCTTATGACGGTTGGGGGGGGGGGAATGGACCGAAAGATTAGACGCACTTGTTTTACGGGGTATTGCTGCCGGGCCGTGGGAACCGAAAGTTCTAGAGATTACGGGAGGAGGAGACTTAATCTGCTATCGGGCGGGGGGGGAACGTGGGGTGGAAAAGGGTCAGGTGAATGGGGGGGGAGACAACACAAAAGTGGGAGGGATATAAAAAATCTAGAGACTTGAAAAACCACTTGAAATCAACACGACACCAGGAAAGCAGCGAATCAATTGGCAACGATGGAGAGGGGACATACTAGCTGACTCAGGAAAAGGGGGGGGGCATCGGTTTCTCCCAGTTACCCAAAGGGGCGGACCCGGGAGTCCGCCGGTCGCGAGCCAGATTCAATCTCTCTGGTCGGGCCATGATTGAAGAGCATCATCATGCGACGGGGAAAACGGAAAGGAGGCGGGCTGACACTGCGGTAAAAGCCAGTTCGAGCTTGATTTTGGGAACTTAAAGTTGGAGGGGGGGGAAAAAGACAACTTCGGAAAAGCGTTCAAGAGGCACCAAAGAAGAGGGGCGTACGAAGGAGGGGACTACAACGTACCTCGAAGGACGTAACCTCCAAGCAGCAGCATCGGGGGAAGGGGGCTTGGGGAAAGGATGGAAAGGATCAACTCACTCTAAGGAGGAGGAAGGAAGGGGAAAGAAAAAACAGGAGAGCTCAACGCTACAGATTTCAAAACCGGGAACTGAAAAATCCCTGGCGTTGTCGGATTCCCGCAGATTAAAACTTTCTAAAGGAAAGAGGCCTCTCTTTTGATCAAACATCAGGGGGGGGCTAACAGATCCGAGCATTACGGACCTCTTCGACGAAAAATAAGGCTCGCAGCCTGGAAAGAAGTAAGCGACGGCGAAGCCGGAAAAAAGAAAAGCGCGTGGGTTCTTGAAGAAAAAGGAAGTCCCCGCAGGAGTCACCAAACGCTTCTTGGTAGATTCACAAGGGAAAGGGGGACAAGCATCTCAATTGCAAGTCGGGGGGGGGGGGAAAAAGTCACCAGGTTCAAAATGCCACAAAAAAAAAAAAAAGAAAAAAAAAAACAAAAAAAAAAAAAAACAAAAAAAAAAAAAAAAAAAAAAAAAAAAAGAAAAAAAAAAAAAAAAAAAAAAAAAAAAAAAAAAAGAAAAAAAGAGAAAAAAAAAAAAAAAGGAAGAGAAAAAAAAAAAAAAAAAAAAACAGACACAAACAAAAAGATAAAAGAAAGGCCCGAAAGACCACAACAAAAGAACCATGTAGGCACAAACAAAACCAAAAGAACCGAGCCCAAAACACAAAGAACAAAAACAACGCAGGACTGAAAGAGACACAAAACACCAAACGAAACACAAAGAGAGAGGAAGAGAGAAGAAGAGGAAGGAAAAAAGAAACAACAAAAGAACAAGGAAAAGAGAAGAAAGGAAAAAAAAGCAAGAAAGAGCGAGAAAAACAAAAAACAACAAATAACACCAGCGAGAGGAGGGAGGCAAAAAAATAAGAAAAAAAAAAAAAAAAAAAAGAAGGAGGAGAAAGGGGAAAAGAAAAAAGGGGAGAGGAAAGAAGAAGCAGAGAGGGGATGGAAAGAGAAGAGAAAGGGGGGGAGAGAGAAGAGAAAAAAAAGAAAAGAAAAAAAAAAGAAAAAAAAAAAAGATAGAGAGAAAAAAGAGAAGAAAAAAGGAAAAAGAAGAAGAGAGGAGAGAGAGAGAAAAGAGAAGGGAAGGGAAAGAGAAAAGAAGAAAGAGAAAAAGAAGGAAGGGGGGGAGAGGAAAAAAAAGAAAAAAAAAGGAATAAGAGGAGAAAAAAAAGAAAAAAAAAAGAAAGAAGAGAAAGAGAAAAGAAAAAAAAAAAAAAGAAGGGAAAAAAAAAAGGAAAAGAAAGAAGAAAATAAAGGGAAAAAGAAGAGAGGGAGAAAGAAGGGAAGAGAGGAGAACAGAAAAAAGAAAAAAAGAAAGAAGAAGGAAGAAAAGAGGAAAAAAGGAAGAAAAAGAAAAAAATCTCACTAACCGTCATAGCTTTGATCCGTCTGTCAGTTTTCTAGTCTTTGGACAAAAGAAAGTGAAGGACAGGGTAGGGAGAGTGCTGTCCCCTTAAGTCAAACTATACAAAGAAAGAGCGAAAAAGGTCAATCCGTGCGAGGACAGTGTCACTAGGGAACGAAATCGCAGTACTAAGGAAAGCGGCTCCCATAACAAAAAAAGAGGCAACATAGAAGTAAATGAAAGAAAAAAATCGCATTGATCGCCAGAAACAAGCCAACGCCTCGGAACACCGGCGAAGAAAGGGGGGGCGAATATCAAGGAGGGAGTCACCACTCATCCGAAAAGCAACACGGTCTTCGGAATGCGTCATGCACTTTCAACAAAAACCTACCTTTGCACAATTTGGAAGTTCCACAACCCGGGAAATCATTTCTCCTTTGTGAGGAAGGATTTGGGGAAGAAAGCCTTATAAGTGTATGCAATGAAGCTGGACTTCGTCACCCTTCAACAACGATTCCGAGGCAGGGGGGGGGGCCGTCGTTTACAACGCATGGTAAAAAAAATAGAAAAGGTATTCACAGTCTCGGCGACTGAAAGTCAAAAAAGGAGCATCGAGAAGACGGATTCCGGTAACCATCTCAAAGATAACAAGAGAGGAGGGGCTGCAGTCCTGTCGAGAGTCTCCAGGCTACACTTACCGCACACTATTCCGAAAGACTTGCAATCCGTCAGGGGGAAGCTTCCTTGGCTGGATCAAAGAGTAAATGAAACGCAAATCTGCTGGAACCAAGGGTGAAGAGCTCACCATGCAAAGTTATTAAGGAGTTTCCTGCACAGTAGAAAGAAGAAAAAAGAGGTTACTGAGGGGAAAAAGGGACAACATCATAAGGTAAACAATCGCTCGACTTGGGCGCTGCTCGACTCAAGAAACATCGGGGAAACACACTCATGGGAAGGATTTCAAAGGGAGGGGGGGAACGGCCAACCTGCCTGTCGAACGATGGCTAAAAGGGGTAGTCCCGGCGAGGATTTGGGAGAGGAAGGACTGGCGCACTCGTTTTAGGGGCAAAGTGGGAGTTCCAGGTGAAACATAGGTCTCCAAAGCCCGGCCAAGATAGTAATCCTCTAGGAGGAAGAGAGGGAAAAATGGTATCTTCTGAAGGGGGTAGGGAAAAGGGGGAAAAATGCGAGAAACGAACTGTCCGAAGTCGCCAACGCCGGCCAACCACAAAGCTAACGGCCCGCAATACACTAAAGAAAGGAAATTGTAGCATTTCACGTGGGGAGACACCAAAGAAAACGCCAAAGATCACCCAAATTAGAGAGAGCAGGGGGTTAGTATCGCGTGAGGCCGCCGCGGACTTAATACCAAATAACACAACATGCAAGGGATGCTCCTACCGAGAGACAGTTTTGTCCGCCCGGGTATTCCTTTCCGCGCGAAGTGTAAAGAAATGACCGTGGAGTCGAAAAAAGAGTCAGCACCTCGTTCCTAAATGGCTCAGAAAAAAAATCTACAAAGCAGACTCCGCATTGAATCAGCTATAAGACTTGGACTTCTCTCAAGTAGGCGCAAAAGGTAAGAGGGGACAGGAAAGCAAGACAATCGTGCAAAGAAACAACGCCGAGAGGGTACCAAAGCCTGTAACGACCAACTCCGATACTCCAAACATAAAAGCCATAATAAACAGAGAGAAAGCCCTGGAGCTCCAAGTAACAAGAGGGGAAAAGAAAATAGCCAAGAAGATGACATATAAATAGATACGGAAATCCATGGAAGATGCGCGCTTCACCGGACTCCGGGTCAATCAACTAAGAATAATAAAGATTCTCGAAGAAGAAGGGGGTCCCTGCAGTACGTTGGACCAAGTAAAGCCAGCGGGCCGTGATCGTCCTCTCTATAAAAAACTATGCAAAGAGGTAGCACTTCACCTCCAGAGGAAATCTTTCCGCCTCATCGAAGAAAGATTGGAGAAAGGTTAAAAGCCAAGTGAAAGGTCAAAGCTCACAACACGGAGGGGATGAAGAGGATCTTTAAAAAAATTCACGACGGGTGGGAAAGGAGGGGATTCGGAACGAGGGGGAGGGGGGGCGTCGGAAATATTCGGAAAAAGGGGGGGGGACGGAGTGTGGGCTCGTAGGTACTGAGGTCGCTGGCTTTCTCCGGTGGAGAAAAACTAACTTGCAGGAAAATTGAGGGAAGCGAAGAGATCTTCGTGATCAGGCAGGAAGATGGGGAGACCTGAGGAAAACGGTCCTTGTAAAAAATAATTTCGATGGAGTGAGGAAATTTATAGGACGCGGGGGCAGTGATAGGCTGCCAGATTTGGGGAGGGACATTGATTTGCAGAGAAAGCGCGGCTGTTTTTTTATTCGGACTGTGGATAGGGCGTATTTCAGGGGTATCGATATTACGTAGGTAAAAAAAGAAAGGACGCTTTTGGGAAAAAAAGAGCCCAGTCTTTGGGAGACAGAGGAGGACGATTGTATGGGAGGGCACTTTCGAAAGGGGGTGGTTTGCGCTACGGGAGAAAAGTAAGCTTCTAGGGCGGGTTGGAATCGCGAAATGTCTTTAAATTTGGTAGGGGCAAAGAGGGAGAGGAACGGTGAGAAATTAGGGCGACTAGGGGAAACACGGATTCCATGGAGTTATACGCATCTCCGCGGAAAAGAAAGGAAAAAAAGGTGTACAAAATCTTTATAAAGGGAAAAAACAGAGGTTTAGTGTTCTTGGAAGTGGAGTGTTGTGAAAGCGAGGCAACTCCTCACGAACAAGACCGGTGCGTTATAAAAAAAGAGGGGGGGGGGGTGCTTTGTCTTCATCTTGGGACGCCCCAAGAATGGAGAATTCAGCTTAGTGGAATTTGGCGTTCGAAGTAACGCGGGTGGGTGGCCGCGGGTGCCGGGCGATTTGGTGGGGGAGACAGAGTTTTTTTGTAAGGGGGGGCGGGCGAATGGACAGGTGGAAGCCTCGGGCGAAGAGGGATGGAGACTCTGAAAAAGGTGATTGGATACTAGAATGTACCTGTAATGAAAGCATGAAAGACTTTTGACCGGGGGAAGGTAAACCTGAGGAGCTGACTAAAGGGGAGAGAGAAGCGTAGCACATCGTTAGTAAGGTGGCTGCCGGTAACTGTACGAGACTAAGAAGGAAAGGCTCGCAATTTTTGAGAAGGGTCCTCTCTGGTGGGGAGAATAGAAAAGTGAGAGCCTAGTTACCGTACCTGGGGGATTGATGTGGTAACGACGTATCAACTCGATAAAGGGTTAAGAAGTGACCGAGGGGGAAAAAATCTGCTAATCCTCCAAGTTCCGGGGGAAGCTGAAATTTAAACATATGAGTTGGTCAGACAGGGAAGGAGCTCAAGGTAACGGGAAGCGTGTGAGTCTCTAGGGGAGGGGAAATTATGGGGAGAGGGGGGATGTAATTTCTAGGAGGTGACATAGAAAAAAAGGAGAAGAAAGAATGTTGAGAATTGAATAAAATTTTTTGTAACCGTTCAGTCTAGAAATCTGGAAGGGAAGGTTCACTCCTAAGCAAGGGGGGACAAGGGGGGATGCTCTAGTTGGTTTAACGCCCTTAAAAATCGGCGGGGCGAACGATGGATTTCTTATTTTCAGGGAAGAATGCATGGAGACAAGGCCGTAAAGGGGAAACCCTCATTTCTTGCAGGGGGGATCTCAAGACCGAAACTTGACAAGATGAGAAGGGGGGGGGTGGGGGAAGGCTATGCGTCATTTTGGAGACGGTAGGAAAGGGGGATTTACCTGATTATGAAGGAGGGGGAGCATACCTTTGGAGTAGAGATGTACACGACGGTGAGAGTAGTTACAAAGGGAGCGGAATTTACAGGAAGGGGGGATCGTGTTCTGATATCAGGGGGGGGGGGGTTTGGGGAATTGTATACAGGGCATTCTTGAAACCCGCCCGGGTGTGGATGGATCCTAAAACTGAATCAGGAGAGGTTGTAGAGGGAGGAAGTGTTTCCTTCGAGGAAACATAGGGGAGATATTGAGTGTTAATTGAAGATGGGCAGCGGTAACAGTAAAGGAGGGGTGATTTGCACAGATCGACGCCTTCTGTATAGGAAGAAGCTTGGTTCTTAGATAGAAAATGTGGGGGAAAACTGGGTCAGGAAAACAGGGGAAAATCGCGGCAAAGGTTTTAAATTTTCAACCGCCGGGGGGGAGGGGGGAGGAAAAAGACTTTTTCCTGTTTCAAAGGCGGGTAACTCACGAAGACAGCATTATAAAAAATGATACTGCACGGAGCGGGGACTCCGGACCGGCGGGGGACGGATTCAAAGGGGGGATGGAGGGAGAAGGTCGTAGAATATGAAGGGAAAAGAAGTTTTGTCAGACGTTTTTTTAAAAAAGCGAGTAAGCGGGAGGATCAACGTTTTGGTTGCAATGCTTCGGGAGCTTTTTTGCAGCGGGCTTTGAAAGTTCCGAGGAAAAAGACAGGGGGGGGGGTGGGGGCAATGAAGAGGGAACATCACGGGGGGAAAAACAGCGTTTATGTTACTATTACTTTCCATTGGGTAAGAAAGAAGGCGGAATGTTATAGGGTTGTTATGGGAAGGGAGCTTGATTCCCTTTTGGGGAAAGGGACGGCAAAGGAACGTAAGAAGGGCAGCCGTGTGGACTGGGCGTATTATACACCAAGGGCGGGAAGAAACAGGTATGCGAGGAAAGGCACTCAGATCTTTTCTTTAGGAAACGAGAAAGAAATTGTATCCCCCGAGGTGTGATTTCCAGAAAAATTATGTCGTAAGTCGACGGCTCTTAGGTTGAAGATCTGGATAGTTCGCGAGGGGGGCCGAAATTGCTACTCCAGTGAGGGGGGAAAGAGTGGGACGCCGTTTAATAAGTTTTATGAAAACTGTGCAGTCCGCGAAGGTCGAGGACAAAGCCAGGAAATGCGAGTGTTTCGTGTTGAACAGGGAAGGTGGGAAAATATGGGGGGGAGCTACAAAAAAGGTAGGAAAGAGAGATAATAACATTTCTAAGACTTGAAGAAAAAAGACAAAGAGAAGCGGCGATTTCACGAGGGGCTAGCTTCAGGATCCGCGGTGCATTGAGGTGGATAGAAAAAAGGCAAGTCGTCAGCAAAAATAAGTCCGTCAACATCCCTGTCAGGAAAACTTTAGGGGCCGCGAAAAGGTTCCCAAGAGAAGAGGGGGGAGATAGCCTCACGTAGTAAAGAAAAAAGAGGCAAGGACCTTCAAGAAAAAAGGTGAGAATAATGGGTGGAAGCTTCATCCGAACCAGCCCAGATCTTCGAGCAGTTAGTTGCGGCTACTTGAAAGGTTTGGGGGGGGAAGAACATAGAGAGAGTCCGCACCACCGTCTTAGAAAGGAGGGAAGTCCAAGTAAATCAAAATGTCGAAAACTCAAAGAATCGAACATTCCAGAGTTTTTAGGTCGAAAAAAGGAAGAATAATCCTCGGAAACTAAAGCAATGGACATCGAAAAAAAGAGATCGTCTCGCACGCGAACGAAACTCCCACCGGGAAAAGCCTCGGGGGGTTTTCATGAGGAAAGAGGGTTACCACAAGGTGTAAAATTATGCCTCTGAAAAGTTTTGATACAACCGGCATCGGCAACGTCCTCTCAAAGGTGACAGTCGAAGCAAGAAGCTGGCCACCGCCTTGACTCCGGAGGCTGGCCGAAAAGGGGAGCCATTCGAATCCCGGCGTGTTTCGGCACGGTTAACTCGAACCCCCCAACAAAAAAAAGGAGAAGACAGGCACAAGTAACACCGGCGAACGGAATGTACAAGGAAACCCACTCAATGTCTAAACTCAGAGGTGAAGGAGCTGAACCAGGTGCAAACATTGGAGAAGGGACTAACAGCAGAATTTAATCCGCTCGACGCCGTTACGCTCTTTGGCCCATCAAAAAAGTCTTACAGCTGGCGGAAAGTGCCCAGGAGGAAATCACATTTTCCCAGATGGCTAAGCCAAACGTTTAAGCAGATGAATGGTCACGTGAAAAGCTAAAATCGCTCCTGGAAGATTCTTCTAAAAAAGAAAAGGGGGGAGGAAGGATAGAAATTTAGGAGAATCACACTCACCAATTTAGCACAACAGATTCGCCGTCGCAAAAACTTAAAATTTGACTTCACCTCATAGACGGGAAAAGTCATCCTCACCCGGTAGAAAGAGAGGCATCGAGGCACACTAAAGAGTCCTACCGGTTAACTTACAGGACGCCAGACAGGTAGGGAAGAGGCGCCGTGCTGTCAGTAGGGTGGGGAAGAAGAAACGCACCTCAGAAAAGTCTGAAGATACGCCTCATTCGGGTAAGGTCTTCCTCCATAACCGGCCCCCATGGAAGCGCTTTGTCAAGGGGCACCGAGGTGAGGACTCACTCGCAAGAGACCTTGGCTTCCACGGGTGGCTGCAATTCCCTTCAAACGCGTGAAGGGAGAGAGAGAGACGCAATTCCTTTAACAAAGATCAACTCAGAGACCAGCGCTTTCTCTAATTAGAGACTCTCCAGCTACAAAGGCCATCTAAAAAGAAAGGAAAAAAAAGACTGATCTTCAATCAGAAGAAGGAGGAGAATCCGTCAGGAGAGATCCAAAAAGGGCAACGCCATCGCTGGGGTGGCATGGCATAGCTCACCAGTTGGCGGGGGTGTGCGGGCAGAGGCCAAGAGGCGCCATCACCGTAGCACCATCAGATGGATGACGGATCTTAAAACATCGAAAGGAGGCCGAAACTAAAGAATTTGGCTTCTAAAGAAAGCGACTCCATCGAGGGGCCACCACCATGATGGGTAGGAAAGGGGGGAGCTGCCGCCAAAATTCCGAGAAGGCTCGAGAATTGCAATCCCGGTCATCAACGCTTGTGCAAAAAGGGGGAATCTGGTCCGCAAAAAAAGTGTTCAGAAACTCCCGTTCAGTAAATGTGAACGCGTCTCCAGATAAAAAGTGGAGGGGGACTACAAAGTCATGATCCCGACGGGGGGGAAAATTGTCATAGGGTGAAAGTTAGATCCTTAACCAGATGCGACCAAAAAAAAAGGAAGCCGTGCTGCCCGCCGGCCACACAAAGGAGGACTAACTACCCGCCATGACCAAAGGAACAAGGAAGGGGAAAAAACAGTGAAGGGGGAGAACCAAGCTCGCCAAAGAGGAACCCGTAGGCAAATCGTATTTGGGTGGGGATTCTTGAAAAGTGCAAAGGCGCTGAAAAAAGGTGCCATCACGGAAAAAACAACGGAATCGATGTGCACCCTAGGTTCTATCTGGTGGACAAAAAAGTGTATTTCGGGGCAGCGGAGGAGGAGAATGAAAGACCGTTGGAACGGGTAGTCGACATTCTCAAGGGCCTCGGCCTAAAAAATCTAAAAGTCTAAAAAAAGCACAGCGAGCTAAGAGAAAGGGGAAGGGGAGCGAAAACTGAAGTATAGCAAAAAATAGAAGCGCCGGCCCAAAGGCATCCTCTGGAACGATCGGCAAAGCCATTGTAGGTGGGAAAAGCCTGTCCGACGGAGGAAAAAAAAAAGAGAGCTAAAGCAGAAAGAAATAGCCGAGAATTGAAAAACAACGTCGAGCAACTCCTGCAGTTACAGAACAAATCGGGGGCGCCAGTTAACAGAAAGGAAGTCTGAAAAACTACGCAGCCAGAGGGTAAAGGAGAGGACTGAACCGAAGAGACTACTCGTTGGGAACTCAGGCATCGCCTGCTCGAGTTCGAGATCCTTCTGAAAATTTTCCAGAAGGGGCTAAAAAAGGAAGAGCCGGACGCCGTGATCTCAGAAGAGAGAAAAAAGGCTGCCAACATGTCAGATCGAAGATTTCCGCCCGAATCGAATCCGAAGGGCGAAGAAGCCGCCGACTGGCAAAAAGGTCACAATCTACAACAGAGTTAGTAAAAAGGAATAAGGAAAAGAGGGATGATCACGTCTTTGTCAAAAAGGCCAGGCGAAGGGGGGATTGAGCGGGTAAAAGAAAGAGAGAAATTGGAGTCATTAGGGGGTTAGAGGCACGCGTCGGGGGGTAGAAGTTGGGAAATTGAAGGGGGAAAATTGCGCAAAGGAGGAAGAGAGGAACAAGGACATATGAGGAACGAGGATTCAAAAGACTTTTTTCCGCCGAGAATGGTTGGAAGGGAAGGGGGATAGCGGGGAGATGAAGATTAGGGGGGAAGGAAACGGCGCGAGGGGGGGCAAAAAAGGGGAGCTTCGGGGAAAAGAACACGCGGGGTTTTTTAATTCTGAGCTATCGGGCCTGGGGGTGTTGCGGAAGGGAGCTTTGTGTAACACTCTCGCGTGGGGGGAAGTGAACGGTGTTTGGGAAAAAGCAGGGCTTGGTCGAGTTGGGGAGCTACAGCAGCGCTGCGAAGTGGGGTTATAGGGGATTCGGAGGGGGGAGGGGGGCGTTGAGGAGGGGGGGGGTGTTGATAAGCCGGGGGGAAATAGGGGTAAATTATGGCGAAGAAGGAAACGGAATAGGGATTCTACTTTAAGAGCGCGGAAAGAAGTCAACTGGAAAATGTAAAAGAGGGAGGCAGAGGGGGGATTGGGTGCTTTGGGTGGATGAGGGGAAACGGTGCAAGAAAGAACACTAAAAAATCCTTTTGCTTGAGATTGGGGTTTAGCTGGGAGAAGCGGGTTGAAAAGCCCCTTGGGGAAATGGGAGAAAAATGGAGAAGGGGGCGAATTAATTTGGCTGGCGTCGTAAGAACTCTTGGGCCCTGCGGGAAATTCTAAGGGACTTTTCAAAAGAGTTGGTTTACGAGGAAAGAAGGAAAGACGATTGGAAACAGTAAGAAGGAAGGAAAAGGAGGGGTATGAACTCTCTAAAAAAATAGGAAAGGGTAGACGCAAAGTTCCAGAAGGGAAGAACCGGGAGTATAAACGTGCGGCCCATAGTACCTCCGCAACCAAGGAGGTAGGACTCCGGGAAGAGGGTCTTAGCCCCTACGTTAAGTGGATGCGTTCACAAAAGTGAACTCCTGAAATTAAGTCGCTGTTTGGCTCCGAATGACGCATTTGGAAAAGAGGACAAAAGGATAGAAAAGGAGGGGTAGCAATTATTGTTTTAGGGAACAAGGGTATGTAGAAGGAATAAAGAATTGAACGTCTTGCCTAACATAGGGCACCTTTCCTGGTGAGAAGCTGAAAGAGGAGCGATGGCTTTGGGCGGAGGGGATCGAGCAAAGGAATAAGGGAACCTTAGGCTAAGAAGGAGTAGGAATAGGGGGAATGTTCTAAGTAGGGGGGGGCATGTGGAAAACTCGAAGGAATGAAAGGAAGTGGAATATTTAAGTGAGAGCGGTTTGAAGAGAAGGAGAGGAGGGAGGAAGAAGACTTGAATGTACTTTCACGCAAGAAAAAGAATCTTTGGGTGCGAG
>Ga0179591_1280202_pt1 | contig 14072 bp, 17 predicted proteins | sample CZOMad2_1_08_16f_FD_182891 | JGI IMG/M metagenome (GOLD analysis project Ga0179591, IMG submission 182891) | Vadose zone soil fungal communities from Angelo Coast Range Reserve, California, USA - CZOMad2_1_08_16fungal (PacBio error correction) | ecosystem: Environmental > Terrestrial > Soil >...
CGCGGGAAAGAGACCGAAATGGGAGTTTCAGAAGAAAGCGATCAACCGGGCAGCTGCGGCTACCTGACGGCGAAACTGTATCGCCCAGAGAGAGGCATGTCTTCGGAGGGAGGGAGGGGGGTCGCGTCATCCCCTCGGAAGAACGATTTGTCGTCCGGGAGAAGGGGCGATTGCAAAAAGGGAAAATAGCTGGGGTGTCGTCAAAAGTCCTGAAGATATACAGAGAACTCCAGGCGTGGTAGAGAGGCCGTCCATCAGGGCCACAATAAGGCGAGCCGTGGGGGAAGAAAGCCTCGTCGCGCGGGCTAAGGGGAAAAAACACGTCGACACTCATCTTTGGCAATTCTGAGAGGAATTATCTGAAGGGTAGACAGAGAAGTTTCGGCCGGGAGGAAGATCGCCGCCGCCCATGGAGCAATAGCCGTCTAGCTCGGAGCAAGGGCTTTGAAAAAGCCGGAATACGGGATAACAGAGGTCTTGAGGCGGGGAAAAACACGTGCCGGGGGAGGGAAAGTCGGAAAGTCAGTTGCTCTAGAGTCAAAGGAGACCTGTCGAGCCGCCAAATTGGGAAAATTCTAGATTGACGCCACCGAAAGGGATGCAGGAGGAAATCGCGTTGCCGAGCCAAAAAGGACAGGGAAGAGGAGCGTGCGAAAGCGAATTGGGAAGAGAGCGGCGAGGAAAAGGCTCGAGGGGGGAAAAGCGGTTCCCGGCGCGCAGACATTGTACGAGGTGGGATCACGATGCTCCGAAGGGGCTCCGAAAAAAAAAAAAAGGGTGCTCTTGAGGGGGGTGGTCCGGGGTGAGCTCGAGCAAGACGAAGAAGAGGATAGGTTTGCCGTAACCAATAGATAGACTCAGCTGAAAAAGATCAGGGGGTGATAGTCGTTAGAGGGGTGGCCGGATGAGACGTCCAAGCATAATAGAGAGGGGAGGGAGAGGTGCCCAACGTGTTGGGGGAACTGACTTTGGACGGGAAGACACTCACCATTCTAACTCTGTCGGAGCCCTAGTGAAAAAATGGGCCTAAGTCAAAAAAAAACTTCTGGCTGGGGGAGAGGGGTTATGGGGGCTCGTACCGGAGTCAACTAACCCCAGAAAAACCGTCCTGGGAGTATTGAGGCAGGGAGGCTCTGTCGGGAAGGGCGCATTCGCTTGAGGGGCTCGAGTAGGAGAAATTGTTAGGAAAGAGGGGGACACAGGTATGGACGGATCAGCGGGCCTTATACCGAAGGAAAAGGAGTGGTCTCCGCCGAGGTCACTGATCAAAGGGGGATCGGGCGAAGGCGGGAGTACAGCCGTTGCTGAAGGAGAGAAAAAACTTTCTTAGAAGGAGGGAACGCCATATAAAGGAGCCCTCGCTTGCTAGAGGAGGGAGTTAGGGAGCTGGCGCCGGAGGAAGCAAGCTTCTACAAATGTTCCTCAGAGTTGGAAGACTGCAGGAGGAGAAAAATGTAGGGGAAACTCCGACGGTTTTGGCCAGTTCTTCTTGAGATGCCGATCTGACAGAGCTGGAGTGTGGCGGCTCGGAAAAGGGGAACAACCCACCGAAAGAGGGGAAAGTCTGAGGGGAACTCTGGGGATTAACTTGGGGAAAGAAAAGAGAAGGTGCTGGGAGTTGTTCATGATCATGTACCTAATGCGAGGCAATATGCCCGGGAAAAGTAAAGGAAGCTAAGAAAAAAATTTGTTCAAAAACACGGTGTTATGAGGGAAAAGAAAAGAGGAAGTGGCATGCAGCCAAAATGGCTTGCCCGTTTCGGGAGGGAAATGGCAGAAAAAAATGGGTTCTCGTCCTTGGGAGGATCTCGTCAAGGAATTCGCCGGGGAGAGGAGAAGTCTGTCGGGCTCCTGGGGGGGAGGCCGGGATCTGCTCGAAGAGGGGTGCGGAGAAAGCTGCAGGACGCCGGGGAAAGCACCGACCCTTTCTCTCAATTATCTCAAAGGGGAAGGAAAATCAAACGGCTTTTGTTCTGCGACCAAGACGACGGAAGAAAAGAACCGGCACTCGCACCACTCTCTCAGGGGGAGAGGAAGGGAAAAGAAAAATACCAATTGGAACCTCTCATGTGAGAAGGGAGATCTAGCACGAGGGGGACTTTTCCAAGAAGAGGAGAAATTTAGTTTGGACCCTCCAAGGTCACCGGCGGGAGTGAAGAAAAGGTCAAGAAGAGCCTGCTCGGGGAGATTTCGGCCCGATTTCTCGGAAAAAAGAACGAGCGTGCCTACACTCGTGTTCTGGGACCTTAAGGAAGGGTGTGAAAGTAAGGAATCTCCCGCCGCAGAAGAGTTCTCTCCAAGGGTATTTATGAAAAAGGAGGAGAGGAGAAATTCTTCCTAATTCTGAGAAAGTCCTCTTCAGGGAGCGTCCTCACCGATGACTACGAAAAAAAAACACAAGAAAGGGGTCCTCTCTGAGGCTAATTGTATCTCAATGCGTTGCTACGACCTCAGAAGAGGGGCGAGGAGTGCTGTGAGGAGGGTAAAAAAAAATACTGCCCTGCATCGGAAAAAAAAGAAGCAGTGAAGGGTTGCGTGAGAAAAACTTCTCGATGGGGGGTAACTCATGACCTGAGCGAAAATCGCAAGGATCCACTCTTCAAAAAAAAAAAAAAAAAGGGCGGGCCTCATCTACCAATCCAACCTTTTTAGAAAAGCGCTTGTCTGAGGTCAAGGGCCATCAATTCGGAAGCTAGAAACAAAAAGGGACGGTCTGATCATGACACTTTCAAGGGGAAGAATTTCGAAGGGAGTGGATCAGAGGAGACTCAAAAAAATGGCATATTAGAGAGGGGGAAAAAAGAAGATCCAACGGCCTCGACAGGAGCCCTACAGCCAGGTCCAGCTCTTCGCTCACGCTTTCGAAGGGGGGGGGAAAAATCCGAATGCTCCGGAGGACGGGAAAGAACTGCAAAAAGGGGGGTCTTTACTACACAGGAACTAACCATCCTGTGCGGGAATGCCGTACGGATTCTGTTGGCATCCTCACACCGGGGAACAAATGCGTCATGCTAGGACTTACGAAAAACGTTCGCCAAAGGGCGCATTGGGTTGATCAAAGGAAACCCGACCTGCATCGGGGGGACCTGATTTTCGATTCCCAATTCAAGCGGTGGTTGAAACAGAGCCGGTCGGCGGGAGAGGGAAGAAGAATAGTGCGCGAGCCGCCACCCTCGCAGCTGTGTGTAATCTCTTCAAAGAGGACGGACTCACTGGGAAAAAAACGAGGATCGATTCACAGGGGGGAGCGATCCGGAAACCTATTGACCAGCGGCGGAAAAATTTTAAATAAAAAAGGACCAAGTCGAACTCGAGAAGGCCATCAGGAGATCTATTAGAAAAAATACTATTGCGTCTAGGGAATCACCGAGAAGTCGGTCGCAGAAAAGGGGAAGTCATAAGGAGGCCCTAAAAAGGGCCGAAGTCCTAAATGTCGCGAAAAAAAAAGAGGAAGGGCGCGGCTATAGAAAAAAAAATCGCAGCCTAAATGAAACGTGAGCTATCAAGGAGAAGGGGACATCGCAACGAGGAGCCATCTAAGGCGAAAGGCGATGAGGGCAACCGAGTCCACTATTGCGAGAGGATCACCTCTCCAGGGGGGGGTGATGGGTCGTGACAAGATAGGTAGCGACCCAAAAGAACCCCCACCCGATCAAAAACGAAGGCGTATGTTTTCAGAAGGCCATGTCAATAAGTGGGATCCCTAGGGTAGACAGAAGAGGGAAAAATACAGAAGAAAAAAAGGTACAGTCCGTGCGAAAAAAAACGTTGGTGCCCTATCAAGAAAGAACTTGCTGTCGCAACAATGCCCAGGCCGCAAAAAAGACTAGGGAAGAAAAGAACGTGCGCAGAGGGGTCGGCGGAGCGGCAACGGCAACCAGAGGCTATCTGCTGCTTCGGCAGCCACATCGGCAAATACAGACAAAAAAAAAGTGAAGAAAAAAAAATGCGAAGGCGGCAAAAGCGTGGGATGGCCCACCTCTACATGTCGCGCTCTACGGCAAAGTCTCGCCCACCCCTCTCTCAGCCTGGTACCGGATCGGAAGGCAATGCGCATGCGAAAAGGGGGGGGGGCACAGAATCAAACCGCGATGTCGCGACCGGACAGAAAGAAGGGGAAAAGGGTGGTCGTGGGAGGTCAAAGATACGCCAAAGCGACGGAGAGGGCTCGTCTCTACCTTAAATTGCACGAGAGCAATTCCGAGCTGAGCACGATCACAAAAATTTCTCTGCTTAACCTTTAAGGAGGAGCGCCATGAGCGCGAGAAGAAAAGATGCATCTTCACCGAGCGCGCGATCAAGTCGGCAAAAAAAAAGGGGCTGGCTAATAAGAGAAGGGAAGCAGAAGACAGCATTGAACAAAAAAAGGGAGAGGAGTCCATGGTTGGTATCTAGCCGAAGAAAGGAGAAAAATTGTCACGGGAGAGCCTTCGGTGCCTCAGAAGATGGGAAGAAGTTCGTGCGACCACAAGAAGTGGCCGCCGATCGAGCGGGGAGGCAGGGCCTGGACGGGGACTGTCGTGATTCAAGCGCAACGGCCAGAGGAAAAAAAGAACAGCGCCGAGGTCAAAGAAAGGAAGGCGGTACAGCGACGCGAAAAGACCTCGTGCAGCGCTACGAGTCAAAAGGCGAGTAATAAAAATAAGAAAGAAGCATCTCGAAGAGAAAGAAGGACGGGGACGTATATACCCCGGAGTCGTCGAAGTCAGAGAAAACAAACACGTAGGAGGAGTAAAAGAAAACTCTCCAGGGATCACGGCCGAAGGAAGGTCCGCCTCCTCGCTCTCCTGGGGGAAAACTTCGTCGTCCTACGGGAGCGGTCGGATACCTGAGTAAGCAAGGAACACTAAACTTCGTCTTCTCAGTAAGATGTAGAGAAGAGGAAATCTAGAGATATCCCGGGCCTGCGGCCTCTAGGGGACCTTGGCATCTCCTTGAAAAAAGTGCATGGTTGCGTCCAGAACAACGCCGCGATAAACCCGGGCCGGGTCGCTAAACTTCCAGAAAAGCCCTAATGCTCAGCGGAAGGGAGCTACCGCCTCGTAGCGACGCGGATATTTCAACCAGGTTCCCCGGACAAAAGATGAGGGACATGATGTTGCAGGGCTGAGGATCCAAGCAGTTCGGCAGAGGAAAAAGGGAAACCAGTAAGCTGCAATAAAGAGAAAGCAGGCCCTGACGCTCCATGCGATAAAGCGGCCGTGATCCGTAACGGGTTCTTGAAGGGAAAAAAAGAAAGCGGGAGAGCACTTTCGGAAGTAAGTTTAGAAAATGCCGAGAGAAAGGAAAGCCGAACGCGAAATAGCGATTGGGCGTCTCGATTGAAACTCACTCTCCCCAAAAGTAGCAAGAGAGTTGGGCCAAATTATGCACTGTATCTCGACTGCGCAAGGGGACAAAAGGGTCAACCAGGGGCATGCGCGAGGGTTGGGCGAGAACGTGAAAAGGCGCGCAGAAAGGTAGTATTTTGGGGAACAGACAAGATGGGACCGGAAAGGCATGGCTCCGCACCAGGGGGAATGGTTATTTGGGCAAAGGGCGCTGCAGGACCTTATAGAGAAGTTGCCGTTCTACGAAAAACAGCAGCTCACGAAGGCTGGAGAAATTCGAAGGACAACTTCTGTCAGTGGAGCGAAAAAAAGAGCTGGGTCTTGAGAGAGGGGAAATGTGTGATATTCACGGAAAGGGGACTGCTGCAAGTAATCCCTCTCCCCAGTCGAAGGAGAAAAATAGTTGTCGACAAAAGAAACAAACAGGACTTCGGCTGTGAGAGGGGGGGGGGAGTGGCTGAAACCTTCGCTATTACAAAAATCAACCCCCCAAGAAACTGGCAGGGGAGGTGAGGAACGCATCGGGACTGCGGCCCGTCATTGAATTCGGTCGAATTGAAAAAATCGAGGTATAGCTCCTCGGGGGGAATAAAGGCAATCAAAAAGGACAGCGAGATAAGATAGGCACACGAAGAGTCCCGCCTAAAAAAAAACCATGCTCGGTTTGCTCCAGAGGACCGGAACTCTAGAGCCCGGTATAGAGGCCTGGATGATGTGGGGGAACGGGGGAGTCGGCGAAGGTAGCCGGTCTTAAAAGGAAGAGAAAAAAATAAAAAACATATTCTGAATATTCTTTGGAAATTTGAGTAATCAGCTTCCACTGTTTATAGAAGGTGAAAAGAGAAGAACAGCTCTCTCAAATCGTAAGCGCTTCCTCAAAAGGCGTCGGAAATCGGGAGAGTACCCAAACAATGGGGTGTTGGCGGAAAAATGGGGAGTTAGAAAAATCGAAGACAGAGAGAAACTCTCCACCTGAGATGGGAATCGAAACTCAAAGAGGGTGCAGTTCGAGGGGGGTTGAACAGACGACTGCGGCCCTTAAAGAAACGTCTAGTCAAGAGAAAAGACAGACATTTGGGCAACCAAACAGGTGTTGCTGGCTTCAAAAATCCAACTGGAAGCATGCCAACACAGGCCTGGCTTGGAAATTTTCGGGAAAGGGGGTTTTAGGGACATCATCACCCGCAGGCTGTTAGAGATTGGGAAAAGAGGTCCTGAAAAGACTTAGACGAAACGCCTTTGATCTAAGCGAGTGACAAGGAGGTAGGGCTCCTTGGGAAGGGGGATCTGCTGGTCTGATCGGATCTGCGCAGGGGTGGGGCAGCTATGATCCGCTGTGAAGAACGAGTCACTCCCTTGAGAATGCGCTCAATGCCGGGAAGTTTACGCTGGGGGGGAAAAAAACGAGGCTCTCGAGGTCCGTTAAGAAAAACGCCCGCGGATTAAACAGGGAGGGATTGGGGAATATGAGGCAAGAAATGCCGCTCCATGTCGTCGGGCCTTGCGCTAAAGGGAGGTCCTGTTCCCATCAGGAGGGTTGATAAGGACCCAGTACACCTGCTAAGAAGGGGAGGGCACTTCGTGGGTCGGAGCTCGCTCCAGTCGCCCGCGTCGTAGCCCGATGAAAAGGACGATCGAGCGGGCAAAGGGAGGAGTGTAAATGGGAAGGGTAACGTTGCCGCGAAAAGAAAATAGGGGGGCAGCACTTCGAAGGGGCTATATCAACACAAAACGGAGGGAAAGCTAGGATATCCATTAGAAAAGATTCGGCTTCTTGCTCGGAAAAAGGTAGCGGCCATCACCGGGGAGAAAAGGCAAAAACGCGGTCCGTCAACGCTAGAGAGAAAGCATATCTTGCGGAAAAAAGAAATGGCGCGATCGCTTTCTCGAGCCCAAAGTGACCCTGCTTCGTCCACCGCCGGGGAGGGGATTTGACCTGAGGTTATCAAGAAAATACCTGACCTAATGGAGGGCACAGGAAAGAAGGGCAATGTTCTTAGGCACTGCCATTTCCCAGAGGGACTATCGCGTGAAAGGGGGAGGAAGTTCCAACACAGGAACAACGCTGACACCTAGGGAAAGTCAGGAAAAGCGCATCATGCGGAAAGGGCGTATGCATCGTCCCAGTCCTGCTATAGCGATGCGCAGATGATTCCGCTAAGGAAAAAGGCAAGATACCGTCCGGAAAACTGCTCTCAAGCTCAAAGAAGAAAGATTTACGGCTCCGGAGATCGGGAATCCTTCACAGGAATACATCAGGGGGGATGGCTTGGTTCCCTACGAAACGGCCTTTGCCGTGCATGCGTAAGCGTGGATTTTTCAGGAAGCACAACAATGGTGGGAAAAAGAGGGGCAGGCGTAGTACAGACTTCAAAAGTGCATAGGTGAAGAAAGAGACTGGAAGAAGGGGACTAATACCCGAAAGGCAGAGTTAATGGTTTTCGAATGCCCAGGATAGAGAGTGTCATAAGGGGCGCGAATCATCCGGGGAGGAGGTGGGGGGGAAAGTTTCCTCATAAACACTATGGAGTTTCAGTCTCGGAAGAAAGCCGCACTGAGAAAAGCGTATCTCTTCAAAATTTTCTCTATCGGAAACCATAAAAAGAAAAAGCGATAATACTTGGGATAAACAAGTCGACCGGGGAAGCAATGGAAAGAAACGTCCGCTCGAAGGGACCGGTCTATTGATTCCGCGCCTGCAGTCCGACGGCTCAGGGAGGATGCGAAAACCGACAGCAACGGGACAGGTCATAAACCTATCCAAGGGGGGGGGGGGGTGGCTCTACGCGCCGGCATGGAAAGCGTCTAAACAAGAAATTGCGTCCTGGGGGAGAAGAATCTCGAGACATGATTTCAGAAGAAAAATCGGAGAAAGCATAAGGGGGGATCGCAATATTAAAGACCTCTAGGAATAAAAGCGAATGCAACAAACCGAGCCAAAACTATGCGGCAAGAAAGCCCTAGGGGGGTGTTTTTTTAGGGGTTCGGGACAGAAATAGGTCTTATCCCCCTCACAAACCTCGACCCAGCCGAATTCGGGGTAGGGAGGAGGCATTTACAAATAGGACCAGATAGTTTGATAGTTCGTGAAAAGGAGAAGTCAAGTCCGTGAGAGAACAGTTTTTCACTCTCACTACCCTCTTGCCTTTCTCTCAAAGAATCCGCAGCCCAATCAGAGAAGAGGGCTACAAGTTTCATTTGGGGGAGAGGCGTCGGCAACGGAACGAGAGAAGGGATGCTTCTGCTACGCGCGCAAAGGAAAATACATTCCTTGAAAAAAAAGATGGGTTTCCGGATAAGGAAAAGGCGGAAGGGGAATCTAAAAGGTCGGAACTCGCGACTGCACAGTGAAACTCTTCAGACTGGTGACCGAGCTACTATTGCAACTCTCAGAATACTATTCACTGAATTGGTGATCGGCAGCACAAGTGAGGGGAAAGGAAGAAACCTTGGGAGATCGAAGAGAAACAAAAAAGAGAGGTAGCGGGAGGAGAGAAAGGGAGAAGTCTTCGAGAGGAAAAAAAAGGGAAGAGCTTCTCCACAGTGCACGTCACTCGCCCTTCAAAAAACGGCTATCCCGATGAAACGCGTCAAAAAGCTAGATCAGCTATTTCACTTACCGGGGGAGAAAAAGTCGTGCGCGGAACGAGGAGCGAAGCCAGATCAAGGGCATGCACTCAGCATTGCCAATCAGAAAAGCCGGGACGTTGCAGGAAGACTCTGCGCAGCTAAGGGGCGAAAAATGTTCACACTCGCCTTAAAAGGGAACGGCCGGGAAGGAAAAAGGGGCTTTCCTCGAGACTCGCGGCGCTGCGGCATTGGGACGCCCCATGAACGAAGAAAGGAGAGAAAGGACACGGCAAAGAACGAGCAAAATAGGAGCGCGACAGACTACGCAACGAAGAGAAGAAGATTCTATCCGAAAGGGCAAGGAGGAGAGGCGTACTTCCGCGCATCGACAAGGAGCGGAGGCCGAACCTACAGTCGAGAACAGGAAGCGTTTGTCGAGGAAAAAAAAGGGAAGGTAGGAAAAACGGGTCAAATGTCGTTTCCGGAATCCGCGCTGCTAGAGGAAGAAGTCCACGAACGGAGATAGCGCTCGTTGCGTGACGAACTCACGTAGCGGCGATGTCTCAGGAGAGATATATGTCGCGCAAGAGGGAGAAATGCGGAGCCAGAAAAGTCATGCGCCTGGCATGAAACTCCTGGAGGAAGAGTATGGTGCTTCAAAGGAAGCAGCAAAAAAGAAGGCGATTCGCTGAACTCCTCGGACCTCCTTCCCATCTTAAAAAAAAAGGGAAGCGAGCGTGAACAGGGAGGAAACAGAGATCGCGCGCGAGCGGAATCTCGGGATGGCTTGTAAAAGAGGAAAGGGAGGCCTTGAGAGGGAAGCACATCCAGTTCGGAACCTCGCCGACTTTATCAGACCAGGGAATCTGCAATAGCGTAAGACCTAACTCAATGGCGAGCCCGAAAAGGAACACAGGAAGAAGCCGATCACGGTCTTGAAGAAGAAAGGCGTTGGGGAAGGGAAGTATTTGCTCGCGCCGACGAGCCGGTCTAGCCTACAGCCGACTCTCGCGGCGGGATTCGGGAGGGGAAAGGGCCACGCCAAAAACCAGTGAAGGGCAGGTCGCGCAAACAATTATTGAGGCCGATTCCAAAAAGTGCATCGTAGCGAGGAAATGGGGGGACATAGAAGAAAAAGCAGGCAGCGGGTGGGCGAGAACGGGGAAGGTCGCGGGGAAAAACTGTAATTGGGTTGGAAACAGAAAGAGGCCGGCGCGGGCGGGAGTCCGCACCATGAGTGCCGGGAAGAAAAGAATCATCCTCCAGAACGGTTCCTACAGGAGAAGAACCAGCAAGCGAACAGAGAACCTTTGTAGAAGCTTGGAAGAGGATGGTGCTGGGATGGGCGTGTGAGCTACATACGGGAAAGATTGCAAAGGTGGATATGCAGGACGGTTACTGCTTCAAGGGATTGACGGGAAACCGGAAGTTTCTACCCTATGGAGAAGAAAATGTCCGAATGTCGGGGCTGTTTCGATGTTTGGGGGGGGGTCTCCTACCGGAGGGTCAAACTAACCCCTCACAAACCTCTCCCTGGAGCCAGCGAGCAATCGTTGGGCTAGACCGCATAGGGCATTAAAGCGGTCGGGGGGAGGGAACTCGAGTATAGTCTCTCATTGAGAAAAGCCAGATTCCGGAGCGATATAGGAAAGGGGGCGGAGCAGATTCGGGGAGAAAAGCCATTCTCGGTGGGGAGGGAAAGGAGGGATGCCGGAAGAGGGAACCGGATCTGCGCCTAAGATGATGATGACCAAGTGTGCTGTAGGCGAGCAAAAAAAAAAACGGCGGATGAGCTCTAAGAAGAAAAAGCTGCTACAGCGGAGCTGCCTAGGCGGTGCCAAGGAGCGCCGCCTTGGAGGGAAGTGCCACGGCTCAAAGATAAGTCATCGGTGCCGGGCTCGGAAAATTAGGGAAATCGGCTAAGAAGACGCGGGGGGCCAGGTGGAGGACATCTGCCGATCTTAAGAGGGGTTCGGCAAAGACGTCTGGCACTAGCCGACCGGCTTATTATCTAGAACTAGAAAATGGAGAGCTTGGGTGCTGCAAATGGAAAATGCAGGGTCGAAGACATGGGGGAAATGAGAGGGGAAACTAAATCGGAAGAATGTCCCTGGTGAACGTCATCGTAAGAGAAGCGCATTCCGCATGGGGAACCCAACAATGGAGGGACTGCAATCAAAAAAAGGCCGCCTTTCACTAACAGGAAATGGCTAAAAGTTCTGGAGGTGATTGGTGGGGGCAATAAGAAAGGGTGGACGGAGTTAGGATGCCGCCGAGAAAAAAAAGAATACAGGTCTCCTGGAAGCGAGTGTGACAGAAGGGCTAAGGGCGCATAAAAAGCTGCTCGGGGAGCGGCATCTGGCAGGGACTAATACCCGAGATAATCTCAGGGCGCTCCCAGAATTCCGCTGGGCCCTTGAAAGGATCCACGAACTTTTACGCGGGGGGGGTGATCGACGCGATGCGAATGCTGGCCGTTAAAAACAAGTCAAAGCCACGCCAAAAAAACAGGGGAGGGGGGGAAACTGGAAGAAAAGTGAGAAAAAGGGAGCCAGGGTAGAAGAAGGCGACTCGAGCACTATTTAAGAACCAGCGCGAGAAGGGGGATAACGGAAGAAAGACTCAAGTGGGGGAAGGAAGCATGCACGGAGGGGATGCACGGGACGTCGCGCCAGTCGGTAGGTCGTGCCCGATATGACGAGAAGAGCGGCCGACCGGGGGAGGGGCGCGGAGGAAAGGTAAGGCAAGAGACGCGGAATCGCACCCGCCAAGAGAACGAAGAATGGATATCTCGAGGAAAAAAAACGGCGGAGGAAAAGGAGAAATATCACCAAGGTGCAAAGTTCCGCGTCGGGGTCGCTGGGAGAAAACGATCATACTACGGCGAAAGGAAAACACAGAGAGAAGACGCATCGGAGTGAACTCATATCGGGCTACTACCGAAAAGAAGAGCGAGTGACGAGAAAAAAACCACGACTTAACCTGCTGGAACACCGCCTAGGGAAATTGGTCTGAGATCAACAACAGGGGGGGCCAAAATACTTGCAAGTGCTGAAAAGGACTCGGCCTCATTAGGAGGGTCCTCAAAACGGTGGGAGCGCGTGCGTGCCGTTGGGACCGGCCATCCACATAGCCTGGGGACGGAAAGAGCGTCAAACCGGAGGATCATGGCCACGGGAGAAGAGAAGGGCTCTACGGATGATCAAGCGGGAGGCTGCGTATTTCGAGCGAATATTTAGAAGACTTCTAGGAAGGACGGCATCGTAACATGACTACAGCAGGGGGACTCTTCATCACCTTCTGTAAAAGTCTGGCTACTTCTGAAGAAGGGATGCTAAGGCAAAAAGATAGAGAAAAAAGGGGGTGTATTCTTGCACCCATTGCATCCTAAGAAAAAAGGCTTTCGTTCAGGGAAGAGTGGGGCTGGGGTCCCGTCACCCGGGTGTTTAACAAATGCTGGGAATTTCGCTTACTAGTGAGGACCCATGGAAGAAAAAAAAAAGACGTTACGGTATCCCATGAAAACAGGGAAAAAAAAATCTTTCCCTAAAAGATTCCCATTATCAGAGGAAGAGGTAGGAAAAAAAAAGAAAAACGGGAGAGGGACCGAAGAACCGTGCCGAGGAAAAAAAAGAGCTGGACCAGGGCAGTCATCGATTCAGGAAGGCGAAAACCTCTGAGCGCGGAAAGAAGTTGTCGCGGAAGGAAAAGGACCAGGAAAGAAAGTCGATAAAAGTGAATCTTCTTACTAAAAGGCTGCAAGAAAACCTCTCAGAATAGCGCCTGGGGGGAGATTGCGTCTCGCTCTACAGACCGCTCGGGCGTCTACACAGATCCATTCATCAAGGAAAACCCTTGAGATAACGAGGAAAAAGGCAATGTCAGCTGCGACAACACGGGAACGGTCTATCATCCATCTCGCAGCGAATCAGAAAGACGTAGACATCGGAAGGTTGGACCAAAAAGATGCTGGCATCAAGGGAAACCTACGAGCAGAGAAGGGGCTTGAGTCGCAGAACCCACCAGAAGAGGGCTTCCGTGCGAGATCCAGGGGAGGTTTGTGTGATTGGGGAGAGAAGGTCGTAGAAAGAAAACACACCCTCTAAAAAGAGAAGGGTTTCCGACTTCGTCCATTTCATAGGGGGGGCGAACTAGGGTGAAAAGAGGGGTGGGGAATGAAAGGAAATGAAGGCTGTTCTCACACAGTTCTGGGCATCAAAGGAAAAGAGGGCGCTCTCCCCTCCATAAGAAAGAACAGCCGTCGAACTCTTCTCCAAGGGAAAGAGGGCTCATGGCTGGTCGCTAAGGGCACAGCAAAAAGAGAGAGCTGCAGGGAAAAAAACATGCAGCATTCCAGGCAATAATAAAGGGAAAAAGGCGCGTCGGCATCGTGATGGGAAAAAAAAAACCACCCCTCGGAAGGGCGCCGCGACGGCACCGGGAACGACCCCCCATCAAAGGCCAGCCGCCATGGCAAGAAGGGAAAGATACGAGGACAAGGGGTTTGGTTGGCTCGAGCAGACAAACCGCGATGTCGAATAACCTGGGAAAGAAGAGGGGAATCGAAGACTCCAAAAGCGAGTGAGGCGGTCGGGGAAAAAGGGAAAGTAGGCCGAGAGCAACTCGGGAAGGCTCAAAAACGCCGTGGCTAGTCAAAGACTTCAAGCCGTTCTCGAAAAAAAAAAGAGGTGGTCCCGGCGCGGGAGGGGGGGGAATCGACCATGACAAAGAAGATATTGAAAGCTTCACCTGGTTCGGCGGAAAAGAGAAGCAGAACGTCAGCGGAGAATAAAAAAGAGGAGATCCTGCCAGCTCAGCATGGAAAGCCCGATCTGCCGTACGTTCCATGGGGGGTTGGGAATATCTCGCGCAGGGAGTGAAGAGACAATGTTCACGCAAGAGATGGGGAACGCCGTCGCGACCACGCAGAAAAACGCTGCGCTGAGGCGGCCTGAGAACCATGCACTACCTTGATACTTCCATGGAAAAAGCGCAACTGCCTCTATTCCGGGGAAAACGAATCACAGTCTCCGGAGGGTGGGGGCACCCCCGACTGAAAAAAGGGAAAGAGACTACCTGTGCGTACTATGTCGCTCAAGCAACGAAGGGGGAGAGAAAGAATGCCTCAAACGGAGGAGAGAGAAAAAGAATCTTTATACTCCAGGGCGTGAG
>Ga0179591_1274090_pt1 | contig 14071 bp, 13 predicted proteins | sample CZOMad2_1_08_16f_FD_182891 | JGI IMG/M metagenome (GOLD analysis project Ga0179591, IMG submission 182891) | Vadose zone soil fungal communities from Angelo Coast Range Reserve, California, USA - CZOMad2_1_08_16fungal (PacBio error correction) | ecosystem: Environmental > Terrestrial > Soil >...
TTCCAAGGGAAATAATTCTCCGGTGTATTTGGGTGTTGTGGTTGGGGGAGGTTGGTCTTTTTTGGGGTGGGGGGGTTTTTTGGGATTTGTTGTTGTTGTTTTTTTGTTTTTTGGTTTTAGTTCTTTTTTTTAGGTTTTGATTTTGGGAAAGCGGTGAAGGAGGGGGACCCGAGTTACCGGTGCTCGAAGCCTAAGGGGAGGTAGAAAAACCAAGCGGAAGCCGCAGAGGCAGGAGGAAACGTCAACGGAAAAAAGGGCAGGACCAGAAGCCGTGAAGTGGGAGGGTCTACCAAATAGCCAAGAAAAGGAAAGAAGAGAAAGGGGGGATCTCGGGGCAAGGGGGGGGGGGGGGACAACAAAAACATATTACGAGCTATGCGGGTTTGTGTTTTAGGGATTTTTCTGGTGGCAAACAAAGGTTGCAAAAAAGAAAAAAAAAAAGGAAAGGGACCAAAGAAGAACGGAAGGTGGAACTAAACGAACCCAGTGCACAGTTCAAGACGTCAAATCTTCATTGCAGAGGGAGCAGGGGACCTGGGGAAGGGAAAAAATTGAGAACTCAACAAACAGATTGTAGGGGGGGAGGAAAGACAAAGGAACCCCAGAAGAAAAAAGGGAAAAAAATGCTTACGGTGTGGGGCCTTAACCACAATGCCACAAACAAACCAAACAACCTAATCCTAAATGGGGCGGAGTTTTCTCGGGGGGGACTTACCTAGAAAAGGAAATGGGCCGTAAAAAAAATGACCGTCACCTTAGGGGGGGGGGGAAGGGCAGCCTCAGTCAACGTAAAACGGAAAAAAAAAAAAAAAGACGTATTACTCTCTCGTGAAGGAAGCTGGAAGGCAAATCGGATGCGGGTCGGAGGGGATAAAGACACAACAGATTCCTGCCGGACGGGGGAGGTCTTTGGGATCAATAAAAGGGGGTGGATAGAAAGTGCAAAAAATCAGGAAAGGGGGCCGGAAAAGGTTAATCGAGGAAGTATCAGCGGGAATATCAGGTTTAGAAAATGGAAAACCCAAGGGGGAAAGGTACTTGCAAATGGTAGGGAGGAAGGTAAGAAAAGGTCCCTCGGGTGGGGGGTAAGAAAATGCTCGTCTCCTATGGGAGGGATACGTTAGAGAAAAGGAAAGGGAAATTTCAAGAAAAAATCGAATGAAAGGTGAGGAAGTGGGGGGGAGGGTTAGGCCTTTCGCCAAAGGGGGGAGGAAATGGTGGCAAAGTACCAACACTGACGTGTTCCAGTTTCGAAAGTATGGGATGCCCGGGAGGGAAAACCTTTGATAAGGGCAAAGCTGGGAGGGAACCAATGTCGGGGCTAAAAAGGGGATGGAAAAAAGGGGCGCAAAGAACTCCAGAGTCTGTTTGAGGAGGGGGGGGGGGGAAAGCGCCTTCTTTTACCATCAGTACAAATACCCTAAAACAAGTGCGATCCCTACCAGAAGGAGTCACGTAGAAAAGATGCGTCTGCTGTCGACCACAACGATCACTTGCCAAAAAGTGGAGAAAGGGGGAATCATTCCGGAGAACTTGATAAAAAACGGATCCGCCACAATGACTGCGGATGACAACGGGAGAACTTTCGTGTGGAATCAACGATGGGACCCCGGGTGGGGGGGGGAAAAGGGGGTCCGGGTGATTTATCCTATCGGGGCGGTTTGGGAAGGAGGGGAAGAAAAGCTACCTGTTGAATTCAAGATACGGATGCGGAAGAAAGGGAGGGGCCGTCTTTTCCCGAAGCTTCGCAAGGACCGCAACACCCAGAACCGGCATGCAGCACCCTAACCGTCGAAAATAAACCCTTATAAACCAGTTCTGACGGAAAAGGAAGAAGACCGTTTTCACTGGCGCGTGTCTCGTCGAAGGGCAATGTCCAAGGTATATTAGTAATATTTGTAAGAGCAAAATAAGAAAACCTGCTCCCGAGGCGTCCGATGGTCCGAGCTGGCTCGTGCTTTAGGTCTGGGACGGAAGAACCCCAACGAAAAAGAAACAGGGGGCCAGGTTTTTGTCTCAGCGATGGCTAAATAGCACAGGGAGGGGCACGATTTGTACAAAAAGCATTAAGGGGGAACAACGTAATACCAAAAAATAAATTAAAGTGGGTAACGATCTTCATTAACAAGTCAATTTTTTCGTAGACGGGAAGCAAAAAAGGAAAGAAAGAAAACGGGAAAAGTTTTGATGCCCCGTCAATCCCAAAAGTCAATTCCTGAGATCGGTCGGGGAAAAAAAGAAAAGAAATTCTCCTGCGAGGGGAAGGGGTCGCAACCGCAGACAGAATGAGCGTCCAGCGCCCGTCGAGAAACGGGAAGAACGAAGTGGGCGGGACTGCGAAGCAACCAGAGGACGAAAAAAAAAAATCCGACTGGCATTGCGCCTGGGGGGGTCGTTTGTGCAATGATCAGCGCCGGAGATTCGGGCCTGTATCAACGATCAGAACTTTACCTAGGTCAACTGAGAGGGGAATGGGGAGGGAGGGGGGGGGGAGGGGGGTTCTTTAAGAAAGAGCGCCGGGAAGGCTATGTTCATCCGAGCCTGGAGAGACTCGTTTTACGGCAGTGAAGGGGAAAATGTGATCTACTTGGGGGTCAAAGTTGCCTAACTAAGGACCCCAAGACTAAAGAGAAACAGGAAAAAAGGACTCTGCCCAGGGCAAATGGTTCTGTCCTCACCGCTAAGGAAGTCGGTGACCGCTCTTACTTGAAACGCTCGAAAAAATAATCTAGGCGGGCGGGGACTGACTGCCACCATCCCATCACACAAACACAAAAACAAGGAGGAAAAAGAATGGGTGGTTGCCCATGACAACGCCGTCACGGGGAAAAGTCGTGAACGTACCCAAAACGAACCCTGGAGATGGGAAAGGACGCGCAAATAACAGAGCGCAGTCACAAGTCATGGCTCGTTAGGTGCAAGAGAAGAAAAAAGGAAAAAAGACTTCGCCGTAAGAAAAAAAGCAGCCCAGGAAGGGATCTCACGAGCCCTGAACGGCCGCGAAGTGGTCGGATGCACTTGAAAAAAAAAAAAACAAAAAAAAAAAGACACAGCCCGGACAACAAGGAAAATAGAACAAGACTGTTCAAAATGATATAGAAAGCAAAAACTGAGAACGTGAGAATTTAGAGCCAATGCCGGGACAGACCAAACCAGGAGAAAACTCAAGTGTCGGGTGGGGGCAGGAAGACCGTGGCGACAACAGCCGCAAGGAGGGGGGGTTCCCTATAACGACTAAGGGCGTAGGGGAAACTGTTCCACCGCCTGAGGAAAAGGGGAGGGTCGATTTTCAATCAAAGGAGGGAAAGATTCGTTTGGCAAAGCGATCCGCAAGACGATGGGGGAGGACGGGAAGAAACGGAGAAAATCAAAAAAAGGAAAAGGAAACAACCCCTACATTTATGCGGAGGGGGGGGAGCCAGACATAGGGGTATGAATTCACGCCCCAAAAGAGTTAAGGGCGGGCTTGACCGCTGCAGGGAAAAAAACGAATCTTCCACCACCTAAGGGAAGAATCGAAACATCCGGGAGGAGGGAAAAAGGAAATCTTCTGGAAGACACCCTGCAGGGGGGGCAAACGGTTCGAAAGAAAAAAATCAAGGAGCAACAGTCGGCAGGGCAAATGGGGTATTCTCCAGAGGGAGCCTGCTTACCAGGAGCAGTACCATTGAACGAGGACAAAGAAAACTGCGCACCAGAGTGTTCAACCGGAAAAGATGGCATTCATCAACCGTCGAACGTGCACCGGAATAAGAAGGGGGGGGGATTGTCCCCGTTAGGGCTTTTGTGAAGGATGTGACGTGGGGATGCGACCGAGACTGGGGCAAACCACAGGGCTGCCGCGCAAGTATCGCGCAAAACGGCAAGGCCAACGAAGTCGAGGAAGACGGCGCGCTGTTCAACCCGCCAGATAGAGATAAGAAAAAGTCCCCTTCAACCCGACCGTGCCCCTCGCACACCCCAGAAAAAGGCCGTTGGGGGAAGAAAAAAACCAATCCGGCCGGAAAGCGAAGCTTCTCAGTTTCCTCGGAACATAGGCATGATCAAACAAGGTAAGAGTCGTTGGGGGGGGTCCGGCCCAGGAGAAGCGTCAAGAGGATCATCAGTCGAAGATTCAGGAAAAGCCTGGATGGGGATCATAAATAACAAAAAAAGGGGGCAAAAAAGTATCCAACGAGCGTGAAATTGCCAAAAAACCCTTGGCCGGGGCGAACCGAAACAAGGTGCAAACAAAAGCAGGAAAACTTCCCAACCGGGTCCATATAAACGAATCAGAAAAAGGCCTAGGTTTCACAACTGACCCTGTCGGGTTGTGGCGGACGGAACCAAATACAACCATTGGGGGCAGAAAAGAACTCACAACGGAAAAACAAAATTTAAGTGCTATGGTGCAATAAAAAGGGGCCAATCAGTTACGGGGAAACAAGCGCGCCAACTTAGGAAAAAGTCGAGCAAGGGGGGCCGGGAATCACACAATCCAAAGCAGGTGCAAACAAAGGCCCGTTACGCGAAAACAGGGCCACCCTACGTTTTGCCCAGTTGCAAACAGCCGGTTTGCCCGTGGCAAACAAGATCCAAGAAAAAGAAAAATGAGAAACTCCTTCCGTCCCGCCAGGAGGGGGGGGGTTCAACCATCCAGGAAATGACCCGAAGACGCAGGGGTGTTTGAAACACAAGGAAAAGGATCCAAACCAAGACGAGCCTGCCGCTGCCACCGAAAAAAAAGACACTCCGCTGGCAAAAAAGATCCGCCATCATGAGGAAGAACAGGCGGACGGGGCCGGTTCCTCCCTAAAATCGCCGACTGAAGGGGCAGAAAAAAGAGGGTAACCAGAACCGGTCAAGTGGTTTTGAAGATCGAAAGTTTGACGACTACGCAGCTCAAAAAAAAGCGACAACCGGAAGGAAGAAAAAATGGACGCCCACCGACCATGGGGGGGGAAAGCGTTGGGCTGAGGGCTGCCGAAAAGAAACAAATCCAAAGAGGGCAGAGGAGGGGGAAGCCAAAAAGAGCCACCTGAAAGACCCCCACCTGACAGGGAGGAAAGAAGAGGAAGCTTGGATGGGGAGCCTATGTCATGGGGGTTAGTGGGTATGACCAAAACCTTGGTTTCAGTGGGCGGAAAAGAGAGCAAGGGCTCACTTGGGCCGTACAACTAAGCAGCCATAAGCAGGAAGAGGAGTAATTGAACGGGGGGTTTGGGGGAAAAAAAAAAAAAGTGGGGGGAAAGGGGGACGAGACAGCGTCATATTTTGCAAAACAACATGGAAAAAAGAGGGTGGGCAGAGAGTGAGACTGACGCAAAAGAGGGGAGGTGCCGAGACCGCCTTCGCTGAAAAGGGGGGGGGGTCCAAAACAACAAGTAACATCTTGAGGCGAGAAAAAAAACCAGGAGAGGAGGCGCAGCACAATAAACGAGAAGGGGGGTGGGGAGAAAAAAATGGAATCTTAGTAGAAACATCGCGGCGCAGAAATTGAGGAAGGGAAGAAGGGAAAAATGAAAACGGTTGAAGGACCAACACCCACCTTTCATCAGTTGGGCAGAGTCAGGTAGGAACAGGGTCCCCCGCAAGCTATCAATGATCTCAAAAAAAAACGGGAAGGAAGAGATCAACGAACGAGGTGACAGAAAAAAAGAGAAAAGGTGAATCGGCAAGGGGGCAGCTCTTCAAACTTACAGGTCAAATAAGGGGGGATGGGGAACTCATGCTCCACAAGAAAAACTGAGACTCTCCCAAAGTGAAACGGATATATTGGGGAAACAGAAGGGGCTAACCGTCCGTCGGCGGCAAGAGCCCCAAACGTAACGGTGGCCTGCTACAAGAAAAAGGTTTATGTGGGTACCCAACCAAAAGAAGAAGCGAGGGAGACGTTCAAACCCCAGCCCTTCACAAATGAAAAACTGAAAGAGTTGTGTATACAAAAAAAAGAGAGCCACAGATGAAAAAACAAAAAGAAAAAAAAACATCATTAACGACTGCAATGTGGGGGGGAAAAAAACCAACCCGACACACGAACGGAATCTGGGACGCAGTCTGGCTTAGTTGCACGTGGGGGGAAGCGAAAAGGGATGAGAACTAAGAACGTTTGGAAGACCGCAAGAACCCAACAGCGCAATGGGTGGGGCGGGGAAAAGAAATCAAAGGAAAAGGACCCTAAGTCTCTCCAAGGGGAGGCAGGTCGGACGAACTAATTTGACCGACAAAAGAAGACCGCGCTGGCGTGTGGCGGGGTCCGAGGAAAAAGACACTCAACGACATGAATGCTGCTTGGTCGGAAAACCCCAGTTTGACAACCCGATCCTAAGGGGGAGTCTGTGCGGCGAGAAAACCTGGGAGAAAAACAAGAGGGAAGAACTTGAAAAAAAAACATCCGGCAGGCGAGTACCCCGGCTGTTTGTGCAGGATCTTCAGGGCTGGCAAGCGGACCGAAATGAAAGCGTGGGGGGAAGTCATTTGCAAGGTCCCTTGGAAACGGGAGGGGAGGGTTCGGGAAGTTTATCACAGCTTCCGCTGAGAGAATGGGGCTGGGTGGAAATGCCAGCACTGTCGCGGGGTCCAGGCGGAGAGGGAAAGAAGGCTTTGCAATTCTTTCAGGGATTCAGCCACGTATTCAGTATTCATCGTTTATTGGGGATTCAAGGGTTTGAAAAACGCAACGGCGGGTGGTGCAAAGTGGAAAAACTCGGGCAGGCCAGAGGGGGAAAACAGGGGGGCAATTTTCAGTAGGGGGGGGGGAAAGGGTGGAGGGTAAAAGGGGCCCATTTGAGCTAGGTGGGGAACGAAAGGTGGCGCATCAAGCACATTGTCGAAAAACAAAAAAAAATTTAATGGACACTAGAAAAAACCAAGGAAGTTTGCAATTTTCTTTTGATGGGAAAAGCGTTTTCGAGCAAAACAATGGGCTTTGGGGCATGTGTCGAGGGGTGAACGCCAAAAGGACGGGTTCCCCGTTACGAAAACTTAACGTTGGCTTCAAAAAAACAGGGAGGTTGACCCCTTTGATAGGCTCGGAGGGCAAAATGTAATCGGGCAGGGGATTGGGAACAAAAGGGGCGGCCCAATTCACCGCCGTGGAAATCAAAACAGGTGAACGTAGGGGGGTCTGTGTTCCAACCGCCGGCGAAATCGCGGATGTCAAACGAACCCGGCTGGGAAACGGAGGGGGAACCCACAAAAAAATAATCTACCTTGGGGAGAAAAAAGGACCGGATGCCGAGGGAAAGGGGGATAAGACTGGAAAAACCCTGCACTAGAAGAAACGTCCTGACATGAGGGGACCGAGGACCCTATTTTTTTGGGCCGGGGGGAAGGGGAAAAAAAGTGTGGATGTAAGCAGAAAAGAGGAAAAGTGGAGAAAACGTTGAAAATACTTCCTTCCTGGGGGTGGATGCCACGGAGGCCAGATAAAAAAAACGGGTAAGGCGGACGAAGAGGTTATTAAGAAAGGACGCGGGAATCCTCCCCTCCAGGGGAAGGGAAACATCATCGATACTACGGTCGAAAGAAACCCCGCTTACAAGAGGAATCAAAAGGGTAAGCGGAGTAGTGAAGGAGGGGGGGGAAAGTTGGCGCCGTGTAGATGTCCGTCCGGCAACGGGGCAAGTATCTAATAATAATTGTTCTATCAGGGATCAAATCGCGAATCAATAGTCCCCTGGTCCAAGAAAAAAAGGGGATGCTTCGGATGGACGACTCGACCAAGAACATGCAGGTTTAGGGAAAAAGCATGGCTATGAATCGCGGAGGGGAAATATTCGTAAAAAAAACAAAAGGAATCGGACCGTGAGCGAAAATCAAATTGAAAGAGAGGCAGGTCATTCATTAACGCCCCACAGGGTCGGAAGAACAAAAAATAAAAAAAAAAAAAAAAACAAAAGCCGCAAACATAAGAGACGTCCATTTTATACCCGTAAGAACCAGAGGGGCTGTGAGGAATCGTCTTTTGGGGCCACAAAAAAGGGAAATGATCCTGCCAAAAAGATGAAAAAAGCAGCTAGGAGGGGGAAAGGGGGTCACCTCCGGAACGTCTGCGATCACTGCCATTGGCGGGGGTGCATTCCGTGCCGAATCCAACCTGAGTCCGAAAAAAAGAAAAAGGAACTGGTCAGTGGCCGCCTGGTTGGGTCCGGGGAAGTGAATATCAATCAACGGGGCGAGTCTTTGAAATGCTATATCAAAAAAAGAATGGAACAGAGGGTTCTTTATTCTGGCCGAAGGGGGTCCCTGCTGTGTTCGCTCACGGGAAAAAACGCCCATTGAAAGAGAGTGCAAAAAAGAATACCAAGGGGGAACCTGATCTCACGTTTGCTTCAAGGAGAAAGGCCGGGAAGCGCGTTTCTTGCCAAGAAAGGCAAAAAAGACTAGGGGAAAACTAAAGATCCTGGGCCCTGCTGCGGAAGAGACAAAATTCGGGGAACGGGCAGCGTACCCTTTACGCTCCCGACGGAAGTGGGGGGCAACGCTAATTTGTGCCACATCTAGCGACACAACACTTAGTGGGGGGGGGGGAAAAGGGGAGTAAAAGAGAGAAGAGGGTGGCCCAAATGAGGCCGCACGGGAAGCGTAACAAAAGGGACGAGAGGTAACAAAACCTTCTCAAGGAGCCCAGGCAAAACAAGAAAAAACGGCAGAGCCGCCGTAAATCGGAGGGGACGACGTCGGAACGAAAGAAAACGCAGAATCAAACTTCCGTTAAGCAAAAAAGAAGCAGACCCCAGGCAGAATTATCGCAATAGCTAAAAAGGGAAGGGGCAGCTTTTTTCATTCCCGGGGAAAAAAAGGGAAGCAAACAAAGTCGAGCTAGAAACCTCGGTCAGGATATCCAGGAGAAGGGGGAGCTGAGAAAGCAAGTCAATAAAACCAAACGCAACGCCCCGGGGGACCGGTGGGGGGAGCGGCCCTGGGAACTCTCACTAACACGGCCCAAGATTTGTCCGATCGAACTAAGTCGAGGGCTTCGAGGGGGGGGGGGGATGGATTCTGCGACTATTTCGCGACATACTAATGTCAAGCTGGTTAAAAAGACAGATCGCAGTTGGGGGGACCGGGGAATACACTAGCCAGATCAAGGGTGGAGGGCGTATCGAATAGAGGGAAAGGAAAAACTGTCACCGGATTATAGATACCAGCCGTTATTTCGAAATAAATGCCACCTGAAAGGAGAATCTCCAAATAGGGAAAGGGAAAGGCAGCTTGAAAAGGAAACGGTCGGACCCAAGCCGAGCCGAAGGGGGGCAGACCAGAAACTTGGAGCGCCAGGGGGTACACCTGAAAAACGAAAATAGTTATTCTAAGGGGGAAAAAGAATGGGCCAAAGGGAGAAACGAAGGAAAAAAAGGACACCACACCGTCCCTCGCCTAGGAACTCGAAACTCCCTGTGGAATAATAGGGGGTTCTTGTTAAAACAGTGAGCTTACTCGAATTGACAGTGTGGTGCTTCTGCCGTCATCCTTTAGGGAAGGAAAAGCGCATGGTCTCAGACAGACTTAAGACATTGAAGTGGGCCAGCAAAGGAAGTCAGAATAAAACTCTGCCCGCGCCCATAGAGGAAAAGACCAACTTCACTGGTCACCCGAATGGCTCGGAACAAACCCCGCCAGAGGAACGGTGCTCCAGAAGACAGAGGCAGGTATCAGCTTCAAAGGTAGACACAGGGCGGACCCTTTATCCAAAAGGGAGATTGGTGTGGGGTAACCTAGAAAGAAGGCTGAGAGTATAAGAGAAGTTCTAAAAATAGCCGGGTAGGAGGTGAAGGGAAAACATCATAAGTAAAAAAACGACGCCCCACAGTGCAAGAAAAGAGGGGAGGTAAGCAAAGAACAGGGAAGCACGTCGCCCAATCCACATTTGCCCCAACTCAAGATACAACCGGGTTACAGAGAAAGGATCCCGCAAAAGAGACGGTCTCCAACGTCGTGGGGGGGGTCAGAAGACCCAATCAGACATTGGGGCTTCGAAAAGATACATCAAAAACGGAATATTAAATGGGGGTAATTCTAGGTGGACAAGGGAATTGGGCAGGAGGGAAAATTTAACCCCAAAAAAAAGAGAAAGTGCAAAGGCCTCACAAAAAAGGGAACCGGGGACCGTTGCCAATTGGCCGTTACCGGAAAAAGGTGGACCCCCGAAAGGGTTCAAAGCCCCACTCCGTTTTCCGGGGGGGGGTGAACCCAACACCGTTAGCACCCCGCTTGATAAACGAACGGCTGATCGCCCAATAAACCATCCTACCGGGCCACAACGACATGATGCCACCTACAGCCCAAAATCCACCGACGCCCTGTCCACCCGCCAGACAACGACACCTCCCAAGTGGATAAAACCGCCCCACGAAACCCGCAGAAAACAGGGGGGAACCCGATAAGCAACTCAGCACTGATAGTTGACGAGGTGCCGCCTCCAGGGACGACGCTTAACAAAAATGGCAACGCCCTCCTACTCCGGGAGTGGTTGTAAAAAAAGTCATTTGGGTCTCCCTAATCGACCTAAAAGCTAAATAAAGGGGTAAATGGGGGGGCCGCAAAAACGCATCAAGAAAAACGGTCGCTGTGGCCTGAAAACAGGCGACGAAGCAAAGACCAACTTAGGGGGGGAGGCTCAAAAAAATCCGCTAAACACGCAGGCATACACCAAGCAGGTAGAGACCTTCAGGCAAGAAAGGGGGAAAGGTGGGGGGTGAGTAAAACAGATGGTGGGGGGGTCATTGGTCCAAAAACGGGTTGTCCCTTTAGGCAAACTTAATGATCGGGGGAACAACTGGGTTTGTAGCAAAGAAAAACCAATCACATAAAAAAAAGAAATAATTAGGACAAGCTGTTGCTGTTTGGACAAAAGGGGCAGAACGATCCTCCGTCATTTTGCAGAAAAATGTCAAGCAGGTGTCGAAAAAAACTTTGGCGACTCTTACAAGGGAAGAGGAGGAGACGACGGGCCCCTCGATCAGCTGGTGAAAAAAACTAACTCCTTTGGGGGAGGCAGAAACCTTAGCGATCCATGCTCATCCACAAGGGGAAATGTACCGGTGTCAAGGAACCAAATCTTCTCGCTAAAACAACCTGCCCAACGAGTGCAGAAAAAGGAAAGAAAGGATGAAACGTTAAAGGGACCACCCCGTTTCAATAAAGGGGGGGGGGGGACGATGCTTTGGTCCAGGTCCTCGGCCGACGACTCTCAACAAAAAAAAAAGGAAGGAAGAAAAGGGGAAAGAGAAATATAAGAGGTCCTGATGAAGGACGACAGAAAATCACCCAAAAGGAATGAAAGACGTAACGGAAGGTTGGCGCTCACGGGGGGGGCAAGAAAAACTTTATGCCGAATGGCCCTCCTGATCAGAGACTGCCGAGAGGAGCGCGGGAGAGTTGGTTCCGGCAGGTAACGCTCCAAGGGGGCCCGGCTTCTTGCGCGAGTGTTCGCCCCTAGACTGGGGCGGGAATGCTAAAATCAAATCCAGATGGTAGGGAGGTGGTGAAAAAAAATTCCTGAATCAAGCGTGTCATCCTTCCCCAGCAAGTATTACGCCTTCCGTAGGGGAGGAAACACCTCTCCAAACCTGAAGGTCAAAAGAAAAAAATGGGGTAAAAAGAAAGGAAGTCCTGCTATTTGTGGTCCAAAAAACACGAAAAAACGAACTGAAAAAGCGATGCGGCTGGCGGGGCTTTGGGCAGTGGGAACAACAAGTGGACGTAGATTCCCGAAAGAAAAAGAAAAACGTTTTGACTAAAGAGAAACCCAGGGTCCCAAATAACCGTTGCCTCAGAAGAACTTCTGCAAGTCAGGAGAAAGAGTGGGGGGACTTGCCACAGTGCGGGGAAGGGAATACACAATAAGCCGAGGGTCAAAAAGTTTTTCGGTTTCCGCGCATCCGGAAGGAAGCGACATTTTGCTCTCCTTCGGCCACCCCAAGTTGGGTGTTAACCACTAGAAGGGTAGTATTGCGATTGGGGGGTTCGGACGAAAAAGACTCGAGACTCGACGAAAAGGAAAAACAATCCGAAAGCTGCTTCGGGACCTGTCTTTGGGGGAAGCAAGAGGGAGGTCAGGCAGCGACCGGAACTTCAGCTGGGCTTGGAATAGGGAGGAAGAGGTATTTAAGGATGGGCGTCGCGGGGAAATAAAGGGAGGCTTGCGGCCCAGCAGGGAAGTAAAAGGGCGGTGGGAGAAGTCAAAGGAAGAGCAGGCCGTGCGGATCACGGGGGCTTGGGGTTATAGCAAAGGGGAGGGGGGGGATATCTGTGGGATTTTTAAGTTGGGAAAAGGCCAACCGGACAACAGTCGGGAGGTTGAAATCAACTAATGGGCGTAAGGTAACGTCCCTGAAAAATGGGGAACAACTTGTTAGGAAAGGACCAAGTGATAGGGAAAAAAAATAACATGTGGCGCGACGGTAAAGGAAAAAAACCATGCCCATGGGGTACAGTGGCACCTATCATTAAGTTTTCAGGGGTGAAACGTTGAGGTGAGCAGGGGGGTTTTGCGGGAGCAAGGGCTTATGAAGCAAGAAGGACAAAAAAACGGAGAAAGGGGTTCCAGGAACTTTAGTAGCCGGGAGGGGAGGCCCGGTAATGGACCCTTTTTGTAGGAGGGCCGCGGACGGGGGACAAAAAGGGGGGAACTGAGGGGGGAAAACGCGGCCTTCAAAAGGGGGGGAGGGGCAAAATGTCAAGCAACCGCGAGTTTGTGAAGGGTGGGGGGGGGGGGGGCCGTCGTTGGGGGAATGGGGTTCCCCAGCAAAAAGAGACCGCCGGCATCGAAAAAATGGAAAGACAGACCTAAAGGGGCGTCCGAGGGTCTGACCAACACTCTCTTCAACGGGTGTGGAAGCGATGCCTATGAAAGGAAAAGGGAAAATTTCTTATCCGCACAGAAATAGTTGCGTAAACCGCTCCCAGGGAGTGTTTAACTATAGTTTCTTGGGTAAAACGGGGGGGGGAGGGAAAGAGAGATCGGGAGGTGGACTCAAGGATGGCGATCATAGACTTCAAGGGTGGGATGACCAAAGACAGGTCGCGATACAAAGTCTCTCTAAGACAGGTTCTTAAAGCATCTCTCAGCGCCAAAAAGGACAGCACAATGGCTCCTCTCCGAAAGAATTCCACTTGCTAGAAACCTCAAGTCCAAATGGCCAGGGGGTCGCCGGAGTAAACGGGAAACAGGGCTCAACTGTTGAAAGTCCAAGAAGGAAATTCAAGTATCTTCTAACGGGGGAAGTAATTATCTCGTCCAAAAAAGAAAAGACGTCCTGGGCTGAAAAACTGTGTCTCGGCTGACATCAGGGGGACCTAATCCCGAACATTGGAGGGGGGGAGAAGCCGATTGATTATCCGAAGGGAGGGGGGAAGAGTCGAAAGAGGACTGGTCAAGAAAGAGAAAAAATAGAAAAGACACCAAGGAAAGGACAAAATCTGTCAGTACCGATCTTGGAAAAACTTTTTGGATAAAAATAAGAAGACCAAAAGAAAAAACACGCCCGAGAAGGGAGATCTTAATCACAAATCACACCGAAAAGACCATCGGGATTCTCACTGAAAACGGGGGGTTTGGACAAACAAAAGGAAATGAGGTAGCCAGAGAAAATTTCGCCAAGTCAAGCATAATGTAACCACTAGAATGTCGTCCCAAAATCGGAGCCCGTTGTTTTGGCGGGCGTACGGGGGAGAAAAAAAGAAAACCCCATAGAAAAAAAAAGCGAAAGGAGGTCGAAGGGGGTTGCACGAGGGAAAAGATCAGCGACAACTAGGGGAACTTTGGACTGAAAAAAAGAAGAAAAACCTGACTGGGGAAGGGGTGGCTTATGCAACGAACATTTCGGCACGCCAACGGTCTCGAAGGGAAGAAAAAGGGGAAATATGAGGGGGGTGGGGCGAGATGCCTCCGCGGGGCTGAAACATCACTGTGAGGGCTGCCTAGGGTGAATCGTCTCTAACCGGGGGAGCACTACGAGAAAAACTTTGCGCTCACGGAAAAAAACAAGAAGGGGCGGGGAAAATAAACAACGAATGGGGGACGAGGGGATTCTTTAAACTGCCCCTCCAAATAGGTAAAGGGGGCGAAAAAAACGAATCCACGAAG
>Ga0179591_1332237_pt1 | contig 14071 bp, 19 predicted proteins | sample CZOMad2_1_08_16f_FD_182891 | JGI IMG/M metagenome (GOLD analysis project Ga0179591, IMG submission 182891) | Vadose zone soil fungal communities from Angelo Coast Range Reserve, California, USA - CZOMad2_1_08_16fungal (PacBio error correction) | ecosystem: Environmental > Terrestrial > Soil >...
GGCGGAAGCACATGCCTCACGAAGAAGGGATTGCGAGGGCCCCGAAGGGCAGTGATCGCACGGGGTCGCAGCACTGATGTTGCCGTATCCGCAATGTGATTTCACAAAGGGACGCAATACGTAATGAAGACCCGGAATACGCACCAGCGATGCACAAAACCCACACATCCAATAGAAAAAACGGGGGGGGGGTGGGACATCCGTGAAAAAGGCGAGCGCTCGGGGGGAGAAGCGAGCAGTAAAAGGTTTGTGGGACCAGGACTTTGAAATGAACGTTCCCTAGACTTTGATAATACGAAATAAGGGGAGCAGCAAGTACAGGCTTTTTTTCACAAAAGGCGGGAACCCTGATGAGGGAATCTCTCTCAAAAAAAACACTGAGACGGAATCGTGCGAGGGGCCCGGTCAAGTTGCGCAAGCCAAGAACAAAGCATCACGTAATTTCGTAAAGGCGAAGGTAAGAGAAAATGAAGCCCATGCCTCGAGATCCAATCGAGCCAAAACAGGGAGTGCGACGTTCACGGAGCAAATCACCAACGGTCCGGTGCGCTAGAATTACTACTTGAGGAACATGCAAATAAACCTCAGCGCGGGCGAAAGGTTCGTACCGAAGGTAAAAAAAATAGGCCGTGTCGAAAGCAGGCGTAAAATCGCGGGCGTGGGTACACTCATCCTGTACACAGAAAAGCGGGAAGGCTAAAATTCCACCGCGTACAGAGCGGTCCACTGAATGCAGGAGCTCTGGGAAAAGTCCAGTCAATTAAGGCGACCAAGATAGAGGAACGGAAAGAAACCGGAAACGGAGGCTGGGATCGCACAACGTCAACTATGGAAGTTGGGGCGAGAGCCACAGAGAGCGTAAATTTCTTTCTTCCGGAGAAGTGGGATAAAGGCGGAATTGAACGGAACGAAGGAAATGAAAGGGCACAGCGGGGGCAAGGGTTTCAAAAACGCGGCGAGGCGTGCGCTCTCTATAGGAGAGGGGAAGGGATGAAATATACGACCAAGGGGGGTAATCGCAATCAGACCTAACACACCAATTACACGCTCAACCGCGCACCATGCACAAAAGGGAAAAAAAGATCTTGACGCTGGCACCAGGTGTGTCACCCCAATGGGGGAGGCCTGGCAAAGAGAAAAACCTTTAGTGGCAATGGTGTAACAAATCCGTTTACTAGAAGCTCATCAAGGGGGGGAAAAAATTCCCATCTAGGAAGAATTTCGTGTTGGGGAGGATAAGACTTAAGGACTAAAAGCTTTGTCTATGGGAGAAGGTCATAGAAAGGTTAAGGGCGAAGGTGTTCCTGACCCGGAGGAAAAAGAAAGAAATGTCAAGGGTGCCACGGGAGGAGTATAAAGGGTAGACAGGCGGAAGAACGCAGCTCCTCTTAAGATCAAAAGAAAGTCCGAATCTTTTATTCAGTTACCAAATGAACTCATTTCCGGGCGTCAGGGGTAGTAGTCCGGACCGTCCGGCTTGAATGTACCGTGAATCAGACGGAATTCGCCGGGGTTCGTCTAAGGGAAAAGTTCACTGAGATATAAAACTCGCGAGGGAAGATATGCGGGTGGGGCTGACAGGGGACAGCCGCCAAGTCCCGGGGTTTGGGTTAAGAAAAAACAGGCCAAGCGCAGATGCCGGATGGACAACATCAGTCGGGGTTAACTGTTCTTCGAGGAAGGTCCTCGATTAGAGGTGCAACCCATGGCCCAAAAGGGACGCCTCACCTGGGTCTTCTGGATTTAAAAAGCGACCCAGGGGAACAGAGTCCTATAAACATGGAAAAGGAGGGGAAAAGATTGAGGGGCGTGCAGGATGAAAAAAAAGTACGCGTACGAATAAACTCGCGACACATCTTAGGTCTGCTCAGGGGGGGGGGGATCGGAGATCTTGGAGCCTGTTTAATCGGTCCGTCAGTTCAACAGCGCCAAACCAAAGGGCCTTCACGCCGCGATTAAACGTTCACGGGGGAGAAATCAAGCGGAGAGAAGGTGAAAGAAAAAGGGATTGACCTAACGACTATTCCGCCCGGAAATTCCGGGGTCTATAAAAGTCAAAGGGTCCTTCAGTACAACCAATGGAAACCGTGCTCATGCTTTAGGGAATCGCCAGGACATGGGAAGACTTAAGGAACGTGGGGCGAAAACGACATCCTTTTCGATTATACCAGGAAGGTCGCGATCCTGAGCAGGGTCATGACCCAAAATGGGTTGAAGGGGACAGATTATTGTGGATCGGGACCGGGTTGTGGAGAGGCAAATCTGATCATTAAAATCGGCCCCAGTTGACTGAAGGCAAGAAGAGTGTTAATAAAGGTAAGGACCGGGACAAGGAGATCTCTGGAAAGACCACGAGCAAACGATGGAATCCCGAATCTGGCCGGTGCGGAATGCTTTAATCGAGGGTATACCGTGACATTCCCTGATTCTCTCCGGGGCCACCCAAGGGGGACCTCCTATTCCGGAAAACTGTAAAGGGAAAGGGCTCCAGGCCAAGGGTAGGGACAAAAGATAAGTTCACTTTCTTGGAAAAATCTTAGGAAATGGAATTTCGATTCTGATAAAAAGTTTTGTTTTGAGGGGTTTGTTGGGGGGTTGGGTTGTTTGGAAGGGTTGGGTCGAGCAATAGAGGCCTTCGGCAAAAGACACATTCCGACCGTACTCATTTCAATTGAAGGAAAATGTTGCCCACAAGGGGAGGGCAAAAATCTTAAGCAGGGGGTAAGAAACCCAAAGGACAGGGTAAAGGAAAATACTCTTTCTGGGGAGCCAATATCTGTGATCACTGGAGAAAACAGGTAGGCGCTGATGCTAGACGGGCGAAGTCAAGAAAAACTCCCGGCAGATATCAGTTATAACGCATGAAAAAGGAAAAGAAAAAAAAATGGATCCCTGATACGAGGACATTCCTATTCCGGGGGCGGGGGAGGGGAAAAAAGCGAGGAGTACGGGCTCCTCTGGACAAAGGAATCAGAAGAGGTGAAGGAAGAAGACGCATCAAGAAATCCATGAAAGAAAAAGTGGAACTTAATTTTGAAAGAAGATGTCTCCGTGGCAGAGGCTTAGGAAAGAGCAGCCCCTCGGAGTTTAAGATCTATCCGGGAGTGACTCATATTGTTATGGTAAAAAGAGGCCTCTTCGTCACCATCTAAAAGGGGGGAACGGTTCGCGATCAAGAGGGGATAAAAAGACAATGTTTGGCCGTGAGAATGCAAGGGGGGAGGGGGGGGCGAATTCCAAGATTAAAGTTGGAAGGCCGAAGAAAAAATCTGGGTGGGTAACCGTGTCAACGTTGCAAAAAGTGGGGCGGGGTGCCGTAGTGGTCAGAGACGTCATCTGCAAGGCACGATAACCAAGGACAAAGCAGGTTGGCGGAAGGCGGACCCACAAGGTTCCAAGCATTGAGCCAGTGTCGGTCAGATTGTTAAGGGAGACGATGTGTGTGATGCCGCTGAGGCAAAACCGAAGGAAAGTGAAGAATCGTAGAAAAAACAACGGAGGAGGAGGGGGAAGAGGATATGAGCACAGAAAAGGTAGAGAGACCTGGGCAACTCAGCGGAATCAAAAACAAACTTACAGGAAACAAGCGAGAAAAAGGAAAGATGCCCGGAGTCTTTACCGACTCCCTGGAATTCTCCAGTAAAGTAGCCTCAGCTAAGGCAAAGGTGGGAAGCAGCATAAAAGCTACTGTACAAAAGTACGGACGCGATCGCGAAGGCCGCCTGTTTGAAGCCATAGAATTTCCGATCTCAGAGCGGCATAGATGAAAAACAATTTCGGGGGAGCGCCGAGGCTTTTAGGGACTATGGAATGGCATAAAAAGGACAGGAGAGCGGCAGGACACTTCCAAGGAGAGACAAAAAAAAGAATTGCGGGGGGAATAGCTGGTGAAGAAAGAGTGCTGTAAAAGGACAATATGGGAGAACGAGGAAAAACGGCAGAGGGGGTCTGGCTGGAGCGACCGGCGATTGTGGAGGACCCCGCTGAGTTCAAACGAACGGTCCGTCTAGGAAAAAGGGCAGCACGGCTGCGGAGGACTTGTGAATCAGGACCCAAAAAAGAATTCCAGTGGGAAAAAAAAAGGGAAAAAGTTAGACATACCGTGGAAAGACTCTCTTGAAAAAAAAGAGACAAAAAAAAAAAATCGTAAGGATCGGGGGCAGACGATCCGGGATTCACTGAGGGTTGGTTTAGCCAAGGGTCGGTTGAAAGGATATCAGTCCGCGTGGGGAAGGGAAGGACCCTGAAGATCAGCATCAAAATGGGGCTCTGTTCAAGAGAAATGGGGGGGGGCTCCAGCAAGGGACTTAAAAGGGAAAAGTCAGTGGGTTTTTTATCAGTCCTGATGGAAAAAAATGCGTGTGGCGCAGACAGTGCGAAGAGGAACGGAAAGAACTGGCTTGCTACGGGGAGCAACTTGACAGCCTCGACAGACATAAACGAAAAACTGAGGGACGCCGACAAGATGATATGAGCAAAGAGAAAACAAAATACGGTTTGTGAAGTAACGGGGAATCTCGTTATGGGGAAGAGGGAAAATACCTCAATTCCTGGGAAAGCTGTTATCAGGCGGACCGGGAACCAGTCTCGGGTGACACAGGGCCAGAACCTCAGCCTGGTATGGGTAAACTGGAGACCCGGGAAGGACCAAAAGTGTGGAAAGATGGATACAGTTACTGCCAACAGTGAGGGGGCATCTTTTGACAAAGACGTTCAGATCTTATCATTTGGAAAGAAAAATTTTCGCGAGATGATGACGAGCTACTAGGGGGTCGAAAAACTGGCAAAGAGGACTTAGAGGGGACACGAGACCCAAAAGGGGAGGGATGATTTAAAACAAGACGAAAAGACGCTTGGTTCAAGTGGTCTCCGCGGGGCGGATCGACGATCATCGGGGTCAGAGTAGAACATTAATTTGGTCGTACTCTCGCCCCCTTCATGAAGTAGGAAATTGGAAGACCGAACAGCCGACGAAATCCTTGGGGAAAAAGGGGAGTCAAAGACCGGAATTCCTGTGGGGAAAGTGTGAACGGCTTTATCTTTCAGAAGGCTGAACAGTGGCAGTTCAAATTCGGAAACGGGCGATCGAGCCTGGAGGTTGACCGAACCTGACACGCAAAGCCTGGATTACAGAAAAGGTGTTTTGGCGAAAATGGGGACTAGCGAACGGAGGGGGATAAACGAACGAAACATCATAAAAGACCCAACAAATAAACCTCGACCAAGCCACGATGGGTGTCGGATGTGGATGGAGGAAAGCGCGGGTCTCGGTGGGTCGGATCGGTACGACGACCGCAATCGTGCGAAAAAAAAAAGAACTGTTCCCAGTATAGGGACTGGTCGGAGAGGGGAAGGAAAAGAAACTGAAGACTTCCAGCTGAAGGTGCTTCAGTAAAGGGGGTGTTCACAACGGAGATATTTGAGGCGTTTCGTTCTATTATCGAAATGACACAGCAATCAGTCAAGATGTTTGGGTAACGGTTGTAAGTGATCGCAGGAGTTTTGGGGCCGTGCAAAAAACACGGAAGATTCCGTAGAAGGTCCAGCCACAGTCAATAAAAGAGGGGAGAAGCTAGGCCGGAGTGACCGTTAAATGGGAGACTCAGAAGAAAGCGAGTATCAAAGGGCCTACGGGGCCTTTCACGGAAAAGGGGTGGACGTCCGATAACGCCGTACGTCCTCCAGAAAAAGGGGGAAAAAAGGGGGAACGTCACAAAGAACCGGAAAAAAGGTTTTCTATCTGGGGATTGGGCAAAGAGAGGAAGCAGGGGGGACAAATGCCCCGTAATTTACCGCTGTTCGAGCGAGTAAGCCGGACGGAACCAATGAGCAAAAAAAAAAAAGTTACATTAAAAAACCGGTCTCGGGGACCTTGGGAAAGCTTGTAAAAAGCTGCGGAGAATATAAAACAAAAAAGAGCGGGGAAGGGGGGCAGAGAAAATTTAAAAGGAGAGATAGTAAACCGGGGGGGGACTGAAACAAGGGCACCATGTCAACAAACGGTGTGGAGAGCAACACAGTGGAACACCACTGTTTCAAGAAAAGAGCCTTTAGGCCCTGTGGCCAGGGTCGGTTACGCGATGATTTGGGTTGAAAAGGGGGTCTGAGGGGGTGCTCCTATTGCAAAAGGGCCACTCAATCGCTTAAGAGATTGGGAAAGAGCAGGGCACTCGAATGCGAAAAAAAACAGGCGGGGAAGAAAACGGCGGGGGTGTTCAAAGGTTTCAAAAAAAAGATCAAACTTCACTGACTGGGAAAGCCGGAGCAAATCAAGGAGGGGAAAGACACACAAAACCAGAGGGACACTGCGGAGAAGGGCGGGAATGGATTCGATGACAAACCGTAAGGCGTTCAGAGATCGGGGCATCAGAGGAGGCACAAAGAACGCGCTAGGAAGACCCGGGGGCGCGAGGGGACGGGAAGGTCGCAAATCGGCGTCAGACGAGTTCCTGAGCAAATCAGGGAAAATGCGGGGGGGCACACGGCTATCTAATTCCTCGTTACGAATAGGTCTCGCTGCGAGGAAAGGAGAAAAAAAGAATGTACCTACAGTCCCTTCATTCAATTAAAGGCCCCTTGACAGGGGGTTTCGGCATAACTTGAAAAGCGAATAGGGTCAGATTTTGAGGAGGGGGTTCACTGAGTTGACATGGAAGGAAAAGCCAGATGCAAAATTACATGAAATTGCGTGTGCGAAGAATCAGAAGGGACGCAACATTACTTTAACCCTCGCACTCACCCAACAACACCTGAAGGAGGATTAAGAAAAGAATCAGAGGGTTTCCCGGCCTGTGGCGAGCCGATACCTCAGGGAAAAAAAAAACTCACTTATTTCGGGGAAAAACAACTGGGAACGGGAAGCACTTCAGGCCTGACCGAGAACCATAGAGAAAGAAAAAAAAGGATTCGTCTGCACGTACGATAAGAGCAACCCAAGCGTGTCCTTTGCGGGCCTCGCAACAGGAAGGGGGGCCATTCCCAGAAATCCTAATCAATAGACGAGCGAGTGGAAAGGAAGGAAGACTGGCGTTCGCGTTGAGTGCAGAAGCATTTCGGAAAGGCCTCTCTGCGATCAGAACTTAGGGCCCTGACAAAATTTCCTGCAACCTTCCACCTGAAAAAAATGGGATGGGTCACACTTCCTTAGAGATCGGGAAGGAAAGGGGCATCAAAAATGCGCCAGAATCGTGCTGGGACCGAAAGAACGGAGGTAAGAGCATTCCCGAGCGGCGATGGGCGCAAGGGAGAGATCTCGGCCCATAGTTTCAGGGCAAGGCGCAGGTGAGCTTAGGAAAAAACGGGAGGAACATGCCCGTGACGGGAAAACAACGTGTCGGTAGGGACGGCGATGGCGAAGCAGCTGTCCAAAATCTATGAGATTGATACGCCAGGCGCAGAAAATCTGGGGAGGAGAAAAATAGAACGTAGGGTAAACATTAAAGCGCTAAAAAAAGTCACCGGTTCCTAGTCTGTATGCAGGGGGGGGGTCCCACCCCCAGGTGATGGCCTTGGCACGCTAAAAACGTAGGGAAAAAAGGAAAAGGGGTGACGTCAAAAATCAAAAAGGAACAAAAAAGAAAAATGTTCCTCTAACGGGTCCAATCTGTACGGGGCGTGTGGTATGAAAAGGTATATGCCAAAAAAAAAAGGGGGGGGGGGAAAGAAAATTATAGGGAGATATTTTAAGCTCGAAGGCGAGACCGGGGATGAAGGTCAAGGGTCCTGGAACCGCTGTCCAAATAAAGAGATGTCATGCAACTTGGAGGAGAAACCTAAGCGCTCCGGGAAAAACACAGAATATAGACATCAAACGGGGAAGCAAGAGCGGAAAAGGGGAACCTTAACTCAAGTCCGGGCAGACATAAGTCCGTACCTGAAAAAGTGGGGGAATTGAACAGGGAAAACTTTGCGGAACTCAGCCAGAGAGACTTAGGAAGAGGAGAATTGGGGTCACTGCGCAGTGGACCGAGCGCGAAATAGGAACGGGGGACTGATCCCGGCATAGTCCGTGGTTGGGGAAAGAAAAAAAAATCAACCCGCGCAGATCGAACGTACAAAGAACAACAGAAGGGAGGCTGGTTCCTGTTTTCGGTTAGGGGATAAATGGACTCGCCCGCGAGAAAAACAGTTAAAAAGAACTGGCATCCAACGCTCCGGGAGCGGGGGGCCCTGCTCCGGCTTAAACGACTTACCCGCAGGGTAAAGGGGACGAAACGATTGAGGCGTCGTCTCTGCAAACCAAAACGAAACGGCGTCGGTAAGCGAAAAAAATCGTGTATAGGCCTCGAGTTGGAGGGACTATGAGAGGAGACCTCGTGATGCGGGTCGAGTGTCCGGGTAAAAAAGGAAACAAAAAAGGTTTCCTGCAGGCCGGCGATGGCAGGGCAACGGTTCGGAAAATGAAAGCGGGCGTGGGGGCCCGATAAAGGAGTGAAAACCTCCGAAACGATCAACCCGTAAAGGAAAAAAGATCAAAAATTCAACGATCTGGCCGGAAGACAAAAAGGTGTGTTCTCACTGTTGAGAATCGATGATACGTTCGGGGGGGGGCGAGCCAAAACTACCCAAAGTCTCCGCCCCAGGGGATGTCAAAAAAGAGAAAACCCTCAAAGCGTTTATTGAGGGTAAAAAAAGGGGCGTCATAGGGATGATAAGTCCTAGCCATGGCGAACAGGCTGCTCGTCATCAAAGATTGATTAGAATCCCGGGACGGATGCCAAAGGGTAAGGAGCTCTTAAAAAGGTCTGAGTCGTTGTAAAACCCGCATTCTGTTGGAAAAGAATCGAGGGGGGAAAACTTAGGGCTCGATAAACTTTTCCAAAAAAATCCAGGGGAAGGGAGAACGGAATGGTCCAAAAGGTGACGACTGAAGAGGAGCTAATTCACGACAGCCGATGGAGAAACCCAAATCTGAAAAACTGAAAAGCAAGAGGACAAATCGGATGCAGGGGAACGAAAGTAAAAAACTTTCGCAAAGGGTTAGTTGAGGGGGAAGGAAGGGGTCGAGACAGATCCTTAAAAGCCGAAATGGCCTCATAAAATGTCAAAACCCTCGCCCACACTGGGGTTCAACACACATCAGGGAAAAACTAAAACCCAATGACTGGATAGGCACTAGGGGCCAATCCACACTTAAAAAAAGTGGGGTGAGAAACTCTCGACATGGTAAAAGGGGTCACGCCCTGAAAATTCAGAGATGAAACGTCATAACGACACAGGGACAATGATCCCTTGCGTCATTCATATTCACGATTAAAAAGGGGGGTCCAAGAGAGGACTTGAACGGGGATGTCTCATACGTGACACAGGGGGGCAACTCTCCACAGACATGGAAGTGGGGAAAAAGCGATTAGAAAGACAGACCTTCATCGAAACTTAGAGACCGTGTTTACGTGGGGGTCGGTTCAGAAATCGCAAACCCAGAACCAGGGATATGCTGCGATCGGGAAGGGGCCCTGGGTCCCTAGGGAGCAAAATCTTCTCTTCGGGGATCCCAAGACTCAAACGGAACCTCTGTGAGACGAGAGGAGAAGGTTCCCAAAGTGTTTGCGAAGGAAGCGAGGGGTTGCTGATTCAAAGTAGTAAAAAGAAGATCTAAAAGTGGAACGGCCATCGAAATCCTGTAAATGACTTGAAAGTAACAAACATTGCGGCAGCTGGAGACAGAAGGGCAAAAAAAATGTCCCGCCGTGAAACTGTACTGGCGGAGGAGGGAGCAAGGAATTAAAACGCTTCCCGGCTAGCATTTAGTAATGCTGACAAAGTGGGGAAAAAAGACAAGAAACATTTGGTGGTCAGGGAAAGCTAATTGGTGCGTGGGGGACAGTCAAGCCCCGCTTTGCAGGGGGGGAATGCCGAGAGGGAGTGCCGTTTGAGATCTCTCAGCAAAAAGATGAGAAAAGAGATTATTCTTCACACGAAGCAAATATCGACCACCAGACGGCTGCCGAACTTCATCGAACCGACCCGGAAAAAAAATGCCCTCGGGGTGTACCAGAAGAACCGTTGGGCACTGGAAAACGCGGTAGCGGGCGCCAGCGGGGGTGCATCCGTGAAATCATTAGACGTCATCGCAAAAGGGAAAGGGGGCAGAGGATAAAGCGGCCAAAGGGGGTTTGACCCGAAAAAATATAAATCTGGAAGAAAAGACCAAGTTCCAATTTCGCGAAGGCTTTTATCTTGGGGTCGGGGCCCCAATTTCAGCAACACCACGCAGATTCGGAAACGGAAGGGGATATCACGTCCGTTCGATAGGAAAGAGTTGAGAGACCGGCTTAGAGTGAATGAAAGTGCGGGGAATACAAGGGAGAGGCAGCAAAAACATCGCCGCAAAAATAACGAAGGTAAAGAGAGGGATCAGACCCGGAAAGGACAACAACGCTTCGAAAAAGAAAAAGTTGAGAGGGCCGGCTGCTGGCTGGAGATTGGTGGCGAGTTTCAAAAAACAAGTAAGTCAAGGGAGAGAAACTTGGCAACGAACCGGAAAAATCTCTGCGGGGGAAAACGCAAAATCGGAAAGAACAGGCCATCATGGAGGAATCTGTGGGGGGGGACCCGGGGGATGAGGCTTTATGACGGATCTGGGGCCGGCGGAGTAAACAGGAGCCTGAAGATCCGAATGAATAAAGAGCCTAAAAACCGCGGGCGCGGTGACGGATCCACGGGAAGGGTGTGGTTGGCTCACAGAGGGGGAACCAGCGACAGTCAGTTTGGGGGTTTAGGAAATTCTGAGGGGTAAAATGCGTGTGGGGCCGGGAAGTGGCAACGGGACGCAGGGACGGGAATGGAGGGGCTTGTACGGGCTTGGGAGACTCGACCCCTCATCAGAAACTAAAAAGAAAAGATGAGGTAGAATCGCATCCGATTTTGTTGGAAATGGGTGAAAAAAGCTTTGGAGACTTGGGAGCAACTTAAAGGGAAGGCCTTCTAATAGGGTCTGACCATGTTACGGGAGGCGCGGCACATTTGGGTTACCTAAAGGAGCAAACGCAGAGAAAAAAGGTAGAACCTAGGTCGAGAAAACGACATCGATATAGCTATTCGTTACAAAAGAAAATGGCAGGATCCACTCTCATAGTCACGCTTACATTGGGGACCAAAGAGTTCAACCTCCGACACGGGGGGACGACTATAGGGGCATTAAGGTTCTCCAACGCGAGGATTGGATAGAACTCAAACGTGAATTTCGGGGGGAAAAAAGAACATCAACAGGTTGGGGCATGTTGGTCAGAATGGGCCAGGATCGGGCGATCGAGCAGGAGGTACCCCTGAATTGCGATGGTGAGCCGTCATTCCCGTAAGGGGTACTCAACCTGAGCACAGCCTTATCAACGGGCGAGTTGTGTTGACGGAGAAGTACACCGATTAGGGGAAATTCAGGGAAGATGGATCTAGGTTCGAAGGGGGTCAAGCGGGGGGTGGCAAACGACTCACTCCTCGTTAGGGGGCGAACCTGTGCAGCAATGCTGAAGGAACCAAGGGGAAACAATTTTGGGGGTGGTTCGGAGGTCGAGTTTCCACGAACGTCGCATAAGAGATCAAGGACGCACAACCCGCGAGCCGAAGTTTTAGTTTAAGGATCGACCGCAAACTTTGTGGCGAAGGGACCCTCGCACACAACATAACGGGGATAGGCGTCCCTGAGGCGAGGAACTGATACTACATCGTGGGCAGTCTGGAAATGGTGCAGGGGTCGGAAGACGAGCAGGAAGGTAGGGATCGAAATGAAAAAAGCAATCAACCAGCATGAGTTGGGAGCAATAGGCTGCGTGGCCGTGTGGGCGGAAAACCACAAGGAACAATGCCGAGAGCAAATCCAGCAAAAGTCACTTACCGTTGTCTCCGCCGAGACTCGAGATAGCAGTGAGGTGCTTAGAAGGGACACTGATAGGAGAAAGAACTTTTCGCACCTGGATGGCTTTCACCGTTCAATTCCCAACGTGAACCGATTGACTATGCCGTTAAAAAAACCACGCGAACGGCACCCGGATGATTAACGGTTGTGCATCAGTATCTGGGGACAAGGGTTAGATCGTCTAGAGATGCTGGCTGGGGGCTTAAAAGGGGAGACTCAGTAAAACGCATCCTCGACTCTTTGTGAAAGATTGGGTATCGGTTGGGACAGACGACCCCCTTGAAAAGGACAGGGGAAAGGTCTCAGGCCATCGCAAAAGATTTGACAAGAATTCTCCGCAAAAATATGCAGACAAGAGGGAAAGAACAGAGTGGAACAACTAGATGAACATGGAATTATGACCAAAGGGGTGAAAGCCTTCCAGGGCCAATGGGGTCGCGGGGAGGCAGCAACAGCAGGGGGGTGTGGACAACACGGGCTTAAGCAGATTCTTAGACCCGGGTGGAGGTTGGGGGGGTCTCTCAAAGGTCAAGGTTTCTTCCGTAGGATTGAGAGGGGGGGAAACAGGCATCTATTGCGGCAGAAGAATATGCGGCTTTTAATAGATGGCAGAAGCAGGCACATCTCAGAAAATACAGACGCTGTTGCAAAGGGGAAAGTGAAAGTTTTTCATCGGCTCACAATAGCGGCAAACCTGCTCTGTGAAGTCGATGCGCCTCTACGAAAGGGAACGGAGGCAGGACTCGCATGGAGTCCAGAGTTGGAAGGGGGTCCAGTCCAGACAGAAAGGCTGGGAGGAAATTGCTGCCGGGGCAGAAAACGCTCAAATAAAACATGAAGGGGGGACCTGTGGAAACTGCAGGGGGCGGTGGGGAGGGACAGATTGTTCAAGGAAATAGGGTACAGGACGCAAACCAGAGGGTTAAAGGAAATGCTGTCTGAAACGCACCAGATCCACAATTCTGGAACGGGAAATCGAGTCGCTTCTTTTGATACCTCGGAATAGTTTCCTGAAAAGAAAAAAACTACCAAGGGTCCTGAAGGGAGGAGATCGCACGAACCGGGTGGCTCGCAGCCGTTCTCAAAGCCTATTGGAAATTCTAGGCCGTGGAAATAGGGGGGAGCTGACGACCCGGAAGATGTTATCGAAAGACTGATGCGGGATCGGGTTAAGGGGAAAAGGATTGAACCCGTGGACAAATGGAGGGTATCTCGCACACCACCAACGGGGAGTTAGGAAAGTCTCTAGATTCAACTTCATAGGGGAAAAGGGTTCCACCTTTGCGAAAGCCTGCATCCTCGCCAAAGGATTTAACGGGGAATCCGACGGAGGGCGGGAGGTCAGGGGAACCTCCGGATCGATCGCATATTCCAAGCTAAAAAAGTTGGCACGTGAGAGGACTAGCAAGCAAAGGAACGTTTCGCTGGCCTTACCATCAATTCCGTCCCAGAAGAGGGGCCGCAGAATCTAGCGTAGCGAGAGGAGTCGGCGTAGCGGTACGTGAGGGCTTGGCAGAAAGAGGCTAACCGGGAAGGAAACTTTACCCAGTAGCTGTCGTACCTGGACCAAAGGGGACTTCAACATCAAGAAGGGACACAGCGGAACCACTTACAGGGCAAGTGATTGACCCTTTTTCAGTGAAGCCCATGGGGTCTTAAAGGACCGAGGATGATCGCAATCCCGGCCCTCAGGAAATGGGGCAAAAAGACCGCATTGACGAAGACCGAGAGGAGCTTTCAATGGCTTCTTGCGCACGGGAATCTTCTTGATAAACGGGAAAAGGTAACATCCTCCGGACAGAACAGAAGGGGGTCGTGTAGGTTAGGGGGGAGGGTGCGTCTTACTCTGCATAGGGAGTCTCATATTGGGGGATCGAAAAAAACGAACCGGATGAAAGCGATCATTACTCGGGACCAACATGGAGACGACAAAAAGTCCACAGGGGAAGAATCCTGGGGGGGATTCGGGGGAAAACTCTGAACCAGGGGAAACCATGTTCTGAGGGGCAAACACGTAGTGGGTCAAGGTGTGTGAAGGTCAAGAAGCCGGGGACGCTCATATTCAAAAGCTAGCCTTTTCCAAGCGGGTATATCGATCGGTGTGCGGATCTGAAGAGAAGTCCTAAGGATTGGGATGGATCTAAGGTCCTCCGGTGAAAATCGGCAGTGTCCTTCATCTTTAAAAAAAACGTAAAAAGTCAATGAACGGGAGGAGGG